>JACCDX011022123.1_pt1 | contig 63793 bp, 60 predicted proteins | sample 7449681 | NCBI WGS metagenome assembly JACCDX01 (sample SAMN15323450, study PRJNA562643) | freshwater metagenome | isolation source: river surface water | place: USA:Blue River Watershed | collected 2017-08-18
CGGCGGGCTGGTGGTCAGCCAGCTGCTGACGCTGTTCACCACGCCGGTGATCTACCTCGGGTTCGACCGCCTCGGCCGCCGCTGGCTGGGCGCGCGCACCCGGCACGGGGACGCCGTTTGAACCTGTCGCGCCCCTTCATCGAGCGGCCGGTCGCGACCTGGCTGCTGACGCTCGCGATCGCGCTGGCCGGCATCGCCGCCTTCTTCGCGCTGCCGGTCGCGCCGCTGCCGCAGGTCGAGTCGCCGGCGATCTCGGTGCGCGCGCAGCTGCCGGGCGCCAGTCCCGCCACGCTGGCGGCCAGCGTCGCCGCGCCGCTCGAACGCCGGCTGGGTGCGCTGCCCGGGCTGACCGAGATGAGCTCGACCAGCGGCAATGGTTCGACGCGGATCTCGCTGCAGTTCGATTTGTCGCGGCAGATCGACTCGGCCGCGCGCGAGGTGCAGGCGGCGATCAATGCCGCGCGCGCCGACCTGCCGGTCGCGCTGCGCTCGAACCCGACCTACACGAAATCGAATCCCGGCGATTCGCCGGTGATCGTGCTCACGCTGACCTCGAAAACGAAGTCCACCGGCCAGATCTATGAAGCCGCATCGAACCTGATACAGCAGCGACTGTCGCAGGTGGACGGCGTCGGCGAAGTCGACATCGGCGGCGGCTCGCTGCCGGCGGTGCGCGTGGAGCTGCTGCCTTTCGCGCTGAACCTGCACGGCATCAGCATGGAAGACGTGCGCGCGGCGATTCAGTCCAGTACCGCGAACCGGCCAAAGGGCGTGATCGAGGGCGACGGCCGCGCGTTCCAGATACTGACGAATACCGGCGCAACCGCTGCGCGGCTGGATGCCGCCGAGTATCGCGAACTGGTGGTCGCGTGGCGCAACGGCGCGCCGGTGCGGCTGAAGGATGTCGCCAAGGTCGATACCGGCCCGGAAGACCGCAACAACCTCGGCCTGTTCAACAGCCAGCCGTCGGTGGTGGCGATGGTGTACCGACAGCCGGATGCGAACGTGATCGAGACGGTGGACGCGGTGCGCACGCTGCTGCCGTCGCTGCGCGCCGACCTGCCGCCGGACGTCGAGCTGCATGTCGCGTCCGACAGCACGCATTCGATCCGCGCGTCGCTGTTCGAGATCGAGGTCACGCTGCTGATTTCGGTGGTGCTGGTGGTGCTGGTGGTCAGCGCCTTCCTGCGCAGCGCGCGTGCGACCCTGATCCCGGCGGTCGCCACCGTGGTGTCGCTGCTCGGCACCTTCGGCGTGATGTACCTGCTGGGCTTTTCGCTGAACAACCTGTCGCTGATGGCGCTGACGGTCGCGACCGGCTTCGTCGTCGACGATGCGATCGTGGTGCTGGAGAACATTTCCCGCCATCTCGAGGCCGGCATGGACCGCTTCGAGGCGGCGCTGCGCGGCGCGCGCGAAGTCGGCTTCACCGTGCTGTCGATCTCGCTGTCACTGGTGGCGGTGTTCATACCGCTGCTGTTCATGGGCGGACAGGTCGGGCGGCTGTTCCGCGAGTTCGCGCTGACATTGTCGGCGGCAGTGATGATCTCGCTGCTGATCTCGCTGACCACCACGCCGATGATGTGCGCGTGGATGCTGCGGCCCGGCCACGCGGCGAAGCCGCCGGGCCGGATTGCGCGCGGACTCGAGCGCGGCTATGCGTGGGTGCAGCAGGTCTATGCGCACACGCTGGATGTGGCGCTCGACCACCGCTGGCTGGTGCTGCTGATGCTGGCCGCCGTGATCGGCCTGAACGGCTGGCTGTTCAGCATCGTGCCCAAGGGTTTCTTCCCGACGCAGGACTCGGGCCAGATCAGCGCCAGCCTGCGCGCCGACCAGAGCATCTCGTTCGACGCGATGAAGGGCAAGGTGCAGCAGCTGGTCGAGATCATCCGCCGCGATCCGGCGGTCGCGACCGTGACCGGCTATGCCGGCGGCTCGCGCAGCGGCGGCGGCTTCCTGTACATCACGCTGAAACCGCTGGCCGAGCGCGGCGCAGGTTATGAGAGCGGCCAGCAGGTGATCGCGCGGCTGCGGCCGAAGATGGCGCGCGTGACCGGCGTGACCGCCGTGCTGATCCCGGTGCAGGACCTGCGCGTCGGTGGCCGCCGCGACATGAGCGTGGTGCAGTACACACTGAAGAGCGACAACCTGCCCGACCTGAAGCTGTGGACCAAGAAGCTGGTGGAGGCGCTGAAGCAGCAGCCGGGGCTGGTCGACGTCGATTCCGACTTGCAGGAAAACGGCGTCGAGACCTTCGTGCGGGTCGACAAGGATGCCGCCGCCCGCCTCGGCGTGACCGCGCGCGACATCAACAATGCGCTGTACAACGCCTTCGGCCAGCGGCAAGTGGCGACGCTGTATGGCGAGCTGAACCAGTACCGCGTGATCATGGAAGCCAGCCCCGATTACGCGCGCAGCCCGCAGGCGCTGAACGACATCTACGTGCCGGTGCGCGCGGCCGCTGCCGCCGTGTCGGCCAACCCCGGACTGCGCGACGTGGCCAGCGGCCAGCCGCTGTCGACGCAATCGTCGACGATGGTGCCGCTGTCGGCGATCGCCAGCTTTGCCGAGCGGCCGACCGCCGCATCGGTCAGCCATCAGGATGCGGAACTGGCCAGCACGGTGTCCTTCAACGTCAGCCACGGCATGTCGCTGGCCGACGGCCAGCAAGCGGTGCGGCGTGCCGAGGCGGCGATCATGATGCCGTCCAGCGTGCGCGGCAGCTTCCAGGGCAATGCGCGCGTGTTCCAGGAAACGCAGGGCCGCCAGCCGCTGCTGATCGTCGCCGCGCTGGTGGTGATCTACATCGTGCTCGGCATCCTGTACGAAAGCCTGGTGCATCCGCTGACGGTGCGGTCGACGATACCGTCGGCCGGCGTCGGCGCCGTGATCGCGCTGATGCTGTTCAACATGGAGTTCTCATTGATCGCGCTGATCGGGCTGTTCCTGCTGATCGGCATCGTGAAGAAAAATGCGATCCTGATCATCGACTTTGCGCTGGAAGCCGAGCGTTCGCGCGGGCTGTCGCCGCGCGACGCGGTACGCGAAGCCTGCATCAAGCGGCTGCGCCCGATCCTGAGGACGACCGCCGCCGCCGCGCTCGGCGCGCTGCCGCTGGCGATCGGTTACGGCGAAGGCTCCGAGCTGCGCCAGCCGCTCGGCGTGGCCATCATCGGCGGCCTCGTCGCCAGCCAGCTGCTGACCCTCTTGACGACGCCGGTCGTCTACCTGTCCATCGACCGCTGGCGCCGCCGCAGCCCGCACGAGCGCGAGCTCGGACGTGCGGCCGCCGGCGAAGCGCCCGCCACCCCATGACAAGCATGAAGCCACTGCCCTCTCTCCTTCCCGCCGCCCTGCTCTCGCTGCTGCTCGCCGGCTGCGCGGTCGGCCCCGCGTACCAGAAGCCGGAGGCGGTCGTGCCGGCCGGCTTCAAGGAAGCCGAGGGCTGGGTGCCCGCAAAACCCGCCGACGCGATCGAGCGCGACCGCTGGTGGGCGCTGTTCAATGATCCGCTGCTGGACGAGCTGGCGCCGCGCGTCGCGCTGTCGAACCAGAATGTCGCCGTGGCCGTCGCGTCTTACGCGCAGGCACGCGCGCTGGTCGGCCAGCAGCGCGCGCTGCTGCTGCCGGCGGTGAACCTGACGGCCGGGGGCAACCGTACCAATGTGGCGACCGCGGTCACGCCGACGCAGCGCGTGCGCGTCGACCTCGGCGCGAGCTGGGAGGTGGATGTCTGGGGCAGGCTGCGCCGCGCGGTCGATGCCGCGCAGGCCAACGTGCAGGCCAGCGCCGGCGACCTCGCCACCGCCACCTTGTCCGCACAGGGCGAGCTGGTGACGAACTACCTGCTGCTGCGGCAGGCCGACAGCCAGCGCAGCCTGCTGGAAAGCGCGATCGCGGATTACGAACGCGTGGTGACCATCACCGACAACCGCTACCGCGCCGGCGTCGCCGCCAAGACCGACCTGCTGCAGGCGCAGACGCAGCTGGCGAATGCGCGTGCCGACCATGCGGGCCTGGCCAGCCAGCGCGCGCAGCTCGAGCATGCGATCGCGGTGCTGGTCGGCGAGGCACCGGCCAACTTCTCCATTGCGCGCCGCGCCGACTGGCAGGCCAGCGTGCCGTCGGTGCCGCTGCTGCTGCCGTCCGAGCTGCTGCAGCGCCGCCCCGACATCGCTGCCGCCGAGCGCCGCGTCGCCGCCGCGAATGCGCAGATCGGCATCGCGCGCACCGCCTACTTCCCCAGCCTGACGCTGAATGCCAGCGGCGGCGGTTTCGGCGGCTCGTTCGCCGGGCTGCTGTCGAGCCCGACCAGCGTCTGGTCGGTCGGCTTCGCGATGACGCAGACGGTATTCAATGCGGGGCTGGTGAAGTCGCGCGTGCAGGGCGCCGAGGCTGCGTACGAAGCCGATGTCGCGCGCTACCGGCAGACGGTGCTGTCGGCGCTGCAGGGCGTGGAAGACCAGCTGGTGGCCACGCGCGTGCTGGCCGAACAGGAAAAGCTGCTGGCCGAAGCGGCGGATGCGTCGCGGCAGGTGCAGCAGCAGGTGCTGAACCGCTACCGCGCCGGACAGGTCAGCTTCCTCGAGGTGGTGGTCGCGCAGACCACCGCGCTGAACGCGCGCCGCGCATTGCAGCAGATGCAGGCGAACCGACAGGTGGCGGCGGTGTCGCTGATCCAGTCACTAGGCGGCGGCTGGTAAGCGACCCGACAGGCGGCGGACCGGCGAGCGGCGTCAGCAGTCCCCGCGCCCCAGCACCCGGCCGGCGCTGGCGCGGCTGTGCACCAGCGTCAGGAAGACCTGCTGCACCGCATAGGCCTCATGCTCGCGTTCGTACCAGATGCGGCAGCGCTGGCGCGGCCCGGCGCCTTCGAACGCGCGCCTCTCTTCTTCCTGCTGCGCCTGCAGGTAATGCACCAGTTCGTGCAGCAGGATGGAACGATCGAACAGGCTGACCAGCGGATTCAGGCTGTGGTCGAGAAAGATTTCGCGGCCGCCCGCGTAATACCCCAGCACGGGACATGGCGTGTTGCAGGCCTTGGCGCGCAGCTCGGCGCTGGGCAGGTAGACCAGCGTCGGCGGCTCGGATGCGCGCGGGTAGCGCGACAGTCCCGGCAAGGCATCGAGCAAGGCATTCAACAGCTCGGCTTCGTCGAGGTCGAGCCGCGCGATCAGTTGCGGCGGGAAAGTCGCCGGACGCACCAGCAGGTGAAGGGCGTCGGCCGGTTCCTTCGACGTGTCGTAAGCCGGTGCCGGCGTGGCGAACAGCGCGACGGCCAGCGCCAGCAGGCGAACTGCATGCCGAAATCCTGTCCGATGCGAAACAAGCGTCATCATGCGCTCCTCCGGTATCGTTCATTCACCCGTGTGGCCCGCTGTCCGTCTGCGCGGCTCTGGCCCGTTGCCACAGTTTAACGCTTCGCCGGTCGCCTTGCCGGGCGTGCCTCTGTATCGCCGGTGCGTCCTGCCCGATCGCGCCCGGCCCGCCGGACACAGAGGGACAGGCGGCGTGATGCGTTCCCGATCTGGCAACTCTCGGCAGCCCGCTGCACCCCGCCGCATTTGCCGTTACGATATCGCCACTACAAGCAGCCGCCGACGCAGCGGACTGCGACCAATGAACGGGTTGCCACCACGGGCCGCTCCGCAAGCGGGCGGCTCATGCTGACGTGTCCGCACGCGCGGATGCGAAGGAGTCGCACATGTTCCGATCCCTGCTGGCCGCCCTGCCGCTGGCCATTGCCGCCCACCTCCCCGCCGATGCACTGCCGATGTCCGACGGCACCGAGCTGCAGTGCGAAGTCAGCCGCGCGGGCAAGACCGGCGTGGCCACGGAAAACTGGGTGCAGTACGACAGCATCCAGAACCGCGACCCCGAGCTGGGCAAGGCGGTGGCCGTGGTGCGTTCCGACGCCGCCGGCTGGCCGGTGATCTTCATCGACGCCGTCGCGCACCGGCGCGGCCGCCAGTCCAACGCCGGTCTGTGGGACTTTGTTTTCCTGCACGAATGCGCGCATGCACAGGACCCGCGGCTGACCGAGATCGAGGCCAACTGCTCCGCCTACGTCGAAATGGAAAGGCGCGGCCTGATGAACCCGATACGCTTCAAGGACATCGAGGCCGCGCACCTGCAGATCCTGAACCTGCCGGAAGAGTACGGCGGCAACGGCGTCGAGTTCTGGCGCCGCACGATGGAATGCGTGCAGGGCAGAAACGGCAAGGACAAGTCGGCGGGACGCGACGCGCCATCGCGCTGACGTCTGCCGCCATCGTGCGCGACGGCCGCCGCCGCGCACTTTTCCCCGCTCCCGCCGCTCCAATCCTGAACGCCGCCGCGCCCGCCGGGGCCCGGCGCGCCTTGTGCAACCGCAACCCGAACCGCCTTGGCCGACATGCTCGCCCGCTTGCAGGCGCTGGCCGCCGCCTCGCCGTGGGCGGCGCTGCTGCTGTCGGCGGTCTGGCTGTGGATCGCCACCTGGGTGATCGCCCAAATCGCGCTGCACGCGCTGGCGCGGCTGGCGCTGCCCTTCCCTTTCCTCGCGCGCCTGCTCGACTATGTCTTTCCGTCCGCGCGGGTGATGCTGTTCCTGCTGATGCTGCAGGGACTGCTGCGCAACCTGCCGCAGGCCGGCGCCGCCTTCGGCCTGTTGCGCGACGCGAATGCGCTGCTGCTGGTCAGCGCGCTGACCTGGCTGCTGGTGCGCGCGGTCGCGGCAGCGCGCGACACCCTCATCAGCGCGCATCCGGTGACCACGCCGGACAATCTCGCCGCGCGCCGCATACAGACGCAGACGCGGGTGCTGGCGCGTTCGGCGATGGCGCTGCTGGTGGTGGTCGGCGCAGGCTTGGCGCTGATGACCTTCCCGACGCTGCAGCGGCTTGGCACCAGCCTGCTGGCCGCCGGCGGTCTGGCCGGCATCGCGGCCGGCTTTGCCGCCAAGCCCATCCTGTCGAACCTGCTGGCCGGGCTGCAGATCGCGCTGACGCAGCCGATCCGGCTGGACGACGTGGTGATCGTGGAGAACGAGTGGGGCCGCATCGACGAGATCACCGGCACCTATGTGGTGGTCGGCCTGTGGGACCAGCGCCGCATGATCCTGCCGCTGCAGTGGTTCATCGAGAATCCCTTCCAGAACTGGACGCGGCACAGCGCCGAGTTGCTGGCCTATGTGCTGCTGTGGCTGGACTACCGCGCGCCGGTGCCGCTGCTGCGCGCCGAGGCCATCCGCATCTGCCACGCCGCGCCCGAGTGGGACGGCCGCCTCGTGGAGGTGCAGGTGGTCGATGCCAATGCGCAGGCGATACAACTGCGCGTGCTGGTGTCGGCGGCCAACGCCGACCATGCGTGGCACCTGCGCTGCCGCATACGCGAAGAGCTGCTCGGCTACATCAACCGCACCTGTCCCGACTGCCTGCCGCGGCTGCGCATGCAGGCCGGCCCGCTCGAGCCGGATGCGCGGCCGGAAAGCTGAGCTGCCGCCGCTTCCCTTAGAATCGCGCGCTGAACCCAAGAAAACGACGGAGACCCGATGAACCCTGCCGCCCGCCCCGACCTTGCCGCCTTCCTCGGCGCGCAACGCTTCGGCCCCTACCAGTGGCTGATCTTTGCCCTGTGCTTCCTGATCGTGCTGCTCGACGGTTTCGACACCGCGGCGATCGGCTTCATCGCGCCGGCGCTGGTGCAGGAATGGGGCATCGCACGGCCGATGCTGGCGCCGGTGCTGTCGGCCGCGCTGTTCGGCCTGGCCGTCGGCGCGCTGGCCTCGGGCCCGCTGGCGGACCGCTTCGGCCGCAAGATCGTGCTGCTGCTGTCGGTGCTGCTGTTCGGCGCTGCCTGTCTTGCGTCGGCCTTCGCTGCCGACCTCGGTTCGCTGACCGTGTGGCGCTTCGTCACCGGCATCGGCCTCGGCGCGGCGATGCCGAACGCGGTCACGCTGATGAGCGAATACAGCCCGGAGCGCAAGCGCTCGACCATCACCAACCTGATGTTCTGCGGCTTCCCGCTCGGCGCGGCCTTCGGCGGCATGCTGGCCGCATGGCTGATTCCGAACTTCGGCTGGCGCAGCGTACTGTTCGTCGGCGGCGTCGCGCCGCTGCTGCTGGCGCTGCTGATCCTGTTGCTGCTGCCGGAATCGATCCGCCACCTCGCGTCCCGGCGCGGCACCGAGCCGCGCATACGCGCGATCCTGCGCCGGCTGGCGCCGCGGGGCGCGAACGTCGACGACGTCGAGGTGACGGCGCCGCCCCGACCGGCCGGCAGCAAGGCCGGCATCGGGCTGGTGCTGTCCCGCCCCTACCTGGTCGGCTCGGTCGCGCTGTGGGTCACGTACTTCATGGGGCTGGTGGTCATCTACGCGCTGATCAACTGGATGCCGATCCTGTTCAGGGACGCCGGCCTGGACCCGAAGACCGCGACGCTGGTGGCGTCGCTGTTTCCGCTCGGCGGCATTGGCACCGTGCTGTTCGGCCTGCTGATGGACAAGGTCGAGCCGAACCGCGTGATCGCCGCCGGCTTCGCGCTGACCTCGGTCGCGGTGTTCGCGATCGGCCAGTCGGGCAGCCATCTCGGCTGGCTGGTTTTCGTGGTGTTCACTGCGGGCGCGCTGCTGAATACCTCGCAATCGTCGCTGCCGGCGCTGGCGGCCAGCTACTACCCGACCGAAGGCCGCGCGACCGGCGTCGCGTGGATGATGGGCGTGGGCCGCTTCGGCGGCATTGCCGGCTCCTTCCTCGTGGCCGAACTGTCGCGCCGGCAGCTGTCGTTCAGCGAAGTGTTCGCCGTGCTCGCGATTCCCGTGCTGCTGGCCGCGGCCGCGCTGGTCGTGAAGCGGATGTGCCCGTCCCCTGCCGAGTCCTGAGCGCCGCACCGTCACCATGCCGGTCCTGATCTCGCCCGCCTATACGCGGCTGACCCTCTACCGCGCCGGCATCACGCTCGCCTACCAGATCCTCACGGTCACGGCCGGCTGGCATATCTATGCGCTCACGCATGACGTGGTCGCGCTCGGCCTGATCGGGCTGGCCGAGGTGATTCCGTATTTCGGGCTGTCGCTGTTCGCCGGCCATGCGGTCGACGTACTGCCGAAGAAGCGGCTCGCATGGAGCGGCTGCGCCTGCTACGTCGCGATCGCCGCGCTGATGGCGGCGCTGTCGGCAGCCGGCGGCGCATCGTCGTCCAGCATCTATATCGCGATGGCGCTGGCGGGCACGGCGCGCTCGCTGCTGCGGCCAGCGTACTCGGCGATCATGGTGCGCATTGTCGAGCGCGAGCAGCTGGCGCGCGCCACCGCGATCGGCACGGTGGTATTCCAGGCCGCGCTGGTGTCCGGCCCGGTGCTCGGCGGCCTGCTGATCGCATGGGCCGGCGTCGGCGCCGCTTACCTTGCGACCGGCCTGCTGGCGGCGGCGGCCGCGCTGGCGCTGCGCCGGGTGGCAGTGCCGGAAACCCCGCCACGGCAGGCAGGCGCCTCCGTCTTCGGCAGCATCCGCGAAGGCCTGCGCTTCGTGATGTCCACGCAGGTGATGCTGGCGGCGATGGCGCTGGACATGTTCGCCGTGCTGTTTGGCGGTGCGGTCGGCGTGCTGCCGGCCTTCATCCATGACGTACTCAACGGCAGCCCGGAGAATCTCGACCTGCTGCGCGCGATGCCGGCCGCCGGCTCGGTGCTGGTCGGGCTGTGGATGACGCGCCACCCGATCGACCGCAACGCCGGCCAGTGGCTGCTGCTGTCGGTGGCGGCCTTCGGCGTGTCCATCATCGGCTTCGGTCTGTCGGATTCGCTGTGGCTGGCGGCGGCCTTCCTGTTTGCGTCCGGCCTGTTCGACGGCGTGTCGGTGGTGCTGCGCCAGACCATCCTGCAACTGGTCACGCCGCAGCAGATGCAGGGCCGGGTGACGGCCATCAACGGGCTCTTCATCGGCTCGTCGAACGAGATCGGCGCGCTGGAATCGGGCCTGGCCGCCGAATGGCTGGGGCTGGCGCCGTCGATCGTGTTCGGCGGCTCGATGACGCTGGCCATCGTCGCGGTGGCCGCGCTGCTGGCGCCGCAGCTGCGCGCGCTGCACCTGCGCGACCTGCACAGGCCCTGAGGCCTCCGGCGCGGCGGCCGGCGCACGCCCCCTTTTGCATTCAAAAACCGCCGGCCGCGATGGCGCGCTAACCTGCGCAAAAATCGGCGCCGCCCCCCCGGCCGGCGCACAGCCATCAGGGAGACAGCATGACAGCCACCACCCCCTTCATCCGCCTGCATCCGAACGACGACGTCGTGATTGCGCGCGCGCAGCTGATCGGCGGCAGCGCCATCGAAGGCGTGACCGCGCGCGGCCTGATCCCGGCCGGGCACAAGGTCGCGACCCGCGACATCGCCGCCGGCGCGCCGATCCGCCGCTACAACCAGATCATCGGTTTCGCCAGCCGCGCCATCCAGGGCGGCGAGCATGTGCATGTACACAACTGCACCATCGGCGAAGAGAAAGGCAGCTTTACGCGCGACTACGCGTTCTGCGCCGACGTGCGCCCCGAGCCGCCGCTGCAGAAGGCGCAATTCATGGGCTACCGCCGCTCGAACGGCCAGGTCGCGACGCGCAACTACATCGGCATCCTGTCGACGGTGAACTGCTCGGCGACGGTCGCGCGCGGCATCGCCGAGCATTTCTCGCGGCGCATGAACCCGGGCGCGCTGGCGCCCTTCGGCAACATCGACGGCGTGGTCGCGCTGACGCACGGCACCGGGTGCGGCATGGACCACAGCGGCCTTGGCATGAAGCTGCTGCGGCGCACGCTGTCCGGCTATGCGCGCCATCCGAACTTCGCCGGCGTGCTCGTGATCGGCCTCGGCTGCGAGACCAACCAGATCGCTGCATGGCTGGACGACAGCCATCTGTCCGAAGGTCCGCTGCTGCGCACCTTCAACATCCAGGACAGCGGCGGCACCGCATCCACCATCGCCAAGGGCGTGACGCTGGTCGAGGAAATGCTGGCGAAGGCGAATGACTGCCGGCGCGAACCCTGCGATGCGTCGCACCTGACCATCGGGCTGCAGTGCGGCGGCTCGGACGGCTATTCGGGCATCAGCGCCAATCCGGCGCTCGGCGTTGCGGTCGACCTGCTGGTCGCGCACGGCGGCACTGCGATCCTGTCGGAGACGCCGGAGATCTATGGCGCCGAGCACCTGCTGACGCGGCGCGCGGTGACGCGCGAGATCGGCGAGAAGCTGGTCGAGCGCATCCGCTGGTGGGAACACTACACCGCGATCAACGAGGGCGAGATGGACAACAACCCGTCGCCGGGCAACAAGGCCGGCGGGCTGACCACCATCCTCGAGAAATCGCTCGGCGCAGTCGCCAAGGGCGGCACCGGCAACCTGCACGGCGTGTTCGAGTATGCGGAGCCGGTGAACACGCGCGGCTTCGTGTTCATGGACACGCCCGGCTACGACCCGGTCAGCGCGACCGGACAGGTGGCAGGCGGCGCGAACATGATCTGCTTTACGACCGGTCGCGGCAGCGCATACGGCTGCGCGCCGTCGCCGTCGCTGAAGTTCTCGACCAACAGCGCGCTGTGGCAGCGGCAGCAGGAAGACATCGACCTGAACTGCGGCGAGATCGTCGACGGCAGCAGCGATGTCGATGCGATGGGCCGGCGCATCTTCGAACTGATGCTGGCGACCGCGTCGGGCAACCGCAGCAAGAGCGAACTGCATGGCTATGGACAGGCGGAATTCGTGCCTTGGCAGGTGGGTGCGGTGATGTAAAGGCATTCCGGCAGCCGGCGTCCGCATTGGATTCCGGTTGCCTTCGCCACGATCGACAGCGTCCTGGCGTTTCAACTAGCGGGTCGAAGCGGCCGAGCGCCCGGTTCAATTTCTCGATGAACGCTGCTGCGCGACTGGCATCGTGCTCTTGCGCTTTCGATGCCGCGTCTGGCGAATGGAAATCGACAGAAATCCTCACGATTGCGAGGATTTTGGTGTTTTCGTGAGACTTCCGCAGAAAATCCTCGTGAACGTAAGGATTCATTGCCAATGCAAGGAATTTCTGATGTAATCCTCACGATCGCGAGGACTTTCCATGAAAATTACTTTGGATGATGCCAAAAGCCTGGGCCCGGTGGTTCGCGCGGTGCGCAAGGCGCAGGGTATGAGGCAGGACGACACGGCCGGGAGTCTCGGCGTGAGCGAAAACTTCCTGGGCAAGGTCGAGCGCGGTGGCGAGACGATACAGTGGGGCAAACTGTTCCAGGTGCTGGATGGCCTGGGCGTGAAGGTCGAACTGGACTTGCCGGATGAACTGGCGCCGCAAGTGACGCCGCATCTGAAAGCGGAAAAATGAATGCCCGTACGCTGGTGGCTTCGGTCAATGGGCGCGAGGTTGGCTACCTCAGGGCAGACGATGGCGTCTGGGCTTTCGAGTACAGCGATGCATGGCTGTCGTATGAGGGGGCCTACGCGCTGAGCCCGCATTTGCCGCTTCAGCAGAAAAGAATCGTCGACGGCAGCAGCGTTCGGCCGGTGCAGTGGTACTTCGACAATCTGCTGCCGGAAGAGGGGCAGCGGCTCTTGCTGGCGCGCGATGCCGGCATTGATGCCGCCGACGCGTTCAGTCTGCTTGCGCACTATGGTGCAGAGTCTGCCGGGTCGCTGACTTTGCTGGCGCCGGGCGTGACGGAGAAGGACTCGGGTGCGCTGAAGCCGCTTTCAAATCAAAGTCTTTCAGAGCGCATCAGGCAATTGCCTCGGGTGTCGCTGATGCAGGGAGCGGCAAAGCGAATGTCGCTGGCAGGTGCACAACACAAGCTTGCCGTGGTTTTGAAGGATGGCGAGCTGTATGAGTCCATGGGCTCGACGCCGTCCACGCACATCCTGAAGCCCAACCATCCCGATGTCGATTACCCGCATTCCGTCATCAACGAATGGTTCGTGATGCGCCTGGCGGCAAGGCTCGGTCTGCCGGTGCCGGAAGTTTTCAGGAGGTATGTGCCAGAACCGGTATATCTGGTAGCCCGATTCGATCGGGTCCTTGCGGGGCAGGAATGGCGGCGATTGCACCTGATCGATGCCTGCCAGTTGTTGGGCCTCGATCGCAGCTTCAAGTACGTCAAGGGTAGCGTCGGCACACTGCTCGATATTGCGAACGCTTGCAGGGGATCGGCCATTGTCAAGACGCGATTGTTCAGCTGGTTGGTATTCAATGCATTGGTCGGGAATAGCGATGCCCACCTGAAGAATTTGTCCTTTCTGGTGTCCCCATCCGGAATACAGCTTGCGCCCCATTATGACTTGCTGAGTACAGGCGCTTACGATTCTCCTGCGTTCGACAAGCAGGCGTGGCCCGGGGCAACCACACTGGCCTGGCCATTGCCCGGCGCGGAGAATTTTTCGGCATTGAATCAGCACACCTTCCTGGATGTGGCCGACATCCTCGATATAAAGCATGCGACGGCGAGACGTTTGATTGAGGCGCAGGCAGATCGCATCGACGCGTTGGCCATTGAGCTATATGCCGAAACCGAGGAAGAGAACCGCACGCTGATCCGCTCGAGGCCCGAGCTGGCCGCGACGCTGGCGGGTGAATCGCGATGCTTGCGAACGATCGTGCATGGAGTAATCAAGGAAATGGCAGACCGCTTGTCCTGACCAGATCGGAAAGTCGCAGTGGCTGTGGCGACATCGACGATCAGTACACTGACCTTCATCCGACTCGCCAGCGGCAATTTGCCGACCGGGAGCAGCCTCGAAGCGCACCGCCGGATCGTCCTTGGGCGGCGTAGCGCGCAAGATCAACTCCCGCTGATCCTGCCAAGCTTGGCCAATTGGGAGATGAACATGCAGAATTGCTCGAATCTCTAGATTGCGAGGTCGATATGAAGCTGGTCACTTTCACCGAAATCCGCAACCACGCCAAAGCTTGTTTCGACATTGTCGAGTCGGGCGAATCGGTGCGCGTGCTACGCAATGGCAAGCCCATTGCCGACATTGTTCCCGTGCTAGCCGATCTGCCATCATGGAAACGCCGCACCGCTCACCCTCTGGTGTTGGACGGTGTTTCTGTCAGCCGCTTGATTCTCGACGAGCGCGCATCGGGTACCTGAGGGCGAATCCGATGCGAGTCTTTTTCGACCGTTCGGCGTTCGCCAAGCGCTACATCAGCGAAGCCGGCACCGACAAAGTGTTGGCGTGGTGTGATCAGGCGACGGAAATTGGCCTGTCTGCAATTGCGCTGCCGGAGATCATTTCCGCGTTCTGTCGGTTACGCCGCGAGGACAGGATCAGCGACACACAGTACAGGCCACTGAAAACCTTGCTGCTGGCGGACATCGAGGATGCCGCGATCTGCGACCTGACGCCGGCGGTATTGGCTCAATCGATTGCAAGCCTGGAAGCGAATGTCTTGCGCGGCATGGTTGGATAAAGCAGCGCTTGACCGGCCGTACTACTGCAGCGCGCGATACTTGATGGCGTTCTCAACGTGGCGCTTGAGATCGGGCAGGTCTGATTCTATGGTTCGCCACACGATACCAAGATCAACTTTGTAATAGCCGTGAGCCAGCGCATTTCGCATGTCGTATGCAAAAGCGAGAGGGAGATCCGGGTGCAGGGCTAGAAATTCCTTGCTTGCGACACGTTCCACATTTTTGCAAGCTTCGCCGATGACTTCGAAATTACGAATCACTGCATCTTGTGTAATTTCGCTGTCGATGAAAGCGATTTCTGTCATGTCGCCGCAATAGTTCTCGATACGGCTGATCGCGTTGAGGATATGCTGCAGATACTCGTCGATCCGGAGAATACCCCCGGTCATATTGCCTTGGCTTCGGCTATGACGCGGCTTCGAAAGCTGTCCGGTAATGAGTTGGGTGTGAGGACATCAACCGGCACTCCCAAGAGATTTCGCAGCTTGTAACGGATTGCGCCGAGGTCCAGCAGGGTAGTGTCCTTGGTCGGGTCAATCAAGATGTCCAGATCGCTGGAATCCGTATCAGTGCCATCAGCCACCGAACCGAACACGCGCGCATTGCGAGCCCTGTGGGACTGGACGATCTCGCGGATTTCCGCGCGATGGGCGTTCATGGCGATGGACGGTTTCATGGTCAGCCGAGTGTAAAACGTACAAATACATCAAGCAAGCTGGCGGTGACCCGTGTTGGTGCCTCCGACCACTCCCCCTGAGACGAAGCTTGGCCCCTGACCCCGGTGCACGATCTGGAAGAATCTCGTTTCCTGTCCCGCTGACGAGTGGTCGCGCATGCGTTGCGGATTCCTCGGCTCACCCCGGCGGACACTTCACCCGCCCGGGCGAAATTCAAGACCTGCTCGACGAGGGGCTGGTTGCGTGGCGATCTTGGTCGAGCCTGGCGTTTTCAAGCCACCTCTTCCACACTGTGTTTTTATACAGTATTATTCCTTCCACCCACCTGATGCCAATACGGAAGGAGAATGCAGATGGACACCGGCACCCGCTACGAAAACCTCGAATCCGCCAGCGGTGCGCGCTCGCGCGCCGACGTGCAGCGCCTGTGGCGCAAGCGCGGCTGGCAGCCGCCGACCGAGTACCGGCGCGATTTCGAACAATCCTGCCGTCCGGCGATCCTGTCCGGCATGGTCAGGCTGGAGATGGCCAAGGCCCTTTGATGTGTGCGCTCAGCCTGACCGGCCACGCCAGTCAGGAAACAGCCCCCGACAAAACGCCGCTGTCATCGCTGCACCGCCTTCGCGTTCAGCGGGATGCCAGAGCATGCACGACGAATCGGCGATGCAGAACCGGGATACGCGTACGCCGGTTAAAAGGCGATTCGGTAATTCGCATGGGCCCACAGGCTGGCCGCATTGCCTTCGGTCGTGCCGTTCACCATGAATGTGGCGACGCCCGAACCCAGCTGCGCTTCGACGCCGGCACTGGCGCGCAGCCATGCGCGCTGCTGACGTTGGCCGCCGAAGTAGAAACTGTTCAGCTCCAGTACTTGTCCGCTACCGCCGTCGGCCGAACCTGCCACGCGAACCACGCCTTCCAGCCGCCCGAGCAGCCTGCTGCGGTCATTGAGGGGATATGCGCTGTCGGCGCCGACGCGAGCCTGGGTGGTGTCCGCCGCAGCCCTGCTCCACCGCGCCGGGAAGCCGCCGCCTGCTTCGGTATAGCCTTCACGCAGGCTGCGGATGTAGGTGAGCGAGGCATAGGGGCTGATGGTGGTCGCGCCCAGACGCAGCGCATCGATGGCGTCCAGCCGCGCGCGCAGTGCCGTGACGCGGACATCCGGACTGCCGGTGGATTCGGTCGGCGCGCCGGCGCTCAGGTAGGTGCGCGCGATCGCTGCCTCGCCGCTGCTGTAATAGCCGCTGAAGGTCGCGAACAGCGACCGGTCTGCCAGGCGCCAGACCAGTTCCGGCAATGCGTAGGTCCCTTTGACGGTGCTGCGACCGCCATAAGCGAGGCTCTGCGTGCCATAGGTGCGGCCGAGCGCCATCTTCAGGGTCAGCTGTCCGTCCAGACCGCGCGCAAAACCGATTTCACCGGAGGCGATCTGGCCGTCGTCGCCCTGATGATCGCGGCGCCCCCAGTCGCCGGCAGTCCAGGCCGTCATTTGCCCCGCGCGGGGAAGGCTGTGCAGCGGCACGCCGCGCAGGCCATGCATGACCATGTCCGCCTGCTGCGTGGCGAGCAAGTTCTCGCCCGAAGCGCCGCGCAGCGTGCGCAGGTAATCGTCGTAATCAATCATGCCGGTGCCTTGCCCCGTGACGCGGGCAATGAACGCGTGTCCATTCGCAAGCATACCAACCACCACCGAACCATCGGCATTGGTATCCGCGGCAAAACTGGTGATGAACGACGGCTCGACCGTGACGCCGGCGGCAGCCAGCCACTGTTCGACGGTCTGCATGCCGGTCGCCTGCGTCCAGCGGAAGGCACGGTATTCACCGTCGCTTGGCGCGTCGAGTGCGCGCCCGACCACCACGCTGCCATCCGGCGACACCGAATAGGCGTACGAGTCGCCACCACCGTTGAGCACACCGAGGCTGGTCATTCCGGTGGCCTGCGTCCATCGGAACGCGCGGTCGGCGTTGTTCGCCAAACCATCCTGTGCATGGCCGACGACGACGCCGCCATCCGCCGACACACCGTAAGCAACCGAGTAACCACCGCCATTCAGCACACCCAGGTTGACCATGCCGGTAGCCTGGGTCCAGCGGAACGCTCGGTCGGCGTTGTTTGCCGTACCGTCAAGCGAATAGCCGACTACCACGCTGCCGTCCGCAGACGCTTTGTAAGCTTGCGCGGAGGTGCCACCGTTCAGTGCACCAAGGTCGACCATACCGGTAGCTTGCGTCCAGCGGAATGCACGGTAGCCACTCATCACGGAGTCCAGCGAATAGCCGACGACCACCTTGCCATCGGCGGACACACCGGTTGCGGTGGAGGCCACCCCGCCGTTTAATACGCCAAGGTTGACCATGCCGGTGGCTGCAGTCCAGCGAAACGCGCGATCCCCGCCCCCGGCATCAGCAAAACCGACCACGACATTGCCATCCGCGGAAATGCCCAAGGCAGATGAGCTCGTGCCGCCCAAGGTGCCAAGAGTGGTCATGCCGGCCTCGCGGGTCCAGCGGAAGGCTTGGAAGCTATCGCCGCTCAAACCATAAGCTTCCCCGACCACGACGCTGCCGTTCGCAGATACTGCCAAGGCATATGAAGACAATTGGCCGTCAAATGTGCTGAAGTCACGATAGCCCGAAGGCAGGGTTTGCCCTTGTGCCAGGGCGGCCACGCCCAGCAGGCCCAAGCCCGCGGGGAAAAAAGCATTCAGACGCATGGAGATTCGGTTCGAAGATGCCATCGGCGCGCACGGATGCGCGTCGCCAAGCCGGGTTCGTGAAGTTTCTTTGGGGCAAGAATTTATCACGCATTCCGGTGTCGGGCGCGGCATACCGGACACTTTCGATGCGGTCGAAAGATCTCAGCCCAGCCCGACCCTCAGCCACTGCCCGCTCTTGTCCTGCAGCGCCACGCCAACACCCCAGTGCGTCGCCGCAGCGGCGATGCGCTCCTTCGGCAGCATGAAGAACACCTTGGTCAGACCGTCGGCCAGCGCCGCGCTGCGCGCAATCACGGTGGCCGACGACCAGTGCTGCGGCGAATCGCCGCTGCGCGGATCGAGGATGTGATGATGCACGCGGTCTGCCGTGAAGGTGGTATGCGCATCCGATGACGTGGCCGCAGCAAAGCCGTCCGGCACGGTGATCACCGGCGCAGCGACGGTACCGTTGCGCACGTCCTCGATGCCGAAGCGCCAAGGCGCGCGGTCTGGCGCCTTTCCCAGCACCGCCGTTTCGCCGGTGTCGAGCATCGCGTCGCGTATGCCCATCGCCTGCATTTCGCCGCGCACCGCGTCGGCCGCACAACCCTGCGCGATGCCGTTCAGCGACAGCGCGAATCCCTTCGGCAGCAGCACGCGCTCAGCGCTTGCATCGACAGCGCGCCAGTTGACGCGGGCGGTCGTGCGCGCCAGCTCGCGCGCCGAAGGCAGCCGCGCATCGCGCCGTGCACCGTCCCACAGATCCCACAGCGGCTGCATCGTCACGTCGAACGCGCCGTTGCTGCCGGCTGCGATCTTCGACGACAGCGCCAGCACCTGCAGCAGTTCCGCCGCCGGACGGTCGAGCCGGCCGCTGCGGTTCAAACGGCTCAGCGCACTGCCGTCGTCGAACAGGTTCATCTGCGCCTCGATCGCGCGAATGCGCCGCACCGCGCGATCGAGCGCCTGCTCGACCCGGCCCGCATCCGCATGGCCGGCGCGCAGCCACAGCGTGCTGCCGAAGCCCTGCAGCACGCGCTCGCGCCAGGCCAGTGCAGCATTGCTCGCTGCCAGCGCCGGCAATGCGCCGGCCGCAGCCAGTCCCATGCCAAAACCGAGGAATTGTCGTCGGGTCGTGTTCATGCAGCCTCCTTGTGCGGCACGATTTCTATCACCGTGCGCTTCTTTTCCTGTACCAGCGGCAGGCACTGCCGGTCGTCCTGCCAGATCGCCACGCAATCGAGACACTGGAAGCACTCCTGATAGGACACCTTGCCCTCTTTCGAAATCGATTGATAGTCGCAGCGGCTGCGGCAGGTCTGGCATGGCTGGCCGCAGGCGTCGCGCCGCGCTATCCAGCCCCAGCGCCGCAGCGGGTTCAGCGCCGCCAGCGCCGCACCCAGCGGGCAGATATAGCGGCAATAACCACGGTAGACAAAGACGCTCAGCGCGACGCAGCCGGCCGCCCACGCAACATAGGGCCAGTCGCGCAGGAAGTACAGGCTGATCGCCGTCTTGAACGGCTCGATCTCGACCAGCATCTCGGTCGTCGATGGCGCAGCCCAGATCGATCCAAGGATCACGGCCAGCATGCCGTACTTGATCCACTTCAGCCGCCTGTCCCATTCATGCCGGATGCGCCGGTGGCGCACGCCGACCGCGCGCATCAGCCGGCTGATCAATTCCTGCAGCGCGCCGAACGGGCACAGCCAGCCGCAGAAAGTGCCGCGCCCCCAGACCAGCAGCGACCCGAATACGGCCAGCCACAGGATCACCGTCATCGGGTCGGTCAGCAGGAAGCGCAGGTCATTGCCGCTGGCCAGTGACTCGACCGACGACGTGATGTTCACGATCGACAGCTGTCCCTGGAACAGCCAGCCGATGCCGCCCAGCGTGAACAGCAGGAAGGGCACGCGCACATTGCGCAGCCGGCGCGCAGTCGCGGTCACGCTGCGCTGGCGCAGCAGCACCACGCCCAGCAGCGCCAGCGCGCCGAGCAGCAGGCCGATCTCCCAGCCGCGCTTTTGCCAGGCCTCGAACCAGTCCGAATCGCGCCAGTCCGCGAGCGTCGCCCGCCAGCCGTGGAAGCGATGCTCCAGCGGGAAAGCGGCCTCGGCGAACATGGTCGGGAACGGGCCGTAGCGGCGCTGCAGGGTGGCCTTCAGCTCGAACGCGCGCGTGACGTCGAACGGTGTGTCGGCGTCGATGATGAACAGCCGGTGGCGTGCGCGCAGTTCGGCCGGCAGCTTCAGCCCCTCGTCATAACCGAGCTCACGGAACTGCAGCGGCTTGCCGCCCTGCGCCAGCGTGAACGACAGCGCACCGCCGCGCGCGCCGCGCAGCAGATCCGACAGCGGGCCGCTGTCGCTGACGAGTATCGCCTCGCCGCCGCGCAGGTTGGCTTCGAGCAGTCGCCAGCCCTTGTCGTCGAGCAGGTTGCGCCCGACCTGCGGCAGGCTGACCAGCGCGACATCGAAACGTATCGCCACCTCGTCGGGACGCGACGCCGCTTCGCTGTCGGCACCGGCCGCGCGCGTGCCCCGGAACGCCGCCTCGACCTGCGCGCGCGTCAGCTGCGTGGTGCCGATCATGCGGCGCGACTGCAGCTGCGCCCAGTCGAGCGGCCTGACATCGACATCGGCGGCGCGCCGCTGCACGCGCCTGCCGCCGACCGCGCCATTGTTCTCCAGTGCCTCGGGCGCCAGCGCCAGCACGGTGGTGACCGACTGCAGCATCGTCTTGTCGATGGCCCGCGCCGTCACGGTGCCGGCCTGCACGCCATGCAGCACCGCCTGCTGCTCGTCGCGGCTGGTGGCAGCCTGCGGGCCGCGGATGTCGATATGGTGCCGCACCGACAGGCCGGTGTACTGCGCCGCGAAGCCGGCGATCTTCTTCGTGCCGCCCTCCGAGCGGAACAAAGGCTCGCGGTGCTCGATCAGCCGCGCCTGAAGATAATGGCCTTCGGTGTCGGTCACCACGAAGAGATTGATCGGCTTGCCGCTGTAGCCGCGCACCGGTGCGATGTCGATCGACTCGAACGCATAGCCGCGCAGCTGCGGCTTGTCATCCGGCCGGGACGGATCGCGCTGGTACAGCGGCCAGACCGGCAGCGCGGTCAGCATGTCGCCGACCAGATAGCGCGCGCCCAGTTCCTGCTCGACGTCGACCTTGCGCAGCGTGGTCGCGCCGCCGGCCACTGCCAGCAGCATGAGCAGGCCGCCCAGCAGCGCCCGCAACATCAGATTCTTCACTTGTCCCCTGCCATCCCGCTTTTTTCTTGCGGAGGAATGTACACCCGCGCGGCGGGCGCGCTGTTTGGAATCCCTTAAGCGCGCTTTGCCGTGTTCACGGAACGCCAGGCGAAAAAAAGCCCGGCCGCAGGGCCGGGCTGGGGTCGGGACACGGCCGACCAGGCGTCACAACACGATGTTCTCGACCGCCAGGCTGGTCACGCCGGTCAGTTCGATCTGGAACTCGGCCGCGGCATCCTTGTCGGTGCTGCCGTACAGGATGCCGTCGACAAACCAGAGCATGCCGCTCGCATCGGCGACGGCCGGCGCCTCGGCCAGCAGCGTGAACGCGTCGTTGCCCGCCACGCCGACCTTGGCATCGATGGCCGACAGGTCGATGAGGTCACCGCCGAGGCCGTCGAAATCGGTGATCACGTCGGACTTCTGCCCGAGGCCCGCATCGACCACCTTGCCGAACCTGAAGACGTCGGCGCCGAGCCCGCCGGTCAGCGTGTCCTTGCCGAGTCCGCCGGCCAGCGTATCGTTGCCCTCGCCGCCGTCCAGCAGGTTGGCCAGCGCGCTGCCGTTCAGGCTGTCGTCGAATGCTCCGCCGATCACGTTCTCCACGCCGGCCAGCTTGTCCGTGCCGATGCCGGCATCCGTGGAGGTCGAGCCGGCGCTGCCGGACTGCAGGTTGACCGTGATCGCCGCGAGCGCGCCCGAATAATCGACCGTGTCCGCGCCGCCGCCGCCGACATACTTGTCATTGCCCGAGCCGGGGCCGTCGATGATGAGATCGTCGCCGTTGCCGCCGTTGACCGAATCGTTGCCGGCGCCGCCAGTCAGCTCGTTGTTACCGGCGCTGCCGACCAGCATGTCGGCGAAATCGCCGCCGATCACGTTTTCTATCGACGCCAGCTTGTCCTTGCCGATGCCCGCGTCCGCACCCTTCGACTTGGCCATGCCGCCGGACAGGTTGACCATGATGCCGGCGGTGGCGCTGGTATACCTGACCGTGTCCACGCCGTCGCCGCCGGTATAACTGTCATTGCCGGCGCCGTTGCCGCCGATGATCAGGTCATCGCCCGCACCGCCCTGCACCGAATCGTCGCCCGAGCCGGCATACAGTTCGTCATCGCCGTCGCCGCCGTCGAGCGAGTCGTCGTCGCCGCCGCCGCTGAGGTCGTCGTTGCCGACTCCGCCAAGCAGCACATCAAAGCCGGCGCCGCCGATCAGGCTGTCGTGGCCGTCGTCGCCGTACAGGTCATCGTCACCTTCGTCGCCATACAGGTCGTCGTCGCCGAGGCCGCCGCTGACCGAGTCGTCACCGAGCCCCCCATGCTGCGAATCGTCGTCGTCGGAGCCCGGGATGTCGTCGTCGGTGGAGCCGTCATCATCGACGTCATCGTCGATACCGTCGTCGCCGCCGTGGTCGTCATCGCCCTCATCCTCCGGTTCGGAGCCGATCGGGGTCCCGTCCGGCAGGGTGTACGCCTCGCTGACCCGATAGTAGACGTCGGCGTCGTCCTCGGCGGAGGGCGTCAGCGCGAAAGTCTTCACCTCGTGGTAGGTGCTGTTGGTCTCCAGCAGCGTGATGGTGCCATCGTCGTTGAGCGTCAGCGACTCATTCAGCGACAGGGTCTCCTGCTCCCATACGCCATCGTCCCATTCGTACATGGCGATCGGGGACACATTCACATCAAAGCGGTAGACAGACGACATGCTGGTTCCTTTACTGAAGTAATCCGGGTCGGGCACAGTGGCCGACCATTCGACCCCACGGGGGTCAGGCTTTGCCTGCCCGTCAATGCAGCGGGCACTTTTCCACAAGGAGTTTCTGCTCGGCGAGGTTTTTATAATCGTTACAAAATATTTATCAATACCCGGACCGTTTCCTTGCGCTGGAACAAAGTCAGTCGCCGTGTTTTGCATTGCACATCGGCATGATCATGCCGACAAGGTCATTGCTTACGTTCAATGAAATGCGGCAAGGAATTGCCTTTAATCATTACTTCGTCGCAGCATTTCTTGTGGATTGTCGGCAAACCAAGATCGATGACAGGCCGAAAAGTCAAGCATTCATGCGGGTTTTGGCGATCCGCCTTATCCACAGCTTTTGGGGATAACTGTGGAAAATCGCACCGCGGGACGCGGCCAAGTGATTGATTTCTCGATAAATTGATCCGGTCCCTCCGGGCGCGAAAAAAAACGTGCAGTTTTCCTGATTGCAATCAAATTCGCACTGCAACAATGTCATTCTGGCAAAGCAGATGGCCGGCGCTTTGCGCCCTTGTTTCTTTTTGGTTAAGCAGGATGAAAGCCCGCTGCACGAACGGCAAACGCACCGGCAACATGACTCGGCTACCATGGCATTCCATTTGATCAACAAAGGAGATGCCATGAAAACGCGCCACCTGCTCGCCGCTGCCGTCACCCTGCTGGGCCTGTCCGTACCGCTGCATGCGCAGCAGCAGAAGACTGTGCTGGGACTGGAAGCTGCGAAGAAAATGGCGGCTGCCTGCGAAGAGACCGCACGCAAGGAAGGCTGGAACATGGTCATCGCGATCGTCGATGACGGCGGCAACCTGAAGCACTTGAGCCGCATGGACAATGCCTTCCGCGCCAGCATCGAGATTGCGCAGCTGAAGGCGAACACGTCGTCGGGCTTCCCGCGCTCGACGCGTCAGGTGGGCGAGATCGCTCAGCAGCGCGTGCCGGGCATCGTGCATGTGCCGGGCATCGTGACCTTTGCCGGCGGGCTGCCGATCATTACCGCGAAAGGCGAGCACATCGGCGCGATCGGCGTCAGCGGCGCCACCGCCGACCAGGATGAGGTCTGTGCACAGGCGGCGCTGGATGCGGTGAAGGCCGAACTGAACCTGAAATGAAAAAGGGCCTGACGCTTTTGGCATCAGGCCCTTGTCCTTGCATAAACTGTGGCGCAGCCTTGATATGTACGGCATCACTCCGTACAGTAAGTTCTCCCAAGGAGAATCCTCATGGCCGACAACACCTCCCGAATCGATGCCAGGATCAGCACCGAGCTGCATACCATGCTCAAACGCGCTGCCGAACTGCAAGGCCGCTCGGTGACGGACTTCGTCGTCAGCACAGTGCAGGAGGCGGCTCGACAGACCATCCGGCAATCCGAGATTCTTGCGTTGTCCGTCGCCGATCAGGAATGCTTCGCCAACGCCCTGCTGTCGCCGCCCAAGCCGAATCAAGCCTTGAAGCGCGCCTTCAAACGCCGTACTGATCTGATTGCGATCAAGTGACCGGCCCTGGGTTTCGCATCGTTCCGCTGGTCAGCCAGGACGTCAAACGGCGCATCACCGCCTGCTTCGTGGCACCCGGCCAAGACGGATCGCTGGGCACTACACCCTCGCGTCCGCCGGTATCAATCTGAGCGGCCTGCCCGAGGTCTTGGCGAAGAAGCTGGCGCGTTACCGAAACGAGCATCGCGGTACCTGCTGGCGTGCGCCCAATGCCGATCACTTAAGGCGAAGTGCCTCAACGACAAGTGAACGGCATTAGGCGTGCGCCCGACCTTCAGGCATCGAGCAGCTCAGGCCTCGATCAGGATCGCGCGGAAGTCGTTCACGTTCGTCAGCGTCGGCCCGGTGATGACCGCGTCGCCGAGCGCGCCGAAATAGCTGTGGCCGTCATTGTTCGCGAGGTAGTCGAGCACCGGCATGCCGAGCGCCCAGCCGCGAGCCAGCGTGTCGGGGGTGGCGATCGCGCCGGCAATCTCTTCCATGCCATCGACGCCATCGGTATCGCCCATCAGCGCATGGATGCGCGCATGGCCGCCGAGCGCCGCCGCCAATGACAGCAGGCATTCGACATTGCGTCCGCCGCGCCCTTCGCCGCGCACGGTGACGGTGGTCTCGCCGCCGGACAGCAGCACGCACGGGGCCGCAAACGGCTGCGCGCGCCCGGCCACCTGCAGCGCGACCGCCGCCAGCACCTTGCCGACGTCGCGCGCCTCGCCCTCGATCGCATCGCTCAGGATGTGCGCGCGATAGCCCGCCTGCTCGGCCACGCGGGCCGCCGCTTCCAGCGCCATTTGCGGCGTCGCGATCATCCTCACTTCATTGCGCGCCAGCCGCGCATCGCCGGGCTTGACCGACTCGCCGCGGCCGCTGGCCAGCACTTCGCGCACTTCGGGCGCGAGCGCTATCCCGTAACGGTCGACGATGGCCAGCGCATCGGCGCAGGTGGTCGGGTCGGCCACGGTCGGGCCGGACGCGATGTCGACCGGATGGTCGCCCGGCACGTCCGACAGCAGCAGCGTGATCACGCGCGCCGGATGGCAGGCAGCGGCCAGCCGTCCGCCCTTGATCGCCGACAGGTGCCGGCGCACGCAGTTCATCTCGCTGATGGTCGCGCCCGACGCCAGCAGCGCGCGGTTCACCGCCTGCTTGTGCTCGAGCGTGAGTCCGTCGATCGGCAAGGGCATCAGCGACGAGCCGCCGCCCGAGATCAGGCACAGCACCACGTCGTCGGCCGACAGCCCGCGCACGAATTCCATCATCCGCTGCGCGGCGGCGAGGCCGGCTGCGTCGGGCACCGGATGCGCGGCTTCGGCGATCTCGATCTTCTCGCAAGGCACGTTGTAGCCGTAGCGCGTGATCACGAAGCCCGTCAGCGGGCCGTCCCACGCGTCTTCCACCGCGCGCGCCATCGCCGCCGACGCCTTGCCGGCGCCGATCACCACCAGCCGGCCGTTGCCGATGTCTTCGCGCGACGGCAGCTGCGGCGGCACGCACAGCGCGGGCTGTGCGGACGCCACCGCCGCGTCGAACATGCGGCGCAGCAGCGCGCCTTGTTTCGTGTCCGACATTACTGCTTCTCGATCTCGAAGTTGGCCATGGTCTCCAGCGCCTTCACCATCGCCGAATGGTCCCAGCCCTTGCCACCATGCGCGACGCAGGCACTGAAGAGCTGCTGCGCGCTCGCGGTGTTCGGCAGCGACAGCCCGAGCGAGCGGGCGGCGGTCAGCGCGAGGTTCAGGTCCTTCTGGTGCAGTTCGATGCGGAAGCCCGGATCGAAGGTGCGCTTGATCATGCGTTCGCCATGCACTTCGAGGATGCGCGACGACGCAAAGCCGCCCATCAGCGCCTGCCTCACCTTGGCCGGGTCGGCGCCGTTACGTGCGGCAAACAGCAGCGCCTCGGCCACCGCCTCGATGTTCAGCGCAACGATGATCTGGTTCGCGACCTTCGCGGTCTGGCCGTCGCCATTGCCGCCGACCAGCGTGATGTTCTTGCCCATCAGCTCGAACAGCGGCTTGAGCTTGTCGAACGCCGCGTCGCTGCCGCCGACCATGATGGTCAGCGCCGCATTCTTCGCGCCGACTTCGCCGCCGGAGACCGGCGCATCGAGGTAATCGCAACCGAGCGCATTGATCTTCTGCGCGAATTCCTTGGTCGCGATCGGCGAGATCGAGCTCATGTCGATCACGGTCTTGCCGGCGGAAAGGCCGGCGGCGATGCCGTGCTCGCCGAACAGCACCTTTTCCACGTCCGGCGTGTCCGGCAGCATCGTGAAGATGATGTCGGCCTTCTGCGCGACCTCGGTCGCGTTCGCGCAGACCTGCGCGCCGTCCTGCAGCAGGTAGTCGGCGGTCTTGCTGCGGGTATGGGTGAACAGCGTGTGGCCGGCTTTCAGCAGGTGATGCGCCATCGGCGCGCCCATGATGCCCAGGCCTATGAATCCGAGTTTCATTGCGAGTCTCCGTCGTGTCTTTACTTCACCAGCGCCTTCATCCAGCCCAGCCCGGCTTCGGTCTGCGCGGCCGGCTTGTATTCGGCGCCGATGTGACCGGTGTAGCCGACCTCGTCGAGGAAGGCAAACAGGAACGGATAATTGATCTCGCCCGTGCCCGGCTCGTTGCGCCCCGGATTATCGGCGATCTGGATGTGGCCGATGCGTGAAAGGTTTTTGCGGATCGTGCCGGCCAGTTCGCCTTCCATGCGCTGCGCGTGGTAGATGTCGTACTGCACGAAGGCATTGTCGCTGCCGACCTCGTCCAGTACCGACAGCGCCTTCGCGGTGCTGTTCAGCCAGAAGCCGGGAACGTCGAAGTTGTTGATCGGCTCGATCACGAGGCGGATGCCGACGCGCTTGAGTTCGTCGGCGGCGTAACGCACGTTCGCGACGAAAGTCTGGCGCACGACATCGTCGGCAACGCCGGCCGGCGCGAGGCCGCCAAGACAGTTAATGCGCGGCACGCCGAGCACGGTCGCATACGAGATGGCCTTCGCGACGCCGGCGCGGAATTCATCGACGCGCAACGGATTGCAGGCAATGCCGCGGTCGCCGGCGGCCCAGTCGCCGGCCGGCAGGTTGTGCAGCACCATCTGCAGCCGGTTTTCGTCCAGCAGCGCCTTCACCTCGGCCACCGGCAGTTCGTACGGAAACTGGCATTCGACCGCGTCGAAGCCGGCCTGCGCGGCGCGCGCGAAGCGCTGCGCGAACGGTACCTCGGTGAACAGCATCGACAGGTTGGCGGCAAACTTGGGCAATTTCATCTCCTTGGTTCTGTTTATTGGAAGGAAGGCTTCGGGCGCTTGCGCGCCGCACATCCTGCGGGCACGCGCGCGGCGCCAACCGGCATTGTGCATCAGCCGGCACGATGATTGACAGGAAAAGGCGGGCGGCTTCAGCCGCCGAGTCGCGTGACCAGCCAGGGGATCAGCACGGCTCCGAGCACGCCATGCATGCCCATGCCGAGGCTGGCATAGGTGCCGGCCTCCGGATGCACGCTGAATGCGCGCGAGGTGCCGATGCCGTGCGAAGCGACGCCAAGCGCAAAGCCGCGCTGCCACCACTGGCGCATTTTCATCGCATCCATCACGTAGCGTCCGAGGATGGCGCCGAGCACGCCGGTTGACAGCGCATACACCGCCGTCAGCGTCGGCGACACCTGGATGCGTTCGGCGACGCCCATCGCGATCGGCGCCGTCACCGACTTTGCATACAGCCCGCCGACGAGCGCGGCATCCAGCCCGAACAGGTGCGCGGCGCCCAGTGCGGTCGCGACCGAGGTCACGCCACCGGCCAGCAGCACGCCGAGCAGCAGGCCGAAGCGGCCGCGCAGCGATGCCCAGCTCTTGTAGATCGGTATCGCCAGCGACACCGTTGCGGTGCCGAGCATGAAGTGCACGAACTGCGCGCCTTCGAAATATTTTTTGTAAGGGATGTCGAGCAGGCCGACGACGGAAGCGACGATCAGCACTGCGATCAGCACCGGGTTGGCGATCGGGTTGCGCTGGCTGCGCTCGTACAGCGTGTGGCCGAACCAGTAGGCCGACAGCGTCAGCACCAATGCGAACAGCGGGTTGCCGGACAGGTAGACCCAGACCTCGGCGATGTGCGGCAGTTCAGGTCTCATTCTTTTCTCCGGCGATCAGTTTCAGCAGCCCGCCGGTGACGGCAATGGTCGCGACCACGCTGACAAGCAGCGTGCCGACCACGGCCCAGGCATTCGCTTTCAGGATCGGCAGGTAGAGCAGCACGCCGACCGAGGCCGGGATGAACAGCAGCCCGAGGTGCTGCAGGATGCCGCTGCCGACCTGGTCGATATCGGCCGGCAGCCGGCGCGCGAACAGCAGGAAGAGCAGCAGCATGACCAGCCCGATCACGGGGCCGGGGATGAAGGGAATCAGGAAGTTGGAGACCAACTCGCCGAGCGCCTGGAACAGGAAGAGTTTGACGAGGCCGGAGATCAAGTTTGAACCTGCGAAAGATGACGAGAATTGCAGGGTCAACGATAGCAGAGATTTGCTGGCGGCCGGCTTGGCGGGGAGAGGAATTTTCAGCCGATGGCGGGTGCTGGAAGTCGCTGGATCCCGGCCTGCGCCGGGATGACGTTTTTAAGTCAGCCGACTTCAATAGCGTCATTCCAGCGCACGCTGGGATCCACGATCGATGACCCGTGGCAGTCGTCAGCACTAGGACGACCATGGATCCCAGCTTTCGCTGGGATGACGTTTTACAGTCAGCCGACTTCAATAGCGTCATCCCAGCGAAAGCTGGGATCCACGATCGATGAACCCATGGCAGTCGTCAGCACGAGGACGACGATGGATCCCAGCTTTCGCTGGGATGACGTTTTACAGTCAGCCGACTTCAAAGGCGTCATCCCAGCGAAAGCTGGGATCCACGATCGCCCTACCAAGAAATACTGCCATGGGTTCAGCGGCGATGGATCCCAGCGTGCGCTGGAATGACAGTGTTACGGCCGGCGGCCTCTGAATCGTCATCCCGGCGCAGGCCGGGATCCAGTGTCTTCAGCAGCGTCCGGTCAGCCGATCACTTGCCAACAAACGCCAGAATCTCCTCCGCCACCCTCTCCCCCGCCTCCCGCTGCGGGAAATGCCCGACGCCATCCAGCACCACGCGATGGTAGCCGCCGCTGAACCACGCCTCCTTGTTCGCCGAGGTAGCGACCGGGTTCACGAAATCGTCCTTGCCATGAATGACCAGCGTCGGCGTCGCGATCACCGGCAGCGGCTTCAGCGACGCGGTATCAGCCGCATACGCCGGGTCGCCCGGCACGAAGTCCCAGCGATGCCGGTATGAATGCAGCGTGACGTCGATCCAGTCCGGATTGTCGAACGCGGCCGCCGTCGCCGCAAACTCGGCATCGTCATACCAGCCCTGCGGCGACCACGTCTCCCACATCGTGCGCGCAAACGCCTTCGGATCTTCGCGCACGGTACGCTCGCCCAGCGGCGTGGCCATGAACCAGTGATACCAGTAGCAGCGCGCCTGCTCCAGCGCCATTGGCTGCGACGGATCGTTGGTGCCGTAACCGACCGACACCGACACCAGGTGCGATGCCAGCTCCGGCGCCAGACCGCAGGCATTCAGCACTGCGCGCGCGCCCCAGTCATGCCCGACCAGCGCCGGTTTCTGCAGACCCAGCGCCCTGACAAAATCGATCAGGTCACGGCCAAGACCGACCAGCTCGCCGCTGCGTGGCGTGGCCGCATCCAGGAAGCGCGTGCCGCCAAAGCCGCGCAGCGACGGCGCCAGTACGCGGAAGCCGGCCGCAGCCAGCACCGGCGCGACCGCCGACCAGCAGCGCGACGAATCCGGCCAGCCATGCAGCAGCACGATGCTGCGCCGGCCGGCGGGATTCCATTCGAGGTATTCGATGTCGAGGCGCTCGGTGCGCACGGATTTTTTTTCAAACGAGCTCATGTCTGTCCGGCCTTGTGGGCCGCTCCTGGGTGGCTTGTGTGCGAGTCCCCGGATTCTGGAAGAAATCCCCATCGCCGTCATTCCGAATTCGGAAAGCGCCCGTTTCCGCTTTCGCGGAAACACACGGCAGCCTGACCGCCGCTCGGGTACAGTAGCCCTTGCCCCACCTGACCGGACAAGGAGGAAACGATGAACCCGCACCTCTCCCCGATGGCATCTGCACGCGCGTTCGCATCAAGGCCGGCCTGCGCAATCGCCGCCGCCCTCGCCTGCGTCGCCGCCACACTACCTGCGTCCGCGCAGGAAGCCGAACAACTCGCGCGCCAGCATGCCTGCCTCGGCTGCCACAGCATCGACAGGCACACGCCGGTCGCACCGTCGCTGCTGAAGATCGCCGAGCGCTACCGCGATCGCAAGGATGCGGTCGCCTATCTCGCCGACCGCATCAGCTCCGGCAGCAAGGGCGCATGGAGCGACAGCGCGAAGAGCATGCCCGCCTACCCGGTGCTGACGCCGCCGCAGGTGCGCAGCCTCGCGCAGTGGATCATGTCGATGCAGTGAAGCGGGCGCAGCGGCACGCGTGCATCAAAGGGAATTGACGAACGCGACCAGCGCGTCGCGGTCCTCGCGGCGCAGCCGCGCAAAGCCGTCGCGCGAGCGCTGCGCCTCGCCGCCGTGCCACAGGATCGCCTCGGCCACGTTGCGCGCGCGGCCGTCATGCAGCAGATCGGTGCTGCCGTTCACCCGCGCCGACACGCCGATGCCCCACAGCGGCGCAGTGCGCCAGTCGCGGCCGCCGGCAAGGAAATCCGGCCGGCCATCCGCCAGCGCCTCGCCCATGTCGTGCAGCAGCAGGTCGGTATAGGCCTGGAATCGTTCGCCCTCGATCGCCGGCAGCGGCGGGTAGCGGCCCGCCTTCATCTCGGGCACATGGCAGACCGCGCAGGCCATCTCGCGGAACAGCTGGCCGCCCCGGCGCAGCTGCGCATCGTCGCCACGGCGCGGGCCGGGCGCTTCGGTCGCGGCCATGAAATGGTTCACCGCACGCCACGCGGCGTCGGTCAGCTCAGGCTTGCCCTTCTTGTAGCCGAAGGTCAGGCCCTGCACCTGCACGCCGGTGCAGTCGTCGTCCGGATACAGCGAGCTGGTGATGCCCATGTCGCCGAGGTGGGCGGCGGCCACCTGCTGGCTGATCGACGGCTGGTTGGCCTTCCAGCCGAAGCGCCCGAGCCGCTTGCGGCCGGTGCTGTCGTCATTCACGTAATTCGGCCGGCCGTTGTAGCCCAGTGCCTTCTGCGCCTCGGCCAGCGCGAGGATATCGGCCTCCGGCACCGCGTCGAGGTAGCCGAGCCCGAGCAGCGCCGGCGTGTTGCGCAGCGAAGTCAGCACCTCTGCACCGAGCTCGCCGAAGCCGGCATTGCGCACGACGACCTTCGGCCGCCGCAGCGGCACCTCGGTGCCGTCCGCCAGCACCACCTTCTCGTGCAGCCATTCGACATGCACGTCGGCCTCGCCCGACACCGGCTCCGTACTCGGGCCGAAGATGCTGAACGGCTGCAGCTGTGCGTCATACGCCGGATGCGGCTCGGTATCGCCGGCACGCTGCCGGTGCGGCACCGACAGCCGCAGCAACTGCTGGAACACCGGCCTGCCCGATTGCTCGTCCACGATGCCGCGGCCGATGTTCACGTGGCAGCCGGTACAGGCATTCGCATGGAAGAAGGGACCGAGGCCCCATTCGCCGTCGGCACGCGGGAACATCGTCCACGGCGCGCGGAACTGCTTCAGGCCGTCGTCGAACAGGCGCATCTGCGCAGCATCCAGCCCGGCCACGGGCTGCGCGTACAGCAGCTCGTCGGCGGTGCACTGCCGCGTGACCGGATTCCAGAAACAATCATCGTCCCCGGACGGCGCCGCGCCGATCGCCGGCCGTGCCAGCAGCACGGCGCAGACGGTCGCTCGCAACAGCCAGGAACCCGGCCACCCTGCCTTCATCGGATCATTCCCTCCTGCGGCCTGCCGTGCTTACTTCCACAGCGCGCACTTCGATTCGGCCTTCGTGATGAAAGCCTGGTCGCCCGGGATCACCTGCACCACCTTGTAGTAATCCCACGGGTACTTCGACTCGGCCGGCGACTTCACCTGCATCAGCGTGAAGTCATGCACCATGCGGCCATCCGGACGCACTTCGCCATTCTTCGCGAACATGTCGTTCACCTTGGTCGACTTCAGCTTCGCCATCACCTTGTCGCCGTCGTCGGTGCCGATCGCCTTCGCCGCACTCAGATAGAAGGCCGCCGCCGAGTAGTTACCTGCATGGAGCATCGACGGCGCCTTCTTGTTGCGGGCCATGAATTTCTTCGCCCATGCGCGCGTCTCGTCATTCGTGTCCCAGTACCAGCCATCGGTCAGGTACATGCCCTGGGTCAGGTTCAGGCCGACCGCATGCACGTCGTTGATGTACATCAGCAGGCCGGCCAGCTTCATCTTCTTCGTGATGCCGAATTCATTGGCCGCCTTGATCGCGTTGACGGTGTCGCCGCCGCCGTTCGCCAGCCCCAGCACCTGCGCCTTCGAGCTTTGCGCCTGCAGCAGGAAGGAAGAGAAGTCCGACGCCGCCAGCGGATGGCGCACCGAGCCGAGCACGTGGCCGCCCTGCTGCTTGACCACCAGCGAGGCATCGTTTTCCAGCGACAGGCCGAACACATAGTCGGCGGTCAGGAAATACCAGTCCTTGTAGCCCTGCTTGACCATGGCATTGGCCAGCGTGCGCGCAACGGCCGCGGTGTCATACGCGTAGTGAATGGTGTAGGGCGTGCATTCCTCGTTGGTCAGGCGGGTCGTGCCCGGGCCGATCGCGATGAAGGGCTTCTTCTTCTCGGCCGCGATCTTCGACATCGCGAGGTTGGCCGACGAATTGGTGCCGCCGATCAGCAGGTCCACGCCCTGCTGGTCAAACCACTCGCGCGTCTTGCTGGCGGCGATGTCGGCCTTGTTCTGGTGGTCGGCCGCCAGGAATTCGATCTTCTTGCCATTGATGCTGCCGCCGAAATCCGCAATCGCCATCTTGATCGCATCCGCGCCGGCCGGGCCGTCGACGTCGGCATACACGCCGGACATGTCGGTCATGAAGCCGATCCTGATCGTGTCGCCGCTGTACTGCGCATGCGCGAACTGTGCCGCTGCCAGCGCGAGCGCGCCGGCGCCGAGCCGCATCCATTGCTGCCGTTTCATCGGGAAGTCTCCTCGTCTTTGTTATAGTCTCGGGCGTTTCGGAAAGACGGCCACGCGCCGCCTCGCAGTGTCCCCCGCCGATTGTGCGCCTTCCCCTGCCCCGCACGGAATTGGAATTTTGAAAGGGATGTTTTTCAATTTTGAATCCTGCAGCGCAGCATGCATGGCAGACTCGCGGCTGCCCGGCGCGGCGCGGTCCGGCCCGGAACCCGGTTCACTTATAAAAAAGGAAAGCAAATGGCAACTAACAGAGAGGTCGTGGTCGTCGGCGCAGTCCGTACCGCGATCGGCACCTTCGGCGGATCGCTGAAGGACCTTCCCGCATCCGAGCTGGCCACCATCGCCGTCAAGGCCGCGATCGCGCGCGCCGGCATCGAAGCCTCGGCCGCGCAGCAGATCGTGCTGGGCAACGTGATCCAGTGCGAGCCGCGTGACCTGTACGTGTCGCGCGTGGCCGGTATCCAGGCCGGCATGGCGAAAGAGTCGGCTGCGCTGACGCTGAACCGCCTGTGCGGCTCGGGCCTGCAGGCGATCGTCTCCGCTGCCAACACGATCCAGCTGGGCGACGCGGATGTCGCGATCGGCGGCGGCGTCGAGACGATGAGCCGCGCGCCTTACAACGCCGCGATGACCCGCTGGGGCGCGCGCATGGGCGACGCCGCGATGATCGACATGATGCTGGGCGCGCTGAACGATCCGTTCGGCGCCGGCCACATGGGCATCACCGCCGAGAACGTCGCGAAAATGTATGGCATCTCCCGTGAAGAGCAAGATGCGTTCGCCGCCGACAGCCAGCGCAAGGCACTGGCCGCGATCGAGGCCGGCCACTTCAAGTCGCAGATCGTGCCGGTCGAACTGAAGACCCGCAAGGGCGTGACCCTGTTCGACACCGACGAGCATCCGAAGGCCGGCACCACGGTCGAATCGCTGTCGGGGCTGCGTCCGGCCTTCCTGAAAGAGAACGGCACCGTCACTGCCGGCAACGCGTCCGGCCTGAACGACGGCGCGGCGGCCTGCGTGCTGATGGAAGCCGAAGCCGCTGCGCGCGCGAACCTCGTGCCGATGGCACGCCTCGTGTCGTACGCTGTCGCCGGCGTCGATCCGTCGATCATGGGCACCGGCCCGATCCCGGCCGTGCAGCTGGCGCTCAAGCGCGCCGGCCTGTCGCTGGACCAGATGGACGTGATCGAGTCGAACGAAGCCTTCGCCGCGCAATCGATCGGCGTCTGCCGCGGCCTCGATCTCGACCCGGCGCGCACCAACCCGAACGGCGGCGCGATTGCACTCGGCCACCCGCTGGGCGCGAGCGGCGCGATCATCACGGTGAAGTGCCTGTACGAGCTGATCCGCACCGGCAAGCGCTATGGCCTCGTGACGATGTGCATCGGCGGCGGCCAGGGCATTGCGGCGATTTTCGAGCGCCTGTAATCCCCCGTCGTTTCAGCAGAGAGGCTGTACGCGCGAGCGTGCAGCCTTTTTTTCATCCGCAAAGGCGCGCCTCACAGCGCACACTCGACCGCCTTCGCCGCCAGCAAACCCGTCAGCAGCTGCGGCTCGAGGCTGACCAGAAAGCCGCGCCGTCCGCCATTGATGTAAATGCGCGGCAGCTGCAGGATGGTCGATTCGACATAGACCGGCAGGCGCTTGCGCGTGCCGAACGGCGAGGTGCCGCCGATCAGGTAGCCGGTATGTCGGCTGGCCTCTTCCGGATCGCAGGGCTCGACCGATTTGCAGCCGATCTGCCGGGCGAGGTTCTTGGTCGACACCTTGCAGTCGCCATGCATCAGGATGATCAGCGGCTTCTTCTGCTCGTCGCGCATCACCAGCGTCTTCACCACCTGGTGTTCATCGACGCCGAGCTGGCGCGCCGATTCGCCGGTGCCGCCATGCTCGACATAGTCATACGGATGCCGGTCGAATGCGACTTTCCGCTGTGAGAGAAATTGCGTGGCCGGGGTTTCGGAGACGTGCTTGTTCATTGCTTCGGGTCGTAATGCGGGACAAACAGTTCAGGCCGACAGCCGCTGACGCAGCTCGCCCTTCACCACCTTGCCGTAATTGTTCTTCGGCAGCGCGTCGAGCATATGCCAGTCGCGCGGCCGCTTGAAGCGCGCCAAATGGTCGAGCACCAGCTGCTCAAGCTCGGCCACCGGAATCGATACGCCGGGCGCGGGCACCACGAAGGCCACCGGCAGCTCGCCCCACTCCGCATCCGGTCGCCCCACCACCGCGCATTCGAGCACGCGCGGATCGCGCAGCAGCACTTCCTCGATCTCGCGCGGATAGACATTGCTGCCGCCGCTGATGATCATGTCCTTCGAGCGGTCATGCAGCGTCAGCAGGCCGTCTGCGTCCATCGCGCCGAGGTCGCCGGTGTACAGCCAGCCGGCCTTCAGCGCAGCGCGCGTGGCGGCCTCGTCGCCCCAGTAGCCGGCCATCAGCGCCGGGCTGCGCGTGACGATCTCGCCTATGCACCCGGGCGGCAGCGGCTGCCCATCGTCGCCGACCACCGCGACCTCGACACCCGTGCGCGCATGGCCGCAGGAAGCCAGCACGCGGCGGCGCTGCTGCGGATCGGCAATCTCGTGGCGCGACTGCGCCAGCCCCGTGATCGTCATCGGCGACTCGCCCTGCCCGTACAGCTGGTACAGCTTCGGCCCGAGCAGCGCAAGCGCCTTCTCGAGGTCGGCCACGTACATCGGCGCGCCGCCGTAGACGATGCACTTCAGCCGCGCAAAACGCTCCGCCGTGGCGGCCGGATGGTTCACCAGCCGCATCACCATCGTCGGCGCGGCAAACAAGCTGCAGGCCTCGTGCGCGGCGATCGCGTCCATCATCCGCTCGGGATCGAACTGCGGCAGCACCTGCTGGCGTCCGCCGGCGAACAGGTGCGGCAGCGCATACAGGCCGGCGCCGTGCGACAGCGGCGCGGCATGCAGCTGCGTGTCGCCGACGGCGGCGCGGCCGATGTCGGCGTCGTACGCGGCGCACATGAATTCGAGATTGCGGTGCGACAGCATCGCGCCCTTCGGCCGGCCGGTGGTGCCGCTGGTGTAGAACAGCCAGGCCAGCGCGTCGCCATCGACCGGCTGCAAGGGCGACGGTGTCGACTGCAGCAATTCAGAGTAAGCGGGATCATCGACCGACAGCGGCGCGCAATCCGGCAAGGCGCGCAGCGTGTCGGTGACCTCGGGAAAACGATCCGAACTGATCGCCAGCCGCGCGCCGGAATTCGACGCGATGTGCAGCACTTCCTTCGGATGCAGCCGCGAGTTCACCGGCACCGCCGCATAGCCGCGCTGCCAGCAGGCGAACAGGATCTCGAGAAATTCGCTGCGGTTTTCCATCAGCAGCAGCACGCGGTCGCCGGCCTGCAGCCGGAAGCGGTCGTGCAGGCCCTGAGCGAGCCGTGCAGCGCGGTCGTGGAATGTACTGAAACTGTGCGTGGCACGCTCGTCGGCGACAGCGATCGCGTCGGGCGTGCGCTCGGCCTGCGCGAGCAGGCGGGCGGCGAGTGTCATGCGTTCGTTTTCATCGGGGTGGGTCGGTGGCGGCCTGCGCAATGCCTGCCGGTCGGGCCGGATTATGGCACTGCCGCCGCGCCGCGTGCACGCCGCATTGCCAGCCACGCCAGCGCGGCGCCGGTCGCGAGTACCGGCACGATCGATCCGACGTTCAGCCAGCGCCAGCCATGTGCCATCACCAATGCGCCGGACGCAAACGCGCTGACCGCCATGGTCGCGAACACGAAGAAGTTCAGCGCGCCCTGCGCACGGTCCTTCTCTTCCGGACGGTAGGCGTCAAGCGACAGCGTGGTGCTGCCGGTGAAGAGGAAATTCCAGCCGACGCCGAGCAGGAACAGCGCGACCGTGTAGTGATGCAGCGATTCGCCCGACAGCGCGATGGCGATGCACAGCATGAACAGCAGCACGCCGGCGCCCATTACGCGGGTCGTGCCGTAGCGGCGGATCAGGTGGCCCGTGACGAAGCCCGGCGCGAACATGCCGATCACGTGCCACTCGAGCACGAGGGCGACGTCGCCGAAGGGCATGCCGCAGATATCCATCGCCAGCGGCGTGGCCGCCATCAGCAGGTTCATCACGCCGTAGCTGGCGGCGGCAGCGATCGCCGACACGGCGAAGGCCGGCTCGCGCAGCAGCTCGCGCACCGTGCGTCCCGGCGCGGCCTGTGCCGACTTGGGCGGCAGCGGCGGGAAGGCGATGCGCGCGACCAGCGCCATCGACAGCAACGCAAGCAGGGCCAGCGCGAGATAAGCGCCGACGAAAGGCACGCCGAATGTGGTGCGGGTATGGCTGGCGAGGTTGGGGCCGATCACGGCGCCGAGCAGGCCGCCGGCCATCACCAGCGACACCGCCTTCTCGCGCTGCGCGGGCGCGCACAGTTCGGCGGCGGCAAATCGGTACAGGTGCGCATTCGCCGCATAGAAGCCGGCAACGACGGTCGCGGCCACCAGCAGCCAGAACATACCGGCCGTCACCGCGAAGGCGCTCAGCAGGCTGGCGCCGAGCGCCACCAGCAGCCCGGACTGGAACGAGGCCTTGCGGCCAAAGCGCGACTGCGTGCGCGCGACCAGCCCGGTCGACAGCGCGCTGCCGACCACATAGCCCATCACGGGCAGCGTCGCCATCCACGCCTGCGGCGCGAGGCGCAGCCCGACCAGTCCGTTGATGGCAATCAGCGTGACGTTATTCGCGAGGAAGAGCCCCTGCGCGGCCGCCAGCAGCCAGAGGTTGGCGTTCACGCGCGGCCACCGCTGCGTGCGCCGCGCGTCATTGCGTCGCGCCGCCGCTAGCAGCCTTCTCCACGCTGCGCTTGGCAGCGCGCGCGCCGAACACGGTGTTGCGATGCTCGGTCACCATCGCACGAATGCGCAGGTGCAGCATGTCGGCTGCGGCGGGGCTGTCGGCCACGGCCTGTGATTCGTCGCCGCGGCAGGCGGCCCAGATCGCGCGCGCGACATCGCCGACCGGGGTCGCGCCATCGTCATGACGTTCAAGGCTGCTGCCGACGCAGGCGGAGAGTTCGGCATTGCTGACGCGCGCGCCGTTGGCGGCATCGGCGGTCGAGGCCAGCGCCAGCAGCAGCGCGGCCGGCAGGTAGGAAAAAAGGTTCATCGTCGGATGCCGGCCGCGGCCGGCGCAGGGTTCATTTCAGGACGGCGCACGCAGCGCGCGTCAGCGTCTCGTCTGTACGGCCGGGCTTGGGTGGAACTTCGCGACGACCATCGACTTGCCGCCATCGTACTCGTAACCCGGCCTCTGCGAGCGGAAATCCTTGCCGTCGCGGCCCTGCGCTTCGTGCGGCCTGGCCTCGGCCGCATCCGACGGCGGTGCATGAGCCGGTAGAATCGGGCCTCGTCACCGTATCGCGGCCCCTGCGCGGGCTGACATGTCCATGCATGAATTCCTGCCCCCGAACACCGCCGTCGCGCTCGCCACCGCGCTCGGCATCGGCCTGCTGATCGGCGCCGAGCGCGAACGCCGCAAGGGCTCGGGTCCGGGGCGCGATGCGGCGGGCATCCGCACCTTCAGCATCGTCGGCCTGATGGGCGCGGTCGCGCAGCTGCTGGCTTCGCCGGTGCTGACGGCGGTGGTGGTCGGGCTGGTCGGCCTGCATGCGTTGCAGTCCTACCGCCGCAGCCAGCGCGACGATCCGGGCCTGACGACCGAGGTCGCGCTGATCCTCACCTGCGTGCTGGGCGTGCTGGCCGTGTCCGCGCCGGCGGTCGCAGCCGCGGCCGGCATCGCGCTGGCGGCGCTGCTGGTGTCGCGCGACACCCTGCACGGCTTCGTGAAGAAGGTGCTGACGGAACAGGAACTGAACGACGTGATCGTGCTGGGCGCGATCGTGCTGGTGGTGATGCCGCTGGCGCCGGACCGTTTCCTCGGGCCGATGGACGCGATCAATCCGCGCCAGGTGATGATGTTCATCGTGCTGGTGATGCTGATCGGCGCGATGGGTCACATCGCGATGCGCATCCCGGGCCAGCGCCGCGGCCTGCTGCTGGCCGGCTTCGCGGCCGGCTTCATCTCCAGCACCGCGACGGTCTACCAGATGGCGCAGCTGTCGCGCGATCCGGCGCGGCGCGACGACGGCCCGCTGACGGCGGCGATCGTCTCCTGCGCATCGACCTATATCCAGCTGGCGCTGCTGGTGCTGTCGGTGTCGCCGGCGCTGCTGGCCTCGCTGCTGCCGTCGATGGCGGCGGGCATGCTGGTGATTGCCGGCCAGGTCGCGCTGCTGCTGCACCGGCGTCGAGACGAAGCGCCCGCAGAGGCCGTGCCGCCGCCGGGCGGGCATGCGTTTTCCCTGAAGCTGAGTTTCGGACTGGCCGCGGGCATCCTGCTGGTGACCTTGCTGGCGAGCTTGCTGCACCGGCAGTTCGGCGCCGGCGGCGCGCTGGCCGGTGCGGCGGCCGCAGGACTCGCCGACACGCATTCGGCCACCGCCTCGCTGCTGAACCTGACCAGCAGCGGCGTGCTGTCGGCACACGACGCGAAGCTCGGGATACTCGCCGCGTTCAGCGCGAATGCATTGACCAAGGCCGCCGTCGCCATCGCCGGCGGCACGCGCGACTATGCGCGCAGGTTCGTCGCGGGACTGTTGCTGATGCTGGTCTTCACCTGGCTGGCGCTGCTGCTGTAGCGGCGACTTGTCGGAGGCCGTCGGGCGCACCTGTTCGCACCGGCTCGGTATCTGCAGGCGCTGTCGGTCGCGACCGAAACTACTTCGAGATTCCCATGCTCACCACCGCGCCGGACAGCCCCTGCACGCGCTCGACCACCTGCGCGACGTCCTCGTCCGAAACGCCGTGGTCGCGCAGTACGCCGGCCAGCAAGTCCAGCATCAGTTCATAAGATGCTTTGGTGACGCGGGCCGGCAGGTGCTGCTCGCGCAGCACTTCCACGCGCACATCGCCACCGGGCTTGCCGAGCGCATAGGACACGTATTGGATGTGGTGGTCGACCAGCTGGTCCACCGGCATGTCGGCGAAATACCGGCGGATGTTCGGCCGCCGCATCAGGCGTTCGTGGAAGTCCCTGACGATCAGGGTCACCACCGGAACGCCACCGTATTTGTCGAAGAGAGTTTGAGACATGTTCAGCTCAGGGAGAACGGCGAGGTGGCCGTTCAAGGCCGCAAGGATAACGAAAACAGGCAGGTCGGCAATGCACTCGATGATGCCGTTGAAGCGGGCCGCTCGACGGCCTCACAACGGCGCGTCGCCGGCAACGCATTCCAGCGCGGCGATCTCCGCCGCGATGGCCTCGGCAACGCCGAGCCGCCGGCTGGCCGGGCTGGTGAAGCGGGCGAAGTCGCGCAGGAAGGCGATGCGGCTGCCGGCCGACAGCAGCGAGCGCGCCATCGTCTCCGAAAAGCGCGACCACTCGCCCGCCAGCGCATGCGTGAGTTCGACGCCGATGCCGGGCATCACGCTGGCGAGGATGTCGCTCTCCTGCAGCAGCAGCGCCATGCTGCCGAAGCTGCCGGGCTCGAACGGCGCGCCGCTCATTTGCTGGTGATGCGCGCGCACGCGCGCCGGATCGGTCATCAGGATCAGTTCGGCGACCTGCCGGCAATCGTCGTCCGCCATGCCGGCCGCCTGCATCAGCGGGCGCAGCGCATCGACCGAGGCCTGCTCGATCTGCGACGGGAACTGGTTGACGCGACCACTGTGCAGAAAATCATGCGCCAGCATGGCCAGGGTCTGCAGCCATTCCGCGTGGTCCGGACGCGCGTCGAGCGGCCGGCCGAATTCCAGCCGCGTCAGCAGCAGCAGGCAGGTCAGCGCGCTCAGGGTGTCGGCAATGTGCAGGCGGTTATGGTATCCGGGCTCATCCCCGGCTTCGCTGCGGCGCACACCATCGGCCTCGATGGCCTGCGCGACCGCGATGATGCAATCGGATATCGCGCGCTCGCCGGCGGCCAGCCCGGCCTCGCCGGTATGGCCCAGCTGCGCCATGCAGCCGGCGGCCACTGCGGGAAGACCGATCCACTGCACGCGCCAAAGGCCGCGCAGGCGCAGGAATTCGCGCTGCAAATCCGGCAGGGTCAGATTCTTGTTCGCCATTGCATGCCGCTTTTACGTTTGGCATATTTTACATTCCTTTCCTGCGCGCAAGATTGCTTCAGTCCAATTGCCTTGGTAAGCTGCCAACAGATGAGCGGGTGACCGGCAGTGGAATTTCTCGTCGCGGATATGCCGCCAGAGGCATTTTTTGACCGACGCTGCCCCGCTCGTGTCGGCCGCGCGCCAGCCGGCGCGGGCCTGCGCGGCAGCCTGGGAGCAAGGGATTGGACAAGGAAGCGAGCGCCAGTTTTGGCGTGGACATCGCACGGCTGCATGCGCTTGGCGCAGTCGACCCGTATTCGCAGCAGAGCCTGGACCTGTACGCGTCCGGCGAACTGGTCAGCAATGAACGGCTGTATTTCACGCTATGGGGCTGCTCGGAACTGAACCTCGCGCTGTTCGACCCGAAGACGCGCATCTGCGCGGCCGGCCAGCCGGCCGAGGACGCCTACTTCATCATCAATGGCACCTGCCTCGGCGTGCAGGGCAACCGCATCTACCGGCTCGGCCCGGGCAGCGTGATCGGCCTCTCCGAAGGCATCGCCGGCATTGATTATTCGATGACGGTAATCGCGGTCGGCGCGGTGCAGGTGCGCAAGCTGCCGATGCACAGCATCAACCTGCTGATCCAGAACATGAACTCCGGACTGCGCGGCATCATCCGTTCGCTGGTGATGCGCACCCTGAAACTCGAGGCGCCGACGCCGCAGCTGCGATGAACAATTTCAAGGAAATCTCGCTGACCAAGGGCGAAGTGCTGTTCGAGGCCGGCGCGCCGGCCGACAAGCTCTACCTGATCCAGTCCGGCGCGGTCGGCATGGCCGACAAGAGCGGCCGCGTGTTCGTCACGCTGAAGGCCGGCGAATCGTTCGGCGAACAGGCGATGCTGCAGGGCGGCATCCGCGGCGCGAGCGCGATCGCGGTGGAAGACTCGGTCTGCCAGGAGATCACCGTCGACGGCCTGCGCGACATGCTGAAGTACCAGTCGCCGATCATGATCGCGGTGTTCGAGGCGCTGATGCTGCAACAGAACATGCACAACGAGCTGCGCGCGAAGAACTGACACCGCCGCGCCGGCGGCTGCGCGTCAACGGCGCGCGGCCGCGATCTTCTCGCAGCCCTTCCATTGTCCGCTGCGCTGCAGCGCGTCCAGCAGGTCGAGCACGATGCGCCGCACCACCAGCGCCGCCTCGCCCGGCGGCACGTCTTCCGATTCGCACAGCGACACCTCGCGCGCGATCGGCGTCGGCAGCAGCGGCACCGCCTGCAAGCGGTCCTCGGCGACCTCGCGATGGATTGCCGACCAGGGCAGCACGCTGCAGGCCTCGCCCGCCTCCACCAGCCGGATCAGCAAATCCGGCGCGCTGATCTCGGCCACCAGACGGTAGTTCAGGTTCGCATTCAGGAAGGCCAGGTCGAGCCGGTTGCGCGTGGCGTTCGGCGCGCTCGGCAGCAGCAGCGGCAGCTTGGCCAGTTCCTCCAGGCTGATGCCGGAGGTGCGGCGGCGGCTGGCGGCGCGCGGCAATGCGACATACAGCTCTTCGCGGAACAGCGGCTGTATCGCGATGCCGCGCTGCGGCAGCGCGTCGAGGGCGATGGCCATGTCGAGGCTGCCCTGCGCAACCAGCCCGGCCAGCTCGGAGCTCTGCCGCACGATCACCTCGAGCAGCACGCCCGGATAGGCGCGCAAGGCGTCCAGCAGCGGCACCAGCAGCAGCCGCGCGACGCCGCCCGACACGCCGACCGAGACGCGGCCCGAGGGATGCTGCCGCTCGAACGACACCGCGCCCTTCAGGTCCTCGACATGGCGCAGCAGCCCCTTGGCATGGCGGTACAGCACCTCGCCGGCGACGGTGGGCTTGACGCCGCGCACGCTGCGATCGAGCAGCTTGCTGCCGAGGTCGCGCTCGAGCCCGGCGATCTGCTGGCTCAGCGCCGGCTGCGCGATGTGCAGCGAATCGGCCGCCCGCGTCATGTTGCCGTAGTCGACCGTGGCGAGAAAATATTTCAGCTGCTTGATGTCCATCGGCCCGCTTTCCTTTCCGGATTCTCATAGGCCAGGCTTATCGTTCCGTGCTGCCGCCTGTGCGGCGCATATTACCCGACAAGATCGCCCTGACGCGACAAGGGGAAAGATAAAAGCCGGAGAATAATTCAAACTTATGGATCGATAAGAAATCCATATTTCACGCGATGAACACGACGAATTAATCTAGCCCCGTCCACCTACACAGGAGCCCGGCATGACCCGACCGACGCATGCAGACCGCCCGACGTCGACCGGTCGCGCCTTCCGCACCCGCTCCGAAAAACACCCCGCCGCAGCCCCGCCGTAACCGCCGATGCGCGGCCCCGCCCCGAACCTTCGCAGCTCGCCGCCACGGCGGGCATGCCTACCGTAAAAGCATGCAGAGGAGACGCCGATGAATTGACCCGATACCGCGCAATCCGGATTTTGTTACTGGCAGCACTGTAGTCATCACACCGAAAAGACCTCAAAGGTCCAATAACAAGGAGGAGACGATGAAACAGCAACGCGCAACAACTCGTATGAAAGCCCTGGCCTTCGCAATCGCCATGCTGGGAACGGCAACCACGTCGGCGGAAGTCACGTGGGACAAGCTGCTGAACGCGAGCAAGGACCCGAACAACTGGATGATGTACCACCAGTCCTTCGACGGCTATCACCACAGCGACCTCGACCAGATCAATTCCGGCAACGTCGACAAGCTCGGCGTGGCGTGGATCCATACCCCGAACGCCAGCAAGCGCGGCATCCAGTCCTTCCCGCTGGCCGTCGACGGCGTGCTGTACTACACCTCGGCCTCGGGCAAGGTGTGGGCGCTGGACGGCTCGAACGGCAAGGTGATCTGGAGCTACCAGGCCAAGATCGACAACGATCGCGGCGACGGCACCATCTACAGCCCGTACAACCGCGGCATCGCGATCGCCTATGACAAGGTCTACCTTGGCACCGTCGACGGCCGCGTGATCGCACTCGACATAAAGACCGGCAAGCCGGTCTGGGACAAGATGGTGATGACGGTCGAGAAAGGCAACAAGGGCTTCACCGGCGCACCGCTGGTCGTCAAGGACAAGCTGATCATCGGCTCCAACGGCGGCGAACTGTCCGGCTGCTGCGGCCCGATCTACGGCCTGAACGCACAGACCGGCGAAACCATCTGGCAGTTCGACACGGTTGGCGGCGACCAGCGCTCGCGCGACTCGTGGAAGAACGACACCTGGAAGACCGGCGGCGGCGGCGGCTGGATGACCGGTCAGTACGACCCGAAGACCAACTCGGTCTGGTGGGGCACGGCCAACCCGGCACCGGACTACGACTACTCCGGCGCGAACTGGGCAACCGAGGGCGCGCGCCCCGGCGAGAACCTGTATACCTCGTCGGTCATCGTGCTCGATCCGGACACCGGCAAGCTCAAGTCCTATTTCCAGGAAATGCCGCATGACGCGTGGGACTTCGACAGCGCGGTCGGCGAATTCATGCGCATCTCGCGCGGCGGCAAGGACTATGTGGTGCACCCGAACAAGGGCGGCATCATCTTCGTCTACAACGGCAGCAAGCTCGGCGGCGGCGAGAAGCTCGGCGTCGAAAATGCGTACATGATCGGCGAGACCTTCAACTACATCAAGGGCGTCAACCCGAAGACGGGCGAGCTGATCGGCCGCAAGGACTTCACCGAGGGCAGCTTCCCCAACATGTGCCCGGCGATCGACGGTTCGATCAGCTGGAACGCAGGCGCCTACAGCCCGAAGACCGGCCTCTACTACAAGGCCACGCAGGAATGGTGCTTCGACCTCGAGGTGGTGAAGGCCGATCGTCCGAAGGACTACTCGGGCCAGAACTACTTCGGCGCATCGTGGACCGCGACGCATCCGAAGGGACGCCAGGCCTATGGCACGATCCAGGCGCGTGACCCGATCACCGGCAAGCTCGCATGGCGCGTCGAGAACAAGTACCCGACGCTGGCCTCGCTGCTGTCGACCAAGGGTGACCTGGTGTTCGTGCCGGGCGCCGACGGCGTCTTCCAGGCGCTCGACGCGAAGAGCGGCAAGGAACTCTGGCGTCACAACAACGGCCTCGGCCATCATGGCGGTGTGATCAGCTACACCGCCAAAGGCAAGCAGTATGTGGCCGTCGTGACCGGCTGGGGCAGCCACGTGTCCGGCAACTACGGCCCGCTGTTCGGGTCGCCGTTCAACGAGATGCCGACCGATAACGGCCAGCTGATCGTGTTCGCACTGAAGTAAATCGTAGCAACATGCCGGCGAGGGTTGCGGCCCTCGCCGGCCTGTGGTTCCTGCGCGCTCCGGCGGCGCGGCCGGCACGCGGGATAGTCGAAGCTCAATCCAATCCGGGGATTCAATGTACAAACGTTTCATGATGGCGGCAGGCGCGATCGCCCTGCTCGGCGCTTCATGGTGGACCACCGCCGCCGCGCAGGAAGCGCAGGAAATTTCGCTGGAAGATGCACGCAAGGTGTTTGCGTCGAACTGCAGCTGGTGCCACGGGAGTTTCGGCAAGAAGGCCGGCAAGGGCGGACCGAAACTGGCCGGTACCGCGAAGGACGAGGAACAGGTGTTCCAGACCATCCTGAAGGGACAGAATGCGATGCCGAGCTTCAAGGCAACGCTGACCGAGGACAAGATCCGCGCGCTGGCCCGCTACATCAAGTCGCTGCCGGCCGACGAGCCGGCGCAACAATAAACCGATACGCCGTCAACGAACACGTCGGCGCGCTCGCGCCGGCGAAAGGAAGCCCTCATGTCCTGCCTGACCCTGGCCGGCTGGCGCCGGCGACTGCTGGCCGCCGTTGCCGGCGCCGTGCTGCTGGCCTGCGCGCTGCCGGCGCTGCCTGACGGATTGAAGGAGTCGCGTCAGGGCGAATACACGATCGTCAGCGGCGGCAACGACGAGCACGAGCTGGCGCAGCTGGAGAAGCTCGCGCCGCGCCACCAGATACAGCTGCTGTTCCTGCGCAGCGAGGACAAGGGCGGGCTGCCCGGCGTACGCGTCCGCGTGCGCAACACCGCCGGCGACCTGGTCGTCGAAACCACGTCGTCCGGCCCCCGCCTGTTCGTGAACCCGCCCGCCGGCGGCCGCTACACCATCGAGGCGGAATACGCGGGCGAAGTGCTGGTCAAAACCCGCGACCTGGTCGGGCGGCGCTACCTGCAACTCGAATTTACCTTCGGCGCCGCCGGGGCGCAGAAATGATGCGCCACCTGTGGCCCGTGCTGCTGCTGGCGGCGTCAGGCGCGCTGGCCGCCCCCTACCCGCTCGGCACGCTGAGCTGCCGCGACATGGGCGAATTCGCTTCGCAGGCGATGCAGTGGCGCGAGAGCGGCGTCACGCGCGAACAGGCGCTCGCGCGACTGGACGAGCGCAGCTATGGCGACCCGGTCGAGCGCAAAAACCTCGAACTCGTGCTGCGCATGGTGTTCGGCCGCTACGGCAACAGCTGGACGGTCGAGAGCGCGGGCAATGTGATTCGTTCGGATTGCGAGACCGGTCGCTGAGGCTGGCTCAGTACGCGGCGCCGGCCTTGCCGCCGGTTGACGACTTGAACTTCTCCGCAAGGCTGACGGCGGCATTGCGCAGCAACAGCGTATCGACGCCGACCTGCAGGAAGCACGCGCCGAGCGACTGGTAGCGCGCCGCGAGTTCAGGCTCGGTGGCCAGCACGCCGGCGGCCTTGCCGGACGCGACGATCTTCCGTATCGCCTGCTCGATCGCGGCAAGCACCTCGGGGTGGCCGGGCTGGCCGAGATAGCCCATCGACGCGGCAAGATCGGCCGGGCCGATGAACACGCCGTCGACGCCGTCGACCGCGAGGATTTCGTCAAGCGCGGCCAGTGCGCGGGTGGACTCGACCTGCACCAGCAGGCACATCTCGCGATCGGCATGCGTCAGGTAATCGCCAACGCCATTCCAGCGTGCCGCCCGCGCCAGCGCGGTGCCGACGCCGCGGATACCGGCCGGCGGGTAGCGCATCGCGCGCACCAGCGTGGCCGCTTCGGCGGCGGATTCCACCATCGGCACCATCAGCGTCTGCGCGCCGCAGTCGAGCAGCTGCTTGATGCGCGCGACGTCCTGGTCGACGGTGCGTACCACCAGCTGCACGTCATAGGCCGCCAGCACCTGCAGCTGCGCGAGGATGGAGCGCAGGTCGTTCGGGCCGTGCTCGCCGTCGATGATGAGCCAGTCGAAGCCGGCGGTGCCGACGACCTCGGCGGCCAGCGTGTCGGCGAGGCCGACGAAAATGCCGATCTGCGTTTTCCTGGCGGCCAGCGCCCTCTTGAAATGGTTCAGCGGCATGTCCATCAGCTCTCTTCTCCTTGGTAGTTTTCAATGATTGCCTGGGTGTGCGGGCTACGGCAGTGACGATGGTCGTCGTGGCAGTAGCCTGTCGCAGACTCATGATAACGGTGACGCCGGACATTGAGCCAAGTCGCTGGATCCCGGCCTGCGCCGGGACGACGTTTTAAAAGACGTCGGCTCTGAAATCGTCATCCCGGCGCAGGCCGGGATCCAGTGTCGTCAGCCGCGCCCAGAAGGCAAGAGGCGGCAACGCCTCGACAGGCGCAGGCGTCCCGACGCTCAAACAAACCGGAACGCCACACTCCCCAACGCCCCGTAATCCGCATGGAAGGTATCCCCCGCCACCGCCGGCGTCGGCCTTGTAAATGAGCCGGCCAGCACCACATCGCCCGCATTCAGCTGCTCGCCATATGGCGCAATCTTGTTCGCCAGCCATGCCACACCGGTCGCCGGATGATTCAGCACGCCCGCAGCCAGCCCGGTCTCTTCGATCACGCCATTTTTGTGCAGCAGCGCGCCGACCCAGCGCAGGTCGACATCCATCGGCCGCACCGGCCTGCCGCCGAGCACGATGCCCGCATTCGCCGCAAAGTCGGAAATGGTATCGAACACCTTGCGCATCACCTTGGTCTCGCGGTCGAACTGCTCGATGCGTGAATCGATGATCTCGATCGCCGGCGTCACGTACTCGGTCGCGGACAGCACATCGAAGATGCTGACGCCCGGCCCCTTCAGCGGCTTGCCGAGGATGAATGCCAGCTCGACTTCCACGCGCGGCGCGATGAAGCGATCGAAAGGAATGTCGCCGCCGGCCTCGAAGAACATGTCATCCATCAGCGGCGCATAGTCCGGCTCGTCGATCTGGCTCGACAGCTGCATCGCGCGCGAGGTCAGGCCGATCTTGCGGCCACGGATTCGACGGCCATCGGCCAGTTCCAGCTTGACCCATTCGCGCTGGATTGCATAGCCATCCTCGATTGTCATCTGCGGATGCTGCTTTGAGAAATGGCGCAGCTGGGTGCGCGTCTTGCGCGCCTCATATAGCTGGCGCGCCAGCTGGAGGATAGTGTCCCGGGAGAGCATGGTCAGGCCTTCGGTACAGGGTTGAACAGCGGATGCAAGTTGCTGTGCTTGCCGTCGAAGACCTCCGGGCCCTCGTCGATTTGCAAGGTGATGCCGATATGGCGCTGCTCGAACAGCTCGCCGAAATGCGCTTTCGCCGCGGCGAACAGCGTGTCGCCGACCTGCTTGTGCGTGGCGGCGCTGCGGCCACGCCCCATCCGCAGGTTCAGGTAGATGAACGCATAATCGCCGGGGTCGCCCGATGCAGCGCCCGTGTGCGTGCCGGCCGCACGCCCGGCCGCGCCGCCGTCGGAGATCGCATAGTGCGCTGCAGGATACGCAAGCACGCGCGTGCCGCCGGGCGGGAAGACCGGTTTGCCGGTGTCGTCGCGTTCGGCCAGCATCGCATCAGCCAGCGAGCGGCACAGCCGGGTCATGTCGGTCTCGCGATCGAGATTCGGCGTGTAGAGGATGACGAGATGGGGCATGGCGTCTCCGGTTCAGAGTCGGGAAGCGACGGCGGTGTAACCCTGCGCGTTGCTGGCCACCGGCTCGGGCACGAATTCGCCGGATTGCGGGGTCACCGGGAAAACGGCATTCACCTGTCCGGTGCCGGACGCGCCGAAGTAAGGCGTGACGATCTCGGCCGGCGCATCGTAGCCGGACCAGCCGAGTGCGCCGAGCAGCATCGCTGTGTCATGCATGAAGCCCTCGCCGTGTCCCTTGGAGGCATACTCGGGCAACATCGCGCAGAAGTCCCTCCAGTCGCCGCGCTGCCACATCGCCAGCACGCTGTGGTCCAGCTGCTCGAGGAAGGGACTCCAGACCTTGAACGCGAATTCGGGCGCAAGGCCGTTCTGCGCGAAACGATGGCTCAGGCTGCCGCTGGCGAGGAAGGCGACCTTGCCGTCGTACTCTTCCTCGATGGCCTTGCGCATCGCCCAACCCAGTCGCGCGCTGTCGTTCAGGTAATGCACCGTGCACAGCGCCGACACCGACACCACCCTGAAATGCTGGTCGGCGTTCATGTAGCGCAGCGGCACCAGCGTGCCGTATTCGGGATCGAGCGTGGTGTCGTGATGCGCGAGGGTCTCGACGCCGTGCGCATTGCAGGCCTTCGCCAGCAGCTGGCCAAGCTCGGGATTGCCAGGCGCCTCGAACGGCAGGTTCTTGATGAAGTGGGGCAGCTCGTTGCTGGTGTAGGTGCCCTTGAAATGCGGGCCGCAGTTGATGTGATAATTCGCATTCACCAGCCAGTGCGTATCGAACACCACCAGCGTGTCCACGCCGAGTTCGCGGCAGCGTCGGCTGATTTCGCGGTGTCCGTCGATCGCCTGCTGGCGCGAGCCTTGCCGCGGTCCCGGCAATTCGCTCAGGTACATCGACGGCACATGCGTGATTTTTGCGGCTAAGGCTAGCTGGCCCATGGTCGACTGTCTCCGTGTTTCGGTGAGGGCTGCGCGTAAATCACGCGCCCCAGTGCGGAATGTGATGGCCGCCGAGCGAGACTGCCACGTTCTTCGGCTCGCAAAACACCTCGTAGCTCCAGGTGCCGCCCTCGCGTCCGGTGCCGCTGGCCTTGGTGCCGCCGAAAGGCTGGCGCAGGTCGCGCACGTTCTGGCTGTTGACGAAGCACATGCCGGCTTCGACGGACGCCGCCACCCGGTGCGCCTTGCCGATGTTCTCGGTCCACACATAGCTCGACAGGCCGTAAGGAATGTCATTGGCCAGTTCGATCGCATGCGCCTCGTCACGGAACGGGATCAGGCAGGCCACCGGCCCGAAGATCTCTTCCTGCGCAATGCGCATTCGGTTGTCGACGTCGGCAAATACCGTCGGCCAGACGAAATTGCCGCGTGCCAGCGACGCCGGCAGTTCGGGCGCATAGGCCGGACGGTCGATGCCCCCGCACAGCAGCGTCGCGCCCTCTTTCGGGCCCAGTTCGATGTAGCTGCGCACCTTCGCCAGATGGCCGGCGGAGATCATCGGCCCGATGATGGTCTTTTCATCCAGCGGATCGCCGACCACGATGCGCTTCGCACGCTCGGCGAAGCGCTGCGCGAACTCGGCATAGATACTCTGCTGCACCAGGATGCGGCTGCCGGCGGTGCAGCGCTCGCCATTGTTCGAGAAGATCATGAACACGGCCGCATCGAGCGCGCGGTCGAGGTCGGCATCGTCGAAGATCACGAACGGCGACTTGCCGCCCAGCTCCATGCTGAACTTCTTCAGGCCGGCCGACTTCACGATGCGGTTGCCCGTCGCGGTCGAGCCGGTGAAGCTGATCGCACGCACGTCAGGATGCGCGACCAGCGGCTCACCGGCATCAACGCCAAAGCCATGCACGATATTCAGCACACCGGCGGGCACGCCGGCCTCCAGCGCCAGTTCGCCGAGGCGCGCGGCCGTCAGCGGCGACAGCTCGCTCATCTTCAGCACTGCGGTATTGCCGAACGCAAGACAGGGAGCGACCTTCCAGGTCGCGGTCATGAAGGGTACGTTCCAAGGACTGATCAGCGCGCACACGCCGACCGGATGGAACAGTGTGTAGTTCAGGTGCGTAGGCGTCGGATAGGTGTGGCCGTCGACGCGCGTGCACATCTCGGCAAAATAATGGAAATTGTCGGCCGCGCGCGGCACCAGCTGCTTGCCGGTCTGCGAGATCGACTGGCCGGTGTCGCGCGTCTCGGTCGCGGCCAGTTCGGGCACATGTTGCGTGATCAGCTCGCCGAGGCGACGCAGGATCTTCGCGCGCTCGGTGGCCGGCTTGCCTGCCCAGCCGTGAAACGCTGCCTTCGCCGCGGCGACCGCGGCGTCGACTTCGGCCGCGCCACCGGCGGCGACTTCGGCCAGCACTTCCTGCGTGGCAGGGTTGATCGATTCGAAATACGTTTTGCCGGCGAATGCGCGGCCGTTGATCAGGTGTTCGATCTGCAAGCGAGGCTCCTTCTGTGTGTTTTTCAGCGTCCGAAAATCTCGTCGCCCGCAATCGTGCTGACGAGGCGGCCGATGCCGTCGATCTCGGTGACGACCTCGTCGCCGATGTCGACGTTCACCACACCCTCCGGCGTGCCGGTCAGGATCACGTCACCGGCCTGCAGCGTCATGAAGCTGCTCAGGTATTCGATCAGATCGGGAATGTCATTCACCATGTCGCCGGTATGTCCCTGCTGCGTCTGCTGCCCGTTGACCAGCGTGCGCAACTTCAGGTCGTGCGGGTCCGGCAGGTCGGCCGCGGGGACGAACCATGGTCCGAGCACGGTGCCGCCGTCACGATTCTTCACGCGCATGTTCGGCCGGTACCAGTTTTCCAGATAGTCGCGGATAGCGTAGTCGTTGCAGACCGTGTAGCCGGCCACATGCTGCATCGCGTCGGCGCGGCGCACCTTCGTCGCCGTCCTGCCGATCACCACCGCCAGTTCGCACTCGTAATGCATGTACTTCACGCCAGCCGGCCGCCGCATCACGCCGCGATGCCCGACCACGCTGCCCGGCCCCTTCAGGAAAGCCAGCGGCTCGTCCTTCGCGGTGATGGTCAGCTCCTTCGACAATTCCTTCACGTGGTCGGCGTAATTCAGGCCGAGCGCGATGATGCTGCCGACCTGGAAAGGCGCGAGCCAGACGACGTCCTGCTCGCCGACCACACGTCCGTCGGCCAGCCGGATGCGGCGGTCGTCGACGGGCGTGGCCGTGTGGATTGCGCCGGCGTAGGCAACGCATGCCGTTTTCATTGCACACCTCCTTCGGCGATGAAACCGACATGCAGCGGCGCGAGCCCGCCGATGGCGATGCAGGCCTGCTGCCCCGCCTTCGCCCGTGGCGCGCCAGCGGATATGCCGAGCATCAGCACATCCCCGGGCGAGAGCGTCATGAAATCCGTGACGTCGGCCAGCAGCCGCGCGACGCCGCGAATGCGGTCGCCGGTCGTGCTTTGCTGTGCGACTTCGCCGTCGACCATCACGCGCACGGTCAGGTCATCCGGGTCAGTCACGGCATCACGCGGCGTCACCATCGGCGCCAACACGCAGAAAGCGTCGCGTGCGCGAAATCGCAGCGACGGACGATAGAAGCTCTGATGCGGAATGGAGATGTCGGCCACGGCAAGGTAGCCGGCCACATGGTCCATCGCGTCAGCCTCCCCAAGGCGGCAGGCGGTGCGTCCTATCACGATGCCCAGCGCCGCGCCCAGCTCGAGCTCGACCTCCCCCGCCGGCACCACCACACGGGCACCATCGGCGGCCAGCGTGTTGCGCGGCTTCTGATACAGCACCGGCGCGAGGGGCGCGGCCTTGTAGGGCGCGGCATTCACGGCGTCGCCCAGCGCGGCCAGCGCCGGGCGATGGTTCAGCAGCGCGCCGTACACCACACCCGACAAGCGCCATGGGGCGGCATCGAATTCGACCTGCGGAAACGGAAGCATCATGAAATTTTACTAGTATGTGAGCAGATTCCTCGCATTCTATTTACTCATATGTGAGCAAGTCAATATAAAATGGCTGGAAATTTTGCGGCGTCGGCTCAACCGGCGAGCGTACGCAGCGCATGCAGAGGAATATGCCATCCATGAAAAAGCCCAATGTCCTGAGTCGCCGCAACCTGCCGCTGCTGATGCTGCAGGCGCGCGAGTCGGTATTCTCGCGCTTTCGCCCGATCCTGAACGAAGCCGGCATCACCGAGCAGCAGTGGCGCGTGGTGCGCGCGCTGCTCGAGCGCGGCCCGCTGGAGCCGCGCCAGATCGGCGAGATCTGCTGCCTCGCCAGCCCGAGCCTGGCCGGCATACTCGCGCGGATGGACGACCTCGGGCTGGTCAAGCGCGAGCGGCTGCCGCATGACCAGCGCCGCGTGATGGTGTCGGTATCGCCGGCCGGCGTGGCGCTGGCACGGCAGCTGGCACCGAAGGTCGAGGCCACCTATCAGGCCCTGGAGGACGAGCTCGGCAGCGAACTGACCGTCGAGCTGTACGCGCTGCTCGACCGGGTGGTCGACCAGCTCGGCGCGGACGCCGGGCAAGGCGAATAGCGCTGAACGCAAGGCAAATATTTGACCGACCGGCGGCAAGACCGGCGGCCTGCAGCACAGGGATGGAGACCCCTGCCCTATCGACACTCATCAAAAAGGAAAAAACGTGTCTGACCATGCACCGGCCGCGCGCGGCCTCTTCGACGTTACCGAAGCCATCGACCGGCAGTTCTCGCCATTGCAAAAGCGCATGTACGTGCTGGCCGCGCTGGCGATGATCCTCGACGGTTTTGACGGCCAACTGATCGGCTTTGCGATTCCGGCCATCATGTAGGAATGGGGCGTCACGCGCGAGGCATTCTCGGCCGCGGTCGCCAGCGGCCTGTTCGGCATGGCGCTCGGCAGCCTCGCGGCCGGCTACATCGCGGACCGCATCGGCCGCCGCCTGCTGCTCGCGTTCAGCGTGTTCCTGTTCGGCGGCGCGACCTTCCTGATCGGCTTTGCAACGGACGTACAGGCGATCGCGGTGATCCGCTTCTTCGCCGGCCTCGGCATTGGTGCGGCGCTGCCGAGCGCATCGACGATGACGGCCGAATACACGCCGCAACGGCTGCGTACGCTGGCCGTCACCGGCACGATCATCTGCTACCCGCTCGGCGGCATGCTGGCCGGTCTTTTCGCCGGGCAGGTGCTGCCGGCGGCCGGATGGCGTTCGCTGTTCTGGATCGGCGGCGTGGTGCCGATGCTCTACGCCGTCTTCCTCGTCTTCGCGCTGCGCGAGTCGCCGCGCTACCTCGCCCGCGCGCAGCATCGCTGGGAAGAACTGCGCGCGCTGCTGGCGCGGATGGCGGTCGACGTACCGACCGGCATGGGCTTCCATGATGGCCAGCAGGACGAGTCCGGTCAGCAGCGAGCCAGCTTCGGCGCGCTGTTCACACCGGCGCGGCTGCGCGACACGGCCGGCATCTGGGTCTGTTTCTTCATGACGCTGCTGTCGATCTACAGTGCTTTCAGCTGGCTGCCAACGATGCTGACCGCCGAGGGCCTGTCGCCGAAACTGGCCGGCATGGGCCTGACCGCCTACAACCTCGGCGGCGTGATCGGCGCGCTGGCGTGCGCGGTCGCGATCAACCGCTTCGGCTCGCGCGCGTCGATGCTGGCGTTCTGTTCGCTGGCGGCAGTCTCCGCTTTCGTGCTCAAGGGTGTCGACGTGAAGCTGCATACCGATTCCTTCCTGCTCGGCCTCGGCGTGCACGGGCTGTTCATGAACGCGGTCCAGACGACCAGCTACGCGCTGTGCGCCCACCTGTATCCAACCTTCATGCGCGCGACCGGTACCGCCTCCGCACTGACCTTTGGCCGCTTCGGCGCAATCCTCAGCTCCTTCGTCGGCGCAAGCGTGATCACCGCTGGCGGCGCGACTGCCTACCTTGACCTGCTCGGTGGGTCGATGCTGGTCAGCCTGATTGGCCTGGCGCTGGTGAAGAACCATATTCCTCCGATCGCGGCACAGGCAGGCACGGAGAATCGCTGAGACGCTTCGCCGGCTGGCGCAACGGCGTCAAGTCATGCAGACAATCACGCGCACTGGCGCGTGCGTGACTTGCGCCGAAGCTTCAAGGCGATCGGGCCGGGCTCCCGCAGCGCAACAATTGCCTGCGCGACGGGTCGCACTCCCTGTCATCGACACCTCCTCCTGCTCGCCGCATCCCCTTGCCATTCGCATCGAACTCCCGTAATTTCTCCACAGCAACACCGCCGGCAGCAGCAGACGACCCGGCGTCCAGCATCGTCCGCGAAGTCTGGCGAGAGGGGACACACCCTCGGGAGACGAATCATGACAAGAATCATCAGCTGCTTGCTGTGCCTGTTCGTGCTGCTGACCGTGGGTCGCGCCTATGCATCCGATGCGCTGCCGGCCTATCAGGTGTACGAGCAGACGCCGGTCATCTTCAGCGAGAAAACCCACCTGCTGGTGCTGCGCGACCGTGACGAACGGCAGAACGCGGAAGCAGCGATGAAGCGCCGCGCCGAGTTCGTACCCGTCGCCGAAGCAGGAACGATCCGCCCGCGCGACCATTACTGGGTGATGCAGCGCATCGCCAGCAATCTTGATCACGACCTGGTGCTGCGCATCGACCCGAGCGGCTGGGAGCATCTCGACGGCGCAGTGTTCCGCGCCGACGGCAGCGTGGAATACCTGAAGCCTTCCGGCGCCTACCGCGCGAACTACGGCGGGCTCGGCGACGTGAATCCCTACGAAGCCGGATCGCGGCTGACACCGAGCCAGTTCACGCGCTTCACCCTGCACCGCGGCGAGGAAGTGCTGATCGTCACGCATCTGAGATCCAGCGCGAACGTGTCGGCAAAAAGCTTCAGTCTGAATTTTTGCGACGAACTGAAATTCACCGAGATGCGCCGTTTCGGCTTGTATGTCGAAGGCGGATTGCTCGGGCTGCTGTTTGCACTCTGCGTGTTCGGCTGGTACTCGGCAGCCATCAGCAAGGACAAGGCCAGCTATGCGTACAGCGTGTGGATACTGATCGCGCTGCTGCAGATTGCATCGCAGACGATGCCGGAAGGCCAGCGACTGGCCGAGTTCTTCATCGACATCGAAGGCCGAATGTCCGGGCACCAGTATGCGGCGTGGTCGCTGTTCGCGATTTTCGGCTACGCGCAGGCGATCGCCTATGCGATCTTCGCGTCGACCTTCCTGAACGTGCGCGAACATTACCCGTGGCTGCAGAGGATGGTGCATGTGTACATCGTCGTGTATGCGGCGCACTTTGTCCTGACCTCTTTCATACCGCACGACATCCCGAACAAGCTGCTGTGGCTGCCGCTGGGCCTGTTCACACTGGCGCTGCTGCTGGCCTTTTACACGGTGGCTTTCATCCGCCACCGGCAGGGACTGAAGATCGCCAAGTTCTTCATGTTCGCCATCGTCCCCTACCTGTGCTTCCGGGCGATCTTCATCCTTGGCCTGGCCGGCATTCCATCGCCGTTCACGCTGATGGAATCATCCGGTTTCGGGCTGCTGATGCAGAACCCGAACACGGCGCAGTCGATCGGGTTGTGCACCGAGGCGCTGATCATGGCACTGGCGGTGGTCAGCCGCAGCCGCTGGCTGCAGGAGCAGCTGGCGCAGAGCATGCAGGAGCAGAAGGCCCTGATCGAGGACCAGAACCGCATGCTCGAAGCGACCGTGGATGCGCGCACGCGCGAGCTGGCCGCCAAGCACCAGCTGCTGGAGCGCACGCACCAGGTCGTGATCGGCTCGGTGAATTACGCCAGCCGCCTGCAGCGCAGCCAGCTGCCGCGCCAGCACCGGATCGACGGGCGCTTCAGCTCGATCGCCGTGTTCTGGGAACCGCGCGACACCATTGGCGGCGATTTGTGGTGGATCTCGTCGTCACAAGTCGACGGGCCGTTCACGCTGGCCGTGGCCGACTGCACCGGGCATGGCGTGCCGGGTGCGATGCTGTCGCTGCTGGTCAGCGCGTCGCTGGAGCGGATCTATTCGGCCGAGCCGCACGCCGATCCGGCAAGGGCGCTGATGTCGCTTGATTACCTCGTGCGCGCCGGCCTGAACCAGGATGCGCCCGACAGCGAAAGCGACGACGGCTGCGATGCGGCCATTGTCAGCATCGACCGCGACGCGCGCACGCTGCACTTTGCCGGCGCCAAGATCGGCGTTTTCCAGCTGTCGCCGGACGGACGAGTGACGCGGCACACGGCGGCGCGCAGCAGTCTCGGCTACCAGCAGCCGCCGGACGAGGAAGAGACGCCGGCCACGCGCGGCATCCACTGGCAGGACGGCGACACCTTCGCGATCGTCACCGATGGCTTCACCGACCAGCCCGGCGGCGACGCCGAGCTGCCGCGCTCCTTCGGCTACCGCCGGCTGGAGAGCCTGCTGTCCTCCTGCGCGGGCCGGCCGGCCACGCAGATCGTCGAGCGCATGCGCGAGGAATTCGATCGCTGGCAGGGCCGGCACACGCGCAGGGATGACGTGACGGCGGTGGTGTTCACGCCTTGAGTTTCGCGCGTGGCGGCTGCCAGCGGCGCGGCTCAGCACCGCCTGGCCATGCCGCTCCCCGCGGATTGTGGCACCCCGCTGCAGCAGGCGCTCCCGCGATGGCGCACGCCAGATTCAAATTCCAAACCTTTTCAGTCAACCGCACTCCCCTGCGCCACAGCGCGTGAGTTATCTTCATGGAAAACTTCAAAGAAAAAATCCATGAGACGCCTCGCCATCCTGCTCCTGCTGGTCGCCTGTCCGCTCTGGGCGCAGAACCCGAACCGGCTGCCGCCCTGCCCCAAGCCGGACCTGTCCAAAAACTCGGACGTGGGATGGGGCGGTCGCACCTGGCACTGGAACGACTGCTGGGGTCGTTATGTGATCGCACTGGACAAGGAACTGCGCAATACGGTGCTTGAAGGCGAGTGGCAGTTCGGCAAACTGAATGGCCAGGGCATGTATGCGATGCCCGACGGCCGGAAGTACGCCGGCGGATTCAAGGACTTCCTGCGCCACGGCCAGGGACAGCTGACGATGTCGAACGGCGATCGGTATACAGGAGAGTTCAATGCCGATGCGTTCGAGGGACAAGGCACGTATACCTTCGCCAGCGGAGCCCGGTATGTCGGCGAATTCAAGGGCGGCCGTTTCCACGGCCAAGGCACCTACCATTTCGCGCAGGGCGACAAATATGTTGGCGAATTCCGCGACGGCAAACGCGCCGGCGCCGGGGCTTACACCGGCACGGACGGCACACGGTATGTCGGCGAGTACAAGGATGGGGCCATGCATGGCCAGGGCAGTTATCACTTCCCGAACGGCGACATCTATGTCGGCGAATTCAGGAACAACAATTTCCACGGGCCCGGCATCCTGACCACGCACGACGGCCATCGACAGGAAGGCTTCTGGGAAAACGACAAGCTCGTGCGCGAGACCGAGATCGGCAGCGGGGATGTCGAGACGGCGCTGGAGGAAGAGCGACGCGAGCTGGCGGAAGAGCGCCGCCGCCTCGAAGAGGAAAGGCGCAATCTGGAACAGGCGCGGGAGGACGATGACCCGGACCCGCCCGCGCGCAAGGACGGCGACAAGCAGGTCATGGCCGGCTCGGGCTTCGTCATCACCCCGGATGGTTACATCGTCACGAACTATCACGTGATCGAGGGCGCGACCGAACTGACCGTGCGCACCACGGCCGGAAAGACCTATGCCGCGAGGGTAGCGAAGATCGACCCGGCGCATGACCTGGCCGTGCTGAAAATAGCCGCCGCCGGCCTGCCCTATGTGCCGATCGCGGATTCGGCCGGCGTGAAGAAAGGCACGGCGGTGCTGACCGGCGGCTTCCCGCAGATTCTCGTGCAGGGCATCGAACCGAAGATCACCGACGGCATCATCAGCTCACTGGCCGGCGTTCGCGATGACGCCACCCGGTTCCAGATCTCGAACCCCATACAGCCCGGCAATTCCGGCGGCCCGCTGTTCACGCTCGATGGCAACGTGGTCGGCATCGTCTCGGCCAAGCTGTCGGACCGCACGATGCTGAGGGAATTCAACAGCATCCCGCAGAACGTGAATTTCGCAGTGAAGTCGCGGCACTTGCTCGACCTGCTGAAGGAAATGCGCACAGTGAGGCTGCCGCCGCCGAACCCGAAACGGAAATTCCCGACCACCGAGGACGTGGTCGGCGCGGTGGAGCCTGCGCTGGTGCTGATCATCGGAGAGTGACGCGGCTCGCCGAGCGCGGTGCGCATCGACATCGACGACAGCGACAAGGTGGTGGGGTTGTTCTGAGTGCGTGTGGCGCAAGAGCCTGCAAAACGACACGGGCAGAAAGGCCGATGCTTGTCCTGCCGGTCATTCAAGCGGCTGGCTGGTCGGCGGAAGCGTTCAGCCACCGAGTCGTCAGGGTGCAGCGCTGGTCAATCAGGGCAATAATCTCGTCAACGACCGAGCTTCCGGCAAAGCTGTACCCGGGGGCCGATCGGAGTTGGCACGCAGCGGTCGGCAGCAACCTCGCCAACTCCAGGATGCGCCGTTTGGCCTGAGCCCGGGTGAGGCCGACGTTTTCGGCGAACTGCTCCCAGTGCCGCGCCCGGACTTCGATGAACTTGTACTTGCTGCCGATTTTCATCGCCATCTTCGGCGTCAGTGCCGGATAGACCGCTGTCGAGAGCATGTCGTAGAACGGTGCAAGAACAGGGCTCTTGCCTGAATAAAGCAGTGAAAGATTCTTTGCGTGCGCATCGTGATTGCCAATCAGCGCGTTGAAGATCACATAGTCGAAGAGCCGCAGTAGGTGGGGCGCACTGGGGCGCGTCGCGCGGCGCACCAGATCAAAGCATTGGACCAGATCGGGGCCACCTTCACTTTGGTATTTCATTTCCGGCTCTACCCCGAGCGCCTGGCAAAAATCCTCCTGGTGAAGGCGTTGCCGCTGCCCGCGGCCATCGACAAGTCGGTCGTAGCGCTCAACCATCAGGAATGAGCGCCCGGACACCCGGTGAATTGTTGATTTCGCCGGAGCGAGTTGCATGACATCCGCCAATGCCATGCAGAATCCTTCATTGCTCACACTATCTTCAAGCGCAGAAATAGCTGGCTTCAGGATATGGGAGCTCGGCGTGCCGTTGAGGGGCAGTCCGATGCTTGTGCCATCGAACACCACCGGGAGTTTGTCCTGTGCCCCCGCCAATGAAAGCCGCAAGCCGTCTTTGCCTGCCAACATGGGGCGTCGCGGCAACTCATCGAGGATGGCAACGACTTCCTCGTCGCTCAGCCATTGAACGTCATCGTTGTGGGCAGGCACAGGCAAAGCCTGCTTCGGTTGAAGAAACGTGACGGCCCCGGCGCATTCGCCACCGATGCGGTCCAACAGCGCGAAATCGTTCTGACCAGAGACCTGAAACTGCAACGCAATCAAGCGGCGCATCTGCCCTTCCGGCAGCAGGCCTGCAAAAAATGGGCGCGTTTTACGGTCGTCGAACGGCTCTGCCTGCAGCGGGAGCGACACCGACAAGGCGACCGCATGAGCTTGTGAAAGCCACAAGGGGGCGTAGCAAAAGCTCAGTCGCCCATGGCGCAGCGACAGAGTGCCGACCCGGTCGGCGAACAGCCAGACTTCCAGATCATGAACCATGCTCGCCACCTTCAGGTTGACCGTCGGCCGCAGCAGAAGGCAATCCGCGCACGTGGATCTCTCCACCCAGCGCATCGATCACCCGCAGCACATTTTCCAGCCGCAGGGTCGGCTTGCCTGCCTCGAGATCGACGATGAAACGCACGCCCACGCCGGCCGCGAGTGCCAACCGGGGCTGGGTCAGCCCGAGCTGCTTGCGGGCGGCGCGGAGCGCTTCGCCAAGTTGTTGAGGTGAGCGAATGGATGTCATGGCCAGCCAACTTTCCCGTTCGGGAAAGTATCGTCCACCGCAGTGCTATGTGCAAGCGATATTTCCCGATCGGGAATGAGGCAGGTATATTGCGTTGGCTGTGCGGCTGCGGCGGCAATGGAGATTGAATCGAGCACTGATCCTGTCGACGAAGATGACGTGCGTCAGGTTTCTTGACCAAGTCAAATGCAAACGCACTGGATAAGTTTTTGGGTATGAAAAACAAAACGTGCCGAAAAACGCGTCGTTGCGAACATCTTGGCGGTGGGGGCAGAAACCCCAACCCGTCTCAGCAACGTCTCCCTGCTGTCAGGGGATTGATCAGGGAATTTCAGGGAAAGCATTTTCCCTGTTACTCCTTTCAGAGCAACTAAAAATCCCGCGTAGACTTCCGAACGAACTCGCGGCTGGAAATTCTGTGTTTGCTGCAGAAATCATCAATTCTCTTTTCTGTAATCGCTGGCAGGGTCGCTCACCTTCGGGCCTGCCGAGTCGAAACAAGCCCATGATTTCGCATAGGCTTGTCATGTCGGGGGCACCCAGTGCAAGCTCAAACGTGGGTCGAGCTTCGATCGCGATTCATTTCGCCACCGATGAATTCCCTGCTCAACCAACCATTCGACGAGGAGTATTGAATGAAGAAGATGCTGGCAACCGCTGCCGTGGCAGCCATCACGACTTTTTACGCAACCGCAGTGCTGTCCCAGCCATCAACCGTTGCGCTGGCGGCCGCTGTCGGGGATGCCCATAACCCGCAGATGACGCTGCAGGTATTTCTGAGCGAAGATGTTGCCAATGACCAGATGAGCGTGACCCTCTTCATCGAGAAGGAGGCCCGGGTGGCAAGCACGGTCAATTCGGAGCTGTTCGCCGAGCTGAACGCCCTGATTGCCGAGGCAAAGAAGGTCCCGGGCGTCGAGGCCGTCCTCGGCTCCACGCATACCGGCCAATACTGGCCCCAGCAGGATCAAGAGGCTCGCTGGCGAGTACGCGGCGAGGTCGTGCTTACCTCGGCCAGCACTGCTGAACTTGGCGCCCTCGTTGGGCGGCTGGCCACGCGCCCGGGGGTGATGATAGGCCATACCGGTTTCGACCTGTCGGCAGACAAGAAGTGCGAGGTCGTCGACCGTTTGATTACCAGAGCCGGCGCCGAGCTGAGACGAAAGGCGGGTATTGCCGTGAAATCGCTCGGCTTTGAAAGCTTTGAAATCACCCTTGTCAACATCAGCGACAACATCGGCCAGCCAGGCCCCGTGATGCCGCTGATGATGCGCGCTACGGCAGAGCGCGCCGCCTCACCTGACATGCCCAGCGAGGGCGTCAAGAGAAACATCAACGTAACGATGGGGGCAAGCATTGCCCTGAAGAGATAAACGCAAACAGCCGAAGTCAACAAGGCTGTGACAGCGGGAAGGAGTGCTTGATTTCTTGGCGGAAGCGGTGAGATTCGAACTCACGGAGGGGTTACCCCCTCGTCGGTTTTCAAGTCCAGTGACTTCCTCCGACTTATCAAACACTTAGGTTGATTTCATTTTCCCAAGTGCCAGCGAATTTATGCGCCTAAGCCTTTGATTCGTCAAGCAGGCATGAAGTGGTTGGGAAACCGATTTTCCAAGTGCGAAGGCTGCCCGCAGCCATCAATCCTCGACATCCTCGTCGACCTCCGGGAGCACCGAATCGTTCGGCTGCTCGGCCTCGATTGTCGTGGTGTAGCCGTTCTCATCGAGGCTGTGCTCCGCGCGCGTGATGCTCCACTCGCCATCGACGCCGTCGCGAAATCCCGACATGATCGCCCGGCCCTCGGCAACCAGGTCGGTGCGGCCTGGGAGCGTCACCGAGATCGTGGTCGTTTTCCGCTCGCGCCGGTCCAGCTCTGAGCGTGCCGCCGCCAGCGCCATTTCCCTGGTCGGGTAATACAGCTTCAATCGCCGCACCGGCTCACCGCTTCCGACGCGCACAGCCTTTCGCTTCGCCGATCTCACCCAATGCCAGTAAGCGACCACCGTGCCGGCTGTTTCTCGCCGGCTGGTGACCATGCGCCAGCTCGACACATCAACAGGATTCAGCGTGATCACCGGCAGCCCCTGACCGGTCACGGTTTTTGCCGACCCGACCTTCGCCACAATCAGCTTGCCGGCCGCCGGCTTGACCACCGCATCGTATTTTCGTGCCACCCGGGCGAGGAAGTGGATGTCCGACTCGTCCGCCTGGTCGATGTGCGGCAGCGAGATGCCCGAAAGGGATTCGGCGACGGCCGGGATCAGGCCATGCTCTGCGGCGATCTTCCGCACCATGTCGCCGAAGCGCGTGGCCCGTTTCCAGCTGCGGGTTTTCTGCGTCTGCAGGTCGGCCTTGCCGTTTTTCGTCGCATCGAATGGTGCCGCCCTGGCGCGCAGCGTCATCTCGCCAGGCCAGCCGGCCAGCTCCAGCTCGTCGCAGACAAACAGGCCGATGCGGTCGAGCTGCCCG
>JACCDX010360016.1_pt1 | contig 63774 bp, 53 predicted proteins | sample 7449681 | NCBI WGS metagenome assembly JACCDX01 (sample SAMN15323450, study PRJNA562643) | freshwater metagenome | isolation source: river surface water | place: USA:Blue River Watershed | collected 2017-08-18
ATGACAAGTATTCGGATGAAGAATTGACCGAGGAGGTTAAGGAATACTATCCCGAACTGCTGGAGGGTTGATGTTCGCTCTACTCAACTGCGGATTCGATAGTTTCAAAGACGCACTTTACTGGTGGCGTGAGAATGAAATGCCTGCGTTCTGGATTGAACTGAACAGCGGCTATTATCATCTCAATCCTAAACTCTACGCTGCAGCGATGCTAGACAACAACTACGCAGACGTAGTGTATACAAACTGAGCGGTAGACCAGTTGGCAAGGTGGCACACAGGGGGTTGACCCCACCCCCAACCCGTGCCATACTGATCACATCAGCGGGGGTGAAGCATCCCGCTCAAAACACTTCACTCAAACCCTTTACTTTTTTTTAATTATGTTTACCAAATTCGAATCCAGCGCCATCGAGAACATGACTGCTGCAAAGACTGATCAAAACAGCAACAGTGGGCAAGTGACCATCACCTTCAACGGTGGGCGTGACTATACCTACGGTGTTGCTGATGTTGAACAGTTTGTTGCACAAGTGAATGACACTATCGCACAGGGCGAATCCGTGGGGCGCTTCATCAACACCGCGATCCGCAGCGAGCAACTGCAGGTGATCGCCGCCTGATCAACTGGCACACGGGGGGTTGAAACGCCCCCCACCCCCATGCCATACTACGTTTGTTCTTGAGGGATCCACCCCATGACCTACGCCTTCACCGACTACGCTCAGATCGACGAGCAGTTCGTGCCCACTGAGGATGACTGGAACGCCGTGTGTGATGAGGAGGAGGGCCCAGGTTGGGACCTCTACGGTTGGGACGAAGATCAGGCGCTGGAAGCGTTCTCCCTGGAGTGCGCCTTCGGACCTGAAGACTGATCCCCCTGGGGGCGCCCAGCGCCCCCAACCCATGCTATACTGAACACGTTCAACACCCGAACCGACCATGGCAACCCAACAGCAAATGCTCCAGCACGCTCGCCTGATCCTGGTGGGCAATGAGGACGCCAAGCGCACCTGCCTGAAGACTGCTGCCCTGGCACACGGGCGCACCGTGAAGCAGGTGAGCAAGGCAAGCACCATGCGCCTGGCACTCTGGGTGAGCAAGGGCACCAGCGCCATCTGATCCCCCTGGGGGGGGGCGCTCCTGCCCCCCACCACGTGCTACACTGAACAAGTTCAACACCGAACCCCATGGCAACCGCAACCCGCACTCACCAGACCAACCTGCTGGATGTTGCTTACGGCGACTGGACTAACTACAAGACCTGGAATGTTGCACTCTACATCAACAATGATGAGGGTGTCTACAACACGATCAAAAACGGTGACGTTTGCTGTTATGAGGATCTCATCGAAGTGCTCTATGACTGTGGCAGCAAGCAAACTCCTGATGGTGTGATGTGGAACGATCCTGAGATCAACCGAGCAGAGATCAACGCCGACGTATTCGGTCTCTGATCCTCACGGGGGGCGCTCCTGCCCCCCACCACGTGCTACACTGTACAAGTTCACCACCCAAACCTCATGCGCTTCGAAGTTCGCTACCAAACCCCCTATAATCAGTGTGAGTGGCGCTCCCAGTGGTTCAACACTAAAGAGGAGGCAGATCGCATGGTTGAGTTCTATCGCTCCTGCGGTTCGCCTTCTCACATCGCCCCCAGTTCGCTGGCACAACTGGAACGCTGATCAACGGGAACGGGTGCGCCCTTAAAGACACCCAGTAACCCTAATTTCAAAACTACGATGACCCGCGACCTTGCGCTTTCTCTCCTCCGCTCTGGCAACAACGGCGACCAAATCCTCCAAATTCTTGACTCTATTGTTCTGGGGGATAGTGTTGACGAATGTGATGAGTATGGTGCAGAACCTACACTCAACGCCATCGACTTCTGATCGGGCTGTGCCAACCCGCTAGGTGGCACAGCGGAGGGGCTCTGCCCTTCCCCTTTGCCTCCACCCCTTCACCAGAGCACACCAGCACCGCCCCCAATGCGTTTCAACATCGCCAGCAACCTCCACACCCGCCAGACCGTATGGGTGATCACTCACGCCAGCGGCAAGCAATCTGCCCAGCACGTGGGCACCGCCGAACTGGCAGGGATCGTGCAGCAGGATGCCTACGATCGCCACGGTGCTGCCCGCCTCCCGCGATGCCCGATCAGCGGATGGTGCAGCACCCGCGAAGTGTGAACGTTTGTAAACTTGTGCGGTATCTGCCACGGGTGCCCCCCTCCATCGCCTAGTATTCTCTCAAGCGGGGCAAACGGACCCCGCACCGCTTCCCGACCATGACCCTCCCCACCTCCCACCACATCTGCCAGGGTTCTGCTCACGGCACTGTCTACATTGGTTGGGGCGGCAGCGCCCGCTACCATGCTGCTGCCACCCCCCTTGCCTGCCGCCTGGAGGATCGCACCATCTCCTTCCCTCCCATGTCGCAGGGTATTGAGCGCCGCCGCTGGGTTGATCTGGAGAAGATCCCCGCAGGTGAGAGCACCCAGCGCCGCTGGGCAGGTGGGATCGACGACGCAGGCCGCTGGTTCGCCTGATCCTCACGGGGGGCAACCGCCCCCCCCTTTACCTGCTACAGTTCTCAAGCAACCGTAACCGACCGATGACTCACGCCGACGTTCGCGCCCTTGCTGCCCTGATCGCCCAGTGCTCCGAAGGCCGCGGCAACCTGCTGGGCGCCTCTTGGATCCGCACCATCCACCGCCTGCCCGATGGCGCAGAGGCACTGCGCATGATCGTTCGCGACGACATCCTGGGCGCTGGCAGCGCCGTTGCCGACGCCCTGTGGTTAAACCTGGCAGACTGATCCTCACGGGGCACCCACGGGTGCCCCTCCCATACGCTATAGTTCTCAAGCAACCGCAACCGATCCGATGATCGCCATCTCCCCCGCCTTTGATCTGCTCAGCGCCGCTGCTCAGCGCCGCTACCTGGAAGCGCACCTGCAGGAGGCCCTGATCGACCTGCGCCTTGCTCACCCTGCCTACAAGGCACGCTGCCAGGAGCGGGTTGACGCCCTGCTGCACAAGATGGCAGAGGTCATCTGCGCCTGATCCTCACGGGGCACCCACGGGTGCCCCACCCCATACGCTACAGTTCTCAAGCACACCGCACCGCACCTCATGACCACCGCCACCCGCCTGACCGCCTCTGAGGCACGCTCCGCGATCTATGACCTGGCAGACGAATTCTCCTGGGAAACCGTCGCCCGTGAGATGGTGTGCAACATGAGCGGCGACCAGGCACGTGAGTTCGTGGAGGACTTCCGCCGCCTCTACGCTGACTGATCCTCACGGGGCAGGTTGACGCCTGCCCCCCATGCTGTAGAATTCCAGAGCAAACCGCACAGGACTCATGACCACCACCTGGATGCCCCAAACCCTGAAGACCGTGACCCTGCCTGAGGCACGCTGGAGCACCCTGCGCACTGCTGTGCTCTGCCTGGCATGTGATGAGCGCCTCAAGGGCAACGACGCCGACGCCGACTACTACCTGGCAGCGTACCAGGCACTGAAGGAGGCGATGGACGCCTGATCCTCACGGGGCACCCACGGGTGCCCCCTCCATACGCTACAATTCTCAAGCACACCGCACCGCACCTCATGACCACCACCTTCTACGTTGCCTGCCCTGCCCTCGGTGAGGCAGAGACCGTGACCGACCTGGACCGTGCCATGGACCTCTGTTTCTCCATGCACGATGAGAGCGGCGACTATGCCTACATTCGCGACGCTGCTGGCAACATCGTGGGTGAGTACGGCGACGTTCTCCAGAGCATCGCCAACCTGCTGTTCTGATCTCTGCGGGGGGCAACCGCCCCCCTTCCCTCCCTACCTACACCCCCCCCAACCATGCGCCACATCCTCCCCACCGCCTTTGCCGCCTTTGCCGTGCTGCTGGGCACCGTTACGCTGCACCGTGCAAACGCCACGATCAACGTCTACCAGGAGCAGACCGCCGAAGCACTCTGCCAGGCAGACCCTGCATGGTGTGGTGACACCCGCCGCTGATCGTCTACAATTCCAGAGCACACCGCACCGCCTCCCATGAAGACTGGCATCCGCATCGGCACCCCCTACCAGGACGTGAGCCTCTCCTACTGCAGCGACGACAATACCTACACCGAACACCCGATCACCCGCCTGGGCGTTGCCTGCCCCCTGGAGTGGGCACCTGCTCCACGCCAACCCGAACGCATCATCGACCTGTGGGAGGAGATGTTCGGTGACTGCCCCATGCCCTGATAGAATTCTCTCAACCGCAACCGATCCGATGACCATGACCGTGACCCTGACCCCGATCAGCAGCAAGGCGAAAAACCGCCTGGCAAACCAGATGGCAGGCGACCCCGTGGTGGTGGTTGAGCAGCGCAAGGGTAACGACCTGTTCTGCGTGAGCAGCAACGGCACCTGGTGCGCCTGGGTCAACTGCCTCACCGACCCGAACTGGGCAGTGCGCTTCTGATCCTCACGGGGCAGGTTGACGCCTGCCCCCCATGCTGTAGAATTCTCAGGTACCAACGGCAGAGCGCCATGACCACCGCCACCACCTTCCGCTTTGACGCCACCTGGATCGGTGCCGAGGGCATCGAGTCTGAGATCCTCACGATCCAGGCAGCGACCCTCAAGGAAGCGGTTGCAGCAGCGGCGCTGCAGATCAACGGCAGCAACTCCTTCGCGGATTGCCTGATCGACCTGCAGCGCCTCCGCTGACCCCCACGGGGGTGCCCACGGGTGCCCCCTCCCATGCTGTAGAATTCTCAAGCACACCGCACCCCGCTCAGATGCTGACCTCCATCATCCGCACCGCGATCCGCACCCGCCTGATCAACGACGGCCCGATGACCTGCAGCGACCTGGTTCGCGCCATGGGCATGGACCCCCGCCGCCATAAGGGCACCATCCACGCCCTCATGGTCGACCTTGAGAAGGCAGGCGTTCTGGATGCCACCCGCTCCGATAATGGGAAGCGCGACCTCTGGTTCATCGTGCCCACCGCGATCCGCAAGCGGGACCGCATCGCTGCTGCCGTGGCAGGCATCTGATCCGCCAGGGGCGGGTTGACCTCCCGCCCCCCATCCTGTAGAATTCCAGAGCAAACCGCACCGCCCCCGATGACCGCCTTCACCGACTACGCCCAGATCGACGAAGCGTACATCCCCACCGAGCAGGACTGGGAAGACGTGTTCGCTGAGGAGCAGGAGTACAAGTTCCTGTTCAGCGGTTGGAACACCCGCCGCCAGCGCCATGAGGTCATGGCCTACATGGCACCCACCGCCCAGCAGGCATGGGAGACCTGCGCCCGCCTCAGCCCTGACCTGCAGGTGATTCGCTGGGACGTGGCAGACAACTTCTGACCCCCACGGGGGTGCCCAAGGGCGCCCCCTTTCCATGGTACAATTCTCAAGCACACGCAACCGCACCTCATGACCACCGCTACCGCCCCCATCTTCCGCTCCTTCACCACCGAGCAGAGCAGCGCCATCGCCAACGTTGAGATCGACGGCACCGCTGTTGAGATCATCTTCCAGAGCAGCGCCGACCGTGCCTACGGGTTCGATGCCACCCCCGCCTTCGCTGCTCACCTGGCAGAGGTGATCTCCTCGCCCGACCTGCTGGGCCTCTCCCTGGGGCGCCTGATCAGCGACGCCCGCCGCAACGGCGACCTGCAGCAGATCGCCGCCTGACCCCTGCGGGGCAGGTTGACGCCTGCCCCTTCATCGACTACAATTCCAGAGCACACCGCACCGCACCCGATGACCACCACCACCATCGACGGCATCCAGTTCACCATCACCCGCCTGCCCGTGGCGCACGGTGCCCGCGCCCTCCGTTGGGCGAACCAGATCAAGGGCGGCAGCACCCGCGTTCGCACCCACGGCGGCGCCGCTGGTTCACGCGGCACCCGCATGAGCACCACGAACAGCGCCCTGGGCGACGTGAAGTGAGAGCAGCAGGGGGGCGGCGACGCCCTCCCTTTTTTTTATTTGGCACATGCGGGCATAACAGTATCGTGATACCACACCCCCATTCGTTCGTGCCAAACAGCAGTATTATCGTATAACGGTATCGTGATGGCGGCGGCCGTGGGGCTAAAAACCGATGGATCCCCTAATCTATAAAGTGTTACCCAAACAAGACTTATAATTACCTTAAAGTAAAAAAAATTCCCCCAGTAAAATTTACCCAAAAGGTTGACTAAAAAAATAAAAATAATATATAAAATTGAAAGAAAATTAAGAATATTTTAATGAAAAAAAATAAAGAAATAAAATCCTTGCAAATTGATCCAGTCACTGGCGAATACTACATTACAATACCAGAATGGATTATAAATGAATTTTCTTGGTATGAGGACACTGAAATTAAATTTAATATTGAAGGTAATGAAGTGATTCTAGCGGAGAATACTACGGATGAATGAGTATACTTACAACATCTATGACATTCGCGCAGATAGAACATGTATTCATTCAAATTTATCAAAAGAAGAATTTGATGAAATATGGAAAACCTTAGATTTGAGCGGCACGTTTTTTGAGATGGAGAAAGTCGCCGTTGAGGATTCTAATTCACCTAATTGACAATCACATACATAATAAGGTATGATACTGATGTAAAAATCTTTCTATTATGGCTAAAGGATTTACTATAAAAGCAAAAACTCCCACAGCATCAAATTCGCAAGAACCAGAGTTTGATTATGAAAAAGCAAAAGAAATGCTTAGAGGAAAGTCAATTGTATTTTGTCTTCCTGGAAGAGGAGTTTCTTACACATTTTTAAAGAATTTTGTTCAATTATGTTTTGATCTTGTCCAAATTGGTGCAAGTATTCAAATCTCCCAAGATTATAGTTCCATGGTAAATTTTGCTCGCTGCAAGTGCCTTGGAGCAAACGTATTAAGAGGTCCAGATCAGCTTCCATGGGACGGTAAGCTACAGTATGATTACCAACTTTGGATAGATTCTGACATTGTATTCAGCACACAAACATTTCTTCAGTTAGTTTTAATGGAGAAAGATATTGCTGCCGGTTGGTATTGTACAGAAGATGGAATGACCACTTCAGTTGCTCACTGGTTAGACGAAGAAGATTTCCGTGGTAATGGAGGAGTCATGAATCATGAAACTCTAGAAACCATGAAAAATCGCAGAAAACCATTTACAGTAGATTACACTGGATTTGGTTGGTTGCTGATTAAGCATGGTGTATTTGAACACCCTGAAATGAAGTATCCATGGTTTGCCCCTAAGATGCAAATTTTTGAATCTGGGGAGGTTCAGGATATGTGCGGCGAAGATGTCAGTTTCTGTTTGGATGCAAAAGAAGCAGGATTTGAAATTTGGTGCGATCCACGTATCCGAGTTGGTCACGAAAAAACAAGAGTTATTTGATGTCTAACAAATCTGACGAAAGGTATAATATTCTCTGTAAGGGGCGTAAAATTTATACTAATCTTACAGAGGAAGAATATTTTCAAACTATGGAGGATCTGTCAATTCAATTTTACAAGACAGGTTCTCCAAAACCAGAAGAACTTGAAACTGAAATTATAGGAGAATAACTATGGCAGCAAAAGCAAAAGGCGGACTGAACAAGCGCGAGTCTTATATTCCCGGTCCTCCGAAGAAAACTCGGCAGGGTGATGGAGATGGCACTAAGTATTCTGCGACGTCTCGCAACAAGGCTCGTAAACCTTACAGAGGTCAAGGTAAAGGTTGATATATGAAAGATCTGGAAAATTGGATAAAAACTATTCAAAAATCTCATCCAGATCTAAAGGGGCATTCTGTATGCCCCTTCGCAAAGGCAAATACGTATAAAATAGTTAATTGTTCAATAAACGACATTAAACCTCTTGAAGAAGAGTTTGGTGTCGTTATTTTTATTGTCGAAGATGATTTAGATCTCGAATACGGTTATCAAAAAATAGAAGAATTAAACAAATTATACCCAAAATATAAGTTTTTTGACGATTTTCGTGATGAAGATAGTTTTATTAATGGAGTTCAAACTAATAATGGAAAATATAATCTAATTTTGTATCAAGATTCTCAATTTTTAACAAAAATGAGAGCAATTTTAGCAAAAACCAACTATTATGATCTGTGGGAAGACGAATATTTGAAGAAAATTCTAGAACAGGACTATGAAATGGTCCAAAAAATACGTAATAAATAGATTTTTGCGATTTTTGTGCGTTGGAACAGTTTTCGATGGGTAATCACCTGCTCTTAGAGGTGTACGATGTTGATTTTGAAGCGATTAATGACCTAGAATCGCTTCAAAATGCTATGATACGTGGTATTGAACGTGCAAAAATGACTATTTTGAACGTTTTCTCGCATTGTTTCATTCCTCAGGGGTGTACAATTGTGATTGCACTCGCAGAAAGTCATGTCTCGTGTCATACTTGGCCAGAAAATGGGTGTTTGGCAATAGATGTATACACTTGTGGTGATGGAAATCCCAAATTAATCGCACTTGAGATATTAAAATACTTAAATTCCGACAATTATAACTTAAGATACCTTTATCGTTAAATAGTCATAGGGGAGATAGCAACCTCCTTCCAAAAAAAGTTCTGTTTTTAACAAAAACAGGAGCTAAAATGGCAAATTTACCAGTTGATAGGGATAAAAACTACATGCATCAGATGTGGGGAACCACAAAACTTATCACGGACTATGAAGTTGTTACCGAAAAGAAAAAAGTTATTCAAGAAATTATGCATGATGATGTTGAAAAAAATAAATTCAATTTAAGTGAAAAAATGCATAAAACTATTCGCAATGATAATGATTATGATGATTGGGAGTATGGAACAGAACCCACTTATGGTCATTCATGGTAAAAATAACCATATAAATAAAGAAAAATACTAGTTTTTCTTTAATGGCGATAACGAGAGTATCTAAAAAGTTTAAGGACATTAGTTTATCATTTGATATGCATCCCGTAACTAAAGATGCTCTCTCTTTAACTAATGAATCTGCTATTAAAAGATCGATTAGGAATCTTGTACAAACTCTTCCAAGTGAAAGATTTTTTAATACAACAGTAGGGACAGAAGTTAGAACTACATTATTTGATTTTGTTGATTTTGGATCCGCTTCTCTATTAAAAACACAAATAGAGTTTGCAATTCAAAATTATGAACCTAGAGTTACTAATGTAAAAATTAATGTAGACCCATCACCAGATTTAAATTCCTTTGAAATTAACGTTGAATTTGATATTATAGGCGAAGAGTTTCCAAAACAAAATTTCACCTACATTTTAGAGGCAACAAGATAAAATGCCTTTTACAAAATTTACAGATCTAGATTTTGATCAAATAAAAACTTTAATAAAATCATACCTTAGAGCAAACTCTACGTTTACTGATTTTGACTTTGAAGGATCTAATTTTTCAGTATTAATTGACGTATTATCGTATAATACGTACATAACTGCATTTAATTCAAACATGATTGTCAACGAATCCTTTCTGGATTCTGCGACTTTCAGGAATAATGTAGTTTCTTTAGCAAGAAATGTTGGATATATACCGAGATCTAAAACATGTGCAAAAGCAAATATATCATTTGATGTTCAACTTTCATCAACTTCATCTTTACCAACCCAACTTATCCTAAAATCTGGATTAGTTTGTGTTGGATCGTCGGACAATACTTCATATGTATTTTCGATACCAGAAAATATTTTAACAAATGTCAATCAAAATACTTCAGTAGCTTCCTTTAAAAATATTAACATTTATCAGGGTGTTTTTATTACTAAGCAATTTGTTACAAATAACTCAATAAAACAAAAATTTATATTAGACAATCAAAATATAGATACTTCGACAATAAAAGTAAAAGTAGATGGATTTGAGTACAAATTAATTGATAATATCATTGATATCAATTCAAAATCTGAAATTTATTTAATTCAAGAGATAGAAGATGAAAAATATGAATTAATATTTGGTGATGGAATTTTAGGAAGAAAATTAAAAAATAATTCTATAATTGAAGTTACTTATATTGTAACAGATGGTCCTGAAGGAAATGGTCCTTCTTCATTTTCATTCTCAGGGGTTATTACAAATATAGTAGATGTTGTACAAAATCCAGTTGGTTCAATTTCCATTACAACCAACTCATCGGCAACTGGTGGTAGTGATATAGAATCTATAGATTCTATCAAATATTTTGCACCTAGAATATATTCTTCGCAATATAGGGCAGTAACATCAAGAGATTATGAGTCTATTATAAAAATGATTTATCCTGATGCAGAATCTGTATCTGTAATAGGTGGAGAGGAATTAGACCCGCCAGAATTTGGAAATGTTCTAATAAGCATTAAACCAAAAAATTCTTATAAATTATCAGATTTTACCAAAGAAGATTTATTAAATAAACTGAAAAAATATGCTTCAATTGGAATTAATCACAAGATAGTTGATCTCAAAACACTGTTTGTTGAAATTGAATCTTCTATTTACTATGATTCCAATAAAATTAGCAATACTTCAGATCTTAAAACTAAAATTATATCAACTCTTGAATCATATTCAAAATCAGTAAACTTAAATAAATTTGGTGGAAGATTTAGATATAGTAAAGTTTTACAATTGATTGATGGTGTTGACACTTCTATAACTTCTAATATTACCCGAGTAAAAATTAGAAGAAATTTAAATTGTGTGCTGAATAGATTTGCACAATATGAACTTTGTTTTGGTAATCAATTTCACAGAGAAATTGGTAAATATAATATAAAAAGTACGGGATTTAATATCCTTGGAGAAACGTCTACTTGCTATTTTGTTGATGTTCCGGAACCTAACAGTGACATTGGTTCATTAACAATAGTAAAACCTTTGGAAGATTTAAAGACATATGAAATTGTTAAAAAATCAATAGGACAAGTTAATTATAAAACTGGTGAGATATTGATTAATACAATCAATATTTTTAGTACAGAACTTCCTAATGGAGTTATAGAAATACAAGCATACCCAGAATCAAATGATGTAATAGGTCTCAAAGATTTGTATGTTATTTTTGATGTTAACTCCAGTTCACCTAATATAAATATGCTAAGAGATACTATTGTTTCCGGTGAACAAATTTCAGGAGTTAATTTCCCAATAACTTCAAGCTACTTTAATGGTAAGTTAACGAGGTAATATGATATCAACAGGATTTGAGCAAAGAGTAAAAATACAAGAAGTAATTGACAATCAGATACCAGAATTCTTTTTAGATGAAAATCCAAAGTTTTCTGAATTTCTTAAAGATTATTATAAATCTCAGGAGTACCCTGGCGGTCCTGTAGATATTGCAGAAAATTTAGATCAATATTTAAGATTTCAGTCAATAACACCGGAAGTTATTTCGGGGAAAACTACTCTTTCCTCAAATATTACTGCTTCATCTTCGGAAATTACCGTGTCCTCAACAAAAGGATTTCCTGATGAATATGGGTTATTAAAAATAGATGATGAGATTATTACTTATAAAAAAATTGAAGGAAATAAATTTACTGGTTGTATCCGTGGATTTTGTGGAATTACTTCTTTTGACGATCCTTTAAATCCAGGAGAATTAATTTTTTCAACTTCAATTGCAGCATCGCATAAAAATAATTCTACTGTCGTAAATTTAAGCGCATTATTTTTACAAAATTTTTATAAAAGATTAAAATATCTCTTCGCGCCTGGATTTGAAGATATAAAATTTACTCCAGATTTAAACGTAGATAATTTTATTTCTCAAATTAAATCTTTTTATAAATCTAAAGGCACTGAAGAATCCATAAAAATACTTTTTAGAGTTTTGTATGGAGAAGAAGTAAAGGTTTTAAATACAGAAGATTTTGTTCTTAAACCATCATCTTCAGAGTATTTAAGAAGAAAAATTGTAATAGCAGATTTAATAACTAAAAATTGTAACCCTGAAAATTTAATTGGACAAGAAATAAGATCAAATAATCAACTATATTCTGGTCCAGTCTCCAGAGTTGATATTTTAACAAGAAATAATAAAGCTCTCTACAGAATAGAACTATTTTATGGGTATGATGATTCTGATTTAACGGATGGAAACTTCAAAATTACCCCAAAAACAAAAATAACTGAAACTGTTTCTGTAGGATCTTCAATTATAAATGTCGACTCTACTGTTGGATTTGGTAAAACAGGAACTTTTATATCAAATTCTCAACAAATATCATATACTAATAAAAATTTAACTCAATTTTTTGGATGCACTGGAATAACTTCAAGTATTCCATGTTCTTCAGATTTATATTTTAATTCTGATGTAATTTATGGTTATGAAAATGGAGATATCAATAAAAAAATTGAATTTATAGTTACTGGATCATTATCTAATATCTCAAAAGTAGATAATTTAAATCTTTTTAGAGAAGGTGAAACAATTAGTGTAAAAAATTATGGGGATAAAATATTAAACCCCTTATCTGAAAGATCTTTTAAACAAAAACTTTTTAATTCTTGGGTTTACAACGTTAAATCTAGATACGAAATCCAGTCGTATTCTAATGGAAGCTCGCAAATAGTCTTATATGAATCTCCAGATAAAAGTAGCTTAAAAAATGGGGATTATGTAGATATTTTAAAGCAAAATTCTGAAGATATTATATTAGAAAATGTTTTAGTCCAAAATATTAATAGTAATATTGTCCAATTAGATACTGAAATACAAAATTCTCCTCTTAATCAAAAATTAAGTATAAGAAGAAATTATAAGTACGCATCTAGTTCTAACATACCTTTAACATATTCAAAAATATTATCAGACGTTCAAAATACTTATGTAGAAAATAACGATTTCATTTATGTATCGTCAAATTCTTTGCCTTCATATAATATAACAACTAAAATTAAAAAAATATCAAAAACTATAAGTCAACTGTCTGATGTTAATAATGTATTTGGTGGATTAAATGCAGTAACAAGAAAGTATTCTACACTTTCATTTGATAATGAGGTTCCATTCATTACTGGCGATGAAGTAGTATATACACATACAACTACAACTCCAATAAGTGGATTAAGTAATAATGCAGTGTATTATGTTGAAGTTTTAGATCAAAAAAATAAAATTAAACTATATTCATCAAGATCTTTCCTTTCCACTGGAGATAACATAGAATTAGAAATTAATGAAAATTTGGGAACTCATACTTTTACTTTACGTTCTCAAACATCTGAAAAATTACTTCCTTCCAATTCATTAATTAAATTCCCAATATCTCAAAAATATGAAGATTATGTTAAAAAAATTGAAACAAAACCAGGAGAAGTTGGTGTTTTAGTTAATGGAGTTTCTATCATAAATTATAAATCTGATGATAGAATCTATTATGGTCCAATTAACAACATTTCAGTTATAAATTCTGGAGAGGATTATGATGTTATTGATCCTCCAAAAGTAATAATTTCAAATCCAACTGTTGGTATTGGAACTACTGCTCTTGCAAATTTAATCGTTGAAGGATCTATAAAGGAAGTTTTAGTAGATCCACAAAAAGTTTCTCTTGAAAGAGTTATAACAGTTTCAGTTTCTGGTGGAAATGGAAAGGGGGCAATTTTAGAACCCATAATTTCTGACCAATACAAAGAAATAGAGTTTAACGCTGCTCAATATGAATTCGGTGGTGGAATTAATATTTCGGAAGAAACAATTACATTTTTAGAAAATCATGATTTAGTTGATGGGAAGAAAATAGTTTATAGTTCAAACGGAAACCCTCAATTAGGAGTCGGAAGTTTTGGATTATCTAATACTGATCAAGATTTATATTTAATTAATGGTGCAATTTACTATCCAAAAATTTTAAATACGAAATCTATTAAATTATTCAACACATTATCAGATTTGAATTCTGGTATTAATACTGTTGGATTTACTACAGTAAATACTGGGGGAATTCATAAATTTAGATTTTATGACCCTATACGTGTTCTATCTCAGATTAGAGTAGTTGATGGTGGAGAAGGATATGCTAATAAAGTTTTGCGCGTAAAACCTTCTGGAATATCAACTCAAAACTACACTATTAATTTTAAAAATCATGGATTTAAAGATGGTGATATAATCGAATATTCATCAACTGGTGGATATATGAGTGGTTTATCCACCGATAAACAATATAATGTATTAAAAGTGGATGATGATTATTTCAGATTGTCTGAAATTGGAGGAATTTCTGTTGGATTTTCAAAGTCAAATTATGAAAGAAGAAAATATGTTAAGTTTGAAAGTTCTGGATCTGGATATCAAGTATTTTCATATCCAGAAGTAAAAATCAATATTGATGCAGAATATTCACAATCTACTGGAATAATAACAGCAACACCAGTAGTCAGAGGTAAAATCTCTGGGGTATATGTATATGAAAATGGTACTAATTATGGATCCCAAATTCTGAACTTTAATAAAAAACCAACAATATCTCTTCAAAAAGGTAGAGGAGCGCAATTAAAACCAATTGTTATCAATGGCAGAATAGTCAAAGTTGAAGTTCAATCTAGAGGTCTTCTTTACAGCAAGTCATTAGATTTACAAGTTGTTGGAAATGGTATTGGTGCTAAGTTACGTGCTGTAGTTGTAAATGGTTCTATAACTTCAGTTATCGTAATAAACGGCGGTATAGGATATGGAAATAATACTAAAATAATAATCAATTCTCCAGGAAGAAATGCAATTTTATTCCCAGAAGTTAGATATTTAACTCTTAATAACAATTTTAGATATTCTGATGAATATCTAACTCCTCGTGAAGGTGGAATGACTTATGGAATAGTTGGTTATTCGACAAATAGAGATGGGACACAATTTGATGAGCCTAGATCTACTCGTGAAGGTCATTCTAAGATAATAGGATGGTCTAGAGATGGATATCCAATATATGGTCCATATGGTCATAATGATCCCAAAAACTTAAACTCTGAAATAGTCATATTAAAAACAGGTTATTCTTTAAGTGGATCTTTTATTGAAAATAGACCTTCTTTAAATAATTTCCCTCTAGGATATTTTGTTGATGATTATAAATTTACCAATTCTGGAGATTTAGATGAAAGTAATGGTAGATATGCAGTAACTCCAGATTTTCCAAACGGAACTTATGCGTATTATGTTGGGGTAACATCTTCACAATCAAGTTCAAATTTAATTCCAAATTTCCCATATTTTATTGGAAATAGTTATAGATCTATAGTTTCTGATGATTTTATTTTAGATCAAAACGATGATTTTAATGAAACAACTTTACTGAGAAATACATTTCCACATAGAGTATCGCAAAAATATTCAAAAAGCGATTTTATACCATTATTAAATGAATTTTCTAAACAAATAACAACTATAGAACAAACCAAACCAGGTGTTATTGATAAAATTGATGTTGTTAATTCTGGGCAAGATTATGCTATTGGTGATATTGTAGTTTTCGATAATGATGGTTCCTCTGGATCTGGGGCAAATGCAATAGTTTCCGAAATTTACAATAAAGATGACATAGTATCTTTAGAAACTTCATATAAAGTATACGAAAATGCTACATTTGTGTGGAAAGATTCTAATACAGTTTCGGTAAGAATTCTTCCATACCACGAATTAGATAATAATTCGAACGTTCAAATAATAGGTCTATCCACTTCATTAAAAAATATAACTGGAGATCATAACATAAAAGTTGATAGGTATTATTCTAGACTTACAAAATCTCTGAGCTCTGCCGCATCTAGCGGTATTTCAACAGACATATATGTTAGCGAAATACCAAAAAATATTAGCATTGGTAGTTCTATAACTATAGGATCTGAAGTTGCTTTAGTCTTAAATGTTTTTGAAGAGCAAAATATAATAAAGGTAAGAAGAGGACAAACTGGAATTTCGCATACAGTTTCGGAATTAATTTCTTATTATCCAAATACTTTTGAAATAAAGACAAATACCAACTTCTTTGATTCTTCTTTTTCAAAAACTAATTATTTTAATCCTCAAAAATCTGTTGGATTTGGTACAGATGTTGGAACTATCACAAATGTTCAAAGAAATATTGGAAATTATTCCAATCAAATTTCTATACCAATTCAATCAATATATATTCCTAATCATGGATTAAAAAATAATCAAAAAGTTTTACTAACAATTAGTCCTTTAGGTGTTCCTATAAGTGTTTCTAATACCGAGGATACTTCTGGAGGAAACACTTTCAACTTACCTTTATCGGGACCCTCCCAAGAAGTTTACGTAATTAATAAATCAAAAGATTATATTGGAATTGTAACTCAAGTTGGATTAACTACACAAACTTCAGGTCTATTTTTTATCGGTGCTGGAGTTGGTGGAAGTATAGATTATGATGACTATAAGATTCAAACACAACTAACCGGATATGAAAACATAACTGGAACAGTTCGTAAAATACAAACTAAAGTATCAATATCAACAGACCATACATTAGTTAATGGTGATACTATAAAATTAAATGTTGTACCAAATATTTCTTCTGGTGGAATAGAAACTTCATCTTCTCTCAAGATTTCATATGATTCTGAGTATAATAAGTTATTGGTAAATAGAGTTGGATTTGGTTCAACTTCTGTTAGTACTTTAAATAATAGCATATCAATTAATTCGCACGGATTTTATACTGGTCAAAAAATATTCTATTATTCTCAAGACGCCAATATTCAAAATTTATCAAAAGGTGAATATTACGTTTATGTTGTTGACAGCAATACTATTAAATTATCGGAAACATATTTAGATTCAATATCTTTCCCACCAAAATTAATTTCTATAGGAAGTAGTGGTGGAAATATCCAATATGTATCTAAAATAAATTCTCAAATTCTATCAGTTAAAAATAATTTCTTAGAATTTAACCTTTCAGATTCTTCACTTTCTGGATACGATTTTGAACTATTTTATGATAAAGAATTTAATAAAAACTTTGTTTCATCCGGAATATCAACAATTTTCAATATTACTAAAAATGGAGTTGTGGGTGTAAATGGAAGTTTAAAACTGAAATTTGATAAAAATTTACCAGTTTCTTTATACTATTCATTAACAAAAAATGGAAAATCTATATTTACCAATACAAATGAGCAAGATTACCAAATAAAATTCATTAATAGTTTATATAACAATACCTATAAAATATCTGGGGTCGCTGGAACACATTTTTATATTTCATTACAAGAAATACCAGAAAAAAGTTATTATTTAAAGAGTGAGTGTGAAACTATTTCATATTCGACAAATTCTAAAACTTCTATTGGACCAATTTCAAATATATCTTTATTAAATGAAGGATCTGGATATAAATCTTTACCTTTTATTTCTGGCATATCCACATCACCAAGCACTGTTGGTGGAATATTTGGATCTAGAACTGGTGGAAAAAATGCAGTTCTTGATATTAAATCAAAATCAATCGGTAAACTTGAATTTTTAAATTTATCTAGTCAAGGTTATTCGTATGTTTCAGATAATACATTAAGACCAAAAGCTGATATTAGTACACAGTTATTTTTAAAAAATGCTGATGAAATAGATCGTGTTGAAGTAATAGAAGGTGGTAAAAATTATATCTCGAAACCAAACTTAATATTACTGAATACTTCTTCCAGAAAAGTTATTGATTCTGGAAAATTTGATGTTGAAATGAGTGCAAGTTCTATTTCAGAAGTTAAAGTTATTTCTAAACCTAATGGATTAGAAAACGTTGTTCATCAATTATATACTGTAAACAATAGTAATGGAATTTCAATCTCAGGAATTACCACATATACTAATGGAATTGTTCATTGTAAATTAAGAAGTCCAGGAATAAGTGCATTCTCTACTCCTCCTTTTGAATCTGGAGATTATGTTTTTATTGAAGGATTGCAAAAAAGAAGTTATGAAGATGAATTTGGTAACATAACTTCTCCAGGAAACGGATTTAATTCTTCAGATCATGGATATAATTTCTTTAGAGTAGTTGAATTTATTAATTCTCCAGGAAATACTTTACTAAAATATGATATAAGTCCATATACTTCATACGCTGGTGACCCAGCATTATCGCAAACTGTTTATAGTGTTGCGGTTAATAAAAAGAATTATCCAGTTTTTAAATTAAATCAAAATTCTAAACAATTTTTTGAAAATGAAGTTTTATATATTAATGGGACTTTAACTGACATTACCGTTAAAAGTTTATTGTATAAAGCAATAACTATTACCAATTCTGATGTATTTTTTGTCAAAAAAGGAGATGAAATATTAGGATCCGTATCTGGTAACAAATGTATAGTTGGCAATATTATTGAATATGATGGTGAATTTATAATTTCTTCTTCGTTGACCTCAGATCTTGGATGGAAAACAAATGTTGGAAGATTGGATGATGATCTTCAAGTATTGCAAGATAATGATTATTATCAAAATTTAGCATATTCAATTAAAAGCTCTAAAGAATATAATAAATTTTCAACAATCTTAAATACTTTAGCTCACCCAGCAGGAACTAAAAGCTTTGCAAACACTGGAATATCTTCATCTGCCAAAACATCTATAGGATCTACTCAAGGAATATCAATAACATTGGATTTTAATGATGAAAAAAGAGTTGATGTTATTAAAAACTTTGACCTTGCGTTTGATTATGATTCAACTACAAATTCATCATCTTATATTAGATTATTAAATAAAAAGTTAACAGACTATATTGAATGCAAAACTAATCGAGTTTTACAAATAGATGATATTAGTAATAGTTTCTCGAGTTCTGAATTTAATAAGGACGTTTTCTTAGATTCTTTGACGTACCCAGTTACAGATTTTTATTCAAAGTTTTTAATTCAAATTTCAGAAATACGCGAATCCGATTCCCCATATCAATTAAGTGAAGTTGTTGTAATTAATGACTTTAAAAATACTTTTACTTTAAACAAAAGTGATGTTTATTCCTCAAGATTACTTGGAACATTTAATGGAGAAATAAGTCTATCTGGAGATCCTGTTTTAAGATTTAATCCAGCAGACCCTTATGAAACTAGCTATAGATTGAAAATTTATAGGGAATATTTTAATGAAAGTTATAATAAACAGAGTGGATTTAAAGATTATGGTTTTATTCGCCTTTATGGAAATACTGATAAACTTTTACCTCAAGTTGGGGTCTCGACGGTAATTTTTAGAGGTTTATCAACACAATTTAATGCAGTCTATGCATCAGCAATTGTTGTAGATACTGATAATTATAACCTAAACTACTATGAAGTTGTTGGATGCTATGACGGAACTGATACCCACATATCAGAATTTTATTTTGATAACCAAAAATCTTTAGGTGGATCATCTGGAAGTCATATTGGTACTTTTGGGTTAAATGTATCTTCAGGAGTAATAACATTAGATTTTACAAATAATAAAACGAATAATATTTTAATAAAATCAAAATCCGTTGGATTTGGAACAACTGCATCGGGAATAGGCACTTATAGATTTTTAGTTGAAGATCAATTAGAAGAAACTGAGCGTACCTCTAGAATAGAATCAAATTACAGTAAAACGGTAGGAATTTCATCTATTAAAATATTTGACTCATCTTTAGAGTCTGGATTTAGATCTATTGTAAAGATTTCAGTTGGATCAACAATAGCAATGCATCAAGTGACTACTATTTGTGATGAATTGTCAATAAGTCTTCAAAGTGATCCATTTATAAGTGTTGGAAGTCCAAATGGAATTGGAACTTTCTCTGCATCATTATTTGGGTCAATTGCTTGTATAAATTTCCATCCAGATCCAAAATTTGCTTCAAGTCAATTAACTATTCAGTCATATGATCATATTTTATATAAAGAAATTGACGAATTTAATCCTCCAGATGTTTTGACTTATGGTTCTGCAATAGAAAGGCAGTACTTATCAAGATATGGTTCAATTAATAACTTTGGAAAAGATAGATTAGATTTTGATTTAAATTACAACAGAATACCTATATTTGTAAAATCATTTAATCCTAAAAAAGAATCAGTTTTAAATAAAGAAACTGGAGTTTTTACTATAAAAGATCATTTCTTTGAGACTGGTGAGGAGTTAATTTATACACCAGGATCTACATTATCAAATATCCCACCATTGCCCGTTGGAATAGGATCAACTTTAGTTGGTGGAATAACTTTAATTGCCGATTCTATAGTTGGTTTTAATACACTAATTGGATTAGCATCTACTGTTGGTATTTCTACTGGATCTTTTTCTATATCTGGAGAGGGTTTTTCAAATGGTAATACTACCATAGTATCCATAGGTGAAACTTATTCTTATTTTATTGGTAATGTCACTTCTGTAGGTTCTACAGTAATTACAGGAATAGGAAACACAGAAATACTTAAAATTGGATCTGGAATTTATTCTGGAAACAACAATTCTCTTGGAACTATTATTTCTATTGGAATTAATTCTATAACAGCATCTTCTGTTATACCAATCGGTTCTGATAGACTTTATTATTCTAATAATTTGAAACCAGCATTAACGTTATCAAATGTATCAACTGCAACAACGTTTAGAAAAACTTATTCGACTGGAATTACCACTGATATATGCCCATCAAAAGTTTATGCGATAAAAATAGATAGAAATACTTTCAAAATTACTGGAGTTTCTGGAGGTTCTGGAATAGGATTTACTTTCACTAATGTAGGATCTGGAAATTTACATAAATTTGAGATGGTTAAAAAAATGGAAAAAAGTGTGATCACCGTTAACGGTGTAAATCAATATCCATTGACTTATACATCTTTAACATACACTTTAAGTGAAAGTGTTGGTGTGGGAACAACATTTATAAGATTTTCTGGTATTGGTTCAATATATTCTGGAGATATATTAAAGGGGAAGGATGAATATTTAAATGTTATAAATGTTGGATTTGGAACCACAGTTAAGGGACCAATAACTGGTATTGGATCAATACCACTAGTTCAAGTTATTAGGGCATCTTTAGGTTCAACTGAAACCTTCCATACTAGTGGAGATGTCTTTAGACTTTATAAAGGGGCATATAATATTGTTGGCAATAAAATTTGGTTTGCTGATGCACCAGATGGAAAAGGCAATAATGATGTATTAAGTGAAAATTACCTCCCTTCTCCAAAATCAACATTTAATGGAAGAGTATTTTTAAGAAAAGATTATACTGGAAATCAAATATATGATGACATATCTCAAAATTTTACGGGAATTGCAAGAACATTTACCCTTTATAAAAATGAAGTTCCTGTTGCAAACGCTATACCAGGAAATAATTTAGTTTTCATCAATGATGTATTCCAAACACCAGACACTCAAAATAATACTGGAAATAATTACGAAATACTTTCGTCTCCAGGAATATCAAGTGTTTCATTTACTGGCATAAAAATACCAAATACAAATGATGTATTTACGGTGGACTATGATGTAAATCAAAATGAATTGCCAAGAGGTGGTATTTTAGTTTCATTGGCATTTACTGGAGGTCTTGGTTATGCACCTTTAGTTGGAATACCTTCATCAATGATTGATTTAAAAGTTGGTGCTGGTGGATCAATTAGATCTATAGGTTTCACAACATCAATCGTTGTTGGTATAGCAACGACTGGAATGATAGGAATTAATACTGATGTCATAACTGGAATTACTACTACTTCCATTTCTGTTGGACAAAAAGTTATTGACATTTTGAATGAGCAAACTTTAAATTTAGTAAATCCAATAGTTCCAAACTTAACTAGATTTTTACAATATGACACTTTAGTATCATCAATTGGAATTAATTCTATTTTTATTTCAAAATCAACAACTAATAATGTTGCATTTAGTACTACTTTTGGTTTTGATATAGGTCCTATTATTGGGTCGGGGTATTATAATACAATCTCAATCGGTATAACAGACTCTTTACACAACGGAACTCCTGCAAATATAAAAGCATTTGTTGGTTCTGGAGGCACTGTAACTTCTTTTAATATCGTAAGCGGTGGTAGTGGGTATGTAAATCCATATGTTGCTATCCCAGATCCATCGTATGAAAGGCTTCCTATTGTAGGGGTTTCTAAAGTTTCTGTAGGTAATACTACTAAGTGCGGAATTGGCGTTTCTTTAACTTTCTCAGTAAGTCCATCCATAGAAGTTGGGGTAAATTCAACATACTATAGAATATCAGATTATGAATTAAATAAATCTGGATATGGATTTGAACTTGGAGATATATTCCAACCTGTGGGGTTAACAACTGCACAAGGATTGCAAAAACCAATAACTCCAATTTTATTTACAGTAACTGATATTAAAGCAGATAGCTTTGCTTCGTGGCAAGTTGGGGAATTTGATTATATTGATAACATTAAACAATTACAAGATGGAATTCGAACTAGATTCCCATTATACAAAAATGGTGAACTCTTAAGTTTTGAAATTAATAGACTTGATCCAGACTCTTCTCTGATTGATTTTGATTCCGTTCTATTAATTTACATAAATGGAGTTATGCAAGAACCTGATGTTTCTTATAGATTCACCGGAGGAACTACATTTTCATTCTTAGAAGCACCAAAACCTTCTGATAATATTTCTATATTCTTTTATAGAGGAACTTCAGGTGTAGATAGTGTTGAGGTTGATATTACACAAACTATTAAACCTGGTGACTCTGTTCAAATAAACAAAAATGATCTCATACCACAAACTATTGGTCAAGATCCAAGGTTAGTTTCTTATATACTTTCTTCAGATATTTTTGAAACTGGAATTTATCTTGGTGATGGTGTTGATCAAATTAATCCAAGACCAATTAATCTAATAACTCAAAAAAGAGATTTAATTATAAACGAAACATTTTATTCAAAAGAAAGAGATTCTATAGAACCTTTAGTATTCCCAACCGCGAAAATAATTAAATCATTTACGCCTTCGGATAATTTTATATTTGTAGATGATGCTCAATTTTTTAATTATGAAGAAAATAATTTCGGCAATGAAGTACGTTCGTTTGATGGATTGGTTATTGCAAATCAAGATCCAGTGTCTGCTGCCATCAGTGCAGTAGTATCTACCGGATCAACTTCAATATCTTCAATATCAATAATTAATGGTGGATCTGGATATCTTGGTATTGGAAATAGTATTTTACTTAAAACTCGTTCGGTTGGTGTGGGTGGATCAAATGCAATAATTTATGCAACTGTTTCGTCCGCAGGAACAATTACCTCACCAATAAATATCGTAAGTCCTGGATTCGGATATACTCATACAAATCCACCTCAGGTTATTGCTCCAGTTCCTACTGCCAATAAGGAAATAATAAAAGATATTATTTTTGTGGACGGATTTTCGGGAATAATAACAGGTATAACAACAACTTCCGGAATAGGCACTGACCTTGCAATTAAATTCTTTGTAAAATATGACCAGGATTATGATCCAAATACATTAAAAGTTGGATATCCAATATATGTTTTTGATACAACTGTTGGTTCTGGATTAACTTCTATTGATTCAAATAATACAGAAAAAGTTGCCATAGGAACAGAATATTGCAATAACATTTATTACGTACATTCTATTACTAATTTAAATTTACAAGGTTCTATAACATGCAATATAATGTCAAACAGTAATATTACCGGAATTTCAACATTTGGTAATACTAAAAAGGGAGAGTTTTCTTGGGGAAGATTTAGTGGATTAAAAAGATCAGATAACATTAATTCCATCTCGGTGAATTTGAATGAGTATACAACTTCAGTAGGTTTAACTACGTATCCGACAATACAAAGGAGAAAATTTGGTCTTCGCTCAACTGGGGCACTTTCAAAAATTGATTTATAACATATAAATAAAGAAAAAAAGGAATAATAATGTCTGCAATTGTTACTGATCAATTTCGAATATTAAATGCCGGTAATTTTGTAGATTCGGTTAAAGATTCAAACAATTCGTATTATATATTCTTAGGTCTTCCAAATCCCACAGCAGTTGGATTTGGAAGATCTTCAACCTGGGATGAAGCAATTCCAACTCCAATTGACAATTTTAATTATTTAAATCACTCTAGAGATACTATATTATTTGGAAAGAAAATAACAACTGGCAATATTAGAAGATTAATTAGACGAGTTGATTGGACTAAAAATACCATATATGAACTGTATCGTCATGATTATTCTGTCAGTAATCCATCACGAAAAACTAATTCATATAGATTATATGATGCGAACTATTATGTAGTTAATAGCGATTATAGAGTTTATTTGTGCATAGACAATGGATCATCCTCAGCAAACAGACTAGGAAATCCTTCCCAAGATGAGCCAAAATTTGTCGATTTAGAGCCATCTAGGGCAGGAGAAAGTGGAGATGGGTATGTTTGGAAATATTTGTTCACAGTTAGTCCTTCAGATATTATAAAATTTGATTCTATAGAGTATATTTCTGTCCCAATTGATTGGGATACTACAACTGATCCTGATATATCTGCCATAAGAAATAGTGCAGATTCATCAGTAAATACCAATCAAATTAAAAAAGTTTATATAGAATCTGCAGGTTCTGGATATACACAATCAACCTCAGAATTGGATATTATAGGGGATGGTGAAGGTGCAAAAGTCATAGTTGATGTTGTTGGTGGAAGAATAAATGATGTGATAGTTTCTAGTGGAGGAAAAAACTACACTTATGGAAGAGTAGACTTATCTTCAATAAATCAAAGTGCAACTTCTTTTGCACACTTAATACCAATTATACCGCCATCAAAGGGACATGGTTATGACATTTATAATGAACTTGGATGTGAAAGAGTTTTACTTTATGCTAGATTTGACGATTCTACAAAAGATTTTCCAACAGATGCAAAATTTGCACAAATTGGTATACTTAAAAATCCAAACATTGCTGGATCTTCAAGTTCCATTTTTTCAGGGGATACATTCTCTGGCGTACACGCAATAAAATTATTATCAAATTCAGTTTCTTATCCGGATGATGCAATACCAGGAAATCCAATATATCAAACAATAAGCGGTGTTGGAACAGCAATAGGATATATTGCATCATTTGATCAACAAACAAATGTTTTGAAATATTTTACGGATAGATCTTTATATTATAATTCATTATCATACGACCAAAAAGATTCTAAAGATGTTGCGTTTAAATCTAAGGCAGTTGGATTTTCTACAATAGGTGGTGTAATAACATCATCAAATTCATTCAGTGGATCTATTGATATAAACTTCAGTGGCATAACCACAGATTTAACTTCAACTAAATCTGTTAATTTAGGTTCAACATTTATAAATGGAATGTCTCAACCAGAAATAAATAAATCATCTGGCGATGTAATTTATTTGGACAACCGACCGCTTGTAACTAGAAGTCCAAGGCAAAAAGAAGACATTAAAATTGTACTGGAATTTTAACTAAAATGGAAAAAACAGATTTAAACGTTTCCCCTTATTATGACGATTTTGATGCAGAAAAAAATTTTTATAAAGTTTTATTTAAACCAGGATTTCCAGTTCAAGCTAGAGAATTAACAACATTACAGAGTATATTACAAAATCAAATTTCTGCTTTTGGAAATAATATATTCAAAGATGGTTCGGTAGTTATCCCTGGAAATATTTCTTTTAATAGAAATTATTATGCAGTTAAAATTGATCCAGTACATCTTGGTTTAGATGTAGAATTTTATGTAGATAGTTTGGTAGGTAAAAAAATAAAAGGTCAAACTTCTCAAATAACTGCAATAGTTCAAAATGTAGTTAAAAGAATAGACTCTACAGAAAATGTAACTACATTATACGTAAAATACTTATCAGCAAATACCCAATTTGAATCTTCTCAATTTGTAGATGGGGAAACACTGATTACAGAAGAGACATTTAGTTACGGAAATACTTCTATAACATCAGGCAGCACAATAGCAACTCTTTTAGAAACAAATTCCACTAGCACGGGATCAGCAGTTTCTATTTCTCCTGGAATTTATTTTATTAGAGGATACTTTGTTTCAGTAGCAGAAGACACTTTAATACTTGACCAATATACAAATTCACCATCTTATAGAGTTGGATTGAGTGTTTTTGAAGAAGTTGTTACTGCAAAAAGTGATACTAGTTTATATGACAATGCAAAAGGATTTACAAACTACTCTGCTCCAGGGTCAGATAGATTTAAAATCTCAACCAAATTATCAAAAAAACTTTTAAGTGATTATGATGATAAAAGTTTTATAGAATTACTAAGAATTACTGATGGGCAAGTCAAAAAAATAAAAGAAACAACAGATTATTCATTAATAAAAGATTTCTTAGCAAAAAGAACTTATGAAGAATCTGGCAATTATACCTTAGCACCATTCAATATAGAAGTCGAAGAGTCTCTTAACAATTTAATAGATTCTAATGGAGTTTTTACTTCAAATCAAAGAACAGATCAAAACAATGTTCCATCTGAAGATTTATTGTGTGTTAAAATTTCTTCAGGTAAGGCATATGTTGGTGGTTATGATGTTGAAAATACAGGAACAGTTTTATTAGATGTAGAAAAACCAAGAACAACCGAATCTTTAAGGAATGTTCCTGTTCCATTTGAAATGGGAAATTTACTTATCTTAAATAATGTTTCAGGATCTCCTTTTGTGGGTATTGATAATAATTATTCTATTGATCTTTTTAACTATAGAAAATCAAGTACAATTTCCGGAACTGGAACAACTATAGGTAAAGCAAGAGTATATTCATTTTCTTCAAGTGATTCGGCTTATGTAGATCCTTCTTCAAGATTTAATTTATATCTGTATGATGTGCAAACATATACAGTATTGACATTAAGTGCTTCATTAACTTCTAACGAATGCCCAGAAACTTCATATATTAAAGGATTAAGTAGTGGAGCATCTGCATATGTTGTTGGATCTCCAAATGAAAAAGAACTAACAGTGTCTCAAGTTTCTGGAACATTTATTCAAAATGAACAGATTACCATAAACAATAATACTGGTATAACTAGAGTAGTATCTTCAATAAAAACATACGGAAGTCAAGATATTAAATCAGTCTATCAAGATTCTTCCAGTCTAGGTCTAAGCACTGATTTTTCTGCAGATACTTTTTTACAGAAACAAATAGCACCTAACTTTAATATAACTGATGTAATAACTATTAGTGAAGGAGCATCTGGGATAAGCACGGTAACTTGTTCCGGGAAAAATTTTGTAGGAATAAAAAGTGATGCTATTATTAGATATCAAAGATCTGGTTTTTCTACAGAATCATATGCAAGGGTTGTTTCAGTAAATAATGGCGGTTTATCTTTAACTATTGCCCCAGTTTCAAACGTTACAAATGTTTGCGTTGGTTCTTTACCACAAACAACAATTAACTCTACATTTTTCTTAGGCGAATCGTCAATTAAAAATGAGGACAAATCTTACTTATATTCAAAACTTGGCAATTCCAATATATCTTCAGTTGATTTAGGTGGGGCATCCCTAACTATAAAAAAACAAGTAACTGGAAAAAGTACTTCAAATACAGGAACATTAAATTTATCCGCGTCAAGTGATATTGGTGTTTCAAACGCATATTTTTCTCAATATAGACCTGAAAGATATGCTTTATTCTACAGTGATGGAGTTGTTGATCCTCTTTCTTCAGATAAAATAAGATTTGCAGATAATGGAGCGACACTACTTATTTCTGGATTAAGACCATCCCAGTCTAATATAACTATTCAAGTTACTGCTATAAAAAATGTAGTAAGAAATAAAACAAAAATTTATAAAAAAAGTGAAAGTATTATAATAGATAAAACTTCTTCGTCTATCACTGCTAATCTTAGTGGTCTGTCAACTAGTCCATATTATGGATTGAGGATAGAAGATGAAGAAATATCTTTAAATGTTCCAGATGTTGCAAAGATAGTAGGAATTTTCGAATCTTTAGATAGTAATCCAGCACAACTTGATAGATTAATTTTCCCATCAGGAACTAGTTTAAATTCAACTGTAATTGTTGGAGAGTATTGTAGAGGTGCAACAAGTAATGCAGTTGGACAAGTAATATCATCTTCATCAAATGAAGTTGAATTTGTTTATTTAAATGGAAACAAGTTTCAACCACTAGAAGTTGTAAAATTTGAAGAATCTAAAGTTTCTTCCCAATTAACTTCAATTTATGAAGGAAGATATATTAATAAAACTGGCGATTATTCTTTAGATGGTGGGCAAAGGGAACAATATTATGATTATTCCAGAATAAAAAGAAGAGTTGGTACTAGTTCACCAACAAAAAAATTAACAATTATATTCAATTATTATGAAGTGGATTCTATTGATAGTGGAGATGTTTATACCGTAAATAGTTATGATTCAGAAAGATATAAAAAAGATATACCAAAATTAAGTACAAATATTTCTCTAAGTGATGTATTGGATTTTAGACCTAGAGTTTCTAAATTTACTTCTATTGGTTATTCTCCTTTTGCATTTTCGTCCAGAAACTTTTTATCTGCACTAAGTCCTTCTTCAATTATTGCACAAAATGAAACTTCTTCGGTTGGTTATTCATACTACGTTCCAAGAATTGATAGAGTAGTTTTAACAAAAACTGGATTATTCCAATTAATAAAAGGCAATCCAGCAATAAATCCAAATCCACCTTTGACTTTAGATGATTCAATGGATGTTGGAATAATTAAATATCCACCATACGTTTACAATATTAGTGACATAAAAGTTACTCAAATTGAAAATAAGCGTTATACTATGAAAGATATTGGAAAACTAGAAGATAGAATTAAAAGTTTAGAAGAATTTGCATCTTTAACATTATTAGAATTAGATACAAAATCTTTACAAATAATTGATGAAGATGGATTAAGTAGATTTAAATGTGGATTCTTTGTTGATAATTTTAAAACTAATAATTTTATTGAAATTTCAAATTCCGACGCCAAATCTGCAATTGATGGTGAAAAAAATGAATTAACTACTGACGTTTCATTATATTCCTTAAAAACACAAATTTTACCAAGTGAAAATATAAATTTTGAGAGTGCTGATTTTTCAACGAATATAGATTTGTTTGATCCAAATGTTAAAAAGACTGGAGATTTAATTACATTAAATTATAATGAAGTTGAATGGGGAGATATAGCACAACCATTTGCTACTACTGAAGAAAATTTAAATCCTTTTGGACTAACAGATTTTTCAGGAAATCTAACATTGCGCCCATCAACAGATTCTTGGGTTAGAACTATTAATAATTTTAAAGGATCTGTAGTAAAAACACAAAGTGATTGGGAAAATTCTTATCTCCAAAATTTAATACTAAGCAATGAGTCTGGAGAAAAATTAAGATCTAGAAATGTTGAATTTACTGCAAAAAATTTATTGCCTTCTACAAAGTATTTTTCATCGTTTGATGGCAAATCTGATATTGATATAATCCCAAAACTTTTAAAAATATCAATGGTATCCGGAATATTTAAATCTGGAGAAACCGTTGACGGTTATGTTGGATCTAATAGAGTTGCTTGTTTTAGATTAGCAGATTTAGATCACAAATTTGGTTATTATGGAAATCCAACAGAAAAGTATACAATAAATCCATATGACCCAACAAATGTCCTTAGTGTATATTCACAGTCATCTACTATAATTAATATAGATACTTATTCTTTAATGGATGAGTCTGATGGTAGATATTACGGATATACTCCTTATGGAATGCTTTTAGTTGGAAGAACTAGTGGAGCTCAAGCAACTGTCCAAAATCAAGAGTTGATAACCGATAATTATGGGGATTTAATAGGTTGTTTTTATATCAGAAACCCATATGTAAATCCAATGCCATCTACATCATTTATACTTGGTGATAAAACTTTTAAATTACAATCTCAGGGATCTTCTACAATAAGTTATTGTGAAACTTCTTTCTATGTGTCAAGAAATCCAAATTCATATAATGGAACTCTAGTTAGAAGACCTGTAATATCTAGAGATTTACTAGCAAATAAGCATCCATTAATACAAACATTCAAAACAGATAATACAGGTGGATTTTTAACATCAATTGATTTATTTTTCTCAGAAAAAGATTCTGATGAGAAATTAACGTTAGAAATAAGAGAATCTGATCTTGGTGGAAATCCAACTAAAAAATTACTTCAAGATTATGCAAGAGTTAGTGTTTTACCATCTAATATTAAAACTTCACCTAATGGAAGCACACCAACTAATATAAAATTAAATTCTCCATTATATCTAGAACCAAATAAGCAATATTGTATTGCGATTTATTCGCCATCATCCTCAAAATATAAAATTTGGACCGCAGAATCAAATAAAGCAACTGTTGAAACGCAAACTTATCCTAATTCTTTACAAGTATTTTATTCAAATCAATATATTGGTGGTCATTTATATAAATCCCATAATGGAACTGGACCTGTTGCATCATTATATCAAGATTTGAAATTTAAATTTTATAAAGCTCAGTTTTCACAATCTAGTGGAACCGCATATTTTGTTAATCCCAACTTAAGTAATAATTTGGGAGAAGATTATGACAGCAACATTGAAAAATTAGTCGAAAATCCGATAACTGCATATCCGAGAAAGCTAGTAATTGGAATAACAACTTCATATGGAAGTTCTGCACAAAATGTATATAGTATTGGAAGAAAGATAGTTTCTAATGCAAATAGCAATTATGGATTTATTGAGCAAGTTGGTGGAAATATCTTGACCTTAACTGCATCCAATGTTGGAACTGGATATTCTGATGGTACTTTTACTAATGTTCCGTTATATACAATTCAAGGATATGGTCCAAATGTAGTAAGTGCTTCTGCAAATATAACTATTTCTGGTGGAAAAATATCAAATGTTTCTATAGCAAGTAGTGGAGAAGGATATGCTTTAGGTGATATGCTGGGAATAACAACCAGTTACATTGGAAAAGGATCAAATGCTACATTATCAGTTTCCGCAAGAGCAAATATTGATACTTTATATTTAAAGAATGTTTATATGCAAGAATTTGCCAGTGGAACAGGGTTATCATACTATGATAATACCACTTTAGTTTCATTGGCTGGAACTTCTACAAGAAATCCAGCATATGTTCCTAGTGATTTATATACAGGAAATGTTTTCAAAGTTAATCATTATAGTCATGGAATGCACGCAAATAACAATATGGTTATAATAAGTGGCGTATCTCCAGACACAACACCAGAACCTTTACAATCATCTTTAGTTTCATCAAGCACAGTTATATCAATAGCCAATACATCAAACTTTACAACGTTTGAGGGAAGAGTTGTTTCTGGTATTAACACTGGTTATGTTCTAATTAATAATGAAATTATTTCTTATTATGCGGTAAACAGTGGTTCATTATCAATTTTAAGTAGAGGAATCAACAATTCTGCTAGCAGAAATCACGATCCTGGATCATTAGTATACAAATACGAATCTAATAATGTTTCTTTAATTAGGATAAACGCAAATCACGTCCTTCCATCAAATTCCTCATTATTATCTTCCCTAAGAGATGCTGATAATTATTATTTACAATTTGGGCAATATGACAATGTAAATGCAATATTTGCAAATGAAAAAACTTTTGGCGGAGGAAATTGTAAAGCTACTCAAAACTATCAATTTAATTCAATAATACCTAAATTTAATATAATTTCTCCAGACAGAACATCAATTTCTTCCTTAATTAGAACTATTTCCGGTACTAGTGGAGGAGGATCTGAGGCATCATTCTTAGATCAAGGTTATTCTGAAATCTCTTTAAATTCCAAAAACAATTTCAATACACCTAGGTTAGTAGCATCAAAAATTAACGAAACTAGAAATCTTCAATTTATACCTAGATCAAAATCATTAACCATAGGAATAAATTTACAATCTTCGGATGTAAATTTATCTCCAGTGATTGATTTAACAGAGTCCACATCAGTTGCTCTAATTAGAAATAGATTAAATTCCCCAATTACAAATTATTCTTCTGATCCAAGGTCAAATAATCTAGTAAATGATCCTCACGCATCAGTTTACATTTCTAAACAAATAAATTTAGTAAAACCAGCAACTTCACTTAAAGTTATAACAAACACTTATAGATCTTCAAGTAGTAATTTTAGAGTTTTATATAAATTAATTAGAGCAAATTCAACAGGAACAGATCAGTCTTATGAACTTTTCCCCGGATATAATAATTTAAATGATCTTAATGGGGATGGAATTGGGGATACTATCATTAATGTTTCTTTAAATGATGGATTGCCCGATTCGTTTGTTGGAGCAAATCAAGAAGGTGAATTTTCGGAATATCAGTTCACTGCTCAAAACTTAGATCAATTTGTTGGATTTTCTATTAAGATAGTAATGAGTGGATCTAATGAGGCAACTCCACTGAAATTTAAAGATATAAGAGTTATTGCTTTAGCGTAATGATACCAATAGAAGGACATAAAAATTTATATCGTGATGAAGAAACTGGTGCTATAATTAATACTGATAATTATGAGTATTTAAATTATACTAAAATAAAAAAAGAAAAATTAAAGCAAAAATTTGAAATAGAAAATTTAAAGAACGAACTTTCAGAAATTAAATTACTGCTAAGGAGATTATTAGATGAATCCTCAAGAGATTAATTTATCATCAATAGATAAACTTTTCGAATATGAAAAACACTGTAGATTAATTGATTCTCTCAGTATTGATGATCTGAAACTTTTTTCTAAATTATATTTTAAGATGTATTTAAAACAACAAGAAGTAATAAGTTCTATCGAGAATATTGGGTTATAAATACTTTTAAAATTAGTTATTTTCATTAAATGGCATCAGTATACGTAAGTAACCTTGTCATTAATTCTGGAGCAGATTTTTCTCAAGATTTTTTCTTAGAAAATAGTTCTACTAATTCAGCTTTAGACTTAAGTACTTCATCAATTTCTTCTCAAATGAGGAAATGGTCTGGAAGTTCCGGGGTAACTACATTTACTACATCTGTGGTTAATTCATCTTCTGGTCAAATAAGAATTGGATTATCTTCAGTGACAACTGCTAGATTAAAACCTGGTAGATATGTCTATGATGTTTTAATTACAACTACAAGTGGTGTTACAACTACAACTTCAAGAGTAGTAGAAGGCATGGCTTTGGTAAGAGAAGGCGTTACTCATTAGTATCAAATATGTCTAAACCAGCATCCAGACAACAACTTATAGATTACTGCTTACGAAGACTTGGGGCACCAGTTTTAGAAATTAATGTCGATGAGGATCAAATAGATGATTTAGTTGATGATGCTTTACAGTACTTCCACGAAAGACACTTTGATGGTGTTGAAAGGATGTATTTAAAATATCAATTAACTCAAGAAGACATTGATAGAGGCACTGCAAATGCAAATTCTCCAGTTGGTTCTGGTATAGTTACAACTACCGGATCATCAACTATTAATGGAGTTTCCAAAGCATTTAATTTTTACGAATCTTCAAATTATATACAAATTCCAGATTCTGTAATTGGAGTTGAAAAAATATTTAAATTTAATGCTAGTACAATATCATCAGGAATGTTTAGTATTAAGTATCAATTATTTTTAAACGATTTATACTACTTCAACTCTATACAACTTTTGCAATATTCTATGGTAAAAACATATCTTGAAGACATTGATTTTTTACTGACTACAGATAAACAAGTTAGATTTAATAAAAGACAAAATAGGTTATATTTAGATTTCAATTGGGAAGGTAACAAAGCAGGAGACTTTTTAGTAATAGACTGCTTTAGAATTTTAGATCCTAATGATTTTCCTAAAGTATATAATGATAGTTTTCTTAAGAAATATTTAACTGCTTTAATTAAAAAACAATGGGGTCAAAATTTAATTAAATTTAGAGGTGTCAAACTTCCTGGCGGAATAGAATTAAATGGAAGAGAAATATACGAAGATGCAGAAAGAGAACTAGAAGATATCAAACAAAGAATGTCATTAGAGTATGAACTTCCACCATTAGACATGATAGGATAATATGGCATTAAATCCATTTTTTCTTCAAGGTTCTCCAGGAGAACAAAGATTAGTTCAAGAATTGATAAATGAACAACTCAAAATTTATGGTGTTGAAGTTTTATACATACCAAGAAAATTTGTAAGAAAAGATACAATTCTGAATGAAGTAACATCATCTAGATTTGATGATAATTTTTCTATAGAAGCTTATGTTAGCAATTACGAAGGATATGGAGGGTCTGGAGATATTTTAACTAAATTTGGAATGAGTTTAAGAGATGAATTAGTTCTGATAATATCAAGAGAACGATTTGAAGACTTTATTGTTCCATTTTTAGAATCAATGGACGATAATGAGATTACTTTATCATCTAGACCAAGAGAAGGAGATATAATATATTTTCCATTAGGAAAAAGGTTGTTTGAAGTTAAATTTGTAGAGCATGAGCAACCATTTTATCAGTTAGGGAAAAATTATGTTTATGAATTAAAATGTGAATTATTTGAATATGAAGATGAAATTGGTGGATTTTCAGACTCCAATACTGCAGTTGATGAAATTGATGGGACTTTACAATCTCAAGGTTATATTTCTTCTTTGTCTTTATTTTCTTTTGGTCAAACTGCAACAGCAACTGCAGGTATTTCTAGTGGTTATATTAGAAGAGTTTTTATAAACAATGATGGAAGTGGGTATGTAGGAATACCGACAGTTTCTTTTAGTTTACCACCATCCGGAGGAACAAAAGCTTCTGGTGTTGCAATTACAACCTGTAAAGGTGGTATTTGTTCTATTAAAGAAATTTTATTAACAAATCCCGGATCTGGATATACTACAATCCCAACAGTAACAATACATTCTAATGGGTATGGTGTTGGTGCAGCAGCAACAGCAGAATTAGTACAGGGATATTATGGTGCAAGAGTTACTGGTATTCAAACAACCGGAGGTGGATATGTAAATCCACCAGTTGTTACATTTAGTTCTCCTAATATTGGATCGGGAATAACTGCAAGGGGAATTTCAGTTGTTGGTTCTTCTGGAACAATAACACAAATTTTAATAAGAGATGCTGGTCTAGGTTATACATCTAACCCAATAATAACTATTGCACCTCCACCATTAATGACTGGTATAGGAACGTATAAATTTAATGAAATTGTTAGAGGTTCACAGTCTGGAACAACAGCAAGAGTTAAATCTTGGGACAAAGATACTAATATTTTACAGATAGGAACTATAAATGGATCATTTATTGCTGGTGAATCTATAATAGGAACGGCCTCTTCTGCAACTTATACTTTAAAAATAGCATCTCAAGGTGAATTTGTTGATAAATATCAACAAAATGATGAAATTGAAGAAGAAGCAGATCTTATTCTCGATTTCTCTGAATCAAATCCATTCGGTAATTACTAATGTTAGGAACTTATTACTATCACGAAATTATTAGAAAAACAATAGTTTCATTTGGAACTTTATTTAATCAGATTTATATAAAACATAAAGATTCTGATGGCGACACGTATAGTGAAATAAGAGTTCCTCTTGCTTATGGACCATCTCAAAAGTTTTTGGCGAGAATTGAACAACAATCAGATTTAAACAAACCAGTTCAAATAACATTGCCCAGAATGTCGTTTGAAATGAATAGTATTCAATATGATTCAACGAGAAAATCTGGAATAACACAAACCTTTAAAGCTTCTGATGGTCAAAATTTAAAAAAAGTTTATATGCCGGTTCCATATAATATTGGATTTGAATTGAACATTTTGAGCAAACTTAATGATGATGCTCTTCAAATAGTTGAACAAATTTTGCCATATTTTCAACCAGGATTTACATTAACTATTGATTTAATTGATTCTATAGGAGAAAAGAGAGATGTTCCAGTAGTTTTAGAGAACATTTCTTTTCAAGATGATTATGAAGGTGATTTTTCCACAAGAAGAGCTTTAATTTATACTTTACAATTTACGGCAAAAACTTACATGTTTGGTCCTATAGCAGAATCTACAGATGGTCTAATTCGTAAGGTTCAAATTGATGCTTATTCAGATTCCAATGTTTCTACTGCTAAAAGGGAAATGAGATATACAGCAGTGGCTGAAGCAAAGGTTGACTACAATAACGATGGTGTTATCAATTCATCAGATAGACCATTTATTGATCCTGATGATGATTTTGGATTTAGTGATTCTTGGGAGTTTTTTGATGACTCTAAATCATACAGTCCAACTCAAAAATCTGATATTTGATTGATATGAAAAATAGTTACGATAAACTGGATAAAGCATTAAACCTTGACGCCCAAATAATTGAAAGTGATTCTAAAGATTGTGAAATAGAAATTATTAAACCAGAAGAACAAAATGATATAAAAAAAGATTATGAATATACAAGGGCAAATTTATACTCATTAATTGAAAAAGGTCAAGAGGCAATTAATGGGATTATGGAACTTGCTGGAGAAGGTGGAAGTCCCAGAGCATATGAAGTTGCTGGTCAACTTATAAAAAACGTTGCTGATACAACAGATAAACTCATAGATTTGCAGAAAAAATTAAAAGATGTTGAAGAAGAAGCAGTAAGAACTACCAATAATGTAACCAATAATGCAGTTTTTGTAGGATCTACTTCAGAACTTTCCAAGTTATTAAAACAAGGTTTTCTAAATAATAACAAGGACTAATTTTTTAACTGTGCAAAAATTAAAACCATATAAAACTGTTGAACAAATTGCAAAGAAGCATCGCCTTGAAGTTTCTTTTATACAAAAACAGCTTGATATGGGAGAGCCTATAGAGCATGAGCATACCAAAGATCATAAACTTGCTACAGAAATAGCATTACAACACCTGGACGAAATACCAGATTACTATACAAGACTTAAAAAAATGGAAACTTCTGCAAAGAAAGAACATCAAAAGTTTAAAGACGTTACGGAAGGTAAAGGTCTTTGGGCAAATATCCATGCCCGCAGAAAAGCAGGAAAACCCCGCAAAAAACCTGGTGAAAAAGGATATCCAAAAACTTTAGATATTCCAGAGCAAGCTGAAATGCAAAGATATTGCCCAAGGTGTGAAAAAAATGAAACTAGAGATGCTTGTAAGTATGGTCCAAAGTATTGGGATATGTTCTCAACACCAATTACTTTAAGTTCTCATGCTTATGATCCTAATAGACCTCATCCAGCAAATGAGGAAAAGGATCATGAGTACTCTATGGCACGTTCAGAGATTTCTACGATTATTTCTGCTGCCAAAAGACTAAAAAAGAAAATGGGTAAAGGTGAGGGTAGTTTAGAAGCATGGGTTCAATCAAAAATTACTAAAGCAGCAGATTATCTAGATAGTGCAGCAGATTATGTAAATAGTGGCGAAATGAAAGCAGAAGGTGTAAGTTTTGATATTGGTCCAAGGCATAAAGAAGTAAGAACTACAAATGCTTCTAGAAAACTGCAACAAATGACAACTGCTCAACAAGCACAGTTACCAAAAGAAAAAGTAAAAAAAGTTTTAGGAACAGACCTTCCAAGAATTAACAAAGAGTCAGTTTCTATTGAAGATGCAAATGGCAATCATTATGCGGAATTTATTGACATAATTAAACCAGAACCACTAAAAGCATCAGAGGGTATTGGAAGCAGAATGTTAGGTATTGAAGAAGGTTTAAAGCAGGCACGTAAAAATGTTGGTGCTAGTAAGTGTTGGGATGGTTATAAGGCAAAAGGAACTAAATTGAAAAATGGGCGTCAAGTTCCAAACTGTGTTCCTGAAGGAAAAACTTTTGATGATTTTATGGAGGCAGTTGACAAGTCCAAGATGAAGTGCAACTCCCCAAAGTCTGATCCCGTGGGCGATTCGCTCACGGGTAAGTCTCATGTTGTAAAAGCATGTTCTGGTGGTAAAGAAAAGATCATTCGTTTTGGACAAAGAGGAGTAAAAGGATCTCCAAAGAAAAAAGGTGAGTCCAAAGAATACGCATCTCGTCGCCACAGATTTCAAACAAGACATGCAAAAAATATTGCAAAAGGACCAATGTCCGCTGCATATTGGGCAAACAAAGTTAAGTGGTAATACAAATGAAAAGTTTTAAACAGTTTCTTTCAGAAAGCGTTACCATACAAGGAGATTTCAACGGAAATCTTTATATGAATTCTTCACAACCAGAAGAGGCAAAAGAGTCTTTTGTTGCTGATGTAGTTTGGGAAGGAAAAATATACCGTATGGAAATTGAAGGAAGTATGATGAGTAAAAATGAACTTGCGGAGCATTTGCAGGGAGAATATCCTGGCGCAATTGTTCATAATGTTTATCCCATTTCACAAAGTTCAGTAACAGTTAAAAGCGCACAAAGATACAGACCAGAAAGATTATCTTGGAGTGATTAATAATGGCTCAGTGGAATAAGAATGAACAAGACTATCTAAATCAAGAGAGAAGTCTCTTTGAGGTTTTTAATATTGCAGATCATTGGGGAAACCAAACTGATTGGCGTCCTCAATTTTCTAACAGCAACAGACTCAAAGTTGCCCCATATCAAACAGTTTTCTTCAATACTTTTCAATATGGAAAAGAAACTGATGTATGGGATGAAAGAGTAGTTGGAGTTGGAACTGCAACACATAATGTAAATGCCAGCAATGTTATATTGCAGGTAGGTTCTACTGCGGGAAGTAGAGTCATCCGTCAAACCAAACAGGTGATGAGATACATTCCAGGTAGGAGTGCAACTCTGGCATTTGCGATTCGTCTTGAACAACCACAAGTCGGTATTCGCAGAAGATTTGGATTGTTTGATGAATATAATGGAACATTTTTTGAAGATGACGGTGGAACATATTCTTATGTAATTCGCAGCACTACAACTGGAATTACTACAGAAACTAGAGTCACTAGAGAAAACTGGAATGGAGAAAAGTTTGATGGAAATGGATGGACTGGAGTAACTGCAGATCCAACAAAACAACAAATGATTTCCATTAATTATGAATGGTATGGTGCAGGATTAGTTCAATTTAATTGGTTGATGAAGAATGAAACCATTCATAGTCACACCTTTGATAATTCAAATACGAATAATACAGTTTGGTGTGGAACTCCATTCTTACCAATTAGGGTAGAGATAGAAAATGTAACTGGTGTTGCGGGAACTCATTATCTCTATCAGGGGTCAAATTCTCTCATCCAAGAAGGAGAACCAGAAAAACTTGGAACTCTTTTGAGTATTAATAATCCCATCACTGGGACAACAATGGCATCTGCAAATACATTTTATCCAATCATAAGTCTTCGTTTGAAATCAAATAATTTGACTGGTGTGATGTTATTGAGGTCATTGCAAGCAGCAACAAATGATAATACTAATGTTTATTGGAGACTTGTTGAAAATGCAACTCTTACTGGTGGGACTTGGGTAGACCATCCAGACCCAAATTCTTTTATTCAATACAATATCACTGCAACTGCACTTAGTGGTGGAACTAACTTATTAAATGGATTTACTGTTGGTGGGGGTTCTCAATTAATTGAAGTTGATAGTAAAGCAGCACTACAGTTGGGTAGAAGTGGTATTGGTACAATCAGTGATACTTATACACTTGCTTGTGCATCTCCAAACACAAACAAAGCAGCACTTGCAGTATTGAACTGGATTGAACAGAGGTAAATTTTATGTCGATTCAAGATATTCAACTTAAGCAATCTGATGCTTATCTTTCTAACCCGAATTTAAAAAGAGCAAATACCTCATTCTCTTGGACAGAAGAACAGGTTATTGAATTTTTAAAATGTAAGGAAGATCCAGTATATTTTGCAAAAAACTATATCAAAATTGTTTCTCTTGATCACGGATTAGTTCCATTTAGTCTTTATCCATTTCAAGAAAAGTTAATCAATAATTTCCATAAGCACAGATTTAATATCTGTAAGATGCCTCGTCAGACTGGTAAATCAACAACGTGCGTATCTTACTTGTTACATTATGCAGTTTTTAATGACAACGTAAATATTGCTATTCTTGCAAACAAAGCATCAACCGCACGTGATCTTCTTCAAAGATTACAACTTGCTTATGAGAACCTACCCAAATGGATGCAGCAGGGGGTTCTACAGTGGAACAGGGGAAGTTTAGAACTGGAAAACGGATCAAAGATAGTCGCTGCCTCTACAAGCGCCTCTGCGGTTCGTGGAGGATCATATAACATCATATTCCTGGACGAATTTGCATTCATTCCAAACCATATTGCGGATGATTTCTTTGCATCCACCTATCCTACAATTTCATCAGGTCAAAGTACAAAAGTTATTATAGTTTCTACACCTCGCGGTATGAATCACTTTTACCGCAAGTGGCATGATGCAGAAAGAGGTAAGAACGAATATGTGCCTACTGATGTTCACTGGTCAGAGGTTCCTGGAAGAGATGAAAAATGGAAAGCATCTACAATTGCAAACACTTCAGAACAACAATTCAAAGTTGAGTTTGAATGTGAGTTTTTAGGATCTGTTGATACTCTTATAAATGCTTCAAAATTAAGAAATTTAGTTTATGAAGATCCTATAAAGAAAAACAAAGGATTGGATATTTATGAAGATCCTATTCCAGAACATAATTACATGATTACAGTTGACGTTGCAAGAGGAATAGGAAATGATTATTCTGCATTTGTAGTTGTGGACATAACTGCATTCCCATATAAAGTTGTAGCAAAATATAGGAATAATGAAATAAAACCTATGCTATTTCCAAGTGTTATAGAGCCTGTTGCAAAAGCATATAATCATGCTTGGATATTGGTTGAAATTAATGATATTGGAGATCAAATAGCAAACATACTTCATTATGATTTGGAATATGATAATATTCTTATGTGCTCACAGAGAGGACGAGCTGGGCAAATAGTTGGAACTGGTTTTAGTGGCAAAAAGTCTTATTTGGGAATTAGAATGACTGCTGCTGTTAAAAAATTAGGTTGCTCTAATTTAAGAACATTAATAGAAGATGATAAATTATTAACTAATGATTATGAAATTATTAGTGAAATGACAACGTTTATTCAACGTAATAGCACCTTTATGGCAGAAGAAGGTTGTAATGATGATTTGGTAATGTGCCTTGTTATTTTTGCATGGTTAGTTGCTCAACCCTACTTTAAGGAGATGACGAATGATGATATTAGAAAAAGAATATATGAAGAACAAGAAGATCAAATAGAAGCAGATATGTCACCTTTTGGATTTATATCAACAGGTCTTGAAGATAGTTCAACATTCACAGATCCTAATGGAGATACGTGGCATTTTGATGAATATGGGGATAGAAGTTACATGTGGGATTATATGTAAATGGACTTAGACGATCAATTTAATTTAGAACATTTATTATTGACTGAAAGAAAATGTAGAACATGTAAAAAAACAAAAATGCTAACTGATTCTTTTTATAAAATTAGAAAAAAAACCACATTATCTTCATCATACTCTTACGAATGTAAAGAATGCACAATACAAAGAATTATTGAATCTAAAAAGAAAAAAATTTATAGCAATAATTGGGAATACCCAGATTGGTGATATTGTTCATGCACCGTTTCCCCAGTTGAAAGAGATAAAATAATAAATATTTCTAGAATAATCTTGGATTATAAGGAGAAATAAGATGCCACTCAATTTAGCATCTCCTGGAATAATTGTAAGAGAAGTTGATCTAACTTCTGGTAGAGTAGATCCAACTTCAGATGCAACTGCAGCTTTAGTAGCACCATTTGAAAAAGGACCAGTAGAAACTGCTGTTGTAGTAACAAATGAGCAAGAGTTATTAACCAATTATGGTAAACCATATACCGTTGGAAATCATTATGAGGGATGGTTTGCTGGATCTTCATTCCTAGCTTATGGTGGAAATTTACTTGTTTTGAGATCTGATGGATCAAATTTAAAAAATGCTTTTGTTGGAACTGCATCAAGCATAAAAATTAAAAGTTATGATGATTATGTGAACAAGGGATATGATGAAACTTCGATTTCAAATGTTACTTTTGCCGCTAGAAATCCAGGTTCTTGGGCAAACGGAATAAAAGTTGCAATTATAGATGCAAAATCTGATCAAATTTTAACAGGAATTACAACTTTAGGAGGATTATATACTCCAAGAGTTGGTTATGCAGTAACTCAATCTGTTGAAGGTAGAGTAAACATTGGCGCAGGAACAACTTCAGTTTTAACTGGATATATTAAGGGAGTAATTACTGGAGTTTCAACAAATCAAGTTGAAGTAAAAGTTTTAAGTCATGTTTCTGCTGCAGGCACAGAAACACCAGTTGATTATCAACCACAAGGTTTATGGAGATTCTCTGCTTCTGGATCAGTTGCCATACATACAAATGGTCAAAATGTTGCTTGGGGATCAACTGTATATACTAGTGCTCCAGATTGGTTCGACAATCAATCAATATCTTTAAACAATGTATCAATACCATGGAATTCTGTTGCAAATAGACCTACTACATCTAGATTTGCTGCCGCTAGAGGATCTAGGTTTGATGAAATTCACGTAGTTGCATTAGATGGAAATGGATCAATTACAGGTAATGAAGGTACTATTTTAGAAAAACATCTTTCACTTTCAAAGGCAAAAAATGCAGTTTATTCTGCAGGAAGTCCTTCTTATTGGAATAAGTATATTGGAGAAGGTTCATCTTATATTTTTGCAGGATCTCAACCAGTTGGTGTTGTAACTTGTGGTTTATCAACTTCATCATTTAATTTAGTATCAAATGGTTCTTGGAATCAAAATACAGCAAATAATCTAATATTTGATGGCATAGGATCTCTAACATATACTCTTTCTGGTGGTGCAAATTATAATGGCGGAACTTCACTGGATGAATCTGGAGCACTGTCAACAACATTGACAGATATATCCTCCGGATATGATTTGTTAACAAATACAGAAGAATATGATATTGATTTTATTTTGATGGGTTCGGCATCTTATGAAAAAGAAGTTGCACAAGCCATTGCTTCAAAAATTATTGCAGTTGCACAAGAAAGACAGGATTGCTTAGCTTTTGTATCCCCATATAAAGGATCTATGTTACTGGAGAGTGGAACATCTTCATTCACTCCAATAAATAGCGCAACAATAACTGAAAATATCATTGGTTTCTATTCGCCAATTCCATCCTCGTCTTATGCAATTTTTGATAGTGGATATAAGTACATGTATGATAAATTCTCAGGAACATTCAGATACATCCCATTGAATGGTGATATTGCAGGTTTATGTGCCAGAAATGATGTTCAGGCGTTCCCATGGTCTTCTCCAGCAGGAACAACCAGAGGTGCAATTTTAAATGCCGTTAAACTAGCATACAATCCATCAAAATTACAAAGAGATAGACTTTATTCAAATAGAATCAATCCTGTAATTTTCTCGCCAGGATCTGGAATTATCTTATTCGGTGATAAAACCGGATTAGCAAAAGCATCTGCCTTTGACAGAATTAACGTTCGTAGATTGTTCATTTATATTGAGAATGCAGTTTCCGCTGCAGGAAGAGATCAACTTTTCGAATTCAATGATGATGTTACTAGAAGTAATTTTGTAAATATTGTTGATCCATTCTTAAGAGCAATTCAAGCTAGAGGTGGAATAATTGATTATAGAGTTGTTTGTGACGAATCAAATAATACTGCTTCTGTTATAGACAGTAATGAACTTGTAGCAGATATCTATATCAAACCAGCTCGTTCTATTAACTTTATCGGGTTAACTTTTGTTGCAACTAGAACAGGGGTTTCTTTTGAAGAAATTATTGGATCTGCTGTTTAATTTTTCCATACAAAAAACAATAGAGGTAACAAACAATGGCCGCTAAAAGAACTATTGAACAATTTAGAGCAAAACTAGCTGGTGGTGGTGCTAGACCCAATTTATTTGAAGTGGAGTTAAATTTTCCAACGTCACTTAACGCACAAACAATTGATGGTGCTGCTGCAAAAACAAATTCTCAGTTTTTAGTCAAAGCAGCAGCTTTACCAGCATCAAATATAACTCCTATTGATGTACCATTCAGGGGGAGAATTTTAAAATTAGCAGGCGAAAGAACATTTGATACATGGACAATTACTGTCCTTAACGATACTGATTTTTCAATTAGAACTGCTTTTGAGCAATGGATGAATGGTATAAGCAAACTAGATGATGCTAGTGGCGAAGTTAATCCAGAAGATTACAGCCAAAGTGCAAAGGTTTTCCAGTTAGATAGATCTGGAGATGTAATGAGAGAATATGAATTTTATGGTTTATTCCCAACTAATATATCCCAAATTGATTTATCAATGGATAGCTCTGATACTGTTGAGGAATTTACAGTAGAACTTCAAGTTCTTTGGTGGAAAGCTGTTTCTAGCACTGCTAGTGGAGCACCTGATATTACCTGATAAATAGATATACAAAGTTCATTTTAATTTTATACAATGCCAAGACTTTTTGGTTTTTCTATTGAAGATCCTGATAATAAAAAATCTAAAATTGTCTCCCCCGTTCCTCAAAATAATGAGGACGGGGTTGATAATTATATTGCTAGTGGATTTTATGGTCAATATTTAGATATTGAAGGTGTTTTTAGAACTGAAAACGATCTAATTAGAAGATATAGAGAAATGGCATTACACCCAGAGTGTGATGCCGCAATTGAAGATGTTGTAAATGAAGCAATTGTTAGTGATTTATATGATTCTCCTGTCGAAATAGAATTATCAAATTTAAACGCAAGTGATAAAGTTAAAGAAAAAATAAGAGAAGAATTTAAATATATTAAAGAGATCATGGACTTTGATAAAAAAGCCCATGAGATTTTTAGAAATTGGTACGTTGATGGAAGACTTTATTACTTAAAAATAATTGATCAAAAAAATGCATCTGATGGAATTAAAGAAATCAGATATGTTGATCCAATGAAGATGCGTCATGTTAGGCAGGAAAAAAAGAAAGGGGATTCAAGAATTCCTATGTCTGCCGAAATGATTAATCCGATGAACGGTAGAAATTCTGATAAAGAAGTATATTCTCCAGAAATTGAAGAGTACTTTATATACACACCTGCTCCAAATTATCCAACTGGTATGATTTCCAGTTCTGGAGCACAGAAAGGTATTAAAATAGCAAAAGATACAGTTACTTATTGTACATCTGGACTAGTAGATAGAAATAAAGGAACAGTTCTTTCATACTTACACAAATCAATTAAAGCTCTCAATCAATTGAGAATGATTGAGGATTCTCTTGTCATTTATAGGTTATCACGTGCCCCAGAGCGCAGAATTTTTTATATTGATGTTGGCAATTTACCAAAAGTAAAGGCAGAACAATATCTTCGTGATGTTATGAATCGTTATAGAAATAAAATGGTTTACGATTCAAATAACGGAGAAATTCGTGATGATCGTAAGTTCATGAGTATGCTTGAGGACTTTTGGCTACCTCGTCGTGAAGGTGGTAGAGGAACAGAAATTACTACTCTTCCTGGTGGTCAAAATCTTGGAGAACTTGCAGACATTGAATACTTCCAGAAAAAACTTTACCGAGCACTTGGTGTCCCAGAGTCTAGAATTGCAAATGATGGTGGATTTAATTTAGGTAGATCTTCAGAAATTTTAAGAGACGAATTAAAGTTCACTAAGTTTGTTGGCAGATTGCGTAAAAGATTTGCCAACATGTTTACTGACATGTTACGTACACAATTAATTTTAAAAAATATTGTTACCCCAGAAGACTGGGAAAAAATGGCAGATCATATTCAATATGATTTCATTTATGATAATCAGTTTTCAGAATTAAAAGAAACTGAATTAATGACTGAAAGATTAAATCTTTTGGCAGTAATGGAACCTTATATTGGAAAGTATTTCTCTGCACAATATGCTAGAACAAAAGTTCTTCGTCAAACTGATGCAGATATTGTAGAAATAGACCAGCAAATTAAAAAAGAAATTGAAGAAGGTATTATTCCTGATCCAAATGCAGTAGATCCAATTACAGGAGAACCTTTGCCAATGGGCGGTGATCCTGGATTAATGGGACAAGTTCCACAAGAACCAGATCTCGAATCCCAAGCGAAAGTTACAAATGCACAGTCTCAAAAAGACGCCAAAAAATCGCAAATATAAATAATTGATATAAATACACTAAATTTGTATGGATAAAATTATCGATTTGATTGCGACTGATTCTAGTGCTGCTGATATTTCGGATTTAATTAAAGATACTCTTTTTGCAAAGTCCGCTGAAAGAATTAATTCGATTCGCCCAGATATTGCAAACACTTTATTCAATACGAATAGCGCAGAGGAAACGGAGGAGTAATGGCTAATCTTTTACTTAAAGGAGAGGAAGCAGCACTTCCAACAAGTGCCGGAGCTGGAACTAGTTTTTCCGAAGCAACGCTTGTTCGTCTTGTCAATACTGCTGCTGTTGGTAGTAATTATTTGGTAACACTTCAAGAAACTGCTGGTGGAACTACCGTAGGATCATTCACTCTTATGGGTTCAACCGAAGTATTACTTGAAAAGAACCCAACATATACATTATATGCGGCAAATGCTGCAGTAAAAGGAACAAAAGTAGGATTTACAAACTAGAAAAATGAAACTTATCACAGAAGAAGTACAGAAGGTAAAATTCATTACTGAGGGAAAAGGAACTCAGAAAAAGATGTATATTGAGGGTATTTTCCTTCAAGGTGATATTTGTAATCGTAACGGAAGAATGTATCCTATGGAAACTCTTTCCCGCGAGGTAAAGAGATATACAGAAGCATTTATCAATAAAGGTCGTGCCCTTGGCGAACTCGGTCATCCAGATGGTCCTACTGTAAATCTTGATCGTGTTTCTCATAAAATTGTTTCTCTTGAGCAAAAGGGAACCAATTTTTATGGTAAAGCACAACTTCTTGAAACCCCTATGGGTAAGATTGCAAAATCACTTATTGGCGAAGGAGTTTGCCTCGGCGTTTCTTCTCGTGGTGTAGGATCTCTTAAAATGACCAATGAAGGTCATAAAGTAGTTGGTGAAGACTTTATGTTAGCAACTGCTGCAGATATTGTTGCCGATCCTTCTGCTCCTGATGCTTTTGTTCAGGGAATTATGGAAGGTAAAGAATGGGTTTGGGAAGGTGGAATTCTCCGCGAAAGACTCGCTGAACAAACAAGACGTAGAATTAATACTCTTGCAGATCAGAAAATTCTTGAAGAGCATAAGCTCAATCTATTCCAGAATTTCCTCTCAAATTTATAAATTAATAAATAAATATAGATTATAAACAGAAATCTAAACAAATGTCCGTTGGTAGAAATTTACAAGAAATGGAAAACGTAGTAACCAAAGGAGCAAAACCTGCTGAACCAATGCCTAAGTTAACCAAGGGTATCCCCGATGGTCAAACAGGTAGTTGGGAAGATTTAGGTGGTCCTACTCCAGAAAATTATCGCTCAGACGATGATTCAGCAAAACTAAAGGATGCATCATCTCCTTTGGCGCAAGTAAAAAATGTTGTCAACAAAGGTGCTAAAGGTGCAGATCCTATGCCTGCAGCAATTGTTGGCAAGAAAGCTAGCTATGGCGAAGAGATTGAAGCAGACGATGAAGATCTGATTTCTGAAGCGGAAGAGAGTGAAGATGATGAAGATGAGGATGAAGATCAAAATGGAAATTCTTCTAAAAAGAAAAAGAAGAATGAAGATGAAGACGAAGAAGTGAAGGAAGAAGTCGAAGAAGACGATGAAGATGTAGAAGAAGACGAAGAAGTAGAAGAAGAAATTGACATCGAAGAAGATGTCAGAGCTCTTCTGGAAGGTGAAGATCTTTCGGAAGAGTTCCAAGAAAAAGCACGTGTTATTTTTGAAGCTGCGATTAGATCAAAAGTTTTAGAAATTAAAGAAGATATTAGAAGTGCTTATGAAGAAGCTCTAATTGAAGAAGTTCAGGAAATTAAATCTGAACTTACTGACCGTGTAGATGCTTATCTTGAGTATGTTGCTGAAGAATGGTTGCAAGAAAATAAGCTTGCAGTTGAGCACGGTCTTAAGACTGAGATGACCGAATCATTCCTACAAGGTATGAGAGGTCTTTTTGAAGATCATTATGTATCAATCCCTGAAGATAAATATGATGTAATCGAGAGTATGGTAGATAAACTTGATGAAATGGAAACAAAACTCAACGAGCAAATCGAAAGAAACGTTGCTCTAAAGAAAAGATTAGCAGAGTCAGTTGCAGATGTAATTTTTGCAGAAGTATCTGAGGGTCTCGCACTTTCTCAGAAGGATAAACTCGCTTCTCTTGCTGAAAATGTTGAGTTTGAAAGTGAAGCAAACTATCGTGAGAAACTAGTTACTTTAAGAGAATCTTATTTCTCGTCAAGAGTTTCTAGTGCTCAAAGAGATGACTCTGAGACCTTGTCTGAAAGCACAGATGTGCAACTTGCCCAACCACAAGTAGGTGGGATTATGGAAGCATATCTTCAGACTCTTGGCAGAGTTGCCAAAAAGTGATTTTTAAATCATAAAAATTCAAACTAACAATTTTAAAAAGAGGTAAAAACAATGCAAGGGTTCAACACAGAACTATTGCAGGAGAAGTGGGCTCCCATCCTTGACTATCAAGGTATGGATCCGATCAAAGATTCGCATCGTAGAGCCGTAACTGCAATCCTGCTAGAAAACCAAGAAAAGACACTTCGTGAAGAGCGCGAGTTTCTTTCCGAGTCACCAACAATGAACACTGGTTCATCTGGTGCAACTGCAGGTTTTAGTGCTAATGCATCTTCTCCTGTTGCAGGTTTCGATCCTGTTCTAATTTCTCTCATTCGCCGTTCAATGCCAAACTTGGTCGCTTATGACCTCGCTGGTGTTCAACCAATGAATGGACCTACTGGTCTTATCTTCGCAATGCGCTCAAGATACAATGGTCCTGGAACCAGTAACGATGAAGCGTTCTTCAACGAAGCTGACACTGCATTCTCCGCACAGGGTAGTACTCGTGCAGAAAGTGGTTTAGGTTCAGGTTACGTAGCTAACTCCAGTGGTGGATCTGTTGGTTTCGGCACTACTGCTGCTCAGGGAGGAACTAATCCAGGTCTTCTCAGCCCAGATTCCAACACCACTCAGGCCGACTATACAGTTGGTCGTGGTATGGACACCGAAGATTCAGAATCTTTAGGTGAAAGCGGTGGTGCGCAGTTCAATCAGATGGGCTTCTCAATTGAGAAGGTCACTGTTACTGCAAAGTCAAGAGCACTCAAGGCCGAGTATTCACTGGAACTCGCCCAAGACCTCAAGGCAATCCACGGTCTGAACGCAGAAGCAGAACTCGCTAATATTCTTTCTAGCGAAATTCTTGCTGAAATCAACCGCGAAGTTATCAGAACAATCTACAAGGTTGCTAAATCTGGTGCTCAGCACAACGTTGCTACCGCTGGTAAGTTTGACCTTGATGTTGACTCCAACGGTCGTTGGTCGGTTGAGAAGTTCAAGGGTCTCATCTTCCAGATCGAGCGTGATGCAAACGCAATCGCAGTAGAAACCCGTAGAGGAAAGGGTAACATGATCCTCTGCTCGGCTGACGTTGCTTCGGCACTCACCATGGCAGGTGTACTTGATTACACCCCTGCACTTAACGCCAACCTCCAGGTTGATGACACTGGTAACACCTTCGCTGGTGTTCTCCAAGGTAAGTATCGTGTTTATATCGATCCTTATTCGGGTGGTTCAAACGTTAATGCTTCTGGTGGTCAGTACTACGTTGTTGGTTATAAGGGTACTTCACCTTATGACGCAGGTCTCTTCTACTGCCCATATGTTCCTCTCCAAATGGTTCGTGCCGTTGGTGAGAACACCTTCCAGCCTAAGATCGGCTTTAAGACCCGCTATGGTCTTGTTGCTAACCCATTTGCTGAAGGAACCACTGCGGGTCTTGGTAGACTTACTGTTAACAGCAACCGCTATTACAGAAGAGTACAAGTTCAAAACCTTATGTGATTCAGTTCACAACTTAATCCAGAGGGTCTTCGGACCCTCTTTTTTTATCTAAATAAAAATAAAAAATGGCCAACGTTTTTGATAATCAAATACAAAATAGAAATTTTTTATCTCCAATAGGATTTAAATTTACTTTAGCAAAAAAACCTAAAGTTAGTTTTTTTTCAAACGCTTTAAGAATTCCAGAAATAACTTTAGGATTGGCAGTTCAACCAACATACTTAAAAAATATTGATGTTCCTGGGGATAAAATTGAATACGGTGATTTTTATTTAAGATTTTTGGTTGATGAAAATTTAGAAAATTACATGGCAATTCATAATTGGATTACTGGATTAGGATTTCCAAAAACAACGGATCAATTTTCAAAGTTAATTACTGATGAAGATGGTTTAAAAGATGAAAAGTTACAATTTAGTGATGGTACTGTTCAAATATTAGGTAGCAATTATAAACCTACTGCAAAAGTAATATTTAAAAATTTATTTCCAACATCTTTATCATCATTAGAATTTGAAGCAACAGACACCGATATAACTTATTTTACCGCAGAAGTGTCCTTTAAGTACACAATTTATGATATAGTAGATAAAAATGATCAACCATTATGAACCTTGATGAAATTCAGGAAATGTGGCAAAGAGATTCTGTAATTGATCCTGACAATTTGCATGATGAATCTTTAAAGATTCCACAATTACATTCGAAATATTATACAATATACAATACAATTACTTTATTGAGAGAAAAAGCAAGAGATACTTACAGTAAGGTAAAACTTGAACGCTACAACTACTACACAGGAAAGGCACCAGCAGAAGTTTACGTAGAAGAACCATTTCCGTATAAGGTTAGAGATAAAGATGCCTTACAGAGGCATATGGAGGCAGATGAGCGGTTGTCTAAAATTGATATTAAAATCAGATACTACGATGTTATGTTAAAGTTTCTTGAAGAAATAATTAAAAATATTTCCAACCGAACTTTTCAAATTAAAAATGCAATTGAATGGCATCGCTTCCAAGCAGGATTTAATTAAGATAATAAATACTCATATGTAATATTATGAGTATATGTCCCATTTGATAATTTCCAAAAAGAATGAGGTCAATCTACAGGTAAAAGCAGAACCTCACATTTATTATGAACTAGCAGATCAATTTACTTTTGATGTGCCAGGAGCAAAATTTATGCCCCAGTTTCGCAACAAGTACTGGGATGGAAAAATTCGTTTATTCAATACACAAACTGGTGAGATTTATGTTGGTTTATTGGATAAACTTATAAGATTTTGTGAAAATCACGAATACACTTATGAATTTGTCGACAACAAGTTCTATGGTCTTCCTTTTGAGGTAAACAAAAGCATCTCAAAAGAAGGTGTTAAAGATTATATGAACTCTATCTGTAAGTATTCCCCCCGCGAATACCAAGTTGAGGGAGTATACGACGCTTTAAAACATAATAGAAAGTTGCTGATATCTCCAACTGCTTCTGGAAAGTCGTTGATGATATACTCAATTGTGAGATATTACGTTGAGAAAGGACAAAATACTCTGATAGTCGTTCCGACGACATCCCTTGTAGAGCAGATGTATAAAGACTTTGCAGATTATGGATGGGATGTGGGTTCATACTGCCACAAAATATATGCTGGAAAAGAAAGAGAAACAGACTCTCAGGTGATCATTACAACCTGGCAGTCCATCTACAAACTTCCTCGTCAATATTTCTCAAGATTTAATGTGGTTGTAGGAGATGAGGCACACCAGTTCAAGTCTAAGTCATTAGTATCTATAATGACAAAACTTTCTGATGCAAAATATCGTTTTGGATTTACTGGTACATTAGATGGTTCACAAACTCACAAGTGGGTTCTAGAAGGTTTATTCGGTCCTTCTTATAAGATTATCCGTACTGATGAGTTGATGCAGAAGGGTCATGTTGCAAAACTCGATATTAACATCCTTTTACTGAAACATCCACCCAATAAATTTGAAACTTTTGAAGATGAAGTTCAATATATCATCAATCACGAAAAACGCAATAAGTTTATTCGCAATCTTGCTCTTGATCTTAAAGGGAATACTTTAATTCTATTCTCCAGAGTCGAAGGTCATGGTCAACCTTTGTACGATCTCATAAATAATAGCAAATCTGATCATCGACACGTTTTTTTCGTTCATGGTGGAGTGGATACTGAAGATAGAGAAAAAGTTAGAGAAATTACTGAAAAAGAAAATGATGCGATCATTGTGGCGTCATACGGAACGTTTAGTACAGGAATTAACATTAAGAATTTACATAACGTTATTTTTGCTTCACCTTCAAAGTCTAGAATCCGTAATTTACAATCAATCGGAAGAGTACTGCGAAAAGGTAACAACAAAGTAAAAGCAACTTTATATGATATTGCCGATGATATCAGTTATAAATCAAGAAAAAATTATACTCTTAATCATTTAATTGAAAGAATAAAAATTTATAATGAAGAAAATTTTAATTACGATATTGTAAACATACCGATTAAAAACTAATGGGAGATGAATTTTACGCAATAATAAAATTAGTTTCTGGTGAAGAAATTTTATCTTTAATAATGGTGGACGAAAACGATGGAGATCCTCTCATAGTATTACAAAACCCAATTGTAATAAAATTATTGAGTAATAATGGAGAAACTTACGTAAAAGTAAAACCTTGGATAGAATTAACCTCAGAAAGTATATTTTTCATAAAATTAGATAAGGTTATAACTATGACTGAAACAACAGATGAAAAGATAATATCAATTTATGAAAATTATATTAATGAAGATGAAACAGAATTTAATACTAATGGTAATAAAATTAAGTTATCTAAAAAAATGGGATATGTTTCATCTGTTGAAGAAGCTAGAAAGAAGCTAGAAGAAATTTATAATGATATTAAAGAAAGCTAAATCTCATCCTTCAACCCTAACAAAGGTATTCTACTGGTATTTTTAACTGCTGTCAAGTCTAGGAATAATATGGTAATCTGTGTTATAATATAAAAATATTTTATTGTATTAAATTCCAATGCTATGCCAAAGAAAAAATCAGAACATTATGTAAACAATAAGGATTTATTAGAAGCATTAATTGTTTACAGGGAAAAGGTAGAATTGGATTTTTTGAGTAAAAATTCTAGGAGACCGACTAAAGAAGACCGATCAAAGCATTGGCAAGGAAAACCTCCTATTCCAAATTATCTTGGAGATTGCTTTTTAAAAATCGCAACTCACTTGTCGTATAAACCTAATTTTGTCAATTACATGTTTAGGGAAGATATGATATCTGATGGCATTGAAAATTGTGTACAGTATATTCATAATTTTGATCCCGAAAAAAGCACCAACCCATTTGCATATTTTACTCAAATTATTCACTATGCTTTTTTGAGGAGAATTCAAAAAGAAAAGAAGCAACTAGAAATAAAGAATAAAATTATTGAAAGAAGTGGATTTGATGAGGTGATGATGGTTGATGATGGCTTGCTTTTTGGAAGCAGTAGCGACTATAATACGATCAAGGACAATATTCAATACAGAAACCGATGAAGGTTGCTATCATTACTGATACTCATTATGGTGCTAGAAAGGGTTCAAAATATCTTCATGATTATTTTGAACTTTTCTATAAAAACGTTTTCTTTCCAGCATTAAAAGAACACAACATAGAAGCAGTCATTCATATGGGTGATGCCTTTGATAGTCGCAAGTCAATTGATTATCAAAGTCTTGAATGGGCAAAGCGTGTGGTTTTTGAACCTCTTAAAAAATATGATGTTCACATGATTATTGGTAATCATGATACTTATTATAAAAACACTAATAGTGTAAACTCTCCAGAACTTCTTCTTCAAACTTATCCAAATATTAAAACTTATAGTGATCCTACAGAAGTTAATATTGGTGGTTTGAATATTTTATTGATACCTTGGATTAATCAAGAAAATGAAACGTCTACTTTTAAACTTATTCAAAAGACATCTAGCAAGGTTGCGATGGGGCACCTTGAGTTCCAAGGATTTAGAGTTAATCGACAACTCGTCATGGAACATGGTTTGGACAGCAAACTATTTGAGAACTTCAAACGTGTCTACTCTGGACACTATCACACTAGATCGGACAATGGAAAAATTTTCTATCTAGGTAATCCTTATGAAATGTATTGGACAGATGTAAACGATACGCGAGGATTTCATATTTTTGATACGGAAACCCTCACTCACACTCCAATTAACAATCCTTATAAATTATTTTATAACATTTATTATGAGGATACTCCTTATCAATTGTTTGATGCAACCGAGTATGAAAACAAAATTGTTAAGGTGATTGTACGTAAAAAATCTAAACCAAAAGATTTTGAAAAGTTTATTGATAAACTTTATTCTGCAAAAATTCAAGAATTAAAAATTGTAGAAAACTTTGATATCATTGAGAACGAAAATTTTGCAATTGATGAAGAAGAAAGTACAATTTCAATTCTAAATCGTTATATTGAAGAATCTGAATTTGAATTTGATAAAACAATTGTTAAAGGAATCTTTGAAGATTTATACAAGCAAGCTTGCGAAGTAGAGTAAAATGTTTCTTCTAACTCTTAAAGATAAAAAAGACGAAGGCGCTTATGCCGTTCAGGATCAATATGGACATAAAGTTTTATTTCTTTTTGAGGAAGAAGATGATGCAACTCGTTATGCTTTGATGCTTGAAGATCAAGAAGAAACTGAAATGGATGTCGTTGAAGTTGATGATGAACTTGCTATAAAAACATGTAAATATCACAATTATAAGTATACTGTAATTACCCCTGATGATATTGTAATTCCCCCAAAAAATGTTAGTATTTAATAAAATTCGTTGGAAAAATTTCCTCTCAACTGGAAATCATTTTACTGAAATTAATTTTCAATCAAGTAATACAAATTTAATTATTGGGACAAACGGAGCAGGTAAGTCTACAGTTCTAGATGCTCTTACTTTTGTTCTTTTTAATAAACCTTTTCGAAAAATCAATAAACCCCAATTAGTTAATACTACTAACGAAAAAGATTGTCTTGTTGAAATTGAGTTTTCTGTAAACAATCGTGATTATTTGGTTCGTCGTGGCATTAAACCTAGTATTTTTGATATTGAAGTAAATGGTGTTGCTCTTCATAAAGAAGCAGATGATCGTGCTAATCAAAAAATTTTAGAAGAAAATATTCTTAAAGTAAATTACAAGTCTTTTACTCAGATTGTAATCCTGGGTAGTAGCACTTTTGTTCCTTTTATGCAATTAACATCTGCAAATCGTAGAGAAGTTATTGAAGATCTTTTAGATATTCGTATTTTTTCTGCGATGAATAATTTAATCAAGGAGAAAATAAAAGCAGAAAAAGATGAGATTAAATCTTTAAATTTAACAAAAGATAATCTCAAAGATAAAATTAAAATGCAGCAAGATTTTATCGAAGAACTTGAAAATCGTGGAAACGCAAATATTAATGCCAACAAGGAAAAGATTTTTAAGTTAGATTCTGAAGTTGATCAGTATTTAATTGACAATTCTGAAATTGAAGAAAATATTATTAAGTTCACTAAAGAGCAAGAAGAAGTTGTTGGTGCTGGAGATAAGTTAGTAAAGCTTAACAATCTTAAGGGTAAACTATCACAAAAAGTATTTTCTATTACAAAAGAGCATAAGTTTTTCAGCGAAAATACGGTCTGCCCTACTTGTACTCAAGAGATTGAGGAATCATTTCGGTTAAATAGAATTGAAGATGCTCAAAATAAAGCAAAGGAACTCCAGAAAGGTTTTCAGGAACTTGAGGAGACCATAAAATCAGAACAGGAGAGAGAGCGTCAATTTACAGTTCTTTCCAGGGAGATTACGAAACTCAATCATGAGATTTCTCAAAACAATACTCGGATATCACTTAACCAGCGACAAATCCGAGATCTTGAAAATGAAATTCAAACTATTACCGAAAACCTTGCAAACAGAAATTCTGAACATGAGAAGTTAGAAGAATTTAAAGAAAATCTCCAAAAAACATTTGAATATCTTTCAAAGAAAAAAGAAGAAATCGTTTATTACGATTTTGCCTATTCCTTACTTAAGGACGACGGCGTTAAAACGAAGATAATTAAAAAGTATCTTCCGTTCATAAATCAGCAGGTGAATCGTTATCTTCAGATGATGGATTTTTATATTAATTTTAATCTGGATGAAGAATTTAATGAAACTGTAAAATCACCTATTCATGAGGACTTTTCTTATAGTTCTTTTAGTGAAGGTGAAAAAATGAGAATCGACCTTGCTCTTCTCTTTACTTGGAGAGAAGTTGCCAGAGTCAAAAACTCTGTTAATACCAATCTGCTGATTATGGATGAAGTATTTGATTCATCTCTTGATGGATTTGGCACTGATGAGTTTTTAAAAATCATTCGTTATGTCATTAAGGATGCTAATATCTTTGTGATCTCTCATAAGACGGAACTGCATGACAAATTTGAAAGTGTCATAAGGTTTGACAAAATCAAAGGTTTTTCTCGTATGGTATCTCAAGAAACAACAGAAAAATGAAACTTCCAAATTGGCAACACCACAGTAAAAAGGAGCAAAAGCGAAAACTGAAACCGCAAGCACTCCGACAAGCAAAGGCAAGACGCCAAGCACTTAAGAACCGCCTCTCAAAGGGTGGTTCTTCTTTTTTATAAATATTTAAAAAGTTTTTTATAAAAATGAAAGGACAAGAATTACAATCTTTGTATGAAGCATATATTAATGTGTATGCGGAACAAAATTTAACAGAAGAAACTATTGAAGAAATTTCAGAAGAAGTAGAAATTGCTTCTAATTATTTCTATGAAATGGGTCTTAATGAGGATGGCGTTGATATCCTTATTGAAGAACTCGGTGTAGAAGAGTTTGCTAATTTTGTTTATGATATTGCCGAAGAATATGTTTTAACTGAAGCAAGAGCAGGTGGTGCAAAGATTGAACCTAAACTTTCTACTGGAGAGCCAATTAAAGGTAAACCAAAGTCACAATCTATTAAAGCTCTTCAGAGGAAAAAAGCAGCAAGACGAGCAGCAGAAGACAAGGCATCGGAATCGAAACCATCAGGTTTGAAAGCATCTCTACAAAGACAATCTGCTGTTGCTGCTGCTGCTAAAAAGCAACCTAGAAAACCAGGAGTATTAGATCGTGTTGCTGGTGCTGTGAATAGAGGTATTGAGGCAGCACAAAAAAGAGCAGCATCTGATGTTGAAAAGAGAAAGAAATTTATGAGTGCTGCTCGTGAAACTGGCAAAGTAATTGGTAAAGCTGCAAGAGGTGCTGGACAAGTTGCCCGTGAAGTTGGTAGAGGTGCAAGTGGTGCTGCTAGACTTGCTGGACACGTTGCTAGAAAAGGATTGAATGATGAATATATTATGGGATATTTGATTGATGAAGGTTATGCTGAAACACCTGAAGCAGCATATGCTATTTTGGAAAATATGGGTGAGGAGTGGAGAGAAAATGTTGTCGAAGAAATCCTTTACGAACTAAATCGTGCGGAAAGGGAAACTGGTATCAATACCAAAACTGGTAGACCAACTTCCACGGGTGGTATGAAAGGTGATGCAGCATTCATCCGCACTAAAAAGATGATCCGTGGTATGGAGGGACCTCCTGCAGGGCAGCGTAAAAAAGTTCCTGGTAAGAAACCACCTGCTGCAGGCGAATATGGTTCTGGGGTAAAATCTCCTGCTCAAAGACTTGCACTAAAACGTGCTGCTGAAAAGAGATCGCAAGAATTCCAAAGTGATACTAGAGGAACTTGATGTTAGACGAAACAAGTCTCCTCTTTATAATTGAGTGAGACCACTTTCCAAACTGGCACACTAGAGGGTTTCACCACCCTCTTTTTTTGTATGATACGTTCATACGCAACAAACCCATGACCGTTCGCCACGAAATCAAATCTCAACTTGCCAAGCTGCTTGCCACGGAAGATCTTGTGGTTGAGCACAAGAAGGTAGAGACTGCTCAATTCAACGTTCACACCCGTGTGCTCACGCTTCCTATGTGGGAGAAGGCAAGCAACACCGTATACGATCTCCTGGTGGGGCATGAGGTGGGACACGCCCTTTACACCCCAGATGAGGATTGGACAGTAAACGTAAAGGTTCCTCCACAGTTTGTGAACATCGTGGAAGATGCCCGTATTGAAAAGATGATGAAGCGCCGTTATCCTGGTCTTGCCAAGACCTTTTATAACGGATACAAAGAACTTGCTGATCAGGATTTCTTTCAGATTGGTGAAGATAAAGTAGAAACTTATAATCTTGCCGATCGTGTAAACCTGTGGTTTAAAATTGGAAACTACACGGATATCCCGATTGAGCGTGGTGAGGAAACTGAAATTGTCAACCTGGTTGCTGATAGTGAAACTTTTGCAGATGTATTGATTGCTGCAGAGGAGCTCTATAAGTATTGCAAGCAGAAGCAACAGGAAGAAACTAAAATCCAGATTGATGATCTTCAATCGCAAAGTTCTGGCGCAAATCGTCAACCTGCCTCTGATTTTTCTGATCAGCAAGAAGGTGAGAATGATCAATCAGAATCTGATGGTTCCGAAGGTTCTGCATCTGATCAAGACTCTTCTCAACCCAAACAAAAACCCTCTACTTCTAATGAGGGTGGAGAGGATAGTGAACCTGAAGTCAAGACCATGGATAACCTTGAGGAAGCACTCAAGGATCTAATTAACGATGACGGTTATGAAAATGTATATCTTGAACTTCCTAAACTTGATCTTGATAAAGTAATTGTTCCCAATTCTGAAATTCACGACAAGTGTAAAGAAACTTGGGATACCTATCTTACTAACTGTGGATATACTCACCAAGAAATTTTTGGTGAAGTTGATAAAAAGTTTGTAGAATTCAAACGTTCTGCACAGAAGGAAGTAAACTATCTGGTAAAAGAGTTTGAATGTCGTAAGGCAGCAGATTCTTATGCTCGTGCTTCAACTGCCCGTACAGGTGTTCTGGATTGCTCTAAACTTCACACATACAAATATAACGAAGATATCTTCCGCAAGGTGACAACTCTTGCTGATGGTAAGAATCACGGTCTTGTATTTGTTCTTGACTGGTCTGGTTCTATGTGTGATGTTATGTTGGATACCGTCAAACAACTCTACAATCTCATTTGGTTCTGTAAAAAAGTTAGTATTCCTTTTGAGGTTTATGCTTTTACCACAGACTATCCTCTGGTAAAATATGATGATGGTAAGGCAAATCTTCGTCAACTTGCATATAAGAAAAAAGATGGTCTTGTTCAAGTTGGAGAATGGTTCTCTATGATGAATCTTCTTACCAGTAAAGTAAATGGTAAAACACTTGAGGATCAAATGAAGAACATCTTCCGCCTTGCAATTTCTTTCAACTGTAGGAATTATTCTCGTTATGCTGCTCCTGTTGGAATGAGTCTTTCTGGAACTCCTCTAAACGAGGCGCTCATTTCCCTTCATCAAATTCTACCTAAATTCCAAACAGAGAACAAACTTCAAAAGGTTCAGTGTGTTGTTCTAACTGACGGAGAAGCTTGCCCAATTAAGTATCATCGTGAGATTCAACGGCGTTGGGAAAACGAACCTTTTATGGGAACTGCACATATTGGACCAAATGCTTTCCTTCGGGATCGTAAAACAGGCAATACCTATTCTTTTGATTGTGAATGGCATGAGTTTACCGATGTTCTTCTTCGCAACTTGAGGGATTGCTTTATCAATATTAATTTTATTGGTATTCGTGTTTTAGAATCTCGTGATGCTGGTTCTTTTATCCGCCGTTATTGTGGATGGTACGGTGATGAGTACGATAAAGTGATGGGTTCATGGAGAAAGGAAAAGGCATTCTCTATTAAAAAGTCTGGATATCATACTTATTTCGGTCTTTCTTCTAATGCCCTCTCACAAGATGCTGCATTTGATGTTGCGGAGGATGCTACTAAATCACAGATTAAAAACGCATTTGTGAAAAGTCTTAAAACTAAAAAAATGAATAAGCGTATTCTTGGCGAGTTTGTGGAACTTGTTGCATAATAAATAATTTTACAGAATTCTATTAATCCTAATGAGTAGATTTACAGACTTGTTCCAAGAACCAGCACCTGCACCAGCACCTGCACCAGAACCTGCAAAGGTTGAAGAAATTGTGGTTGAAAAACCAGTATCTTCACCTAAACCAGCAAAGAAAAAATTTACCATGGATTGATGACCAATTTTTGAACTGGCACAGGGGGCACTACGCTGCCCCCTTTTTGCTTCTATAATTACTTTGTTGAAACGAACCACCCAATTTCATCATGCCCCGCAAAACTTCCGTGACTGACGCACAACTGATTGAATCTCTTAAGAACCTGTATGGAACTGAAATCACCTCTGGTGATCTCCGAGGTTTCTGCGCTTATCGCAATCTTAACTATCAGACTATTTCCAACAAACTTGTTCAATACAAAACCGATCGTGGACGCTGGAACCTGGAAGTGACTCAAGAACGTGTTGAAGAAATTGAGCGTTCTTATAGTGCTCCTGCTGTCCTTCCTACCTCCGAACAAAATCTCATTCCCGACAAAGATGATACCTTCGTCAAGTTTGGTAATTTTAACGATATCAAAAAAATTATTCAGTCCAATATCTTTTACCCTACGTTCATTACGGGTCTTTCGGGTAACGGTAAAACGTTCTCGGTGGAGCAAGCGTGTGCTCAACTTAAGCGTGAAATGATTCGTGTGAACATCACCATCGAAACTGATGAAGATGATCTGATCGGTGGTTTCCGACTTGTGGATGGCGCTACTGTTTGGCATAATGGACCTGTTATTGAAGCACTCCAACGTGGTGCTATCCTGCTGCTGGATGAGATTGACCTTGCTTCTAACAAAATCCTCTGCCTACAATCCGTGCTGGAGGGTAAGGGTGTTTTCCTTAAAAAGATTGGGCAGTATGTAAAACCTGCTGCTGGATTCAACGTGTTTGCCACCGCTAACACCAAGGGCAAGGGTTCTGATGATGGGCGTTTTATCGGCACCAACGTGCTTAACGAAGCATTCCTTGAGCGTTTCCCTGTAACCTTTGAGCAATCCTATCCTGCTCCCAGCACCGAGCAGAAGATCCTGGAAGGCATCGCTCTGGACCTTGGCGTGGAAGACCGCGACTTCTGCAAGCGCCTGGTAGACTGGGCAGACATCATCCGTAAAACGTTCTATGATGGTGGTATTGAGGAAATCATTAGCACCCGCCGCCTGGTTCACATCATTCGTGCTTATAGCATCTTCGGTGACAAGGCAAAAGCAATTCAAGTGTGCATTAATCGTTTTGATGATGTAAGCAAGCAAGGATTCCTTGAACTTTATGACAAGGTTGATGCTGACTTTAAAATGCCTGTTGACGTAGAACCTCAATCCTGATATAATTGGGGAAGGTAAAAAATGTGCCTTCCCTTTGTTCTTTAATTTGAAAAAGTATGTCTGAAAACTTTGAAAGCACTTACGAAAACTCAATTCCAAAATCCAAAGACCATACCTTTCTTGGTGGGTCAAATTCTTCCGATACAATTTCTTTCTCAGGATCTTATCTTCCTGATTCAATGTATGATTCTTCTCAAGACTATTGGAATTATGATGGAATTAGTTGTACAGGAAATCCTCATGCCTCACCTGATGTTTTTTCTCTAAATTCTTACAATATTAAAATGAACGAAGACACTAATAGAAATGGTTTCTGGAAATACAACGAAGATAAAATCCTGAAACAACTTGAACAGTATATTTCTGGTACTTATAGTCAGCATTATGTTGACCGAACTGGTGGTGGTACTGAACAAACGCTTGATAAAATCAAGCACAATCGTCGTGAAGGGTTTTGTGCTGGAAATGTAACCAAGTATATTGACCGTTATGATACAAAAGGCACTCCTCGTGCGGATTTGTTCAAGGTTCTTCATTACACTATTCTTCTGATTAATCACCTCAATCTTATTGAAAATAAGTGAAACTTCGAAACAAAACTATGAAACTTTCTGATAATACCCTAACAATTCTTAAGAATTTTGCTGGGATTAACAATTCAATTCTTGTAAAAATGGGTACTAAACTTCGTACTATTTCTGTTGCTAAGAATATTCTTGCTGAAGCAGAAATTACAGAAGATTTTCCACGCGAATTTGCTGTTTATGATTTGAATCAATTTTTGAATGGTCTGAGTCTTCATAAAGATCCTGATCTAGATTTTACTGAGGATTCGCACATTACAATTCGTGAAGGTAAGAGAAAGGTTAAGTATTTTTATGCAGATCCAAATGTGATTGTTTCTCCTCCAGAAAAGGAAATTCAACTTCCGTCCAAGGATGTTTGTTTTCAACTTGACAGTGTTACTTTAGAAAAACTTCTTAAAGCATCTGCGGTTTATCAACTTCCTGATCTTTGTGCTGTTGGTGAAGCAGGAGTTATTCGTCTTGTTGTTCGTGATAAGAAGAATGATACTTCAAATGAGTATTCGATTACAGTTGGTGAAACTGACAAAGAGTTTACTTTTAACTTCAAGGTTGAAAAGATTAAGATTATTCCAGGTGCTTATGACGTGGTTGTGTCAGAAAAACTACTGTCACAGTTCACGAATTCTGCCTACAATCTGAAGTATTATATTGCTCTGGAACCTGATTCCGTCTTCAACTGATGCATTTTCTTCTTTATCTTTCTCCCGAAGGTACTGAAATCTATAACATGATTTCAAGAAAAGTTCGGGTAGTTGAAAACACTCCAATTTGTCGCAAATATGACATTTTTGGATGGTATCAGAACACAACCAAAACTATGGTTTTTTGTACTGATAAAATTGTTTCAAAGGGAAATCCTGATCATTATGTAAATGAAACTCTTTTTCACGAATCTACTCACGTTGCTCAAGCATGTAAGTGGAATATGAAAGAAGTGAAACCATTTGGGATTTCTCCTTCTAAAATGAATCTTTCTGATGTTAGGAAGAATGATTTGAAACTTTCTTACTCTATTGGAGGTAGTGAAGTTATTTCTATTGAGCGAGAAGCATATTGGATGGAAGATAAACCAGATCAAGTTAAGTATGTACTTCAAAAGTATTGTTTTTGATCATGAACATTTTTGTTACTTCCCCTTGGCCTGCTGAGAGTGCCATTTGTCTTCCAGACAAACATATTGTTAAGATGCCTCTGGAATGCTGCCAAATGCTCTCTATCGTTGCTTCTGATAAGTGGGGGCACGGGTACGGCACTCTCCCTAAGACAGATGGAACCTCCTACAAGACCGACAAAGGAGCATTCCGCAACCATCCATGTACTAAATGGGCAACCGAAAGCATTCATAATGCCTATTGGTTGATTAAGCACGGTCTCAACTTGTGCGATGAGTACACTTTGAGGTATAATAAGGTACACTCTTGCTACAAGACTCTTGTAGATGCTTATTATCTTTTTCCCAAGGGTAAGATTACTGAAGTAACACCATTTGCTCGTGCTATGCCCGATGAGTATAAATTTGACAC
>JACCDX010332117.1_pt1 | contig 63688 bp, 60 predicted proteins | sample 7449681 | NCBI WGS metagenome assembly JACCDX01 (sample SAMN15323450, study PRJNA562643) | freshwater metagenome | isolation source: river surface water | place: USA:Blue River Watershed | collected 2017-08-18
CATACCAGCATGATCTCCAGCGGGAAATGCAATCGCTTGATCACCCTCCGCAGGGTGGAATTTGACAGTTGAAGTTGCAGTGGTGCCATCGCTCATTGTCCATCGACGGCCTTATTGCGACAGAACCTGGGAAACCCATCAAAGTTAAGTGGAAAAGAACAACGAACATCGGTATTTTTAAAAAGAATACAGTATACTTTTGTAACTTTAACTAAGATTTACTGAATTAATGAAGTTCCCCTTGAATCCACTTGCTGCTGATAGACACCTGATTCCAATGCTCAGGCAACGCCAGGTGGCCGCTCCAAAGAGTCAATTGATTGTGCAGGGTGAAAGCAAATTAGATGCTGAAACGCTGTTAAAGCATGGAACAGATTTTGCAAAAGCATTGCAAGAATCAGGGCTGATAGCTGGAGATCGTGTTGCAGTGCAATTAAATAATCGCATTGAATTTCTATCGGTATTTACGGGTTGTGCCTTGTTAGGTCTGATATTAGTGCCTATCAATACTGCGTCAAGAGGTAGTCAATTGGCTTATTACCTCAGAAATTCAAGAGCAAAAGTATTTATAACTGAGCCAACTTTGATTGCAAATCTTGAAAGTGCTAATGAAGCCAGCGAAGAATCAATCAAAGGATTGGAAATGATTTGGTCATTAGATTCATTTGACCAAAGAAGCAATTTAATCAAAATCAAAGATTTCGCTGAAGTTAAAAGAGCTGAAAAAATACAAGAGTCAAAAGCAGATGCAACGTTGCCTGCAATGATCATGTACACATCTGGAACCTCAGGTCCTTCAAAAGGCGTAATGTGTTCACATGCACAATTATTTTGGTGGGGTTTGCATTCAATCAAAAATATTGGAATAAATGAAAAAGATGTGTTGTACACGTGCTTACCCTTGTTTCACGTCAATGCACTAAATACTTTTTACCAAGCACTGATGTGTGGTGGAAAAATCGTACTGGGGGGGAAGTTTTCAGTTAAACATTTCTATGAGGAATTGGCTAAAACTGAAGCAACTATTACGTACTTGTTAGGCGCAATGATTCCAATGCTTTTGTCGCGAAAGCCAGATGCCTCGGAGAACGCTCATAAAGTTAGAACTGCTCTGGCGCCAGGGGCATCAGCCCAGCATTACCAGTCCTTTGAAAGTAGAACTGGAATCAAGATGCTAGACGGATATGGATCAACAGAAACTAATTTTGTAATTTGTACACCTCGCAACGAGCGTCGACCTGGTTTAATGGGTAAAGTGGTTGAGGGCTTTGATGCCAAAGTTGTTGATTTATTAGACAACGAAGTACCAAACGGTATGCCTGGTGAATTAATTCTCAGAAATAGTAATCCTTTCGCGTTTTCACTTGGCTACTTTGAGATGCCTGAGAAGACTACTGAAGCATGGCGGAATCTGTGGTTTCACACAGGCGATCGAGTAGTCAGGGATGAGGAAGGATATTTTCGATTTCTCGATCGGATGAAAGACAGCATCAGAAGGCGTGGTGAAAATATTTCGTCATTCGAAGTTGAACAGGTTGTAGGTGCGCATCATTCGATAGCAGAAATTGCTGCATATGCCGTTCCATCTGACCTCGCAGAGGATGAGGTTATGTGCGCCTTGGTCTTAAAAGAAGGTATGGCATATGAACCATTAGAAATCATCAAATGGGCTGAAGTTCGATTACCATATTTTGCGGTCCCCAAGTATTTAAGAGTCATGAAAGAACTACCGAAAACTGAAAACGGAAAAGTTCAAAAATATAAATTGCGAGAACAAGGTAAAACCCGTGACACCTGGGATTTGAGTACTACTGGACATGTGGTTAAGAGATGAATAAGGCACTAATTCAAGGTGCTATAGAGGTGCCCTATCGCCGAAAAACAGAAGAAACAACGATAAAGTGGTTGGGTCATGCTTTTGAGCAACTAACAAGTCAACTAGAAGTAGATGTCAACAGAATTGATGGACTAGGTGTTGCTTCCTTCTCACTCAAACCAGACCGGTGTGTTGATATGGCATGGCAATTGGGCTTGAAGCTTTCATGGTGGATGGACGACAGTAATGGTGGCGTGTCCGGAATTAATCTGCTGCAACATGCCATAGCTGCTATTGAAACGGGGCAAGCGCGAAACATTGTCCTTCTCGCTGGAGATGCATTTCAAGCATCAGATTTCAAAGACCTGGTTGCAAATTACAACCAAACCACTAGGCAATATTTAACCCCCTTGGGGATTGCTAACCCAAATTCGCTTTTTGCATTAATTACGCAAAAACATATGGCTGAACATGGCCTTGAGCGAAGCGATTATGGTCAGCTTGTGGTTGCGCAACGTAAGCATGCTACCAAGAATCCAAACGCTGTTTATAGAAATCCAATGAAGATCCAAGAATATTTGGAGGCTTCACCTGTCTCAGATCCTTTGGTGGTTTTTGATTGTGTACCTGTGGTCGCCGGAGCTAACGCAATCCTAATCAGCCACGTTGACGAGGTGCGGAATCGTTCTGGTTGTGTGCGCGTAAAGGCCATAAAAGGCATGCACAATTTTGACAATCAAATCGGCAGTGGGCTATCGACAGGACTGTCACAAATTGCTGATGGCCTATTTGCTGATGCGAAACTCAAACCAAGTGACATTCATCTGATTAATGTGTACGACGACTATCCAGTTATGTCGCTCGTACAACTTGAAGATATTGGCATAGTGTCTTCGCAGAATATTCGTCGATTTTTACGTGAAGATGTTATCGAAAATCGTATAGCCATCAATACGTCGGGTGGGCAATTGTCTGTGGGACAAGCAGGTGCTGCTGGCGGGATGCATGGATTAGTGGAAGCAATTCAGCAGCTTGGAGGTCGGTGTGGTGAGCGTCAACTGAAAGTCGCAGACACCGCCCTGGTTACTGGGTATGGGATGGTTCAATACAGATACGGAATGAGTGCCAATGCCGTCATTTTAGAAGGAATTAAATGATGGTTTCATTCTTTCGCTGTACTCGCTGCAGTTCACTTTACTTTCCGGCCAGATTGCGCTGCCATGCATGCGGCAGCTTTGAATTTAAGTCTACTCCTATTGACCGTGGACAAGTAAAGGCAGTTACTCGGGTTCACCGCATTCCTGAAAATTGTCAATTTGAATACTTGGTGCAAGTTGAAGTGGAGAAAAGTGCGCAAGTGATTGCGGCAGCTTTTTTTTCGCCTTCAATTGGTACGTCGGTCGCGCTGATGCACCTCCAAGATGGTGCAATTTGCATTTCTGAAATTCTCACTCATTAAGAAAATCATGACTCAGCTTACTTCTATTGGTTCAGACGGCTTAAGTGCTTTTATTGCAATACCTACTGAGACTAAAGGTCCACTTCTGATTGTGTTGCAAGAAATTTTTGGTATCAATGCAAATATTCGTCAGATTTGTGAGGATTTTGCAGCCGAAGGATATGTTGCTGTAGCACCAGACTTATTTTGGCGTCAAGGTATTGGCATTGACATCAATCCAACAGATCCAACGGCAATGGAAAAAGCTTTTTCCTTGCTTGAAAAATTTGACGATAAAGAAGCTATATCGGATATCGCTCGTGTAATTGATTTTGCAAGAGAGAATCTTCAATGCCATGGGCCTGTAGCAGCCGTTGGCTATTGTCTCGGTGGTCGTTTAGCACTTCGTTCCCTATTTGAGACCGATGTGACGGCTTCCGTTTCTTACTACGGAGTAGGACTTGAGAATTTAGTTACAAAAAAAATTCCAAATGGAAAAGCTGCACTATTACACGTAGCTCAAAATGACAATTATTGTCCTGAAGAAACTCAATCGATGATCCGCAGCGCAGCGACTGGAAACCTTAAAGCACATTTTTATGCGGACTGCGAGCATGCTTTTGCAAGGAAGGGCTCTTTGCATTTCAATGCAGATGCTGCACGACATGCTTATGACCGCACCATTAATTTTCTTGTGCCGTTGGTAGGACCCGCATACGACTTAGAGTCTCTTTGGGAGGCTCATCTAGATTACGAATTTAAAACGCGTGATGTTGACTTAACCATGAGTACGATGGTGGCGCAACCGTATGTCAATCATATTCCCACCATGACTGGTGGAGTCGGCTATATAGATTTGCACCGTTTCTATCGTGATTACTTCATTGGTTCAAATCCGGATGACACTGCACAACTGACCATCTCACGTACAGTTGGAGTTCGACAAGTTGTGGATGAAGTTATTTTTAGTTTCACTCATACTCAACGGATGGAGTGGTTGCTTCCAGGTGTAGAGCCAACAGGTAGAAAGGTTCGATTCGGATTAGTTGGTGTAGTGCGCTTTCGAGGAAACAAGCTTTGTCATGAGCATATATATTGGGATCAAGCTTCTGTCCTTGCTCAAATTGGCTTACTCGACATTAAAAATTTGCCAGTCATTGGTTCTTTGGCTGCCGACAAAATTGTCGATAACAGTATTCCAAGTAATCGACTGATTGCGAGTTGGTAATCTTGTGAGCACCCGGTATTTTTATGAACCCCGCATGGGTCATGGACTTGCACACAATCCCATAGCCTCCATCGTTGGGCCTCGGCCAATTGCTTGGATTTCCACAGTTAATCGCAATGGACAATTGAACCTAGCACCGTATAGTTTCTTTGGAATTTTTAACTATGCACCTCCCATCATTGCATTTGCAAGTGATGGCATTAAAGACACGCTAACAAATGCAATCGAAATGGGCGAGTTTGTTGTGAATACAGTCACAGACGATTTGGCCGAAGCAATGAACTTAAGTAGCGCATCTATTGACGGTAGCGAATTTGAGTTTACTAATTTAGAGAGTTCTCCTTCTAGCCTTATTTCTACACCACGTGTTGCGCGTTCACTTGTTTCATTGGAGTGCCAAGTTGTTTCTCATTTCACTTTAAAGGATCGAGAGGGCTTGCCACTTGCAAGTCACATGCTGATTGCTGAAGTAGTGGGAGTAAGCATTGACAAGCGTTTGATTCAGGGTAGCAATTTTGATTGGGGTGACCTGAGCCGCATTGTCAGATCAGGTGGACCAGCAGACTATTACAGCGTGGGCTCTGGAAATCTTAAAAAAATGCGGCGTCCCGCATAAATCAATAACTTTAGATCCGCATGTGATGGCAAGGGTATTCCCCCGTCTATTTTTAAAAGAATACAGTATACTTTTAGTGAAATATTGAAAAATGGAAAAAATTTGAGAAAGGTGTCTTTATGAGTAATAAGACTAGATATGACAGTTTCAAAGAGGATGTGATTGGTCGAGCAAATGTCGAAGACACGCCAGAGTTAATTGAGTACTACCGCGATCTTGAAAAATACGAGGCGGGTGCATTGTGGACGGTTGCGAACAAAATCGAACCGTGGGAACCCAAATCTGAATCTGTACCTGTAATCTGGCGATACAGTGAATTGCGCGAACCTGTCTTGCGTTCGGTTGATTTAGTAACACCTGAAAAAGCGGGCAGGCGAGTTATCTATCTTAATAATCCTGGTCGAAGAGAAGTATCAGCTGCTGTCGGATGGCTTTATTCTGGTCTTCAGGTCATGCACCCAGGTGAATGTGCTTCAACGCATCGACATTCAGCATCAGCATTGCGATTCATTATGGAGGGCAAAGGCGCATACACCGTCGTCGATGGCCACAAGATGACACTGGGTGCTAATGACTTTGTACTAACACCAAATGGCACGTGGCATGAGCATGGTGTTTCAGAAGATGGATTGCCCTGTATATGGCAGGACGGTCTCGATATTCCTTTGGTGAATTCTTTGGAAGCGAACTTTTATGAAGTTCATCCAGATTTACATCAAAAAATTTTATACCCAGTTGATGATCCAACTCATACATGGGGTGGCGTAGCGCTGATGCCACACGATCATGGGTGGAATAAATCCTATTCACCCTTGTTCAAATACGAGTGGGGGCCAACGTATGAGGCTCTCAGGAAAATGTCAAAGGTCAGTGATGGCTCGCCTTGGGATGGTATTTTGATGCATTACATCAACCCCTTAACGGGAGGGTCTGTGATGCCAACTATTGGCGCAAGTATGCAATTACTCAGGCCACAAGAACATACACGCGCACATCGACATACAGGTAGCTTTTTATACCAAGTAGCAAAAGGTGAAGGCTACTCTGTTGTCAATGGCAAGCGAATGGACTGGAAAGAGCGTGACATTTTTTGTGTTCCCTCATGGGCGTGGCATGAGCATGTCAACACACAAAAAACAGAAGACGCATGCTTATTCTGTTTCAGTGATTTACCAGTCATGAAAAGTTTAAATCTCTACCGCGAACAAGCCTTGGAATCTGACGGTGGTCATCAACTAGTTTCCTCCACTTAATTTAGAAAGAAGAGTCTTTATGCATTTAGTAACTTATCGTCCGTCTATCGTTGAATCAGCCCGCCTTGGCGTAGTTCAAATGGACGAAATTGTTGATGTTCAGCATTTCGCAAAAAGTTGTGGTTTTGAGCTGCCTTCATGCATGTTGGCGTTCATTGATCTTGGTCCTTCCGCGTTGCGTTTATTGAAACAATTACTAGCTTCTGCAAATGGGCAATGGCAACCTGGATGTTCTATTCCCGCAGTTAATGTTCAGCTTCTAGCGCCTATTCCTCGTCCACGCAAAAATATATTTGGAATCGGGTTGAACTACGTTGAGCATGTTGCTGAATCCAGCCGTACTTTGGACACTTCCAAAGACTTACCCAAACAGCCAGTCATTTTCTCTAAACCACCTACAACAGTTATTGGTCCTGATGAACCAATTCGACATGATTCTGTTCTCACGCAACAACTTGATTGGGAAGTTGAACTGGCAGTTGTGATGGGCAAACGCGCTTCGCGAGTGTCAGTTGATGACGCTTTAAATTATGTTTTCGGTTATAGCGTCATGATTGATGTCAGTGCTCGTGATTGCAGACGTGCCGGACAGTGGATTTTTTCTAAGGGGCAAGACAGCTATGGTCCATTTGGTCCTTGCATTGTCACTGCTGACGAGATTCCAAACCCACAGACATTGGACCTTTGGCTTACTGTGAACGGAGAAATCAAACAAAAATCGAACACCAAGCACATGTTGTTCAAAGTTAATCAATTGATTTCGGATATCAGTTCGGGAATTACGCTAGAGCCGGGCGACATCATTGCAAGTGGTACACCAGAGGGTGTTGGTGCAGGAAGAAATCCTCAAGAGTGGCTTAAACCTGGTGATGTAGTTGTAGCCTGCGTCGAGGGAATTGGGCAAATACGTCATCCTGTTGTTGCGGTTTGAGGAGGTTATAAATAATGGCCAAACTCTCACGCTTTAAGGTGGCAGCTGTTCAAGCATCTCCCATATTTTTAGATACAGCTGCAACGATCGAAAAAGTCATCAACTTGATTCATGAAGCATCGATGGGTGGTGCTTCATTGGTTGTATTTCCAGAGGTATTCGTATCAGCTTATCCCTACTGGAGTTGGGTCGCTAATCCTATTGCGGCAAGTCCTTGGTTCCAACGCTTATGCGAATCTGCGATAGAAGTGCCCGGCCCGGAAGTTGCACGAATCGCGCAAGCTGCTAAGGATTGTGAAATTCATGTTGCTATTGGCCTGAATGAGCGTGCGATCAACAGTCAAACGACAATTTACAACACCATGTTGTTGATTGGCCCAGATGGTTCACTCATTGGTAAGCATCGAAAGTTAGTTCCTACGTGGGCTGAAAAAATGAGTTGGGCTCAAGGCGATGGTGCGGGGTTAAGAGTCCATCAAACAGAAATTGGCCCAATAGGCATGTTGGCCTGCGGTGAAAATACAAATACTTTGGCAAGATTCGCACTTTTGGCACAAGGTGAGTTAGTTCATTTGGCAAGTTACATATCGCTGCCCGTAGCGCCGCCTGATTACGACATGGCAGAAGCCATCAAAGTCAGAGCTATGGCACATTCTTTCGAGGGTAAGGTATTTACTGTAGTTTCTTGTTCCACAATTTCACCTGAAATTGTTGCTTCCATGGAAGATGCATTTCCAGGTAGTGGTGCATTGCTATCAAGGAAAAACAGTGCATTCTCCGGCGTCATTGGCCCAGATGGTCGGCTTGTTGGGTCGCCACTGATCGATCAAGAAGGTATCGTTTATGCCGACATTGATCTTTCAAAATGTATCCAGCCTAGGCAGATGCATGACATCACAGGTCAATACAACCGATTTGATGTCTTTGATCTAAGAGTCAATCGGAGAAGTATGCAGCCAGCAACTTTTCATGATGATTTGAACCTTGATATGCCCGATCTGTTAACGGCTACTAATAAGTCCTTGACTGAAAACGGGGGTCACTCATGACCCAAATTCAATACCGAATCGGACAAATCGTTCCCTCTTCTAACACCACGATGGAAACTGAAATTCCAGCAATGTTGCTGGCTCGTCAGACAATTCGACCAGAGCGATTCACATTCCACTCAAGCCGTATGCGCATGAAGAAAGTGGTGAAGGAGGAACTCGAAGCAATGGACCGCGACAGCGATCGTTGTGCTGTTGAATTGAGTGATGCCAGAGTTGATGTTTTAGGATATGCATGCCTTGTCGCCATCATGAGCATGGGATTGGGATATCACCGAAAGTCCCAAGAACGATTGCATCAAAGAACTTTAGAAAACGGTGCACCTTCGCCAGTCGTGACAAGTGCAGGAGCGTTGGTAGAAGGTCTTCAAGCCTTAGGGGCAAAGCGTATTGTTGTGATTTGCCCTTATCTAAAGCCACTAACTCAATTGGTTGTTGACTATCTGAAGGCCGAAGGATTCGAAGTTTTGGATCATGTCGCTTTAGAAATTCCAGACAACATAGAAGTAGGGCGCCATGACCCTGAAAAACTGATTGAAATTTACAAACGTTTGAATTTAGCGGGCGCAGATGCTTTAGTTCTTTCTGCGTGTGTTCAGATGCCATCGCTTCCAGTGATTGCAAAAGTTCAAGAGCAAGTTGGCATTCCAGTGATTTCTGCTTCTGTCTGTACCACTTACAAAATGCTCAAAGAACTTGGATTGGAAACAGTCGTACCGCACGCAGGTGAACTCCTTAGTGGTAAGTATTAATTTGATTTACCAACTAGCTTTGAAGCACTCAATTTATTAATGATTTGAAAAGGAATATCAAATGAAAAATCTCATGAAAGCAATTTTAGGATTCGTCATCGTTGCGTTTTGCATTTCCAGCTTAGCCCAAGATGTATATCCATCAAAACCTATTAAAGTAGTCATTCCATTTCCACCTGGTGGTGCTGTTGACACCATGATGCGAACCATTGGCCCAGATCTCAGCGCTCAACTTGGCCAACCGATTGTGGTTGAGAACAAGCCTGGCGGTGGTGCGCAGATTGCAGCAGTCGCTGTAACTAACGCTCCCGCAGACGGATACACCATCTTTTTAGCTGAGGTAGGTGCTTTTGCTGTCAATCCGACTTTGTATAAGAATATCCAATATCAACCGGTAAGAGACTTCGAGGGTGTCGCCATGTTAGCCCGTACGCCAATGGTGTTGTATGGTAGCCCTTCAGGAAAAATCAACAGCCTCAAGACCCTTAAAGATGCAATTAGTGCTGGTGATAATATCAACTATGGTTCATTTGGACCTGGAACTGCACCGCATATTTTGGGACACTTGTTGTCTAGGGCTAATCCCAAGGGCAAATTCACTCATGTCCCTTATAAGGGAGCACCACCCGCTTTTCAAGCAATCATGACAAATGAGATTGATCTTTTGTTTGATGGCGTACCAGGTACTTTGAACATGATTAGAAACAACAAAGCTGTTCCATTTGCAGTCGCTGCTGCACAGCGCAGTGAGTTTCTGCCCAATGTACCCACTGCTGCTGAGATTGGAGTGCCTGCCATGCAAATGGACTTGTGGATTGGTGCTGCAGTCAAAAAAGGTACGTCAACTGCAATTGTTAATCGCCTTAACGCAGCGATAGAAAAAGTGATGGCTCAACCCGATACTTGGAAGCGCTTTGCTGATCTTGGTTGGAGTAGAAGCCCAATGACGCCTGCTCAGTTCAATGGGTTCATAAAATCTGAGATTGATCGCTATCGTCCTACGATTCTTGAGACAGGTGTTTTGGCTGATTAATTCAGGTTCAAGTAAACAAATCTTGATAAATTAAACAGAATAAAGTTAGCTAGTCCCCAACGGAAGTGACGCCGTTGGGGATTTTTTGTAAGTTAATTTATAGATCGATGATAAGTTCATCATCGAGTGATCTTGAGCAACAAGGTGTAAAACTGGTCATTCTTAGACTATCGTCGAGACACTGATCACGGTGATCTGGACGACCACTGATGACATCCGTAATGCATGTTCCGCAGATACCTTGCTCGCACGAAACAGGTAAGTCGATACCAGCATCTAGAACGACGTGCATGACACTGCGATCAGCCGGTACTTCGAGTGTCATGCCACTTCGCGCCAAAACCACTTTGAATGCTCGATCTGTCTTCGACTCTAATGGATTTGATCCGAATCTTTCATAATGCAGTTGATCGCTTGTCCAACCCATATCTTTGGCTTTTGTGAGTACAAGATCAATGAAGCCGGATGGACCACATACATAAACATGTGAGGTGTTTGTTTTTTTCTGAAACAACTCATCAAAATCAAGCTTTGGCCCGCCACCCTGGTCAAAATATAGCTGAGTATGATTTGCCATAAATCCTGATTCAATTTCACTTTTGAATGCACATCGTTCTACTGTTCTTGTGGCGTAGTGCAATTCCCAAGATTTTGAAATGCTTTCAAGTCTCTTTGCCATTGATATTAAGGGCGTAATACCAATACCCCCGGCGATAAGGATCGAGTGACACACCGTTTCATCAAGAGGGAATAAGTTCTGCGGCAAACTTGCAGTGATCACATCTCCTACGTGAATTTCTTTATGAACGGCTAAGGATCCGCCACGCGATGCAGGCTCCAACTGAACGGCAATTTGGTAAATATCACCTTCATTCGGAGCATTACAAAGTGAATAGGCTCTTTTGAGGCCGCCTGGAAGCTCAAATTGAAGATGTGAACCAGCAGAAAAGGCTGGTAATTTCGTATTTGAGCCTGATTTCAGATCGATCAGGACAACTGATTCTGCAATGAGTCTTTTGTTGGCAACACGTAACAGCAAATTTTGAGACATGATTAATTTTCAATTAAAAGAATACAGTATACTTTTAATCTTTCTTTGAATCACTTTAAGCATGAAGCCTGTAATTGATATTTGTGCCTCCAGCTTGGTCAAGTCAGATAAGGTGCATCGGGATGTTTATACGAGTCAAGCTGTTTTCGAGCAGGAGCAGAGGCGTTTTTTTGCCTCAACTTGGAACTTCGTCGCACATGCAAGTCAGATTAGCGAAGTTGGTGACTATGTAACACTGGACTTGGCTGGGAGACCTTTGTTGGTTGTAAGGCAAACCGATGGAACGATTGGTGTCTTCTTTAATCGCTGTGCTCACAAGGGCAGCAAGCTGTATACGAATGAATTTGGCAATGTCGGCAAGATCATGCAATGCCCTTATCACGCTTGGACATACAAGTTGGATGGAACCCCGTTAGGCATACCCTTAAGACAAGAATACAAATCTAATTCATTTTTGCAATGTGAGTCTAGTAAGGGCTTGGGTCGTGTCGGCGGTGTTTCAGTTTACAGAGATTTTGTATTTGTAAGACTAGATCCAGAGGGAATAAATTTCGAAGAATACTTTGGTGCATCCCTTCAGTGGTTGGACAACATGGCTGACAGATCGCCAACTGGGAAATTATTTGTACATGGCGGTGTACTGCGCAATGTGATTCGCTGCAATTGGAAAATGTATCTTGAAAATATCAACGATACAGTACACCCTGTATCAACACATGAATCTGTTGGTAAATCAGCTAAATCAACATGGGATGCAATTAACAAAGGCAATGAAAAAGTCATGCCAATGGCAGTGGAGCAATTGCTGCCATTTGCTTCAGGCTATGACTTTTTCAATCAACTGGATGCGGAGGTTTATCCAAACGGACACAGTGCCTTAGCAGTGAGAATGAGTACCCATACAGGTTATGCATATCCTGCAGACTACGTAGCTGCACTGGAAAAAAGGTTAGGAAAAGAACGTACCTCAGATGTATTGGGCAAAGCGCCACAAAATTCTATCTTGTATCCAAGCATTGCTGTCAAAGGAGCTCCCTTGGTAATGCGAGTGATCCGGCCAATTTCTGTCGATCGGATGATGATTGAAGCATGGAGTTTCAGAGCAGAAGGAGCCCCCGAATTGCTTGTAGACAGGGCTATGAGCTACAACCAATTGGTTTTTTCGCCAATGTCAATCGTGGCGCATGATGACATTCACTTATTTGAAAGCGTTCAAAAAGGATTGAGCGCTGATGGAAATCCATGGGTAAGTCTACACCGCGGATACGAGGAAGAGAAAGTGATGGAGGATGTCATGGCCTGTAAAGGTACGAGTGAAGAATTGATGCGTAATCAATTTAAAGCATGGGCACATTTCATAGCAGAAGATAAGTGAACTGTATGTCTACACATTCTCCAAGCCAATGCCCAATTGAGTTCATTCTCAATGAAGCTCGACTGCTAAATCAAGCAAAATTTACAGATTGGTTGTCTCTTTTTGCTGAAGATGGAATTTATTGGGTCCCACTAAAAGGGGAAGATCAAGTTGATTTTAAAAATCACGTATCACTTGCATGCGAGGATAAATTCCTTCTCGCGACTCGAATTAAACGATTGGAAAGTCCGCGTGCCCACTCTCTTGTGCCAGGTGTTCGTAGTCTGCATGTGATACAAACTCCTCAAATTGAAACAGCGTCTAGTTTAGAGTCGGAACTCATTGTCCAAACTCCCTTTGTTTATATGGAAACATTGGGCGATAGGATGAGCTACTTGTCTGGAACATGGATTCATAAATTGCGCTCTTCAGCTGACGGTTACAGAATTGTCATGAAACGCGTCAACCTATTGAATGCGAACACTGCACATGAAGCCATTCAGTTATTCCCTTGATTAAATTGATATGGCGAAAAAAAAGACAAGATTGCACCAACGGTTAGATTTCGATCTCGAAAATGGCCAGGTATTTGACGGTCCTAGACGCTATTTGATCATGCGCCCAGATGTACTGATGGGCGCGTTTGATCATTTGGAACCCGATATTCGGTTGAAAGCACTCGAAGCCTTAGGCTATTCAGTTACCCGTCATGGCGGACAAAGTGTTCAGTCCTATTTGGAAGAGGTTGGTGTTGACTCATTGCTTGCAACCATGGTTGAAAATTCAGCTTCCCTCGGTTGGGGTCGTTGGAGTTTTGTTCAACATGATGATCAATTATCACTAGAGGTTCGAAATAGTCCATTTGCATATGGCAGCCAACAAAGTGAAAAACCTGTTTGTCATGCCATTTCAGGAATGTTGAGAGCTGTTGCCGAAGCAATTTATTCAAGGCCATGCAAGGCCACTGAAATACGCTGTGCTTGTCAAGAAAAAACGTCTGATTTGATGTGTTTCTTTAAAGTTCAAAAAAATTGAGATTGTCAGAATTCTTTGAATTTAGTGGTCAAGCCTAAACATGTTTTCGAACTTTTGTACGATTTCTAATTGAGGATTTCGGTGGTGTTGCCATTAACACGCTTGACTCAGCGTTCATCTCCGACTCTTGGGTAGCATAGTATGAAGCAGCGGACATGCGAAGATTGTGAGCAACTCTTTCTTGCGTCGTTTGCGGATCTTTGTTAATAAATGCATCCAGTATGGCGTGAGTATTTTTCAGTGACAGGGCTCTAAATTCTTTGTCTTTTAAAGTTGCAAGGCGGACTGTTTGTGCATGGTCACGCAAGCGATTAATGATTTGAATTAGATGTCGATTGGGCACCATTTCCACCCAAGTAGCACGAAACGACCAGTTTGAATGCATGTAACTTAAAACGTCACCTTTTTTATGAGCGCGATCGGCAGCTTCAGCTGCAAGTTTCATTTTGCCTAAGCCTTCAATTGTTGCATTTGTACAAGAACTTGCAGCTGCGGAAGGTTCAAGAAGTAATCGGATTTCAAACATATTTGCAATGTCATCCGCTGTGAATTGCGGGAGAACAAATCCTCTAGTTGTTCCTTCCAGATAGCCCTCATTCTTAAGTTGCAGTAGTGCTTCACGTACTGGCATTCTGGATACATTCAACTCTGCGGCGATTTCGTGATCAACCAAGCGATCTTCGAAATTAATTTGGCCGTGATGCATTCGATCGCGAAGTATGTCGTATACCTGATCACGAATGTTTTTCTTTGTTAGCTCTGGTGTGTTGAGTGAAGACATTTGGAATGATGCGTCAACCATTTTGTTTCCATTAAAGGCAATCTGTTGATTTTGCCAGTAGTTTCCAGAAGCTATTTATTGATAAGTAAATACAGTATACTGAATTATAAGTTTAATGTGGATGCCATCTTCAACTGTGAAATCGTTATCGGTTGGCAACTACTGGTTGTTTTCAATTGTGCAAATGGCAATTATTTTCAAGGAGAAGCGAGTTCATATGAGCAAACAACTGGAGGGTGTGAATGTATTGCTATTTGGAGGCTCTGGTGGAATTGGTTCAGAATTAACGCGGGTCTTGATAGCAAATGGGGTAGCTTCAATCATTGTTGCATCGAAGCGCCAGGCTAAATTTCAGCTTGAATGCGATTCGATTTCAAATGAATTAGTAGATGTGACAGACTTGAAGAGTGTTCAGAATTTGGCAAAAAGAGTCGAGAGCAGAGATATATCAGTCGTCATCAACTGCACTGGCATTAACAGTAACGCTCGGCTGAGCGTTGTCAATGGTCTAGAGAATGCACGAAATGAAATGGAAGTGAACTACTTTGGTCTTCTCAATGTATCAACCGTGATTGGACCAATGCTGTTTGCACGCGGAGGAGGTGTATTCATACAAGTTTTGAGCTTCCTCAGCCATGTAAATTTGCCCGCTATGGCAACATATTGTGCGAGCAAGGCTGCTGCCCACTCTGTGACTCAGGCGCTAAGAGCAGAATGGAAGAGCAAAGGTATACGAGTATGCGGCGTTTATCCCACAGCAGTCGACACTACGATGAGCCGAGACCAAAATGGTCCGAAGCTATCGCCTGCGGTGTTAGCCACAGAAATTGTGGAAGGCTTACTTAATGGAACTGAAGATATATATCCTGGGGATGCTTCAATCGCTTATCAAAAATTGATGCGCAATCCAAAGGCATTTGAAAAAGAGATGGCCGAGTCAATTTATTAGATCGACATTTGTATATGAAAAAACAATTGGATGCTTGGTTTTTTAAAGCAAGCTTCCAAAATTCATTCTGTTGAATGCAATCCGACTCGCGTGATGCGCCTAACTTGAAGTAATGGCTTCTTCCACGTCCCTCAAGCGATCTTTTCCAAAAAATATTTCTTGGCCTACGAAGAACGTCGGCGATCCAAATGCGCCACGATCAAATGCCTTCTGCGTGTTGTCCAGGAGTGTCGACTTCACCTCTGCAGATTGAATGGCTTGTAGAACGAGTTCTGCATTGATTGAACTTGTGGCCAGCGTTGCATGAATGACGGTGGGATCTGACAGATTCAAGCATTCCTCCCACATGCCGGCATAGATGGCATTGACATAGGGCTCGAACATGCCCAGTTGCTTCGCTGCCACTGCACCGCGCATGATGGCCAGGGTGTTCACTGGAAAGTGAGGGTTGAAGCGGAACAGATCGAGCTTGTGCTTTGAAATAAAGCGTTTCATTTCAAGTTTGTCGTACGCCAATTTATTCGGTATACCTGCAAAGGCTTCCATGGGTGAGCGGTTGTTGGCCAGCTTAAATAGGCCACCCAGCAAGACGGGTACATACTCAAAGCGAACCCCGGTTCGGGCCTCGATCTCGGGGATGACCTTGTGGCACAAATAAGCATTGGGGCTGCCAAAGTCGAAAAGAAATTGAACGGTGGGTGATGTCATAGCGGCTCCTTTGTTCGTTTGATTTACCAAGTTTCCGTCCAAGGACGAATGTCCATTTCGTGCGTCCAAGCATTGCGAGGCTGTTGGTGTATTTGCCAGTAAAGTTCTGCAATGCTGTCGGGCGACACAATGCCATCCTGCGCTTTGGTGGCATACCGATCGGGAAAATTGGTGCGAATGAATTCGGTATCGATGGCGCCATCCACAATGGGATGCGCCACGTGAATGCCTTGGGGCCAGAGTTCTCGCGCCATGCTTTGCGCTAATGCGCGTAGTGCATGTTTGGCGCCCGCAAATGCTGAAAAACCTTCTCTGCCGCGAAGGCTTGCCGTTGCGCCTGTGAACAGAATCGTGCCCCGCTGCCTGGGCAACATTCGTTTGGCCACTTCGCGGCCCATCAGGAAACCACCAAAACATGCCATTTCCCACACCTTGAAATAAACGCGAGAAGTGGTTTCGGTGATGCAAAACCTCACGTTGGCACCGATGTTGAAGACGGCAACTTCGATAGGGGCAATGTCTCGCTCGATTTGCTCAATCAAGGCGACCATTTCTTCTTCTTTGCGCGCGTCGCTTCCATAGCCATAGGCCTCGCCACCTTCGGCACGAATTTCGTCCACCAGTGCGCTCAGTTTATCGGCTGACCGCCTTGTGACGCAGGCAATGTATCCCTCACGTGCGAATCGTTTGGCGATGGCACCACCCGTTGCATCACCGGCACCAATGACCAATATGGCTTTTTTCTGATTCATGTATGTTCTTTCAATGCTTGACAATAATATGATGATCGTCATATTATTTGCCCATGTCAATCACTCCGTCCAAAAAAGAACTCAGTCATGCCCGCATCGTTGAAGTTGCAGCCAAGGCCATTCGCCGTGCTGGCTACCGCGGTGTTGGTGTGGCCGACATCATGAAGGAAGCTGGGCTGACGCATGGTGGCTTTTATGCTCACTTTGAATCGCGTGATGCCTTGGTGGTTGAAGCCATGGCCAGGGCAGGGCAAGAAAACATCGAGTCTTTGTCAGAAGTCATAGAGAGACGTATTGCCAAAGGCAGCTCGCGATTTAAAGCATTGGTCGATACCTACTTGCATGAGGCCCACTTGCAACGATCAGAAGATGGCTGCGTGGTTGCTGCCCTCTCCTCTGAAATGACACGCCAAGACGATGTGGTGCGTGAGGAGGCGCGTCGCAGAGTGGCAGCCATGATCGCATTGGTGCAATCGACACTGCCTGATCCGACGGATGAGAATGAAGCCGCCGTCGTGACAGCGACGATGGTCGGTGCCTTGCAATTGGCGCGAACGCTTGACGGCAAAGAAGGCCGCGCCATTCTGGCTCAAGCACGGCAATCGCTGCTTGAGCGATACAAACAACATTAAGTGAGTCTGCATCCATGTCCACAAAATCTCCTTGGCCTGCGTTTTGGATCGCATGCAGTGCCACCTTCTTGGTGGCGATCGACAGCACGATGTTGTTTGCAGCTTTCGATGCACTGCGTAAGAGTTTTGCGGGCACCTCTGCAGCCGAGTTGTCCTGGGTGCTCAACGCTTACACAGTGGTCTATGCTGCCATGTTGATCCCTGCTGGCGGTTTGGCTGATGCACATGGTCGCCGCCACATCTTTCGTTTGGGACTGACACTTTTCTTGGCCGCCTCAGTGGCTTGTGGTGCAGCACCTTCTGTCGATTGGCTCATCGTGGCGCGGGTTGTTCAAGCCCTTGGCGCCGCATTGCTCACACCAGCATCTATGTCGATAGTGTTGGCCGCATTTCCGACTGAAAAGCGTGCTGTGGCCGTGAGCATGTGGGGAGCCGTGGGCGGACTGGCCGCCGCAGTAGGGCCAAGTTTGGGGAGTTGGGTGACTGCCAGCGCGGGCTGGCCCTGGGCTTTTTACATCAACTTGCCCGTTGGCATTTGGGCGCTCTGGCGCAGTGCCTCGCGCATCCAGGAGGCGGTTAAACCTGAGCAAAGTAGAAGCGTAGACTTCGTCGGCCTGGTGTTGTTGATGCTTGCAGTCGGTGCAATCGCACTCGCCATTGTTGAAAGTGGTGAGTCGCGTTGGACCTCTTCACAAATTGTGTTGGTCGCTGGTGCTGGTCTAGTGGCTTGCGCGTGCTTTGTACTTTGGGCGAAATTGAAAACCAATGCTTTGATCGATTTGTCACTGTTTCAGCATCGCACCTACCGGTATGTGAACGCTGCCACGTTGGTATTTGGCACGGCCTTCTCCATGATGTTTCTGGGGTTCTTCTTTTTCATGATGGGTGTGTGGCATTACTCGCTGCCGCAGGCAGGCCTGGCCGTGACACCTGGCCCTCTGCTGGTCATGCCAACCGCCATCATCACAGCACGACTGGCCTCACGCTTAGGTCACCGACGATTCTTGGTGGGTGGTTCGCTGCTGTATGCCTTAAGCAGCCTGTGGTTTATTTGGGTACCCGGCAATGAGCCAAACTATGTGACGCATTGGTTGCCAGGTTTGTTGATGAGCGGTATTTCGGTGGGCTTGATATTGCCGTCTTTGTCTGCTGCGGCAGTGAATCGCCTGCCCGCTGAACACTATGCTGTTGGAAGTGCGGTCAACCAGGCGACGCGCCAAATTGGCTCAGTGCTAGGCGTGTCGATCACTGTGGCATTGTTGGGTCATGCAACGCTACAACGCATCGATTTCGATGCCTTGTACATCTTGCATATTGCATTGGCTCTGCTAACAGGACTTTTGTGCTGGCCAGTGGACACCAAGCCACGTGCTGCACAGACAGAGCAAAAGTAAACAATTCACATTTTTTTATTTTGACAATCGCGCGCCAGTGCGCTGCAAAGCTTTCAATTTAATTTACGAGTACATCATGCCATCTGAAAATACAGTTCAAGCCACCCTCAACGCATGGCAAGCACAATTAGAAGATGTTCGCCGTCGTCGTGTTGAACGTGGCGGTGGTCATGCCGGACTGCCTCAACCGCAGCAGGTCATCGGTAAAACAGGCCTTCAGGTTATGACGGCCATACTCGAGGGTGAATTGCCCCATCCCTACATGGCAGACACCATTGATTGTGAGCTGATTGAAGTAGGTGAGGGCTTGGCTGTTTTTCAGGCGACGCCGCAACTTAAGCACTACAACCCACTGGGCTCTGTTCATGGGGGTTGGTACGCAACATTGCTGGACTTTGCATTGGGTTGTGCTGTTCAAACCAAATTACCTGCAGGTGTGGGTTACACAACGAGCCAAGTGAATCTCAACATCGTACGCGCTGCCAACATCAAAACTGGCCCTCTGCGGTGCATTGGCAAAGCGCTTCACGTCGGTCGACAGGTGGGCACATCTGAAGCACAAATTGTGGGACCAGATGGCAAACTGTATGCCCATGCAACCACCACTTGCGCCATTTTTGAGGCAATGCCCAAAGTCAGCTGAATTTCTGCATCCTAGACAAATCAAGGTCGATTGAAATGCGCGTAGGCCAGCACCCAAGGCAATAACAGTTCTGGCGCCAGATAGCCTAGCCAAAGCGCGCGAGGTTCTGGTCAACCTACTTGATACATCGACAGCAGGCAACTGCATCTCGCGACAAAACGATCTCTACAATAGAGAGGATGAAATCGATCCTGATTAAGCTCGTCTTTTTGCTGTCTTTATGGTTGCCTGGTGTGGTGATGGCACATCATGGCACTGCGGCACAAGCTTATTTGGAGGACACAACGGGCCAATTGGATCTCAAAGACGTTCAGCAATCCAAGGATTGGCAAGCGTTCGATCAAGTTTTGATGTTGGGCTACAAAGACAATGTGGTGTGGCTCAAAGTTTATCCAGACGAGAGAATGACAGCCAAAGATTTGCTGGTCAGAGTGCGGCCCTCTTATTTAGACGATGTGCGCGTATTTTTGCCCAAAGCCGATGGGTATGTGATGCAGCAGGGCGGGGACTTGTTGGCCAAAGATCAAATGGAGATCTATGACACCGCCATCTCATTTGCATGGCGAGATCGAGACATCTCTTTGAATCACCCACTGTATGTGCGAATCAAAACTACCAGCACCCTTGCGGCTCATGTCCAAATCTTGCCTTTGATTGGTATGGACCGTTACCTTGATTCAGAAAAACTTTTGATGGGTATTTATTTTGGGGTCACTTTGTTGGTGCTGATTTGGAGTTTTTTCCACGGCGTTTGGAAGCGTGACTTGACGTTTTTGAGTTTTTCAATTTACTTGGTGTTTTCATGCATCATGTCGGCCGCCATCATGGGGTATTGGGGAAGATTTGTGGTGCCCTTCAAGTCCACCAACATCATGACCTCGTGCGTTGTGATGATCAATTCAGCTACAGGCTTGTTTTTCCAACGAGTCTTTTTAAGCAATTTTGGTCTCGGTAGAGGCCTTCGCATTTTGTTTGAGGTTATGGTTGCAGTGGCCGTGGTAGCGGTTGCCATTGTGTGTGTACAAAACGGCGGTGGGTATACACAGTATTTGTTGAAATTGAACGCATTGGCCATGTTTGTCATTTGCTTTGTTCAACTGATTGCCGCATCTCAATTGCAGATGAAATCGGCGAGATTCAAACAAATATTGCTAGCGGTTTATCTTTTATTTGTAGTTTTGGTGATTGCCACCATACTTCCATTGCTGGGCCTGATTCAAGCTAGTTTGTGGCTGTTGCATTCATCCATCATGCACGGACTGATGGCGGCTGTCATGCTTGGCGGAATTTTGTTGTACCGAAAACAACTTGAAGAAGAAGCCGTTCGAGAGGCGGAAGCATCTTTGCTTCGTGTCAAAGCTGAAGCCGATGCCACCCGCGCATTGAGCGAAGAACGAGAAAACTTTTTGGTCATGTTGGCCCATGAAATGCGAACCCCATTGTCCGTCATCAAAATGTCTGTCAGCGGCCAATCTGCTCAAACACCAGAATTGCAAAAGGAATCATTGACGGATGTTCAAAAGGCTATCCAAGACATGACGTCTATTTTGGATTTGTCAGTACAAGTTGATAAATTAGACAGAGGCGAATTTCCGCTTCAGTTGCAGACTTGCGATTTGCCGGAACTGATCAATGAAGTGGCGATGAACCATCCTGGCCGTGAGCGCTTTCAATTTAGCGTTGACAATCGTTTGCCTGAGATCAAGGTTGATCCCGTCATCTTGCGAACCATTTTGACCAATCTGCTTGAAAATGCTTTGAAGTATTCACTGCCAAAAAGCATTGTGTCTGTTAATGTTAGTTTGCTTCAAACTTCTCTGTTTATTTCTGTAACCAACGATGTGGGTGAAGCCGGCAAGCCAGACCCTCAAAAAGTTTTCAGCAAGTACTACCGAGCACCAGGCGCATACCATTCCACGGGCTCTGGCTTGGGTTTGTATTTGGTGGCAGGACTGGTCAAAATGATCGGTGGTGAAATCAGGATGCTTTCTACGGGTGCCGATGTTGTCTGTTTTGAAGTTGCATTAAAGTTGGACCCCCATGCCAGCGCATAAGATTTCCATTCTGGTTTTAGAAGACCATGACGCATTGCGCCGCGTCACGGTCAAAGGCTTGGAGGCCAATGGCCACCAAGTTTTCTCTGCTGCCTACCCAGAAGAGATGGACGAGATCATGGCGCAATCTCGAATCGATGTGCTCTTGCTGGACTTGAATCTGCCTGGGGAGGATGGGTTGTCAATTTGCCGTCGTTTGCGTCAAAGCAGTCCGCATCTGGGTATTGTGATGTTGACTGCACGCATCACGTCGCAAGACCGAATTCAAGGGTATTTGGATGGTGCGGATGTCTATTTGACCAAGCCTGCTTCTTTGGAGGAGGTGGAGGCGGCTGTTCAGAGTGTGGCTAGGCGGCAGTCAGTCAGTGATATCCAGGCACCATGGGTCTTAAATCAGGGTGCAATGACATTATGCAGTCCGACGATAGAGGAAAAACTGACGGATGCCGAAGTCAATGTCATTCGTGCTTTGGCTTTGTCTCCACATCGCATGTTGGAGACATGGCAGTTGCTTGAAATTTTGGGGTTGACCCAAGTCCAGGATCCTAAAGCAGCTTTGGAAATGCGCATTGCCAGACTTAGAAAGCGATTCAGTTCCTTAGGAACAGACAGGGCTATTGTTGCAATTCGAATGACAGGCTACCAACTTGCAATTCCGATCTTGGTTAAGTAATACTTAATTATGCTTCTGAATAATTGTCGCCTGGCCAACGAATCAGTTGGTTTTGGTTGGTTTTGAAATTTTCTCTCGATATCGTTGTCAAAGATCTTTAAGTGATTTCAGGTTTTGCCTGAGCACTTGAAGGCAGTTTGACATACTGAATTTTGAGACATATGACACAGCCAATCTCTGCAGACAACGCCTTCGATTTCATCATTTCCGATGGAAATTCTCCAGAAATTAATCAGTTGTTGGCTGGGGCCACACTCCCCTCATATGCAATCAGTGATTGCGCTCAGCCTCTTGAGTTGATCACTACTTTATTGACGGAATCCAAGGTTAACACCTTGCACATTGTTGCGCACGGCAACGCAGGTGGATTTTCAATTGGTGGGCAATGGATCGATTTAAAGGCTATGCAAGATGCGGCAGCACTTTTGCAGTATTGGCAAGTTAATCAAATTGCGCTTTGGAGTTGTGAATTAGGTCAAGATCAAGATTGGATCCAGACATTAGAGCGTTTAACTGGTGCACAAGTTTTTGCGACAGTTGAAAAGCTTGGATGGAACTCAGATTTACAGACAAGAACGTGGGATTTGCATTCAAGTACCACTGAAGATCAGTCGTTCATAGATTCGCTGCCATTTGCGCCAGAAGTTCTGGCCACTTGGAATTATCAGTTGGTCTCATTGAAAGTGCAGGGTATCTATACCGCCACTGTCAGTGGTGCACCAGACGGATTTTTTGATATTGAAACCAGCAGCATCACCATCAATACAACGGCACTGTCCACTACCAACGTTGCATTTTCTCAAGCTGGTACTCAGTTCTCAGGTAATAACGTACTTGGAACCATTACTTATGGAGTTGCAGGCAGCACGACCACAATTTCAAATGGACTGGCCAGTCGTCCAATCAAAGTAGGTGGAGTAGTCAAAGGATTTTATGTTTGGGTGGACAGGGGTACTATTGGAACTTCCGATGCCTCTGATATTGCCTATGTTTTAAGTTTAGATAACACGTATTTCAATGCGACATCTAATATCAGTAGCAGTTCGGATCGTGTAGATACTGCATTGAACAGCGTGCTGCCTGTCAACAGTGCGCCAACGGGTGTCAACGACAGTGCCAGCTTTTTGGAGGACAGTGTTGCGCAGACTGGTAACGTTCTCAGCAATGACACAGACTCAAACGGTGACGCTTTAAGCGTTACTGGATTCAGTATCAATGGTGTCGATGGCACATTGGGTACAGCATTTAGCATTTCAGGGGTTGGAAGTTTCACCCTTCAATCTACAGGCGCATATAGCTTTACACCGGTTGCAAATTTTGCTGGCGCTGTTCCTGTCATCGCATACACCTTAAGTGATGGCCAAGCTACAAGTTCAGCAAAATTAACAATCAGCTTAACGCCAATAAACGATGCGCCATCAAGTTCTAATAAATCGATTACAACAACTGAAAATACGATTTATACATTCAGTTCAGCAGACTTTTCTCTCTCCGATACCAGCGACAGTCCGCCCAATTCGTTGGCTGCTGTTCGAATTACAAGTCTTCCAAGTTCAGGTGAGTTGCGTTACAACGGTACGGCTGTCACACTGACCAATGGATACTTTGAAATCCTATCAGCAAACCTTAGCAAGTTAACTTACTTTGTTGCAACATCAAACAGTGCAACTTCTACTTCATTCAACTTCCAAGTTCGTGACAGTGGAGGAACTGCAAATGGTGGCGTAGATTTGGCAGTAAGTTCAAATGCCATTACGCTAAACATCACAGGCGTCAATAATCCGCCTGTAGCTACAGCCGATACTGCCACAGCAGTTGAGATAGGTGGCTCTGTCAGTAGTCCAACTTCTGGTACCAATCCGATAGGCTCTGTTTTAACTAACGATACCGATTCAGATGGCAACACACTAACAGTAAGCTCTGTCATCAATGCTGCTGCTACGTCAACAGCAAGCACACCAGCCGCAGGTAGTACAAGCGTCACTAATCCTTCAAGTGCCAGTGGTGTCTATGGCACTTTGAAAATAGGTGCCAACGGCAGTTACATCTATGAGATTGATAATGCCAATACCAGCGTTCAAGCTCTAAGAACCAGTAGTAATACGCTGACTGAGATTTTTACTTACACCACCTCTGATGGAAACGGGGGCACAAGCTCCAGTACGTTTACTGTAACTATCCAGGGTGCAAATGATGCGCCAGTAGGGGTGAATGACAGCAATGTTGCAAAGGAGCATTTATCCGGAGCCTATGACCCTGGTTTTAATGCTGCTGGAAACGTACTGACAAATGATACTGATGTTGATTTGGGAGACGGTAAAGCGATATCTAGTTTGACTGCTGCTGCAACTGGAACTTCGTCAGGTGCAACAACTACAACCGTCAGTTTGTCATTTGCCAATGGTGTTAACAGTAGTTTTATAAATACGGGAAATTTTGTTTACATTGGAAACGCCAACACACCTCTCATGTCGGGGGGGACACAAGTCACAGTAGCTACCAACAATAATGGTGTGATTACTCTAAGTAGTCAGACAGCCCTAAGCGGGTATCCCTCAGGGACTGTTGTTGGATTTTCAAATAAGGCAGCTGGTGAAAACGGCGGCACCTGGGGAACAGCGACATATAGCTCTTCCACTACAACGTCGCCAACTTCCCAAACGATTAACACTAGCTCTGAGGTCGATACCATATTGGTTGGTATGACAGTCAGCGACTCTGGTAATTTAATCCCAGCTGGCACTACCGTAACAGCTGTTGACAGTGTAAATCATACGATTACTCTAAATAACGCTATTTCAATAAATAGTGTCGCTATAACATTCACTAGAACTATATCTGGAACTGGTTCTGGAGGTACTTCGATTACTGGCAAATATGGCTCTCTTATTTTGGGAACAGATGGCGCTTATATCTACACCCCTAACACTGATATAGCCGCCATCACACAAGGACAATCTGCAAACGAAACTTTCACTTACAACGTAACAGATACCGCTGGTCTGGCCAGCAAAGCTACATTGACCATACTTGTCCAAGGATCTGGTACAACAGATCCCAAAGCTAATGCCGACAGTGTGATTGCGGTCGAAACAGGTGCTGCAGCTGGAAGCAGTCCTTCGGGTAATGTGCTTACTGGAACTGGCACTTCAGGTGCCGTTGCAGATACAACCCCCAGTGGCACACTGACTGTTACTTCAGCAAAAAAAGTTGCCGACAGTACTGGAACATCAGTTGGCAGTAACACTGCGATCACAGGCGTTTATGGCACGCTCACGATCAGCAGCAATGGCGATTACACCTATACCAATTTCGACTCAAACGCTACAGTCAATGCGTTAAGGACAAGTTCCAACAAACTGACGGATAGCTTCGCCTACACAGTTTCAAATGGCACTCAAACCAGTTCAACAACGATAACAGTGACCATCAATGGGTCCAATGACGCACCTGCTGGATCAGCTGATTCAACAACTGCCAAAGAGGCTGGAGGAACTGCGAATGGAACACCCGGTGCAAATTCATCTGGCAATGTTTTAACTAATGATTCCGATGTTGATGCGGGTGACAGCATCTCTGTGCTGATGGCTGGAACCAATGCAGCTAATACTTCTGTGACAGCAGGCACAACATCTGCGAATGGATTGACGATAACCGGATCGTACGGCGTACTAAAGCTGGGCGCTGATGGAATTACACCTTCACTGTTGCACAAGGTAACGCCAGTGTTCAGGCCCTTCTGCCAAGTTCATCTCCATTAACAGATACATTCAATTATCAACTTGCAGATGCCTCAGGTGCAACAAGCACCACGACGTTGACTGTCAATGTTTACGGCGCAAACGACGCTCCTGTTAACACTGTGCCGGGAACTTCACCTACGGTTGCTGAAAGTGGAACGGTCAATATCACTGGCGTATCTGTTGATGATGTTGACAGTCCCAGCATTACAACCAAACTAACTGTTCTTAATGGAAAGGTTCATATTGCCACGTTGAATGGTGCAACCATCAGTGCGGGCAGTGATAACAGTTCAACACTGACCTTGTCTGGATCGCCAACGCAAGTGGCAGCTGCCCTAGGTACCTTGAGTTATACGGGGGACACGTATTTCAGCGGAACGGATACATTGACCATTCTGTCTACTGACAGTGATGGACTTGTCGATACAAGCACATTAGACATTGGCGTTACTGCGGATAACAGAGCGTTGACTGTATCGGGTGTGGCTGTGAATGAGGCGTCGCCCTATGTTTTCTTCACTGTGGGAGGCACAAGTGGCCAAAAAGTAAAACTAGATGCAGCAGGTGTTAGCGTTGGTGCTTCAGCGTCAATTGGCATCGATTTTCTGAGTAACATAGAGTATTACAGTGGCACCGCTTGGACAGCATACACAGGTGCTGCAGTAGCCATGCCGGGAGCAACAATGCTCGTGCGCATGCCTGTGTTGCAGGACAATCTGTATGAGGGCATTGAGTCACTTCAACTGACTTCGACCAATACTTATGGCACTTCTGTTACCAGTACGAGTACCATCCGAGATGATGGCGCTGGCGCAATATATTTAGCTAGCAATACATCAGGGACAGCAAACTCTTCAGGCGATGCTGGTTATCCGAGCGTCTTAGATGATGATCGCACTTTGGCGGTCAATAACATTATTGTCAACGAAGCATCTAGTCACGCTGTCTTTAAAGTTGATGGTACTGCTGGTCAAGTCATAACTTTGGCTTTAGTTTCAGGATCTGCAGCGTATCAAACTGATTACGCAACAGGCGGCATCACTTTGCAATATTGGGATGCCAGCCTCTCTACACCTGCTTGGGCAAATTACTCGAGTTCGGTCACTATCCCAGCAGGCGGAGTCCTGTTTGTGAGAACTACCATATTTAATGACAATGGTTTTGAAGGTGCAGAAAATTTTGGATTGAAAGCTGTCAACGGAAGTGGAATTGCATACACCGGTACTGCCACGATCATTGATGATGGATCAGGCCTCAAATACTCAGGCGAATTAAGTGGCGGTGCTGCAATTACAACTAACCTGGGACTTGATAATGATTTATCAGTGGCTGTGGTGGCGCATGGCCCAGTGAATGAAGCATCGGCGTATGCCATGTTCACTGTCACAGCCACCAATGGTGCTGCATTGACCTTGAATGTTGCTGGATCCGGCACAACTCAGGCAACAATCAGTGGATTTAGCATTCAATACTCCACGGATGGAAGTACTTGGACGACTTATTCAAGCAGTAGAACGCCTGTAGTGGACGGAATTTTAGGATCTGGAACAAGTCCTGTTTACGTTCGTGTTTCAATTTCGTCTGAAGCGGATTCTGTGTATGAAGGACCGGAAACATTTTCGCTGACAGCCAGTATCGGAGCCGACGGTCCTGCGCCACTCAGTGCTTCTGCTGAAAATACCATCATTGATAACGGCACAGGCTCACGGTTTGATGGGACTATCTCCGGTACATCGCCAGTTTCTGTTACCACCTCGCTGGATTCGGATGTGCCGGCAGTTACTGTAAGCAGTGTGACTGTTAGCGAAGCTTCGCCATTTGCCGTTGTGCGTGTTTCTCTTTCAAACGCCAGTACTTCGAACATTAGCTTTACGCCTAGCTTAAGTAGCGGTACTGCAACCATAGGGACTGATACTGGCAATACGCCATCCAGTGTTGCAGTTGAATATTTGAACGGCGCTACTTGGGTTTCAGCTGCTACAGGTGTCACGATCGCTCCAGGCGCAACAAGTGTGTTGCTGAGAACTGCAATTACCAATGACACAACATTGGAAACCAGTGAAGACTTTTCATTTGTGACCAATGCCATCACAGGGGTTGTCACAAATTCTGGTGCCAGTGTCAGTGGTGTAGTGACCATTAAAGATGATGGTTCAACGGGTAGTGTATTCCCCATCGGAGGCACTTCCGATAGCCCAATATCGGGAACGGCTGACAATGACAGTGCGGCAGCAGCATTAACTTTAAGTGTGTCCAGTTTGACAACTACTGAGGCTGGTCAAAATGGTAGTTTTACAGTCGTATTAACTAGATTACCAACGGCGGATGTGGTCGTTACCTTGAGCAGTGCAGACACAACAGAAGGCACAGTTAGCCCAAGCACTTTGACTTTCACGACTGCAAATTGGAGTACACCGCAAACAGTCACTGTCACGGGCGTTGACGACACATTAGACGATGGTGATATTACTTATGCTGTGAATGTTTCAGCAGCATCTTCAGATTCAGGCTATCAAGGAAAAACGGGCAGTGTGTCAGTCACACATGTAGACAATGACGCACCGCCCAGCATCAGCATCAACAATGTGACGGTCAGTGAGGCCGTTGGAACTGCAACATTAACAGTAACCAGGTCTGGGGCAACGGGCGGAACTACAACAGTGGACTATGCAACTGTAAATGGCACAGCAGTTGCAAATGCAGATTTTAGTAGTACAAGTGGTACGCTCACATTTGGTCCCGGTGAAACTAGCAAAAGTATCTCAATAACAATTAATGATGATTCTGCAGTAGAGAGCACAGAAGTTTTCACGGTTCAATTGTCTAATGTTACAGACGCCACCAGTCCAGCTGAGACAATCAGTACTTTCAGTGGTCAAATCACAATCAGTGATAACGATACGGCGCCGCCTCCACCACCACCACCAGCGGAACCTGATCCTGAGCCTACGCCACCAGTGCCACCGACACCTCCAGTGATTAAACCACCGGTAGTCACACCACCTGTGGTTACACCACCAACCCCAGAGCCTCCACCATTCACTGCAAATTTAGATCCAAAGACAGATACCGGTGCATTGGACAACGTTACCAAAGATGTAGCCCCCGAATTTACGCTGAATGGGGGAACTTATTTGCAGCCTGGACGTACAGCGCAATTGTTGGATCCCAATGGTCAAGTCATTGGTGCAGCACCTGTATCCGTCGACGATGTCAAAAATGGAAAAATCAATGTACCCACTCCTTTGCTAGATGATGGGACGTATACATACATCGCTCAAGTATTGGATGAAACTGGCAAGGTCGTTGCCTCTGCACCAGTCACAGTCACTGTTGTCACAGACTTGGATGGCGTGATGCCCTCAGTTGAGTTGGCTGCGAATGGCGGTGACTCTAATCACGATGGTATATCCGATTGGCAACAAAACAATGTGGCGCAGTTGCCTATGCTGTCGGTAGCGGATTATCAAAATGGCAAATTAGCGCCTGCGAATAGCTTCGGTGCCGTCATTGCCGGATCTCCAGATCCAAGTGCACCGAGCGGCGTCAGGCTTCAGGAAAGTGCACAACTTGAAAACATTTCAGTTCTGCCTTTACCAGCCAAAGCATTGCCAAACAACGCAGTAGCCCAGACCCCCTTGTTTGATTTCACGGTCACAAGTCAAATTGGAAGCAACTTGGCGGACTTGGACACTACCCGTCCAGGTCTTCAATTGCAAACAGTCATTTTGTTGCCCGCCAACGTCACTGCCAACGCCTATATGAAGTACGACCGTACTTCAGGGCAATGGACCAATTTGACAAACCCTGCTTCCATCAATGGCTCACAAGATGGTGCAGCCCTGATTGATTCAGATGGCGATGGTCGTGTTGACCGTATTGTCATCACGATCACAGACGGTGGACCTGGTGACGAGGACGGTATTGCCAACGGCAGAGTCGTTGACCCTGGTGCATTGGCTTTGGTGCCGCCACTCATTACAGGACCCTCTGGCCCAGAGGGGTCTGCTATCAGTGAAAAATCAATTCCAGAAAACACCTTGCCGGTTGCATCGTTCAAAGCCAGCGAACCTGTCACTTGGAGCATCAGTGGTGGCAATGATCGTCAACTCTTCGCCATCAACGCGGCAGGTCAATTGGTCTTTAACAATGCACCCGATTACGAGGCCCCAGTCGACAGCAATCATGACAATGCTTATCTGATTCAAATTAAGGCAACCAATTTGCAAGGCAATTCGAATGTGCAAGATGTCACGATCAAAGTGACGGATGTCTTGGACGAGCGTGTACCAATTTTTGCTGCATCAATTCCTGGTACGGATCGCTGGTTATCTCTGAGTCAATCTCAAGCAGATATCTTTGCCGCCAAAACTGGCACCAAAGCGCAAATTGATTTCTACGGTACCAAGCGATTGGACGCCGACACGCTGCATTTGAGTGCTTGGCAGAATGTCTTGACGGGTGACTATTTCTATGCACCTGATGGTGTTGCCCCACCCTACGCGTGCTATGTCAAATTGAACGACGTGGAGTTAGGGCGTGTTTTGAAGCCAGGTAAAGGTGCCTTTGATGTTCATTTGTACTTGAACGCTGATGGCCTGACGCAGTTGGTCGGAACTGCGCAAGCCACGCAAATGGGCTTGATGTCTCACGGATATTCAGATTTAGGTGCTTTGTTTGCTTCTGCGCCTGGGCCTGATGCGTCTGTTGGCCTGGTGGGCGTCATGCCCATTGCATAACGCATCACATAACGATGACACATTTGAAAATGAACATGATGAATTTATTTCGCAACCCCAACACCTTGCTTCAATGTCTGTCGCTCGTTGTCACTCTATGCGTCGCCAACAGTTTGCAAGCTCAGGTCGTCAGGCCGCAAGATACTGAAAAAGAAGCGAAACCTTACTTCGCACTTCAAGCCTTATCGGTGGGTTCAGTCAAGGCAATGGGGCCTGAAATTGCAATGGGTGGACCAGTCGTTGTGCACGGCACCAGCACTTTTGGGCACAGCAACGCCATGGGATTTTTGCTTGGCAAAGAATTTCGCCAAGAGCCCGATGAAGAAAAACGAAAACAGAATGAGCAGGAGGAACTTCGTTTCACACGTTTGGAGTTGGAGTATTGGACCGGCGCCGTCAAGCAAACCGGTATGCAAGTCGGTCTTGCCAATTTGTCGCTGAATGACAAGTTGTCTGCGCAAGCATTGTTGATCAACGGCTTGATCCGCATTGGTTCCACAGAAAATACACGTTGGTGGGCAGGCGCCGGACTGGGTTGGGGCAGCATTGAACATCCCAGCCATCTTGGCGCTGTACAGGGATGCCAGTGTTTAGGCCCAGCAAAAGCCAGTGGCTCAACTTGGCGTATCAAGTTGGTGGCCGAGCGTCAATTGAGTGAAGATTCAGCTTTGTATCTGCATGTGGGACATTTGCAGCTGCCGGGTGTGGCAAAGGCTGGCACGCCCTCAACTCAATATGGCAAAGTGGGATTGACTGACATTGGGTTCGGTTTCCGACAGCGATTCTGAATGGCTAGTTGCGCTCACCCAGACTGCGAACAGCAGCGATGGTGTTCAGAAATCCGCCTCCGACCAACAGTTGAGCAGTCAGTCCTAAGGGGGGCTGACGATTTCTGGTACCCCAGTATGAGGAGGCCCCCCTTAGGGCTGGCTGCTCAACGCTCTCGCAAAAGAAGCCATACAAGTCTCACCAGCTCAACCGACTAAACCGCACTAAGACCCAACACCTGCTAGCATCCGCATGTAACTAGCAATCAGCTTCAAAACAACAGCGGAAGGCCCCAATGAACCTCAATGTCAACGGCAACAACGTCAACTTAGACGTCGACCCTCAAATGCCCTTGCTCTGGGTTCTACGCGACGCCCTCAACCTCACCGGCACCAAATTCGGTTGTGGCGTCGCAGCGTGCGGTGCCTGCACCGTCCACAAAGACGGCCAACCCATCCGATCTTGCGTCACCCCTGTGGCCAGTGTTGCAGGATCCAACATCAAAACCATCGAATCTTTGGGTACCTCCGACAAACCCAGTGCCTTGCAACAAGCCTGGATTGCAGAGCAAGTGCCTCAATGTGGTTACTGCCAAAGCGGCATGCTCATGGCTGCTGCGGCCCTCTTGGCCAGAAAACCCAAACCCACCGATGCCGACATCGACGAAGCCATGACCAACCTGTGCCGATGCGGCACCTACCAACGCGTGCGAGCCGCCATTCACCGCGCTGCAGGAGCTCAAGCATGAAGCGCCGCAACCTCATTCTCAGCGGCCTTGGACTCACAGGCGCACTCGTCGTTGGCTGGGGCGTCATGCCCCCCCGTTCACGTTTAGGCAAGCACGACAACATGCTGCTCACCGAAGGTGATGTCGCTCTTAATGGTTGGATCAAAATTGCCAAAGACGGTAGCGTGGTGTTGGCCATGCACCGCAGCGACATGGGGCAGGGCATTCACAATGCACTGGCCATGTTGGTGGCTGAAGAATTAGACGTGCCCCTCAAGCAAGTTCGCTTAGAACAAGCAGGTCACGACGCCATCTACGGCAATGTGGCCATGTTTGTGGGCACCTTGCCCTTCCATCCCCTGAAATCAGAAGGCCCAGACAAGCCCATGATGGTCAAAACAGGCGAGTGGATGGTCAGCAAAGTAGCGCGCGAATTGGGCGTTAATGCCACTGGCGGTTCATCGTCTGTCAAAGATGCTTGGGAACACTTGAGAATTGCAGCGGCTACGGCCAAAGCCAGTTTGTTGATGTCTGCTGCCGATCAGTGGAAAGTGTCTGCCAAAGAATTGAGCGTGAAAGATGGCGTGATCAGTCATGCTTCCGGCAAGTCTGCGCACTATGGTGAATTTGCCAAAGGTGCTGCAGGCCAAACGCCTGGCAATGTCGTTCTGAAAGATCGCAAAGATTGGCGCTTGATAGGTCAAGCTACACCGCGTGCAGATGTGCCTGCCAAAACAAATGGCAGTGCCGTATTTGGCATCGATGTGCGCGTGCCCAACATGCTGTTTGCCAGCATCGTGCAAGTGCCGCAGATGGGGGGCACGCTCAGCAGCTTCGATCCCAAAGAAGCGCTGGCCATGCCTGGCGTTGTCAAATGCGTTCAACTTTCCAGCGCTGCAGGCTCTGCACCTGGCTTCGCAGTGATTGCCAAAACGACGTGGCATGCCCAACAAGCCGCACAAAAGGTCAAAGCCGAGTGGGCGCAGCGCAAAGAAGGCGCCATCGATACCCAGCGCATTGCAACAGAACTGCAAGACAAACTCAAAACAGAAAGCGGTTTCACGTTTTATGAGCAAGGCGATGCCGTGAAAGCTGAAGCAGGTGCTGCGCGCGTCATTCAAGCGCAATACACGGCCCCTTATTTGGCGCACGCCACCATGGAGCCCATGAATTGCACGGCGCAATTCAAAGACGGGCAATTGGAAATTTGGGCACCCACCCAAGTGCCCGGCTTGGCACGTGCCGCAGCAGCCAAAGTGGCGGGTGTGTCGGGCGACAAAGTCAAAGTGCATGTCACTTTGCTAGGCGGCGGCTTTGGCCGACGTTTGGAAGTGGATGTGGTGGTGCAAGCCACGCAATTGGCCATGGCTGCGGATGGCGCGCCGGTGCAATTGGTCTGGACGCGCGAACAAGACATGACGCATGACTATTACCGTCCCATGCATGTGGCGCAGTTGAGTGCTGCCGTGAATGCGCAAGGTCAAGTTGAGAGCTTGCAAATTAAATCGGCGGGTGATGCCATTTCACCGCGTTGGATGTCGCGTGTCTTGCCTGCGCTGTCTGGCCCGGTTGATGCACCCGACAAAACAACTGCAGAAGGTTTGTTTGATTTGCCTTATGGCTTTGCGCATCAGCGCATGTCGCATGTGTCCACCAAGATGGGCGTACCCATTGGGTTCTGGCGTTCTGTGGGGCACTCGCACAATGCGTTTTTCTCTGAAAGTTTCATCGACGAGTTGGCAGTGGCCTCCAAGCAAGACCCTGTGGCGTTTCGAATGGCGCTTCTGAAAGATGCACCCCGCTATGCAGCCGTGTTGAAGTTGGCGGCCGAAAAAGCCAAGTGGGGTTCTGCGTTGCCTGCTGGCCATGCGCATGGCGTGGCGCTGCATGAGTCCTTTGGTTCTATCGTGGCGCAAGTGGCCGAAGTGTCGATCAAGGACGGCATGCCGCGTGTGCACCGCGTGGTGTGTGCCATCGATTGCGGTACGGTGGTCAACCCAGGCACCGTGGCACAACAGGTCGAAAGCTCAGTCAATTTTGCATTAACGGCCGCCTTGTTTGGAAAAATCGACATTCAAGCCGGTGTGGTTCAACAAAACAATTTCACCAACTACCCCTTGGTCAGCATGGCGCAATCGCCGGTTGTGGAAACTTGGATGGTGCCCAGTACCCGTTCGCCTGAAGGTGTGGGAGAGCCGGCAGTACCGCCCCTAGCGCCTGCCGTGGCCAACGCCATGTTTCAACTCACCGGACAACGTCAAAGAGCTTTGCCCTTGAAGGCATAAGCTTATTGAAATGCTTCTTTTTGCGTTTCGTGCAAAATCTTGTCATGCCAAATTACAAACTCCAAGTTGAAGTTGTCCCTCAGTATCTGCCTGAACAATCCGATCCTGCGGGAGATCTGTACACATTTGCCTACAGCATCACCATCCTCAACACGGGTGACATTGCGGCGCAGGTCATCTCAAGGTCTTGGAGCGTCAACGATGCCAATGGCCTCCACGAGAAAATCAAGGGCTTGGGTGTGGTGGGCTACCAACCTTTGCTGCAACCTGGCGAAAAGTTTCAGTACACCAGTGGCACACGTTTGCGCACACCCACTGGCACCATGCACGGTAGCTATTTCTGCGTGGCCGAAGATGGCGAAAAATTTGACGTGGACATTCCCATGTTTGTGTTGGACGCCCTGAGCAATGAATCAGGCAAGCGCAATTTGCACTGATCGCCAACATCGGCCTTCCCCTGACTTGGCCAAAAGCCACCCAATCTGACAGCCCAAGGCAATGGGCTCGCTATTTTCTTGAGATAGCTCAAGCTTTGTAGTCGACCACGTTCAAGCTGCGGCGCAGATGCATTAGAATCTAAATAAGAATAATTCTCATTTGTAAAGCTAGTGTCTTCCAACGCCTCAAGTTTTCAGACCCCTTCGATGGGGGAAGACGCTTTTGCGCTCGACCATTTTCAGGTCGGCGAGCAGGTCAGGATCACGAACATTCAGGCGGAAGCTGAATTGCGTCAGCGCATGGCGGCATTGGGTTTGCGCGAAGGGTGCGTCGTTCAGGTTCTGCGCAAGGCCAGCTTGGGTGGCCCGATTCATGTGAGGGTGGGCACCACGGAAGTGATCATGCGACGCATCGAAGCCAAGAGAATTGTGGTTGTGCCCATGCTTGACCTGATGGCAACACCATGAAAAAAATCGTCCTGATTGGCATGCCCAACACGGGCAAGTCCACGTTGCTTAACCGCCTGACAGGTGCGCATGCCAAAGTCGGCAACTGGCCGGGCCTCACGGTGTCTTTGCTGTCAGCGCGCTTGTTGGTAGGCGATCAAATGGCGCAGCTCATTGATCTGCCTGGCATTTACGATTTAAGTGGCTACTCAGACGACGAAAAAGTGGTCACCACTTATTTGCAAACGCAAAAGCCCGATCTCATCTTGTTCATGATGAACGCGTCACAAGTGGACCGTCAAATGAACTTGTTGTCGCAAGTCACAGCGCAAGGCATCCCTGTGGTGATGGTAATGAACATGGCCGATGAGGCCAGCGCATTGGGTATTACCATCAAGCCCGAAGTGCTGAGTCAAAACTTAGGCTTGCCCATTTGTTTGCTGTCTGCCAAATACGGGCAGGGCACAGAACAACTGCAGAAACTCATGCGAGAAGGCTTGAAGGCTGAGGCGCCGCAGGCTTTGACACCTTCAAACGTAGAGCTGGCTTTCCAAGCCGGCGTGATGGTGCCAGCCCAGGCATCACACCAGCTGACAGAACGCATCGACAAAGTGCTGCTTCATCCTTGGTTCGGCTTGCCGATCTTTTTTGCAGTGATGTTGCTGCTGTTTGAAGGTGTATTTGCAATTGGCAAACCCCTGCAAGACGGTCTGAGTTGGCTGTTCACAATCTTGCGAACCGAAGCGCTAGAACCTCTGCTCAGTGGTTTGCCTGCCATGGCACAAGGCTTGCTGTTGGACGGTTTGTACAACGGCATCAGCACCGTGGCCAGTTTTGTGCCGCTCATCATTTTGTTTTTCTTGTTCCTTGGCATTGTTGAAGACACTGGCTATTTGTCGCGCGCTGCCTTCCTGATGGACGCCCTGATGTCCAAATTTGGCATGGACGGTAGAAGCTTTGTAATGTTGCTGATGGGCTTTGGTTGCAATGTGCCGGCCTTGCTGGGCACGAGGGTGATTCGCTCCAAAGGCCTGCGTTACCTCACCATGCTGACCATTCCGTTTTCTTTGTGCTCGGCGCGCTTGCAGGTGTTTGTGTTGTTCATCGCCGCCATGTTCACCACCGAGCAAGCGCCGTGGGTGTTGTTCTCTTTGTACATGGTGAGCATTTTGATGGCCATGCTCACCTCGGTTATCTTTAAAAAGCAGTACGTCAACGTTGACGCATTTGTTTTGGAAATTCCACCTTATCGTTTGCCGACCTTGCGTCAAATGGTGCTGAAGGGTTGGCAAGAAGTCAGACATTTTTTGAGCAGAACCACACGCTTCATCATGCTTGGCGTGTTGCTCATTTGGGTGCTCACCAATTTTCCGCAAGGCGCCACTGCCGGAAGTTTGGAAACGTGGGCGGGCCAGTTGAGCCATTGGATGGCACCATTGCTTCAGCCACTGGGCATCAATGAGCAACTGACCCTCGCCTTGGTCTTTGGCTTTGTGGCCAAAGAGGTGGTGATTGGGGCGCTGGCCGTGATCTATGGCCATGAAGGACAGGCCTTGATCGACGCCATTGTTCACAACATGGATTGGATCAGTGCCTACAGCTTCATGCTGTTTGCTTTGATCTACACGCCCTGCGTGTCCACCATTGCCACCATTCGCCATGAAACCAAGAGCTGGGCGTTCACGGCGCTGTCGGTTGCGTGGCCTTTGTGCGTTGCCTGGTTGATCAGTTTTGCGTTTTATCAAACGGCCATGTGGGTACGCCTGCATGCCTAATTTAAATCACAGTCGAAAAGAAAATTTCATTGGCTGGCAAAACCAGCGTCAAAATGCAAGTTGATGTGTGTCACTGTGGCCATCTGTACTTATAAACTGACTTTGTAAATCAAAGCTTCTGAGTCAGAGAATCGCCAGGTTTGCTGTAACTTCAACATCGAAGTTATAAATATCAACCGGTGATATACTTTGACAAGTTCCAGTAACGGTCTTCAACTTCTGCTTGACATGAACAACATGGTCTTAGACCAAGAAGATGGCTATTGGATCAAGATTCAAGCGCGGCAGGTTCTCATCACCCAAGATGTGCCGCATGGCGTTCGATACGCTCTGACATTGCATGCTCCAAATGGCAAGCGTTTGATGGGTTACGACAATGCGCATGCGCCCAAGGTGAAGACAAAGCTATTCGCAGCAAAAAGATACCCTTTTGATCATCGCCATCGTTTCGCTGCAGACCAAGGGGTGCCTTATGCATTTACCAGTATTTTTCAGCTGATCAGCGATTTTTTTGAAGAGGCAGACCGCGTGTTAAATGAGGTTAAGAAGAAATGAAAATAATCAAAATCGGCATTGCATCTCAGGAAAAGATTCGTGCACGCGTGCTGGCAATCGCAAAAGGTGAATTGAAGCCAAAACCCTCAGATCCTAAAATTTGGTTCACATCCATGCACTCATTGGCGCAAGTACTAAGTGATGAGAACCGGGCATTGCTTGATGTCATCCGCACAGCAAAACCAGCATCCATCACAGAACTTGCCGAATTGACTGGCCGAAAGCAGGGCAATCTATCTCGAACCCTGAAAACAATGTCGGGCTATGGTTTGGTCAAAATGGAAAAAAGTGATCGGGCATTGCGTCCGATTGCAAAAGCTCAGAATTATCAAATTTTGGTTTGAGAACCAGTTCAGACCATCTGGGCGATGGGGATGTTCAATCTTCAGCTAAGCGCTCAATGATCACGGGATCGTTGTCAGGGTTGATCACACGCACACCGTGCTTGCTCAAAATTTCGACATAAACCGATGCAGCACCTTCTTTGGCCAATGCGTCCAAGCTTTCAATCACGGCGCTCACTTTGACCGCTTCGGCTGTTTCGGCTGTGAGCCCCACTTTGCAGTCAAAGTCCCAGAAGTCAACGCCCTTGGGCAATGCACGGTTGCGCTCGCGTTTGAAGTACTTGCGAATCTCGTGCTTCACAGATTCCAACACGCGGTCGGGGTTTTTGCCTTCAATTTGCAGGGGGAAGTTTTTTTTCATCGAAAGATCCTAGAGGGGCAAGCGCCCACAGAGGACGGTGATGCAAGGCTTGATTATCGCCCAGAGCTTAAAGGCATCTAGAATTTGCACCAAACAAATCATCAGCTTATGTCGCAATTAGCCACTTCACCCAGTTCACCTGTTCTTCACATAGCAGATGGCATTGCCACCATCACGCTGAACAGGCCTGCGCAACGCAATCGTCTTGAAAATGAAGACTTGCAAACTTTGTTGGCCCATTTTCAACAAGTCAATGACGACCCTGCCGTACGTGTGGTGGTGATCACGGCCAATACCCAAGGTCAACCCAAACCTGTATTTTGTGCAGGCTACGACATTGGCGGTTTTGATGAAAAGGGGCAGGGGGCAAGTTCATTTGAAAGAGTCCCCGAGGCTTTGGCGGTGCTACGCCCCATCACCCTTTGCGCTTTGAATGGCAGTGTGTATGGCGGCGCCACAGACATTGTGTTGGCTTGCGATCTGCGCATCGGCTTGCAGGGCATTGAATGGCGCATGCCCGCCACGGCCATTGGCTTGCATTACTACCCAAGTGGTTTGGCGCGCTACATTCAGCGCATGGGTCTAGCAGCCACCCAGCGTGCCTTCCTCACTGCGCGTCCTTTTACCTGGCAGCAACTTGAAAAGTTGGGTTTGTTTGAAGATTTTGTTCAAGCCACAGAATGGCAGGCTGCCTTGAACGAACTCACACAAGACATCATCTCACTGGCGCCATTGGCCACCGAAGAAACCAAAAAATCCATCAACGAAATCACCACAGGTGTTGCCCAAGAGGCCACATTGTGCGCCCGCGTCGATCGCACCAGCCTCAGTGAAGACTTTGCGGAAGGACGTGCTGCGTTTGCTGAAAGACGCAAACCGGTTTTTCGGGGTAAGTGATCGCAGGCCTTGTTTTTGAGTAGCGCGCAAGGCTCAAGCCTTCCGTGCTAATTTTGGGTTGACGACCCAACATCACATCGGTCAAGAACTGGCCAGAGCCACACGACATGGTCCATCCCAAAGTGCCATGGCCAGTATTCAAAAACAAGTTACGCAATGAAGTGCCGCCCACGATGGGTGTGCCATCGGGGGTCATGGGTCGCAGGCCCGTCCAAAACTGCGCCTGGGCCAAGTCACCTCCTGGAAATAAGTCATGGGCCACCATCTCTAAGGTGGCAAGGCGTTTGGGATTCAAACTTAAGTCGAATCCACTGAGCTCTGCCATGCCGCCCACGCGAATGCGTTGGTCGAAGCGTGTGATGGCGATTTTGTAGGTCTCGTCTAGAACCGTTGACACAGGTGCCAAGGTTTCATCCATCAAAGGAATGGTGAGTGAGTAACCTTTGACAGGGTACACGGGAATGTTGATTTGCAAGCTTTGAATCATTTGACGGCTGTAGCTGCCAAGCGCCAACACATATTGGTCGGCTTGCAAGAGCTCTTTGTCGGGTCCCGCTAACAATATACCTTGAATGGAATGGTCATCAGACAGGATGCGCTCTACCGTTTCACCGTAGCGAAATTTGACGCCCAAGGTTTTTGCCATTTCAGCCAACTGCAAGGTGAACAAACGGCAATCACCGGTCTCGTCATTAGGCAAACGCAAACCACCCAATAATCTGCCTTCGTGTGGCTCGCATGCTTGTCGCAAGCCAGGTTCTACTTTCAGCATGCCTTCACGATCAAGTAGTTCATATGGAACATTGCATTCTTTCAGCACTTCGATGTCGCGCGACACCGCATCGAGTTGCGCTTGCTTGCGAAACACTTGAAGTGTGCCGCCTGTGCGATGCTCGTAAGCAATGCCAGTCTCTGCGCGCAGTTGGCGCAGGCAGTCACGGCTGTATTCAGACAAACGCATCATGCGCTCTTTGTTAACGTTGTAACGCGCGGCTGTGCAGTTGCGCAGCATTTGCATCATCCACTGTGCTTGATAGAACGTGCCATCGGGACGGATGGCCAAAGGGGCATGTTTTTCAAACAACCATTTCATGGCTTTAAGTGGCATACCAGGTGCTGCCCAAGGCGTGGCATACCCTGGAGAGATTTGTCCTGCATTGGCAAAACTGGTTTCTTCCGCTGCTTGGGGCTGGCGGTCAATCACCGTGACGTCCACGCCAGCGCGAGCCAAGTAATAAGCCGTGGTGATACCGATGACGCCACTTCCCAAAACGATGGTTTTCATGAGTTTTCCCCTGTTTTGCTCAATGAAAACGAAGTTTATGGAGGTTTTAGCAGTTAATTTTGCTGAATTAATTGGTTTATTGAGGTAAATTGATTAAATATAACTTCAACTTTCACTCGAAGCAAAAAAAATGACTGAGTTAGACCGAATCGACCGAAAAATCCTCGACATCTTGCAACGCCAGGGAAGAATTTCCATGACGGAACTGGGGGAGCAAATTGGCCTGTCAACTTCGCCTTGTGCAGAGCGGGTTAAACGCATGGAACGACAAGGCGTTATCAAGGGCTATCACGCCCGCATAGAACCCAAGGCACTCGAAAAGCCCTTGTTGGTCTTTGTTGAAATCACGCTCACCACCAAATCGGGCGAGGTGTTTGACAAGGTGCGAAATCAAATTGCCAATATGCCGGAAGTGATGGAGTGTCACTTGGTGTCGGGAAGTTTTGATTACTTGGTAAAGGCACGGTTGAGTGCCATGACGCAATACCGCGATTTGCTCAGCAACATTTTGAATCAAATTCCGGTGCCATCACAATCGCACAGTTATGTGGTGATGGAAGAGGTGAAGGATTCGACTTACATCACCGTCTAAAAAGACGGTGATGCAGCGCTGTTGCCTCAGAACTTGAAACGTTGGCCCAACGCTTGAAACCTTCGACCCCACGCTTCGCGCGACAACTCGATGCTGTCGTAGAAGCTGGGGATGATGAGCAAGGTCAGAATGGTGGATGTGATGGTGCCGCCAATGATGGCCGTCGCCATGGGTCGGTAAAACTCACTGCCTTCGCCAATGCCAATGGCCACAGGCAACATGCCCGCAATCAAAGCAAAGGTGGTCATGATGATGGGACGTAAACGTTTGCGACCTGCAGTCATGAGTGCTTCTTCACGGTCGACGCCTTCAGCCTCTAAGGTGCGTGCAGCATCGAGCAACAAAATGGCATTTTTGGCCACCAAGCCCATCAACATGATCACACCAATCAGGCTCATCAGATTGAGTGTGCCGCCGGTGATCAACAAAGCCAAGACCACACCAATCAGCGACAGCGGCAGCGAGAACATCACTGCCAAGGGTGCAGTGAAGGAGCTGAACTGCATGACCAAGATGAAGTACATCAGACCGATGCCAGAGATCAGCGCAATGCCCATTTCTGCGAAGACTTCTTTCTGGTCTTTGGATGCACCATCCAGTTCAATGCCGTAGCCTTCTGGGAAGTTGATGCTTTTTGCAATCTTCAATGCATCGGCAGTGACCTCACCCGATGAACGACCTTGGGCATTGGCTGACACGCCAATCGTGCGTTTGCCATCGGAGTGTTCAATTTTGGAAGGTGCTTTGCCCATGGACACTTTGGCAATTTGCGCCAAGGGCACCACGGTGTTCATGCCGCTGACCGTGATGGGCAGGCGTTCAATGTTGGACACACTCATGCGATCTTCTGGGGCCAAGCGAATGGCCACATCACGTGACTCGCCGGTGGGGTCTACCCAGTCGCCGACTTCAATGCCAGCAAACGCGACGCGCAATGCATTGGCGGCATCTGTGACAGAAATGCCCAGTGAATTGGCCAAACCTCGGTCCAATTCAATTTGCAATTCGTTCTGTGGGTCTTGCTGTGACAAACCCACATCAACCGCCCCCGGCACTTGACGCAATTTCTCCATGAAATCACTGGTGATGGCCAACAGCTTGCGCGAATCGGTACCGCTGAAACGAATTTGAACGGGCTTGGCTGCGCCATTGGAAAGGTCGTCGAGCACGGTGTACTCAGCCCCTACCAATTGCGAAGTGCGCTTGCGCAACTCAATGGCAATTTCTTGCGCTGTGCGTTTGCGTTCTGTGCTCTTGCCGATGTCGACATAAATGCGACCGCCAGTTGGATTCACATAGCTGTTGGTGGCCTTGGTCTCAGGCATGGTGCGCGCCATGATGGCGGCAGCTTCAAGCTTGATGCGGGAGTATTCCAAATTGCTGCTGGCAGGCGAGCGCACATCAATGGCCAATGTTTTGCCATCTGTCTTCGGTAAGAAGCTAGAGCCCCCAAATTGCACTTGCAAAAAGATGGCGCCAAAGAAACTGACGACGGCAAAGGCAATCATCCAACGGCGGTGGTGCAGAGCCCAGGCAATGACATTGCCATAACGGTCTGCTTGATGGTCGAACCATTCGTTGAATTGTTTCAATTTCAAGCTGATGCCGGTTTTAGGCTTGAGGTGTTCACCAGGTGGGTCACCCCAATAAGCTGACAACATGGGATCGAGGGTGAATGAAATCAACAAACTGACCAACACCGAGGCGACCACAGTGAGACCGAAAGGTCTGAACCATTCTCCCGAAACACCTGGCATGAAACCCACCGGAATGAACACAGCCACAATAGAAAAGGTGGTGCCTGCCACTGCCATGCCAATCTCAGCGGTGCCGTTCAAAGCTGCAGTGCGTCGGTCTGAGCCGCGTTCCATGTGCCGCACAATGTTTTCTCGCACCACAATGGCATCGTCAATCAAGACCCCGATGGCCAAGGACAAGCCCAACAAACTCATGAAATTGAGTGTGAACCCGCAGAGCCAAACCGCAATGAAGGCTGTGATGACGGACGTGGGCAAAGACAAGGCGGTAATTAGTGTAGAACGCCATGAATTTAAGAACACGTACACCACGAAGATGGTGAGGCCTGCACCAAAAATCAATGCGTCCACCACGTTGTTCAGGCTGTTTTGTGCTTCAACACCACCGTCTTGGGTGATTTCAAGTTTTGTTCCTTCTGGCAGGGTCTTGTTGACTTCTGCGACCAATTTTCGGATTTCATTGGCAACGCTGACCGTGGATGCATCGCGCGAACGCGTAATGGCCATGCCCACATTGGGCTTGCCACTTCGCATGCTCAAGGTGGTCAGTTCTGCAAAACCATCGCTGACGGTGGCCACTTGACCCAAACGAATGAGTTCATTGCCACTGCGTTTGATCACAATTTGATTGAACTCAACAGGCGTTTCAATGCGTCCCAGCAGTCGAATGCTTTGGTCTTCCATTGCGCCGCGAATTTTGCCGACTGGCGCAGCGGCATTTTGTGAGCGAAGGGCGTTGACCACTTCAGTCACAGATAAATTCACTTCGCGCAGTTTTTGGGCATGCAGCAAAACGCTCAATTCGCGCTTGAGAGCGCCATTCACATTGACTTGGGCAACGCCTGGAATACCGCGAAACTTGTCTGCAATTTGATCTTCCACAATACGGGAAATTTCAGCGTGGCTTTGGCTTGAAGTAGACAAAGCCAATTGCATGATGGGCTGCGCAGCAGGGTCGATGCGCAAGATGACCGGTTCCCGAATTTCGGTGGGCAATTTGTAACGCACTTTGCCGATGGCGTTGCGCACTTCATCGGTGGCTTCCACCATGTTCTTTTTGAATTCAAAGAACACCAGCATGTTGGCATTGCCTTCATTGGCCGTGCCGCGCAGGTCTTTGATGCCATTGACCGATTGCAAGGCCTTTTCCACACGGTTCAGAACTTCTCGTTCCACCGTGTCGGGTGATGCGCCTGGGTAGTTGATGTCGATCACCAGCAAGGGCATGTCAACATCTGGGATTTGATTGACTTTGAGTTTTTTCAATGCCATGAGCCCGACGGCCATGAGCATGAGCAATATGACGATCGTGACGACCGGCTTCTTAACGCTGAAGTTGGACAAAAACATGGTTTATGGGCCCACTTTGACAGCTGTGTCGGCGCGCAACGTAAAGACTTGGCCGTCTTTCAAAGAGCTGCCGTTGTTGCGCAAGACTTTGTCGCCAGCGGTCAAGCCTGAAGTCACCACCCACTGGCCCAGGCGCGTGTCACGATCACCCAATTGAATGGCTCGTTTCACAATTTTGTTGCCATCCAAGATCCAAGCAAACACTTTGTCACCTTCGCGGCGCAAACTGCTTTCTGAAATCATCACGGCGGGTTTGGTGAGTGTTTCCACCACACCTTCTGCATAAAGACCCACCACCGGCGGGCGGTCTTTGCTGTTGATTTCCACAATCACCGACACTTGTCGTGTGATGGGGTTGGTAGCGCCATCAATGCGTTTGACGATGCCGCGGCTGGCCAATTGATCGCCATTTTGGGCCACGCCGTTGATGCGGAAATTCACACGTTGACCCACTTTGAGTACACCCATTTGATCGGCTGACACTTGGCCTTCAAAACGCATGCTGCTGGGGTCTATCACTTGAATCAGTTCTTTGCCAATTTGCGCAGTGTCACCTGCTGATGCTTTGCGTGCGCTCACGACGCCTGTAAAAGGTGCGCGAACTTCGGTGCGCTCAATTTGTTGTTTGGCAGCCGCCACACGTGCTTTGCTGGCCACGTGCTCGCTTTGCGCGGCGTTGCGCTTGATCTCTGACTCTTCCAAGCCTTGCATGGACACCATGCCTTGGGCCTGCAGGGATTTCATGCGTTGGTATTGGCGTTCAGCGCCGTCCAAAGATTGGGCGGCAGCACGCAAAGATTCTTCGGCAGAGCTGAGGTTGTCACGCAAAACGCTGCTGTCCAAGGAGACCAGCAAATCGCCTTTGCGAACAGGTTCGCCATTTTCTTTGTGAACCTTGACCACGGTGGCGCTCACTTCTGCTCTCAAATCAGCGCGCAATTCGGGTTGCAGTGAGCCAGAGATGACAGGACCTGTGCCGTGGTCAGCGGTACCCAATTGCAAGATGTCTTCAGAGCCCAAACTCAGTGCCACGCTCTCGGCGGCTTTGTCGGCATTGCCATCAGGTTTTTTGCAAGCCACCAAAGTGCTGGCAATGCACAGGCTGGCTATTAAAGACAAAACGAAGGGGAATCGACCCAAACGAGGGGAACGCAGCATGGGAACTCCGAATAGGAAAAAAGTTCCCGAATTACATCATGAAAACCTCATTTTCAAGGCTTTAAAGGCTGGTTCTGAGGGACCAAATTTCGGGGAATAGCACCACATCCAACATCTTGCGAAGGTAGCTGACGCCACCCGTGCCGCCGGTGCCTCGTTTGAAGCCGATCACGCGCTCCACCGTGGTCAGATGCCTGAAGCGCCAAAGCCGGAAAGCGTCTTCCAAATCGGCCAGTTCTTCACCCAATTGGTAAAGGTCCCAGTGTTGCTTGTGATTTCTATAAACAAGCAGCCAAGCATCTTCGACTTGGGCGTTGGCGGCATAAGGCTGGCGCCAGTCCCTTTCTAAATGGGAAGTCGGTACTGCCAAGCCACGTTTTTCCAAGAGTTTCAAACACACGTCGTAGAGCGAAGGCGCGGTGTAGGCTTTTTCAACAATGGCATGCAAATCGGGTCGGTGTGAATGGGGCATCAACATGGCTGCATTTTTGTTGCCCATCGAAAATTCAATGCAACGGTACTGCCAACTTTGAAAGCCACTTGATTGCGCTAAGTAAGGCCGAATGGCACTGTACTCCGGCGGCGTCATGGTGGCCAACACATCCCAGGCATGCACCAGTTGCGCCATAATTTGCGAGACACGGGCCAACATTTTGAAAACATCTGGCAGATCGTCTTGTTGAATGTGATGAATGGCTGCTTGAAGTTCGTGCAGCATCAGCTTCATCCACAACTCGCTGGTTTGGTGCTGCACGATGAAGAGCATTTCATTGTGATCGGGCGACAGTGGCTTTTGTGCATTCAAGATGGCATCAAGCTGCAAGTAGTCGCCGTAGCTCATGGATTGGCTGAAATCCAATTGCGCTTTCTCGTCTTGCACAATTTGTGCGGTGCTGACTTCGACTGTTGGTTCTGCAGAGGGCATTGGCGCAGTGGCGCCTTGGCTAAAGGGGCATCCAGACATGGTGCGTTCTTTCTTGCTCAGGTCACAGCGTGCTTTTGTGCAAAGCGCGCCTGTTGCCATTCCTGGATGTCCATCACTTCTTTGAGGTGCCGCACGGCATGCCACACATCGGCAAAGCCTACATACAAAGGTGTGAGGCCAAATCGCAGAATGTCGGGGTGATGCTGACCATCGCCCGCACGAAAGTCGCCAATGACGCCGCGCGCAATCAGCGCTTGCACAATGGCATAGGCACCTTCTTTGCGAGTCAAGCTCACTTGAGAGCCGCGCAGCTCATCTTGCGCTGGTGTGGCAATGCCAAAGCCATGGCCTTGCAACTGGCTTTGCACCAATTGCATGAACAGGCTGGTGAGGGCCAAGGACTTTTGGCGAAGCGCTTTCATGCCCCCCAGTTTTTCTGCTTCTAAAAAAGCATCCAAGCCTGTATCGAGTGCGGTCAAGCTCAAGATGGGCTGTGTGCCGCATTGATAGCGTGTGATGCCTGCAGCGGGTTGGTAATCTGGCGTGAATTCAAAAGGGGCTGCGTGACCCCACCAGCCCGTGAGCGGTTGCCAAAAGCGATCGGTGTGTTTGGGATTGACCCAAACGAATGCGGGTGCACCGGGGCCGCCGTTGAGGTATTTGTAGCCACAACCCACAGCAAAGTCGGCATGGGCATCGTTCAAATCAACAGGTACTGCACCTGCGCTGTGTGCCAAATCCCAAACGCTTAATGCACCTACCGCGTGTGCAGCAGCGGTCATGTTTTTCATGTTCAGCATGGCGCCTGTGCGGTAGTTCACATGCGTCAACATCAGCACGGCCACGTCTTGTTGAAGTGCGCTGTGTAATTCTTCGGCTTCTACCAGTTTGAGTTGGTAGCCGCGCTCTTTGCACAAGGCTTCTGCAATGTAGAGGTCGGTTGGAAAGTTGGTGCGCTCGCTCAGAACGATGTTCTTTTGGGGATGGTCGGCTTTGGCAATCGACAAGGCCGCACTGAGCACTTTGAACAAATTGATGGAGGTGCTGTCTGCCGCCACCACTTCATCGTCTTTGGCGCCAATGAGTTTGGCAATTTTGTTGCCTACTTGGAGGGGCAATTGAAACCAACCGGCTGTGTTCCAACTTTTGATCAGATCAGTGCCCCATTCTTGCGTCACCGCTTGTGCAACGCGTGCTGGCGTTGCTTTGGGCAAAACGCCCAATGAATTGCCATCCAAGTAAATCACGCCTTCGGGCAGTTGAAACAATTCACGCAATGAGCGCAAGGGGTCTTGTTGGTCCAGAGCTTGGCATTCGGCTAGAGAGTGGGTGGTCATGTTCAAAGTTCTCGAAGGATGGCGCGAACGGGACTTGCGTCCGCGCTCATGAGTTTGAGGGGCAGGGCGATCAATTCATAGTCGCCTTGTTCGATGTGATCGAGTTGCAAGTTTTCCAAGACGCGCATGTTGCGCTGTCGGATGACTTGGTGGCTGTCCAATGTCTTGCTGTCGGCTGGATCGATGCTGGCGCTGTCGATGCCAATCAGTTTCACACCGAGGTCTGCCAAGGCATGCAGTGTCTCGGGTGCGAATGCCGTGAGTTGCTTGTCAAATTGGTGTGTTGGAAATGTTGTGTAAGTTCTCACCACAATTCGCTCGGGGGCATGGTGCAGTTGATGCGCTAAATGCTGCATCGTGATCAGCGGTCCAACGCCAATGGCATGAATCACTCGGCAAGGACCTATGAAGGTCTGTAAATCGACTTGGCCAATGGCGGCGCCTTCTGGGTCGTAGTGCAAAGGCGCATCGGCGTGTGAGCCCACGTGGGGCGACAAGGTGATGGCGCTGACGTTGACAGGGCAATCTGCCGCAATTTGGGCAGACCATTTCAAATGGAAAGGCGTGTCGCCCGGAAAGACCGGGCTGCTTGCATCAATGGGTGGGGAAATGTCCCAAATTTTTTTCATGAGGCGCAAAGATAGCGCCCTCAGGAATTTGTGGTGTCGGTTATATCCAACAGATGCAAAATTTCTCACATCCAAGGGCTTTGGGACTTCGTCGTAAACTTGCACGCATGAATTTGTCACCCGAATCTTGGCAAGCCATTCAATTGACCTTGGCACTGGCCACCTCAACCACGGTGTTGTTGTTGGTTTTGGCGACGCCATTGGCTTGGTGGTTGTCGCAAACGCAATCTGCCTGGCGTGCACCCATTCATGCGCTGGTCACTTTGCCCTTGGTTTTGCCGCCGTCCGTTCTAGGTTTTTATTTGCTGATTGCGATGGGACCTCAAGGACCCTTGGGGCAATTCACGCAGGCCATGGGTTGGGGTGTGCTCTCGTTCACTTTCACAGGTCTGTTGATCGGTTCCATCTTGTTTTCATTGCCTTTTGCCGTGCAGCCTTTGCAGCACGCTTTTGACGCCATGGGACCCAGACCGATGGAAGTTGCGGCCACTTTGCGCGCCAGTCCATTGGATGCTTTCTTTGCAGTGGCATTGCCCATGGCCAAACCCGGCATGGTGACTGCTGCCATTTTGAGCTTTGCCCACACCGTGGGAGAGTTTGGTGTGGTGTTGATGATTGGCGGCAACATTCCTGGCAAGACACGTGTGGTGTCGACAGAAATTTATGGGCATGTTGAGGCCATGGACTACGCACAAGCGCACTTGTTGGCAGCAGGCATGTTGGTCTTTACGTTTTTGGTACTTTTTGCCTTGGCGTTGATGAACCGTCGTCAAAGGCAGGTGGTATGAGCAACCTGCATCTCAAGATCAAAATGAGTCGTCCAGTTTTTGAGCTGGACCTCGACCTTCAATTGCCTGGGCTGGGCATTACCGCTATTTTTGGGCCTTCTGGCTCAGGCAAAACAACATTGCTTCGTGCGGTGGCTGGCTTGGAAAAAAATCAAGTGGGTCGCATTCAAATCGGCTCGCATGTTTGGCAAGACACGCAGCAAGGCATCGACTTGCCAACCTGGCAACGCCCCTTGGGCTATGTGTTTCAAGAATCAAGTTTGTTGCCACACCTCAATGTGACAGATAACTTGAATTTCGGTCTGAAACGCGCAGAGAAGTCCTCAGGCAATGCGCAGTCAGATGCAGCCATGGCGCTGAAAGCCTCTATTGAACTCTTGGGCATTGGAAGTTTGTTGCAGCGCATGCCCGATCAGCTTTCAGGTGGTGAGCGTCAACGCGTGGCCATTGCCAGAGCCATCGCGATGAAGCCGAAATTGCTGTTGATGGACGAGCCCTTGGCGTCATTGGACGCTGCGCGTCGGCAAGAGATTTTTCCTTGGCTGACAAAGCTGCGTGATGAACTCAAGATGCCCATGTTGTATGTCACGCATTCAACAGAAGAAGTCACTCGCTTGGCCGATCATTTGGTGGTGTTGGATCAAGGGCAAGTCAAAGCGCAAGGTCCTGTGGGATCGGTCCTCACCCAGGTCGTCAATCCAGTGGTTGTGGGTGAAGATGCTGGCGCGCTGATTGAAGGATGCATCGGCGCAGTGGATACACAGTGGCATTTGTCGCGTGTCGATTTCGAGGGCGGTTGCGTTTGGATGCGCGATGCAGGGTTGCCTGTTGGTAAAGCTGTGCGCATTCGCATCTTGGCGCGTGACGTCAGTTTGGCCACCACCGAGCCGCAAAACACCAGCATTCAAAACCAACTGCGTGGCCACATTCAAAGCATCACGCCCGATGTGCATCCTTCTCAGGTGATGGTGGTTTTGAAGTGTGGTGCCGAAGAGGTATTGGCGCGCGTCACAAAGCGTGCGGTGGACGAACTCAGCTTGCAGGTGGGCCAGCCAGTGTGGGCGCAAGTGAAGTCTGTGGCCTTGGTAGCTTGAACAGTTTTTTTAAATCGCCTCAAACCAGTTTTCAAGTTTGAGTTTGGGTACGCGTGCAAACTCTTTTAAGTTGTTGGTCACCAATGTGCCGTCAATGCTCAGTGCATGTGCTGCGATCAAGGTGTCCATTGCGCCAATGGTCAAGCCTTGTTTTTCCAATGAGGCTCTGAGATCTGCATAGAACCAGAGACACTGACTGTCAAACGGAAGGACCTGCAATGGCGCCAAAAACAGGTCAAGCGCTTTTCGATTCTTGACAGAACCTGATTTGGCGACGCCATAAGCTAATTCTGAAGCGGCAATACTGCTAATACCGACTTCGCCAGCTTTGTACTTGCTGAATCTTTCGAGTACGTTTGGGGGGCGATTGTTGATGATGTAGATGCACGTGTTTGTGTCTAGCAAAATCACAATAAAACCTCAGGGCGAATTTGATGTTCGGGTTGTTGCCGCTCAATTTTGAAGCCTGATTCGAAAGCGTTCAATGCTGCTTCAATCGTGACCCAGGGATCTTCGATCGGCATCAATAAAACGCCTTCACCCACACGTTTGATAACAACTTCTTTGGCGTTGAATCGGTATTCCTTTGGAAGGCGAACAGCCTGACTGCGACCCGTTTGAAATATTTTGGCAGTGTCCATGTTGGCTCCGTTGCATGGTTAATTTGATATATACCAATGATATGCATCATATGCCACATCCTTGAGAATAGGCCATGCATCTGCTTGCCTTTTGAAAGTTATATGTTATCTGGTAATTAACAACTGATAAATAAGTAGTTTCGGTTTTAAGAAAAGACTTTCAGAATTCATTCATCTTATTTTTTAGATGTATTTCTGAGGTCTTCCATGAAAACAAATCTTCGATTCATTAGCCGCCTTTTCAGCGCATTGATCTTGGCCAGTGCGGGTGTCTCCACCTTGGCTTCTGCCCAAGCTGTCAGCTTGTTGAACGTCTCCTACGACCCCACCCGTGAGTTGTATGTCGAGTTCAACGCTGCGTTTGCCAAACACTGGAAAGTGAAAACCGGCCAAGATGTCACCATCAAGCAGTCACATGGCGGTTCAGGCAAACAAGCCCGCTCCGTGATCGACGGCATTGATGCCGATGTGGTCACCTTGGCCTTGGCGGGCGACATTGACGCTTTGAACAAACAAGCCAAGTTGATTCCCGCTGATTGGCAAAAGCGCTTGCCCCACAACTCATCACCCTATACCTCGACCATTGTGTTGGTTGTGCGTGAAGGCAATCCCAAAGGCATCAAAGATTGGGATGACTTGATCAAGCCAGGCATCAGCGTGATCACGTCTAACCCTAAAACTTCGGGTGGCGCTCGCTGGAACTATTTGGCTGCATGGGAATTTGCCAAGCGCAAATACGGCAGCGAAGCCACGGCCAAAGAGTTTGTGCAGAAGCTCTACAAAAACGTACCCGTGTTGGACACTGGTGCGCGTGGTTCTTCCGTCACCTTTGCACAACGCAACCAAGGCGATGTGTTCCTCTCGTGGGAAAACGAAGCGTACTTGTTGGAAAAAGAATTCAGCAGCAAAGTGGACGTGGTCTATCCTTCCATCAGCATCTTGGCGGAGCCGCCCGTGACGGTGGTCGACAAAACAGTTGACCGCAAAGGCACACGCGCTGCGGCGGAAGCCTACTTGCAGTACCTCTATACCGATGAAGGTCAAGACATTGCTGGCAAAAACTTTTACCGCCCCATTTCTGCCAAGGCACAAGCGAAGTATTCAAAGCAATTGCCCAAGATTCCTTTGTTCACCATTGAGCAAGCCTTTGGCGGTTGGGAGAAAGCCGACAAAGATCACTTTGCCGACGGTGGCAGCTTTGATCAGATTTATCTGAAGAAGTAAGGGGCTACTTACCAAGGAGTTGCTTTGCTGCGAAGACTTTAGCCGCTCAATTGGGCTTTATATGCCTTAAGCGTATAAACAAACAACAAATGATTCGTTTGAGTTTTGAGGATGGACTTGGACAATCACACCCTTACTCATTTGAGACCCACCATGAACAAGATCAAAACCATTGCCGCCGCCACCTTGCTGGCCATCTCTGGCCTCAACGTATCAGCCCAAACTTTGCTGAATGCCTCTTATGACGTGGCCCGCGAGTTTTACAAAGACTACAACGCCGCCTTCATTGCCAATTACAAAAAGACCACTGGCAAAGATGTCAAGATTGACCAGGCCCATGGCGGTTCCAGTGCACAAGCTCGCGCGGTGAATGACGGTTTGGATGCCGATGTGGTCACCATGAATACCACCACCGACATCGACTTCTTGGCCAGCAAGGGCATTGTGGCGGCCGATTGGACCAAGCGATTCCCACACAGTGCATCGCCCACCAGCTCCACCATGCTGTTTCTCACACGCAATGGCAATCCCAAAAACATCAAAGACTGGGATGACCTGATCAAGCCTGGCATTCAAGTCATTGTGGTCAATCCTAAAACCGGTGGCAATGGCCGCATGGCCTACATGGCTGCTTGGGGTTATGTGCGCAAAAAAGGTGGCAGCGAAGCCGATGCTGCAGCTTTCGTGGCGAAGCTCTACAAAAACGTGCCTGTGTTGGCCAAAGGTGGTCGAGATGCCACCACCATCTTCTTGCAACGCAATATTGGCGATGTGCTTGTGACTTTTGAGTCCGAGGTGATCTCTGTCGACAACGAGTTTGGCGCCGGCAAAGTAGATGCGGTGCACCCTTCCATCAGCATCGTGGCTGAAAACCCAGTCGCTGTGGTGGAGCGTACCGTTGCAAAGAAAGGCACTGGCGATTTGGCCAAGGCCTATTTGAACTACCTCTACTCCGATGAAGCGCAAGAGATTGCCGCTAAGCATGCCTTGCGCCCCACCAATCCCGCCATCTTGAAAAAATACAGCAAGACCTTCAAGCCTTTGCAGTTGTTCACCGTGAACGAAGTGTTTGGCTCTTTCGCTGAAGCACAAAAAGTGCACTTCAACGATGGCGGTCAGTTCGACAAGTTGTACACCGTTAAGTAATTCATGCTGTCTCGTTCCGCTGCGGCGGCGCCTGCTAAGCGCAGAGCGCCGGCCCGGGTTTTGCCCGGTTTCAACATCACCTTGGGGTACACCTTGATGTACCTTTGCTTGATTGTGCTCATTCCTTTGTCGGCCCTGGTGTTCAAAACGTTCACACTCACGTGGGATCAGTTTTGGGCAGCCGTCACAGGCCCTCGCGTGATGGCGTCTTATCGCCTCACCTTTGGAGCCTCTTTGATCGCGGCATTGGTCAATGTGGTGTTTGGTTTGTTGGTGGCGTGGGTGTTGGTGCGCTATCAGTTCTTTGGCAAGAAAGTGGTCGACGCCTTGGTCGATTTGCCATTTGCTTTGCCCACTGCGGTGGCAGGTATTTCACTGACCGCTTTACTGGCAGGCAATGGTTGGGTGGGGCAGTATCTGGAACCCATGGGCATTCAGTTGGCCTTCAACCCCAACGGCATTGTGATTGCACTCATCTTCATTGGCTTGCCGTTTGTGGTGCGCACTGTGCAGCCCGTACTTGAAGATGCTGAAAAAGAATTGGAAGAAGCGGCCACTTGCTTAGGGGCCTCGCGTTGGCAAACTTTCAGCAAGGTCATTTTTCCTTCCATTGCGCCGGCATTGCTTACAGGTTTTGCCATGGCCTTTGCACGGGGCATGGGCGAGTATGGCTCGGTCATTTTCATTGCGGGCAACATGCCCATGATTTCTGAAATCACACCCCTCATCATCATTGGCAAGTTGGAGCAATACGACTACGCGGGTGCCACTGCAGTGGCCACTGTGATGTTGGTCATCTCGTTCATCTTGCTACTGATCATCAATGGCTTGCAAGCTTGGCAGCGCCGTCACACAGGAGCGCCTGCATGAGCACGAATCTCATTCGCCGCGCAGAAGCCGGCACCACAGAGTCTGCGTGGGTGCGCTACACCCTCATTGGCATCACGCTGATCTTCTTGTTTTTGTTTTTGGTATTGCCACTGGCTGCAGTCTTTGCTGAAGCACTGCGCAAAGGCTTTGATGCGTATTGGGAAGCGCTCAAAGAACCCGATGCCTGGTCTGCCATTCGCCTCACGCTCATCACAGCTTTGATTGCCGTGCCTCTCAATTTGGTGTTTGGCATTGCCGCAGCATGGTGCATTGCCAAGTACGAGTTCAAAGGTAAATCTGTTCTCACCACCTTGGTGGACTTGCCATTCTCAGTGTCCCCAGTGGTGGCAGGCTTGGTGTACGTGCTGATGTTTGGCGCACAAGGCTGGTTCGGTCCTTGGCTGCAAGAACACGATGTCAAAATTATTTTTGCTGTGCCTGGCATTGTGTTGGCAACGGTGTTTGTCACGTTCCCTTTCATTGCGCGCGAGTTGATTCCGCTCATGCAAGCGCAAGGCAACGAAGAAGAGCAGGCGGCCATTGTGTTGGGTGCCACAGGCTGGCAAACCTTTTGGTATGTCACCTTGCCCAAGATCAAGTGGGGTTTGATCTACGGCGTCATTTTGTGCAACGCGCGCGCTATGGGCGAGTTTGGTGCAGTGTCGGTGGTGTCGGGTCACATTCGTGGGCAGACCAACACCATGCCTTTGCATGTTGAAATTTTGTACAACGAATACCAATCGGTGGCGGCCTTTGCGGTGGCGTCTTTGTTGGCCCTGCTGGCGCTGGTCACCTTGGTGATCAAGTCGGTGGCCGAGTGGCGCCACGAACGCGAGATGAAAGCCATTCGCGATTTACCGCCAGAAAACGCCAATGCAGCGCCTGTGGGCGCCTCAGTGAAAGCAGCTTGAAGGCTGAAAGAAAGTATCCCCATGAGCATCGAAATCAGAAACGTTCACAAACAGTTTGGCGATTTTCACGCACTGCGTGATGTCAGCCTCGACATTGACTCTGGCGAGTTGGTCGCTTTGTTGGGACCTTCAGGTTGCGGCAAAACAACCTTGCTGCGCATCATTGCTGGTTTAGAAACAGCTGACACGGGCAGCATTGCTTTCAGCGGTGAAGACACCACGCACGTGCATGTGCGCGAGCGCCAAGTGGGCTTTGTGTTCCAGCACTACGCCTTGTTCCGCCACATGACCGTGTTTGAAAACGTGGCCTTTGGCCTGCGCATGAAGCCGCGCAGTGTGCGTCCGTCAGAAGCCGTCATCAAACAAAAGGTGCACGACTTGCTGGGCTTGGTGCAACTCGATTGGTTGGCTGATCGTTACCCTTCACAACTCTCGGGTGGTCAGCGGCAACGGATTGCGTTGGCACGTGCTTTGGCCGTAGAACCCAAGGTGTTGTTGCTCGACGAACCCTTTGGTGCGCTGGATGCCAAGGTGCGCAAAGAATTGCGCCGTTGGTTGCGCCGCTTGCACGACGATTTGCATGTCACCAGTATTTTTGTAACGCACGACCAAGAAGAGGCTTTGGAAGTGGCCGATCGAGTGGTGCTCATGAACAGCGGCCGCGTAGAGCAAATTGGCTCCCCCCAACAAGTGTGGGACCATCCTGCCAGCCCCTTTGTGTATGGCTTTTTGGGTGATGTTAACTTGTTCCATGGTCGCGCCCACGAAGGTGAAATGCTGATAGGCGGCGACAACGCTGTCAGCCTCAACAGCCCCGAGCATCAGTACGTGCAAGACAGCAAAGCGTTTGCCTATGTGCGCCCTCATGACATTGAAGTCAAGCGCTACAGCAATGGCGATGCAGGCATCAAAGCCAAGCTGACCCGCGCCATCGTGGTAGGCCCCATTGCGCGCTTAGAGTTTGAGCCCGTGGACCATCATGAATTTGCCAAAGACACCGTCATTGAAGCCCAACTGTCTGCGCACTTGTTTGCCGAGCAGCAATACAAAGAAGGCGAAACTTTGGTGTTAACCCCACGCAAGGCGCGCATCTTTGTAGAAAGCTGATCAGGCAAAATAGGGGCATGACCCAAGACATTGTCGTTCAAGCCCCCGCGCAAGCTGCGCAACTTTTCTTGCTGTTCCATGGTTATGGTGCAGACGCGCAAGACATGCAGCCTTTGGCCAAACGTTTTGCGGATGAATTTCCGCAAGCCTGTGTGGTGTGCGTGCAGGCCATTGACCCTGCAGAGGCTGGTTTTGGCTGGCAGTGGTTTCCTCTCCAAGGTGTAACCGAAGAAAACCGCCCTCAACGGGTGAGCGATGCCATGCCTGGTTTTGTATCGCTCATTCGCGCATGGCAACAACGCGCAGTTGTAAGCCATGAAGCCACAGCTTTGGTGGGCTTCTCTCAAGGCGGCATCATGTCCTTGGCTGCCAGTTTGCAAGAGCCTCAATTGTGCGGTCGCGTGATGGGCTTTGGCAGTCGATTTGTCACTTTGCCAACGCATGCGCCAGAAACCGTCACCTACCATTTGTTCCACGGCAAATCAGACAACGTGATTCATTACGGCTACGCGGTCAGTGCGGCTGAGCACTTGGTGGCCATTGAGGCCGATGTCACGGCCGATGTGTTGCCCTACATTGGGCATGAAATTCATCCCAACATGATGGACTTGGCCATTGAGCGTCTCACCACGCATTTGCCCAAGCGTTTTTACAAGCAAGTTCACGAAGCCGATCCGGGTGACTCACCTGTACGTCACTGAGCCCCGTAAAATTACGCCCAACCATTTCAGTCACCCTCAGGGTGTCGTACCTCAAGAGATCTTTGTCATGAAATTTGCAACTGCTTGCGCCGCTCTGATGACCTGCCTGTTACTGCAGGGATGTGCTGTGGTTGCTGTGGCCGATGTGGTGGCCTCGACCGTCATTTACACCGGTAAAACGGTGATCAATGTGCTTGACGCTGTCACCCCCGACATCGTCAACAAGAAGAAAAAAGATTAAATACCGAGCCAGCCGTTGGTGCGCGCAAAGTACAAAGCTTGCGTGCGGCTGTTTACACCCAAGCGTCGGAACAAACGCCAAAAGTGAACCTTGACAGTGTGCTCGCTGATGGCCAGTTTGTCGGCAATGTCGCGGTTGCTCAGTCCTTGGTCCAGCATCAAAATCAATTGCTTCTGACGCTTTGACAGCTTGGTCGGAGCGGCGGCATTGGCAGCGGCCTCCGCTTCTTCAGGGGTGGGCAAGAAAGTGCGCAGACCTTCGATGATGGTGTTGGGTGGGCTGGCTTTTTCTAAAAACAAATTGGCGCCTGCCTCTAAGCAAGCTGCTTCGCACTCGCTGGCTTCCGAGCCGGTCACAATGACCAAAGGCACATTGGGAAATTTGGCCTTCACAGCATGCACGCCCGACAAGCCCAAGGTGTCGGGCAGTTTCAAATCGAGACAGAACAACTCTGGCTCGCCTTGGCGTTCAACCGTGGACTCCAAACTGCTGAGTTTGTGAACGGACACCACCTTCAAACCGGGGCGAACCCGCTGAACCAACATGGTGAGGGCATCGCGCATCAGCGGGTGGTCGTCAATCACGTAAACGGTCATGGTGTGCTCAAGAATGAAACTTAAAGTATGAGCGTATCAGCAAAGCCTGCAACAAATCAAGCAACTTTTGCGTAATTTGAACACTTATTGCAGATTTAACAGATTCCAAACCACACCTGCTGGCGCAAGCGTCAAGACTTGGCTTTGGCCTTTTCGGCCAATTCGGCGCGCAAAGTGGCCAAGGCTTCTGCCACAAGCGCTGCGCTGACACCTTCACCGAAAGTGACTTGTGCGCCCAAGGCTGCCAATGCTTTGGCGTCGTCTTGTTGCAATTGCGCAATGGCCATGCCTGCGTCTTTGGGGGAGCCAAAACCCAAGCTTTGCAACAACACACGGCCTTGTGAGTCGACCAGTTTGAAATAAAACTGACTGTCTTGTTCACGGTATTGTTTGAAGGCGGGGCTGGCCGCGCGCGCTGTTTTGGCATGGCCTTGCGAGCTTGCCGCGCTGGCCAAGGAGCGCAAGCCCACGGCGTGTCGCAACTCTTTGATGAACGGGGTGGCCAACTCACGTGCTTTGGCCGCGCCTTTGTGCAAAATGGCATCGACCGTGGCGGGGTTGTTGATCAGCTCTTCGTATTTGGCACGCATGGGCGCAACTTCGCGGTCAATGCGTTCAAACAACATTTGTTTGGCATCACCCCAGCCAATGCCATCGGCATAGGCCTTGGCCAAGCTGGCAGTTTCTTCGGCGCTGGCAAAGGCTTGGTAAATTTGAAACAAGGCCGAGCCTTCGGTGTCTTTGGCTTCGCCAGGTGCGCGTGAATCGGTCACGATGCCAGAAATCAATTTCTTGAGCTGCGCACTCGACGAAAACAAAGGAATGGTGTTGTCGTAGCTTTTGCTCATCTTGCGGCCGTCCAAGCCTGGCAACAAGGCCACAGACTCTTCAATGACTGCTTCGGGCAACACCAAGTGCTCACCATACAAATGGTTGAAGCTAGACGCCATGTCGCGCGCCATTTCAATGTGTTGAATTTGATCGCGGCCCACAGGTACTTTGTGCGCCTTGAACATCAAAATGTCGGCGCCCATCAGCACGGGGTACATGAACAAACCCGCAGTGACGTCGGCATCAGGATCGTTGCCAGCCAAGTTGTTTTTGTCGACAGACGCTTTGTAGGCGTGTGCACGGTTCAACATGCCTTTGCCTGTGACGCAGGTCAGAAACCATGTGAGTTCGGGAATTTCGGGAATGTCGGACTGGCGATAGAACATCACGCCATCAGGGTCCAAGCCGGCTGCAATCCAGCTGGCGGCAATTTCCAATGTAGAACGTTGAATGCGCGCTGGATCATCGCATTTGATCAAGGCGTGGTAGTCGGCCAAAAAGTAAAAGCCTTGTGTGGTCGGATTGCGACTGGCTTGCACTGTGGGGCGAATGGCGCCCACATAGTTGCCCAAGTGCGGCGTGCCTGTGGTGGTGATGCCGGTAAGAACGCGAGTGCGTTGGGAGTGGTTGGTCGTCATGGCAATGGATGCTTCAAGAAGAGGGCTTTAAGGGCTTTAAGGTCTTTAAGTCAGAGATTTCAAAATCAGTTCGATCAGTCCAAACGTGGTGTTCATCACCGGGTCGAGCCACAGGTGATTGACCACACCTGTGATGGCCAAGGCCATCACAATGAAAAAACCATAAGGCTCGATGCGCGAGAATTGATAGGCCTGGCGCCAAGGCAACAAGCCCACCACGATGCGGCCACCATCCAAGGGTGGCAGGGGGAACAAGTTGAAGGCAAACATCACCACGTTGCTCAGCACGCCGGCTTTGCACATGGCCAAGAAGAATTTTTCGGTAACGCCAAAGTCGGTGTAGACCACATACAGCAGGGCCCACATGATGGCTTGAATCAAATTGGCCCCCGGCCCTGCCAAGGCCACCCAAATCATGTCGCGTTTGGGATGACGCAAATTGCCAAAGTTGACCGGCACGGGCTTGGCGTAGCCAAACAACAAGGCGCCGCTGGTGCTGAAGTAAAGCAGCAAGGGCAACAAGATGGTGCCGACCCAATGGATGTGCGCAAAGGGATTGAGCGTGACGCGTCCCATCATGTAAGCCGTGCGGTCGCCAAAGTATTTGGCTGCATAGCCGTGCGCAGCCTCATGCAAGGTGATCGCAAAGATCACGGGCAGGGCATAGACCGAAACGGTTTGGATGAGGTTAGAGGTGTCCACAGAGCGATTGTCTCAAAGAGTTGGCTTGGTTTTGGAGCGGCTGTTTACAAACCCAGCAGGGCAATGTCGCCCAAACCTTGCCTTACCACCTCGATGCCATCCCCTGTGCAATCGACCACGGTGGTGGGTTCACGGTTGCAGGCGCCGGCATCGATCACGCCAGCGATGAGTTTCTCGTAACGATCGCGAATTTCTTCGGGATCGTTCAGCGGATCAGTTTCATCGGGTGGAATGAGGGTGGTGGCCAGCAGGGGCGCGCCATGCAGTGCCAGCAATTCTTGCAGCACCGCATGTCCTGGTACGCGCAAGCCAATGGTCTTGCGTTGTGGGTGGCTCATTCTGCGCGGCACTTCTTTGGTGGCTTCCAAAATGAAGGTGAAGGTGCCGGGTGTGGCTTGCTTCAGCATTCTGAATTGGGCGTTGTCCACTTTGGCGTAGTTGGCCAGCTCACTCAGGTCGCGGCACAAAATGGTGAGATGGTGTTTGTCATCAACCCCTCGCACTTTGCGCAAATGATCGGCCGCCGCCTTGTCGTCCATGTGGCAGACCAGCGCGTAACTGGAATCGGTGGGCACGGCCAGCACGCCGCCTTGGTTGAGCAAGCTCACGGCTTGTTTGAGCAAGCGTTGTTGGGGGTTTTCGGGGTGAACAGAAAAATACTGGGCCATGTCAATTCAAACGCTTAAGACTCAATGGGTAAAACTTGGATGCGACTTTCGCGCACCGTCAACCAGGCGCCCAACGCACCACACAAGGTGACCACGCCCATGCCCACCAAAGTCCATTGGTCGGGCATGTGGTCAAAGACCAACCACCCCCCCAGCATGGCAAACCCAATTTGCGTGTAGAAATAAGGTGTGAGCACGGTAGCAGGTGCTTTGGAAAATGCTTTGATCAACAGGTAATGCCCCACCGTGGCAAAGCTGCCCATGATGAGCAGTTGTGCCCACACAAATCCATCGGTGGGAAGCTCCCAAACGAAGGGCAATACAAAGGCGCCCAGTGCTGTCCCCACCCAGCCGGTCAGAATGTTCATGGTGATGGGGTCTTCGGTTTTGGCCATTTTGCTGGTGAGCAAATGAAAACTGCCATTGGTCACAATCAGCATCAAGGGAAATATCAAAACCCAATCAAAGTGTTGGGTGCCAGGACGCACCATGATCAGGGTGCCAATGAAGGCACCCATCACCAAGGCCCAACGGAGCTTGCGCACTTTCTCGCCAAGCACCATGGCGGCCACTACAGTGACCACCAGGGGCGTGATGGATGCAATGGCGGTGAACTCGCCAACAGGCATGTGCTTCAAACCATAAAACGCACACAGGCTGCTCCCAAACAAGAGCGCGCCGCGCGCCAATTGAAATCTAGGGTGGTCGGTTTTGAAGAGGGCCATGCCGCGTTGTGGCAAAAAGAAAACGGTGCTGAACAAGGCTTGAATCAGGTAGCGAAACCACAAAGCCAACATCAATGGAACACTGGCGCTGACGTGTTTGGTGGTGGTGTCCAGTATCGCAAAACATGCAACAGACAAAACGACGAAGCCAATGCCGGCGAGCGTTTGAGCAGGGGCGTGTTTCACTGGATCCGGTCTGACAACAGTTCCCACACGGGGGTCAGTTGCCCTGGTAACCAAGGCAAGGTGCCGAGGTCGGTGTGGCTTTCCTCGGGGCTGTGGAAGTCGCTGCCGCGAGAGGCTGCCAATTCGAATTCGAGCGCAGTGTCTGCGTATTGCAAGGCATCGGCGCTGGAATGACTGCCGGTGATGACTTCAACGGCGCGGCCACCGTGGTTTTTAAATTCAGTGAACAGCGCAAACTCTTCGTTGGCTGTGAAGCCATAACGTGCGGGGTGGGCAATGACGGCAATGCCGCCAGCGCCCGTGATCCATTTCACGGCATTCTCAAGCGAAGCCCAGCGGTGCGGCACAAAGCCGGGTTTGTTTTCGGTGAGGTACTTGCGAAACACTTCAGAGGTGTCTTTGCAAACGCCGGTTTCAACCAAAAAGCGTGCAAAGTGTGTGCGTGAAATGAGTTCAGGATTGCCAACGTATTTGAGGGAGCCCTCGTAGGCACCCATGATGCCCACCTTGGCCAAACCCTCTGACATTTCTTTGGCGCGCTCGCTGCGGCCGCCGCGTGTATTGCGCAGGCCTTGCAACAAGGCTTCGTTTTGATGGTCAAAACCCAAACCCACAATGTGGACGGTTTTGCCTGCAAAGGTGATGGAAATTTCAACGCCGGTGAGGTACTTCATGCCCTCTGCTTTGGCTGCCGCCATGGCACGTTCTTGACCACCAATCTCGTCGTGATCGGTGAGGGCCCACAATTGGACGCCGTTGGCTTTGGCGCGCGCGGCCAAGGCTTCTGGCGTGAGCGTGCCATCAGAGACTACGGAGTGGCAATGTAAATCGGCGTTGAGTAAGGGTTCCACAGGGGTATTTTAGGCGCAGTGGTGCAGGCTGTCTTGTCTGCCTGATAATTCGGGCAGAAACAGTGAGATTGCTATGGCCTTGATGATCACCGATGAATGCATCAATTGCGATGTGTGCGAACCTGAATGTCCCAATCAGGCGATCTACCTCGGCCCGGAAATTTACGAAATTGACCCCAACAAGTGCACCGAGTGCGTAGGCCATTTCGACGAACCCCAATGTGTGCAGGTGTGCCCCGTGGCCTGTATTCCGGTCAATCCACAGCACGTGGAAACCAAAGAGACCTTGTTCCAAAAGTACCAGCGCCTGCAAAACGCGGCTTGAAAGCAGGGGCTGCCAAAGGAGGCAGTGCTTAGACCCCTTCAGGTCGGGGAGGCTTGGGACGGGGTGGTTTGCTGGTGTGAATTTGCACCATGGCTTTTTCCATGTTGCCCTCCATCAGCAAATCGGCCGCTTTGACCGAGCGTGCAATGCTCTCGTGAATCAATTCGCGTTGTTCGGCCATGGGCTTTTTAAGCACCCAATTGGCCACTTCTGATTTAGCGCCAGGGTGACCAATGCCCAAACGCAAGCGCCAATAGTCGCCCGTACCCAATTGGGCGTGAATGTCGCGCAGCCCATTGTGGCCGGCATGGCTGCCACCAAACTTCAACTTGGCCTGGCCTGGCACCACATCGAGTTCATCGTGCACCACCAAAATTTCTTGGGGTGCAATTTTGAAAAATTTGGCCAGAGCCCCCACAGACTTGCCCGACAAGTTCATGAAGGTTTGAGGCTCTAGTAACCAAATGGTTTGTCCTTTGACTTGGGTGCGAGCCACTTTGGCGAAATAACTTTTGTCGGGAACCAGGTTGGCATTGAGTTCGCGTGCCAAGGCGTCGATCCACCAAAAACCAGCGTTGTGGCGGGTGTCCTCGTATTCGGCGCCTGGGTTGCCCAAGCCAACAAACAGTTTGATCATGTGTGAGTATAAAAACAAAACAACCCGCACAAGGCGGGTTGTTTGAAACACAAAAAGTGTTGAAAGGGTGTGAAGAATTACTTCTTCTTGCCTTTGGCATCCGCAGCAGGTGCTGCGTCGGCTGCAGGAGCGGCTTCTTCAACTGCTGGGGCCACCACAGACACCAACACGGGGTTTTTCTTACCGTGTGTGATGGCTTTCACGCCCTTAGGCAATGTGATGTCGGCCAGGTGCAAAGAAACACCTTTCTTCAAACCAGACAAATCAACGTTGATGGCTTCTGGCAAATCGGCTGGCAAGCAAGCGATTTCGAGCTCATTCATGATGTGGTTGATCAAGCAAGCGTCTACTTTGACAGCAGGAGAAACGTCTTCACCTGTGTAATGGATTGGCACTTTGCGGTTCAAAGTGGTTTTGGCATCAACGCGTTGGAAGTCGATGTGCAAAACCAATTGTTTGTAAGGGTGCATTTGGAAGTCACGGAGCAACACTTTGGTTTCTTTACCGTTCAATTCCATGTCCAAGATGCTTGCGTGGAAAGCTTCTTTTTTCA
>JACCDX011569271.1_pt1 | contig 63585 bp, 60 predicted proteins | sample 7449681 | NCBI WGS metagenome assembly JACCDX01 (sample SAMN15323450, study PRJNA562643) | freshwater metagenome | isolation source: river surface water | place: USA:Blue River Watershed | collected 2017-08-18
AGAGCGCACCCCTCACCACTATGGCAACTACTTGAATCTATGCCACTTTGGTTCTTTGGCCAATGATCGCTCGCTCTCCATGATTTTACGGGCGGTACATACTTTAGTCGCTAAATACCCAGAGGCCCGAGAGCTTATCAAAGTGCATGCCTATGGCGCACCCTTAGATTCGTTAACTGTGGAGGCAATCAAGCAATACGATTACTCGGATCTCTTAGTGGCGCACGGTCGCCTTGAGCGCGATCCGGTAACCGGTCAATCGGGGCGTGAACGCGTAGCGCAAAAGATGCAAGAGGCCGATATCCTTCTTCTCTTGCATGGCAACGATGAGTGGTGCGCGGAATACATTCCATCGAAGTTTTATGACTACCTCTGGGCGGGCCGCCCCATTTGGGGTATTGCGCACCGCAATCCGCAGCTCGATCAGATGCTTACAGAGCGGGGATCGTATCTGAGCGCGGATGGCGATGCGGCGGGTATTGCCATGACGCTCGAGCGCATTTGGCTTGATTGGAAGAGGCAGCAACTCATTACCCCGATTTACAATCCTATTGGGGTGGATCAAGCGGTTCACACCATTTTGAGTCACCTTTATAGCTAAGCGGGCGCGCCTTTGAAAGACATCGTTCTGTATTGCAAGTCCTACTCCAAGGACTTTTTGCGCCTGCGCAATTTATTGGCATCGATTGAGCAATACAACAAAGACCAGCTCGATTTTTACATCTCTACCCCGGAGAGCGAGCGCGCTGCGCTCGAACGTCAAATTGGCGTTCAGGGCTATTGCTGGGTCTCCGACGAATCGATTGTGCGCGCTAACCCACGAGCGCCATTGGGTATTGATAAGACCAAGTCCGGAGGCCTTGCGCAGCAGGTCATCAAATCGGAATTTTGGCGCTTGGGTCTGGCAAAGAATTACGTGTGCTTGGACTCGGATTGCATATTTATTCAAGACTTTCAAAAAAGCGACTTTATCGCGAGCGATGGCTATCCCTATACAGTGATTTATCAAAACAAGGAGTACCATCAGCTCGCGATTAATCGGAACTACGCAAAAGCACCCCGTAATTTACAAGTGGACGCGGAAAATGTTAAAGCGATTTTTGGTCGCCGTGGCCCTAATTACTACTGCCTCTGCCCACCCTTCATTTGGTCAGCGTCCGTATGGCAATCACTCGATACAGAATTTCTTGAGCCTCGCGGCCAAACGCTATGGGATTTATGTACGCGTGAGCATCCAGAAACCTTTATTTATAACGAGGCCTTATTGAACTTTCGGGCCATTCCCCTATATCCGATTGAGCAATTGTTTCGGGTGTACTACTACGATTGGCATTACTTCCTATTGCGGCGTTTGGGTGAGTCAATTCCCAAACTCAAGGAAAATTATCTAGGTGTCATCTACCAATCTAGTTGGGACTTAAGTCTAGACCTTGGTCCTAGTAAAAAATCCGTTTTCTCGCGCGCCTTAAAAAAAATCAAGCGCGTGGGGCGCTATTTGCAAAGCTTCATCTAATGAGCACGCAAGCTACGATGACCACGCCGCTCGTGAGCGTCATCATGCCGGCCTTTAAGAGTGAGAAATACATTGGTCAAGCGATTGAGAGCATCCTAGCGCAAACCCATACGCATTTGGAGCTTTTGATTTTTGAGGATGGCTCCCCCGATCAAACCCGATCGGTCATTAATCGCTATGCCGATCCACGCATCGTCAAGGTGCTCTCGGACCAAAATCACGGCGTGGTTTATGCCCGTAATGCCCTCATTGATTTAGCCAAGGGTAAATATATTGCACTCATGGACGCCGACGATATTGCAGACCCTATGCGACTGGAAGCCCAGTTGCGCGTGTTGGAAAACAACGTGTGCGATGTGTGCGGCAGTGCCCAGTGGGTTTTGGATGATGCGACACAACAGCTTAAAAAATCCAAAGATAAATTTACGGATGCGGATTTGCGTGCGCTTCTGGCCATCTACTGCACCCTCTGCAACTCTGCGGTGACCGCGCGGGCTGAACTCTTTAAACGCCTCAAATACGACACCACGATTTTGACCTCCGAAGACTATTATCTGTGGGTGCAAATGGCCGCTGCCGGTGCTCGCTTTTTGAATTTGCGAGAGCGGCTTGTGACCTATCGGCAATACCCTGCGCAAACGAGCTCCGTGCATCTGGAAAAATTTAAGCGCTCCACGATTGAAGTGCAAAAGCGCTATTTGATGCTCTTGGGAATTGATGCAAGTCTACGCCCCGAGCCACTGCCTTGGCGAGAGCGTTGGCCGGTAGCACTCACTTTGCTTTGCGCCTTAAAAGAGCGCTTTCCAGAGATGTCGTATCGGGCCTGTGGTGAAATTTATGCGCGATTTCAGTATCGGCGCTCAGGGTTTTGGACACCCTTGACCCGTCTAGAGCGTGCGTTCGCGACCTGGTGGGTTAAGCGCTAAGAATTCGGTAATCGCCTCTTCACTCGTTCTATCAATCGCATCGGAAACTTCAAAGAGTTGCTGCGCACCGCGATACGAGTGCCAAAGCCTTGGTACGAGTTTGACGGCGCTACCCAACATCCCAGCTAAGTGGGACATCCCGCTTTTGGAACCAATGAAGAGATCGGCATAAAGTAGATGGTGAAAGGTCTCTAAAAAGGGCGTGTCGATGTGCTCGCTCACAGTGTGACCACGATGGGCAAAGTATTGGACCCAAGAAAAGGGCTCTCCCTTCTCCGACTGGTAAACACCCTGCTTGCCTTCACTAAAAATATGGATTGCAAGGGGGCGACGCGTTGTTCTCGCGATGAGATCCAAAATGGCGAGGTACCAGGAGTCGGGCAGCATGCGCGTGGCGAGATCGGAGAACTGCCGACCGGGCAACAAATCACCGCGGCGAATGTGGACGGCAATATTAAAGTGCTCGAGCTGGTAGGAGAGCGCAATCGGATCGGCTTGACGTGCGATGTCATACAGTTCACGAAACCACTCCCGGGTACTCGCGTACTCGTAATCGCCAAAGCGATTGTTACTCACTCGAAACACGGTATTGGGTTCCGGGTGCGCTTGAATAAACTCATCGACTGGGCGATAGACTTCATAATCGATTTGCGCATTTGATGGAATGTGCATCTCAAACGGGGGAAGATCGATAACCTTGAGTTCCCCTTGGCGAATGCGCTCTTCAATGGCGCTGCGACTCGGAAGAATACTTGCGAGACCCAGCATGCGATTGAGATCATCGCCAAGATTGTGGGTTTCATGGGCGCGAGCACCTCGGAGCCGACGAAGCCCTTGCCGTAGACGCCAGCGCCAATCGGTATTGGACGATTTACGTAGTTGCTCTTTGGCATAGGCAAATTGCAATTGATGGCGCGTGGCAATTTTGATGCCGCGGTTAATAAACCCAAGTGAGTGACCAATCCCTGCATCGGGATTATCGTAGTCAATGAAGTAGCGCTGATTCATTGTCCTAGATCACCCAAAATGCGCCTGCGAATGATTGATACATAGCGCGTGGTGTCAAAGGCCATGGCGGCTGGGCTTTTTAAAAAGTCAGCAATGTGCTCTTGGTAGCGTGCATAGGTTTTGGCATCGATGGATTTTAAGTAACGATGCACATCGGCGGTGCTTGCAAACTGCCGGCGATCAATAAAGCACTCGCTCGGTATGCGCTCACCAATCGTCTGCGACCCCCAGTACACGGGTACACAGCCAGCAAAAAAGCAATCAAAGATTTTTTCAGTAATGTAATCGGGCAAGTCTGCCACATTTTCATAGCAATAGGCGAATTTGGTTTTGCGATAGACCACCGATTTGTCTTCGATCTCACCAGCGTAGCTGGGAAAGGGTTTGTAGCCAACAAGTTGCGTGGCTAAGCGCTGTGCGCGGCGCTTGATTTTTCCCATGCGATCAAAGGCGGGGCTAGGCTTACCCCAACCCAGACCATAGAGCGCAAAATCGGCTCTCGCATGCTTTTCGTACCAGCGAATCACCGCTATACGCTCGCGGTAGAGGTCCCCTGAAATGCCAGGTGGGAAGGCTTTATTGGCGTTAATGATGTTGCTAAAAATAGGACGCTCGTTAAAGCCAGGAGAGGGCTCATAGCGAATTTGATTGGGAATCAGAAGCGGCACGGCATTGGGTAGGTGCAAAAGATCGCGATTCCAGGTAAAGAAGGCATTAAATTGCGCCAAGTAGACAGGATCGCGATTGAAGGGGCAAATGATCGGATTTTCGGTGGCAATGAGGTATTTGGGAGCAGGTAGGTTGGCAATGGCTTGTCCGTCATGCAGCAGGTGAAAGGCGATAGGGCGCCCCAGGTTCACATCAGGGTTATTGAGTTCCACGCCGTGCGCCAAAAACTCGGAGCGCAAAAGCCGATTGGTATAGGTCGGGTTATAGGTATGATGTTGATCAATGACCTCAAACGAGGCGTTTTTTACCCGATCCGGTTGATAATAATTTGCAAATTTCATTATTGATGACACTATACCGCTCACGAGGCGCTCGCCACCAGCCGATCTCCGAATCCTCCATTTTATTGGCAGGCCCCGTGCGTAATGTCGCCGCAACCATTGAGCGCGAAGTCAAGACCTTGATGGCGAGTTTGGTAAACTTCAAACAGAGTTCATGCCTCGTGATTGAAAGCGATTCGAGCGACGCGACCGTTCAACAATTGGAGCAATTGTCCAAGACCATGCCCCAGTTTTCCTATCTCAGCATGGGGCAACTCAGTAAACAATATCCTAGACGAACCGATCGGATTGCCTTGTGTCGCAATGCGATTATTGAAGCGGTGGCGCAAAACCCAGAGTACGCCGAAATTGACTACATTGCCATGGCCGATATGGATGGCATGAATCACCTTATCACCCCGGAGAAAATTGCCCAGTGCTGGAGCGTACCTGAGAACTGGGATGTGATTACCGCCAATCAATTGGGACCGTACTATGACATTTGGGCGCTACGCCATCGCGATTGGTGCCCCACCGATTGCTGGCAGCAAAAAACCGCGCTTGAAGCGGTGATTGGTGATCGACCCGCTGAACATTTAGCGGTCACCGCACGGCAAGTAACTCTGGATCCGCGCTCAGGCTTGATTGAAGTCGATTCGGCCTTTGGAGGTTTAGCGATTTATCGCAAAGATGCCTTTCTCGCAGGGCGCTATGCCGGAACGGATCGCCATGGTGGCTTTGATGTGGCGGACCACATCCCCTTTCATGAAGACTTGCGTCAAAAAGGATATAAAATTTATATCAATTGCGCACTCATTAATTGCGCGCAATACCCCGATGCCGTCGAACCCCCGCTACCTCAAGCACCTAAAGGGGTGCTCAAACTGGTTCAAGGTTTGGGGCAAATGCTCTTTGGCAAAAAACGCTTTAACAAATACCTAGACCTTATGAAGTCACCCTAGATTTCCAACTTTTGAACAATAGAAACAAGCGATGATTCTGGTTACTGGCGGCGCAGGCTTTATTGGTGGCAACTTTGTGCTTGGTTGGCTCAAGGACCCTCATGCGGAAGCCATCATTAATCTTGATAAATTAACGTATGCTGGTAATTTAGCCACACTTGATTCGCTAAAGAACGATTCGCGTCACATCTTTGTACAGGGGGATATTGGCGATCGCGCTCTGGTCACACACCTTATAAAAGAGTATCAACCGCGCGCCATTGTGAACTTTGCGGCTGAGAGTCATGTGGATCGCTCAATTCATGGGCCAGCCGATTTTATTGAGACCAATATTGTCGGCACCTTTAATCTCCTCGAATGCGCGCGCGAGTACTGGAGTGGCTTACCAGACGATGCAAAACGAACGTTTCGTTTTCATCATGTCTCAACCGACGAGGTCTATGGCTCACTAGCACCTACCGCTCCGGCATTTACGGAGACCCATCCTTATGAGCCCAATAGCCCGTATTCGGCCTCTAAAGCCGCGTCTGACCATTTGGTAAGAGCCTGGTTTCACACCTATGGTTTCCCGGTGGTGACCACCAATTGCTCGAACAACTATGGTCCATACCATTTCCCCGAAAAATTGATTCCTTTGGTGATTCTCAATGCGATCAATAGCAAGCCCTTGCCAATCTATGGTGATGGTCAGCAAGTACGGGATTGGCTTTATGTCGGTGATCATTGCTCGGCAATTCGTGCGGTGTTAGCTCACGGTGCGCTGGGAGAAACGTACAACATTGGTGGTTGGAATGAGAAAACTAATTTAAGTGTCGTGCAAACCATTTGCCAGATTTTGGATGAGTTAAGACCGAGAGCTGATGGACAGTCTTACGCCCAGCAAATCACCTTCGTGAAAGACCGCCCTGGTCACGATCGGCGCTATGCGATTGACGCACGCAAAATTGAGCGCGAGCTTGGTTGGCGACCCGCTGAAACCTTTGATACGGGGATTCGTAAAACCGTGCGGTGGTATCTCGAGAATCCATCCTGGGTGGAAGGGGTGGTAAGTGGCGCCTATCGTGATTGGCTGCAAAAGCAATACAACTAACATTCATCAACACTTGATTCGATGAACATTCTGGTTTTTGGTAAAGATGGCCAATTAGGTAAAGCCTTTCAAAGCGTCTTTACAGATCAGAAGCTTGGCGAGCATCGCATTCACTACGTGGGTCGTGCGCAATGTGACCTTAGTAACGCCGATGCCATAACCAATCTTTTGCGAGAAACCAAACCAAACCTCATCATCAATGCCGCGGCGTATACAGCAGTGGACCAAGCCGAACAAGAAGTCGATTTAGCCTATGCCGTCAATGCCAATGCCCCAACCGTTATTGCGCAATACGCAGTGAGGGAGGGCGCAACTTTGTTGCATTACTCCACTGATTACGTGTTTGATGGAACGAAAACCACTCCCTACCTTGAGAGCGATGCGCGCAATCCCTTGGGGGTCTACGGTAAAAGCAAGGCGGCTGGTGAAGAGGCAATAGAAAAAGTATTTGCAGCCCATCCAAACCCCCAAGCGCAATTTGCGATTTTGCGAACCAGCTGGGTCTATGGCGATGGGGGGAACTTTATTCGTACGATCTTGCGGCTCGCTAAAGAGCGCGAAAGTCTAAAAGCCATTGCCAATCAATATGGGGTACCCACCAGTGCGCTCTGGTTAGCGAGCATTAGCCTAGCGATGGTGCTTGATGAGAATCATCAACTGCGATCCTTTCCTTCAGGCATTTACCACGCCATCCCCCCAGGGGAAACTACTTGGTATGAATTAGCTTGTTTTGCAGTAAAGGTTGCCTCAGATGCGGGTGCGGATCTAAAACTGCATCCTAATCAGATCGCCGCCATTCCTGCTTCGGAGTACCCCTTACCAGCGCCGCGACCGATGAATTCGCGCATGGCGCGACCTGCTTTAGATACGCTTTTGAACCAGATCCATAAAGGCGATGATGTGACAAAATGGCAGCAATGGCAACAATCATGGCAAGAGCCAGTCGCTGACTATGTTCAAGACTTAGTGCTTTATAAACACATCTAAGGACTTCCTAAAGGCATTTCCCGATGACAGTAAATTTGATGAATTCAAAAAATCGCAAGGGCATTATCTTGGCTGGTGGCTCGGGCACGCGCTTGTATCCCGTCACGCAAGCGTTCTCTAAGCAACTCATGCCCGTCTATGACAAGCCGATGGTGTATTACCCGCTAACAACCCTGATGCTCGCTGGTATTCGCGATATTTTGTTAATTTCCACACCACACGACACCCCACGCTTTACCGAGTTATTAGGCGATGGTTCACAGTGGGGGCTCAGCATCAGTTACTGCGTGCAGCCATCGCCTGATGGTCTCGCCCAAGCCTTTATTTTGGGCAAATCCTTTGTGGGTCATCAGCCGAGTGCCTTGGTACTGGGTGACAATATTTTTTATGGTCATGAGCTCGTGGAGCAACTGCAACGGGCGAATGCGCAAGCCGATGGCGCAACCGTATTTGCCTATCATGTGAACGACCCTGAGCGCTATGGCGTCGTGGAGTTTGATAAAGATTACAAGGCGCTCTCGATTGAAGAAAAGCCTGCAAAGCCCCGCAGTAGTTATGCGGTAACCGGTCTTTATTTTTACGATCATCAGGTCTGTGATATTGCTACTTCGATTAAACCCAGTGCCAGGGGCGAGCTTGAGATTACCGATGTCAATCGTGCTTATCTCAATAACAACGCATTAAGTGTTGAGATTATGGGGCGCGGCTATGCTTGGCTCGATACGGGTACGCACGATTCGCTTTTGGATGCTGCAGGCTTCATTGCTACTTTGCAAAAACGTCAGGGCTTGATGGTCGCCTGCCCCGAAGAGATCGCTTACCGACAGGGTTGGATTAGTCAAGAAGCCGTGGAGAAGGTAGCCAATCAACTCAGTAAAAGTAGTTATGGTCAGTATCTATCCAAAATGCTTTATGAGTTAAATACCAGTGCACAGCCAATTGGTTTGTCTGCCAAGGCAAAGCCATGATCATTAATACCAATCCGAAATTACAAGTCAAGCCTACCACCATTCCTGAGGTGTTGATGGTGGAGCCTAAGGTCTTTGGGGATCAGCGCGGTTGGTTTACCGAATCCTTTAATCGCAACGATTTTGCCAACGAGACTGGACTTCAGGTCGAGTTTGTGCAAGATAATCATTCCTTCTCACGCCAGTGGACACTGCGAGGGATGCATTACCAACTCGAACACACGCAAGGCAAACTGGTGCGAGTGGTTGCAGGTTCGGTCTTTGACGTGGCCGTCGACTTACGCAAAGACTCATCAACTTTTGGCCACTGGGTGGGGGAGACATTGAGCGCTGAAAACCATCGCCAACTGTGGATCCCTCCCGGCTTTGCGCATGGCTTTTTGGTCCTATCCGATACCGCAGAGTTTTTATACAAAACCACCGATTACTACGATCCAAAGAGCGAAGTCTGTTTGTCGTGGTGTGACCCCGCCATCGGGATCCAATGGCCCATTCCAGGGGGCGTGGAGGTATCGCTCAATACTAAAGATGCGGCAGGTCTTTCCTGGGAGCAAGCCCCCAAGTTTTAGTGGTATCCATCGAGTCGCTCTGAAAGTCGAAGGTAATGAGCAAGGCCCATGACTAAACCATACGATAATCGAGCCATGGCTAGTTCATCGCAGACGCAATGGTCACAGCGCGCATCCATCCATGAGATTGATGGGGTAGGATCGATCACTCAAGAGGGGGATGCCCCCAAAATCTTGATCGTCAAGCTCTCGTCCTTAGGCGATGTGCTCCATACCTTGCCCATTGTTTGGGATTTGCGCAAGCGCTTACCCCATGCGCAAATCGATTGGATTGTGGAAGAGGCCTACGTCCCATTACTGAAACCCTTAGAAACCACCAACACATTTAGAGGGATTGATCGGATTATTCCGCTCGCGTTTCGGCGCTGGCGTAAAAGCCTTTGGAGTCGAAGTACCTGGCATGAGTTTTGGGAAATGCGCCAAATGCTCCAAGCCACCGCCTATGATGTGATTCTTGAAACGCAAGGCTTAATCAAATCCGCATTGATATGCGCACTTGCTAAAAAATCCGCTCACGCGGTAGTTTCTGGTCTTGGCAATGCCACCGAGTACTCAGGCTATGAGCCGTTGGCACGCTTTTTTTATACCCAAGCAGTGCAGGTACCCAAACAGTGCCACGCGGTTGATCGCGCGCGTTGGGTGATGTGCTCGGCAATGGACTGGCCACTCATTAAGCGCGAGAACGAACCACCGCAGTTTTATCCTCCTGAATTTGTAAAGCATCTTCCAGTTCTGCACCTCAAGAATCTTTCCAGCGCGGCTTGCGACCCCACCGCGCCGTATGTGCTGTGTTTTCATTCCACGGCCCGAGCGGCCAAGCGCTGGGCCAATGAGTCCTGGATTGATTTGGGAAAATCATTGGCTAAAGAAGGCTGCCGATTGGTACTGCCTTGGGGGAGCACGAGCGAAAGGCAGGTTAGTGAATTCATCGCAAGTCACATTCCGGGAGCAATCGTTCCAAGAGCCATCTCAATTGAAGAGGCCTATTCGCTCATTGCCCACGCCGCGCTCATCGTGGGGGTGGACACCGGTTTAACCCATTTAGCCGCCGTTTTGGGTAAACCCACGGTCGAGATTTATTGCGACTCCCCGCGGTGGAAAACCGAAGGCTATTGGTCCAGGCAAATCGCTAATCACGGTGATGTGAAACAACCACCGACGGTTGCCGAGGTGGTGAGTAGCTGCCAAAGATTGATTGGCTCAAGTAATCATAGGGAATGAATCGCAACCTGACTTACTTTGATTGGTACCAAAGCCCTAGCTTTTGTGATTGGGCAGCACACATGCGTTGAATCACGCCATCCACATCCGTGGGTTTTGCCCAGTCTAGGAGAGTAATGGCGCGCTCTGGGTTACCGACGCTGTGTTGGATTTCATTGGGTCGGAAAAACGCAGGATTAATTTCCACATGGGCTTGCCAATCCAAATCAAAATACTCAAAGGCTTTAGCGACAAAGTGGGTGAGCGACACCATACGACCGGTAGCGATCACAAAATCATCGGGCCTATCTTGCTGCATCATGAGCCACATGGCTTCCACATACTCCGGGGCCCAGCCCCAATCCCGGCAGATCTCTAAATTGCCCAGTTGGATCTTTTGAAGCAGCCCCGCTTTAATTTTGCTCGCCCCCACAATGATTTTTTGGGTGACAAAGCGCTCTGGACGCAAAGGCGATTCGTGGTTAAACAGAATGCCCGTGCAAGCATATAAGCCATAAGATTCACGGTAGCTGTTAATGAGCCACTTGGCAGTTGATTTCGCAACTGCATAGGGGCTACGAGGTGCAAAGGGTGTGGATTCATTAGCGGGGGTCGAGCCAGTATCACCAAAACACTCGCTGGAGCCCGCATTGTAAAAACGTACGGACTTACCCAACACGCGGATTACCTCCAAAATATTCAAGGTGCCAATAGCAATACTTTCAATGGCTTCAACTGGTTGCTCAAACGAAAGGCCAACGGAAGTTTGTCCAGCGAGGTTGTAAATTTCATCGGGATCAGCGCTTTGAATGGCGTTAAACACACTACGAAAATCGTTAATGGAAACAGATATTAGCTTAACTTGTTCGTGAATACCTAGGGCATTTAAGTTGCTAAATGAGGATGCCATGACATCACGCGACGATCCAGTAACTGCATAGCCTTTGGTAAGAAGGTGTTGTGCTAGGTAAGCACCATCTTGTCCAGTAATACCAATAATGAGAGCATTCTTAGTCATAAAGTTGTCAATGAATGGGACATTTATTATTAAGGGTAGTTTAAGCGGTAGATGTTGTGCTGAACTAATTTCAAATTTGCTTTGATTAGTCCTTTAAAATAGACTTATATTCTAAATATAGCTTTGTGTGAATACTTCTACTATAACCCCCTCAACCATACCAGTCATTTTATGTGGCGGTTCCGGGACACGTCTTTGGCCCTTATCTCGCGCAGGCTTTCCAAAGCAATTTTTAATTCTCTCTGGCGACGATAGCCAGGAAAGTCTTTTTCAGCAGGCTATTATTAGGGCTCAGGCAGCGATCGGGTCTGGCGCTGATTCTGGTAAAGCATTCATTGTGACCAATGAAGAGCATCGTTTTTTAGCATTGGATCAGTTGCGCGACTTAAAGAATGCCCAGGCAACCCTGCTACTCGAGCCATCGGGGCGCAACACTGCACCAGCACTCACCTTAGCAGCCTTATGTGCGATGGAGAATCACGATGATGCCATTTTACTCGTTACACCTGCTGATCAAAAAATTGCTACTCAATCCGCATTTGAAAAAGCCATACAGGCGGCACTGCAAATCGCCCAATCAGGGGCGATTGCGATTTTGGGTATAAAGCCAACGGCTCCAGAGACTGGTTATGGGTATATTCAAGCGGAGCCAACGAATGATGGCGCGGTGATGGTCAAACGTTTTGTTGAAAAGCCCGATTTAGCGACTGCCACCCAATATTTAAAGGAGGGTGGCTACTATTGGAATGGCGGCATGTTTGTCCTCAAGGCGAGTGTTTGGCTTGCCGCATTAAAAGAGTTTCGCCCCGATATTTTGGATGCCACCATCAAAGCATGGCAAGCTAAAACTAGCGATGCTAGTGGTGACGCTCTTTTTATTCGATCTGATAAAGAACTTTTTAATTCGATTCCGAGCGAGTCAATTGATTATGCGGTGATTGAGAAATGCCCTGGTAGCGCATTTGAAATTCGCATGGTCCCATTGGATGCCGGTTGGAATGATTTAGGTGCCTGGGATGCAGTCTGGCAGGTCGGTAGTCAAGATGAGCAAGGTAATGTCACACGAGGGGATGTTTTCTTGGAGCAAACCACCAATTCCCTTGTTTACTCAAGCAATCGTTTGATTGGCACAGTGGGCGTGAATAACCTTGTTGTTGTAGAGACCGCCGATGCTGTGTTAGTTGCTGATCGAGCCAATAGTCAAGAAGTCAAGACTATTATCAAACGATTAGAGCAAGAGAGTCGTGAAGAGAAGAATCTCCACCGCAAAGTCAATCGGCCCTGGGGCTGGTATGACAGCGTGGATGAGGGCGAGCGCTTTAAGGTCAAACGCATTCAAGTGAAACCCGGCGCCAGTCTCTCCCTACAAATGCACCATCACCGCGCTGAGCACTGGATTGTGGTGAAGGGAACCGCAGAAATCACCAATGGCGATCAAGTGATGATCTTGCATGAAAATCAAAGCACCTATATCCCCCAAGGGCAAACCCATCGATTGGCCAATCCAGGCTCTGAACCCCTTGAAATCATTGAGGTTCAATCAGGGCTTTACTTGGGTGAAGATGATATTGTTCGATTTGAGGATACGTATGGGCGAAAATAGCCTTTCAGATTAATCATTAACTAAACATGAATCTATGAGCACTAATCAACAAAAAGTTGCCCTGATTACAGGTATCACCGGCCAAGATGGCTCTTACCTTGCCGAGTTCCTCCTAGAAAAGGGGTATGTGGTACATGGCATTAAACGCCGCGCTTCACTCTTTAACACCGAGCGAATTGACCATCTCTATGAAGATCCTCATGTGAATCATCGCCATTTGATTTTGCACTACGGGGATTTAACGGACACCAGCAATTTGGTGCGCATTATCCAAGAGTGTCAACCCGATGAGATTTATAACTTAGGCGCCCAAAGCCATGTAGCCGTCTCCTTTGAATCGCCGGAGTATACGGCCGACGTCGACGCCCTTGGAGCACTTCGAATGCTTGAAGCCATTCGTATTTTGGGGTTGGAAAAGAAAACCCGCTTTTACCAAGCATCCACTTCTGAGCTTTATGGCTTGGTGCAGGAGAGTCCACAAAAAGAAACGACCCCGTTTTATCCGAGAAGCCCCTATGCAGTCGCCAAGCTCTACGCTTACTGGATTACCGTTAACTACCGTGAAGCCTATAACATGTATGCCTGTAACGGTATTCTTTTTAACCACGAATCCAAGCGTCGCGGTGAGACCTTTGTCACCCGAAAGATCACGCGAGGTCTTGCCAATATAGCCCAAGGTCTAGAGAAATGCCTCTACATGGGCAATATTGATGCTAAACGAGATTGGGGGCATGCTAAAGACTATGTACGTATGCAATGGCTCATGCTCCAACAAGATAAGCCGGAAGATTTTGTGATTGCCACTGGCGCACAATACTGCGTGCGTGAATTTATTCAAAAGAGTGCAAACCAGCTGGGGATTACGCTTCAGTTTGAAGGTAGGGCACAATCCGAAAGGGCGATCGTATTGAAGATTGAAGGGGATAGAGCGCCTGCGCTCAGAGTTGGGGATGTGATTGTGCAAATTGATCCGCATTATTACCGCCCGACGGAAGTGGAGACCCTCCTAGGGGATCCTACCAGGGCAAAAGAGAGTCTCGGTTGGGTCCCTGAAATCACGCTTGATCAAATGATCCAAGAGATGGTGGACCATGATTTAGAAAAGGCTAAAAAGCATGCTTTACTCAAAAAGTATGGCTATGCAGTTGCAGTCGGCAAGGAAAAGTAAAAAGCCCTAAACACCTATCAACCATCTTTAGGACTCTTTTGGCAAACGATCTCCAACAAAAAATCTACATTGCCGGCCATCGAGGTATGGTGGGGTCAGCTATTGTTCGTGAGCTAGAGCGCCAAGGGTATACCAATCTGATTTATCGTACGCACCAAGAATTAGACCTAACCAATCAAGTTGCGGTCACCCATTTTTTTGAGACTGAAAAACCCGATCAGGTGTATTTAGCAGCAGCAAAAGTGGGGGGGATCTATGCCAACAATACTTATCCAGCGCAATTTATTTATGAGAACTTAATAGTGCAAATCAACGTGATTCATCAGGCGTTTTTGAGTGGAGTTAAAAAGCTGTTGTTTTTAGGGTCAAGCTGTATTTATCCGAAGTTAGCCCCGCAACCCATGGCCGAGGATGCGCTGCTGACTGGTAAGCTTGAGCCCACAAATGAGCCCTACGCAATTGCTAAAATTGCAGGGATCAAAATGTGCGAGAGCTATAACCGCCAGTATGGAATGTCCCATGGTGTGGATTATCGTTCGGTCATGCCCACCAACCTCTATGGACCAGGAGATAACTACCACTCCGAAAATAGCCATGTAATTCCCGCGTTGATTCGTCGCTTTCATGAGGCAAAAATCAATCATGCACCTAAAGTTGTGATTTGGGGAACGGGAACTGTACGGCGAGAGTTTTTGTATGTGGATGATATGGTGAAAGCGTGTATATTTGTAATGGAGCTTGCAAAAGAGCAATTTGATCAGGCTACGAATCCTATGCAATATCATTTGAACGTGGGTTATGGAAGCGATGTCACGATTTATGAGTTAGCTCATACCGTCTCTAGAGTAATAGGTTATACCGGAAGAATTGAATTTGATTCAAGCAAGCCTGACGGCGCACCAAGAAAATTGATAAGCTCAGAGCGACTCAATAAGTTAGGCTGGAGTCCTGAGTATCAATTGGAGGACGGTCTTGGCTTGGCATACCAAGATTTTTGCTCAAAATAAAACACATTGACCCGGTAATAAATCATGAGATCTGTCATGACTAGGCGGAAAATTTCAGTCCTTAGTCGATATCCCTTTGCATTCTAATGACGCATTCGAAATTAATTAGTAATTTTTTCAGAAAAAATCTGAAGTGGACTCTTGTAATTTTGAGTAGTTTTCTACTTGGTATTTGGGCAGTAAAAGAGACGATTGCACTGCGTAATATTCTGCTCGTTAGTGGAACTTTACTTTCTATTTTCTATATTGCTCGAGAGTGGCGAAATAGTGATTTGAAAGAGGAATGTTCCATTTGGAAAATGCTACCAATCATTTTAGTAGCATTTACTTTATTATGGGTCGTTGTTCATTATCTTTTTTTTTCGCTTGATCCTGTTAAGCAGTTTCGGGAATTAAGTAGTACTTGGTTGAGAGCTTTTATGGCATCCATTATTGGTCTGGGGACCGGGCTCTCACTCAGATATAACGCTAATAAACTCAATCTATTGTGGATAGGTATTTTGATCGCATTTGTAATTCTTTTTTGTCAATATATCCCAAGATCGATTGCGCAAAATAGATTACTCGTACCTGATTACGACCATTACTTGTTTCATTTGAAAATCAATACCGTAATCATGGGGATGATATTAATGGCAGGTATTGGTGGTGCGCTATTAGACCATCTAGTGAAAATCCAATACAGCTGGAGAGACCTAGAGTTATGGTATTTTGCGTATTGGTTGCTTGGTACATGTATGGCATTATGGGCATTTGTCTATATCGTTAATACTCGAAACGGTATTGGCCTATCAATGATTCTCTATTGTTTTTGGTTCCTATGTGTACTCACCTTTTGCATTCGCAGTCAGCTATACTCTCTAAACCTAAAAACTCTCTTAGCGTTTCTGATCACAAGCTTTGGTGTATGTGTAGTAATATATTTTGCGTATCTACAAACAACTATCAGCAGCAGTTGGAATAATTTATTTGAGGATGCCAAAATAGCAGTCCAAACTGATCTTTATCCGCATTGGCAAAATACCTCCCATATGGGCTACCCTAAACGCGAGAGTGGTGCTATGGTTAACCAAAATACCTATGAGCGGGTCGCGTGGGCAGTAGCGGGAACAAAAGCAATCATGAATTACCCACAAGGCGTTGGAATTTTGGCTTACCCACTCGCAAAACATCCTAACCCCCCCCCAAAAATGGAAGTAAGCGATAGCAAGCCAGGGATTGCAACACACAGCGGTTGGGTAGAATTGGGTCTTGCCTTCGGCATTCCTATGCTTGGTTCAATTTTTATTGTTTTATTATTATTATTTATTCAAGTTGTGCGTCATGAGCATCCCCTTCGAATGACAGTATTAGGTTTTTTGACACTTATTTTTAGCCTTTATACAACAGGGGAGGTAGCGATTCAACACGGCATTGAAATTCTTTATTTTTTCTTGGCTTTATTACCCGCCTTATTATTTACAAAACCAGAAAATTTTGGTTAATAACTTATTAGATAAATCACCGGAAACGTATGCATTTATCTAAATTTTATGGAGCAAAGAATTATGAGCGGGCAATCTGTAAAATTTAATCGTACTAACTTATTAGAGTAAAAGTTAAATTGTTCGAAAATATCAAGCCGACCCATAAGATCCCAAAGGTGTCACAGATAGAAAATGTAAAAATATTAAATAATTACTATTAAATTGACAAATAAGTTAATCGGAAATACCAAAGGAAACAGAGTGACCAAAATGAATTAAAAAACTATTTTCTAATACAAAATATGAGCTTTTGGTCTATTCTGGTTTTGGTCACAACATAATATAAAAAAACGCACAGACAAGGTATTAATGAGCGCTCATTTACAGGATAAAAACATATAGATTAATTTGGATATGCAAACCCCAAAAATTATTTATTTTTATAGTAGAAAATTTTCTATATATTGATTAAATAGTATTAAATATTTTGAAATAAAAAGGTCTTAAATCACTATTACAAAATATAATTAATTATTAAATAAAAACTAAAGATGAATAAAAATATTTATGAATATTAATAAACTTGCAAATATAATTAAAAATTCAAATTATAAGTATGGAGAATATTATTCGACCCTACTTTATAAATGGCCATTATTAATTATTTTCCCAATGTTAACCACTTTAATGGTAATAGGATATTTGAAGATCGAAGCTGACCAATATGTTGCCACAGCTAGCTTTGGTAAGGTTTCTAATTTAGATGATGACGTCAATCTTTTTTTTATTAAAAATCTGAGTATCAAAGAGATTAATAATTTTTCTAAAATAAACGAATGTATATCTAAGGAATTTGATACCACTCCCGAAAATCTAAAGCCTAAATTAAAAGTATTGAGTATTGATAAAAATTCATATTCGATTCAACTATCTATTAATTCACATATTGAGAAAAATGCTATTAATTGCGCTAACCAAATATTTTCTACGATTTTATATATACAATATAACAAATATTTAAATTTTATTACTGAAAATAATGAATTACTTTTATTCTACAAAAATAAAATAGATAAATCTATTGAATTACCCCAAGAAAAATTTGATTTTTACCAAAAGATAGAAAAATCAAACTATTTTATTGAAAAAGCATACCAATTAGATTTAATTAAGCAATCGAATGAAAGAATAAAAAATAATGGATTTATGAATTTTGAAATTAAAGAAGAGTATAGTAAAAAAATTTGGCTGCTGCTTTCCAATTTTTTGTTAAGTATATTGCTAGTGGTAGTATTTGTATTGAGAAATTTGATTATATTAGAGACAAAGTCTTTTATTAATAATGGTTTTATTAAAAAATAGGAATACAATTATATTAAATAATTTATTAGCCTTATGGCAACAATTTAATACAAAACAACGATTTAGATTCGTAAAGCTTATTCTTTTGTCAATTGCCGTTTCAATTTTTGATGTCATTAGCATTGGTGCGGTTCTACCGTTTGTTAGTGTCATAACAAATCCAACCGCTATACTCAGGAATGAAGCTGTTAGCCCTTACCTTTTAATGGTTGGAATTCAGGACTCGAGTCATTTATTATTGTTGGCAACGCTACTATTCGGCATTAGTGCTATTGTTGCTGGCGGGATGAGAACACTTTTACTATGGGTTACTACTAGATTTACTTTTGAAACATGTACTGATCTTAGCTCTGATATTTATTTAAAAACTCTTTATCAGCCTTATGAAGTCCACAATAGCCGCAATTCCAGTAAAATAATAAATGGAGTATTAGGGCAAATAAATACAGTTATATATGAGGTTATTTTGCCTCTAATGATTTTTATTTGTTCAATAGTTATTTCCGTTGTTATATTATTTACTTTAATTATTTTTAATCCGTTAGTTGCTCCATTATTATTTATAATATTTGGATTTATTTATTTCCTGATAACTTCTTTTTCAAAAAAAATAATGCTATCCAATAGCTTAACTATTGCAAAAGAAAACACCCAACTAATAAAGACAGTACAAGATGGATTGGGCAGTATCAGAGATATCATCCTTGATGGTAATCAATTAACGTATTGGAAAATTTATCAAAATTCAAATATCCCATTACGTAAAGTTCAAGCAAGCATTGCATTTATTAGCAATTTCCCAAAATATGCAGTTGAGTCTCTGGGAATAGTTTTAATTTTGGCAGGGTTAATAGTTTTAATTAAAACAAATAGTGTTGAACCTGTGGTTGCTTTACCATTAGTAGCAGCAATAGCTCTTGGAGCCCAGCGATTATTACCACTTTTTCAGCAATCATATGCCTGTTGGAACTCCATTCGTGGAGCTCAGGATACTCTAAAAGATGTCCTAAGTTTATTGTCGCAGGTTAGCCCAATAAATAGTACTACCAAGAATATTATTCAATTCAATAAACAAATTCAGTTAAAAAATATGTCTTTTAGTCATCATGATAAGAGTACATCAATTTTAAATGAAATTAATCTCGTTATACCTAAGGGTTCAAGGGTTGGTATAATAGGTAAGACTGGAAGCGGAAAAAGTACATTAATTGATATAATTATGGGGTTAGTTATGCCCTCATCTGGAACTTTAGAGATTGATCAAGAAGAAATAACATTTAACAATGCTCAGTCTTGGCAAGCGAATATTTCACATGTTCCTCAAAGAATTTACATATCTGATTCAACAATTAAGGAGAATATAGCATTTGGCATACCAGCAGATTCAATAGATTTAAATAGAGTCAAGTTTGCAGCACAACAAGCGCAAATATCATCATTTATAGAATCTATGCAAAATGGTTATGATTCAAACGTTGGAGAGAGAGGTATAAGACTCTCTGGCGGTCAGTGCCAAAGAATTGGTATCGCAAGAGCATTGTATAAACAAGCAAACATAATTATTTTTGACGAATCTACAAGTGCGCTTGATTATCAAACAGAGGAAGATATACTAAATACTATAAACGGACTAAATAAAAATTTAACAATAATAATTGTTACTCATAGGTTATCAACACTGAAAATATGCACAAAAATATATGAATTGAATAATGGCAAATTAAATGAATCCTTTATTAATTAAATTGTAAATTTTGTGATAAAGTTAGTATTACATAAAATTAGATATAAACAGTCTTTAAATGTAATAATTTTTTTCAATAATGAAAAGTATAAATAATTTTAAACCTTACTGCATATTTATTGAATCAAATGACATTTTAGAGGCAATAAAAAATGAAAGAGATAACTCAATTCTAATTATCGAAATGCCATTAATTAGTAAATTCATAATATATCAAAAAATTATCAAAGCTTTAAAAAAAACAATAAATGACTTAAAACTTTCCAAGAAATTATACAAATATAGCTTGATATCAGATTTAGTAATTAGAAGATATGATAAAAACTTCTCAAAAAATTATGGCGGAGGAAGGTTTCATCAAGATATTAACTTTTATAGAACTTCAAAATCAGTATCTATTTGGATTTTATTACAAGGTGATGAATATTCCCAAAGACTTGAATTTATTTTAGATGATGATCTTGAGGTAAAGCTTAATATCGAAAGTGGTGTTGAAATTTTTGAATCTATTACAAATGGACGTAAGATTGTAAAATTACCTCCTTTATCATCAGGGAATAATTGTGTTATTTTTTCTGGGTTGACACCTCACCGTCCTTCACGAGGTGGAGAAAGAATTTCTATTGATTTTAGAATAAACTCATTTTCGAATATATTTGAAGTAAGCTTATTTTTTTTAAATTATTTTTTTGTTATCTCTATAATAAAAATAAAAATATTTATTAAATATATTATATTTAATCTTATAAAATTTAATAAATTCTAAACAAACAATTCTAATACAATTAATAAAATGAAAGGTTTTCATCTTGGGTATTCAATTACGCGAATTGAGTTTACTGTTACCTTTTTTTAATAAAATTGGGAGTAAAAATTTAAAAAATAAAAAGATACTGACTTTAGGAGTTCAAGACTGTTATTTTAGTTATGAGGAGTGCGTCAATTTTTTTAAAAAAAATCAATACAATTATTATCAAATTGATAAGTCTGAAATATTATTAACAACAGGATTTAATTGGGCAGAAAATTCACTATATAATCATAAAAATTTCATACATCAAATTACATTATTTAGAATGCTTGGATTTGAAAAAAATAATATTTATTCTCTTGATGCCAGTAACTATGAAGAGTGCACTTTTGAAGTTGATTTAAATACATCTATTGATACTTCTCAGTATAATCAATATGATTTTATATTAGATTTTGGCACATTCGAACATATATTTTCATTAAAAAATGCATTTGAAAATATAATTAAAACTTGCAAAGTTGGTGGATATATTATTCATCACAGCCCAATAGACTTTATTAATCATGGTTATTATAATTTTAATGCTGAATTATTTGAGGACGTTTATGAGATAAATAATCTTACTAGAAATGAAAGCTGTTATATTATTTCACCAAATATAGATGATAAAAAAAGAAAATCATATTTTTACAAAATTAATCCAAATGATTTTATTTTTAGTATGCAACCAAATTACATATCATTTTATTATGGGATTTTTATGAAGACAGTTGATAGTAGTTTTAAAATACCCCAACAAGGCTATTATAAAACGAAATGGTCACAGCAAATATTTCATAAAAAAGAAAAAAATATTAATTTCTTAAAAGAAACATTACTTTTTATTTTAAAAAAATATCCATTTGAATTTATATATAAATTATATTTAACAAGGCGGATGATCAGCAAAGCAAAATTTTTTGTAATTTGAGAATCTATTTTTATCTAAATATAGTAAATTTTCAAATGTAATTATTATTTATTTAAAATATATTATTTAATTTATATTATTAAGTAAAAAACGAACAAATATTTATAAATTATTCTCTAAAATAATTTTATTTAGTAGATGTATGCATTTAATAACCCATAATCGTTTGTGAGTAAAAATTTATTATTTTAGCTATACTAATTCTTTTTCAAAATTTACTTTAAAATGAAAATTTTAGTTACTGGTGCCTGTGGTTACAAAGGTCATGTTTTGGTTCCAAAGCTCTTGTTAAGAGGCTATGAAGTTGTTGCTTTTGATTTACAGTGGTTTGGTAACTATCTTTCGTTCCACAAGAATCTAACAGTATTTAAGGGTGATGTCCGTGATATCGACTCCATTCCCTTGGACAATATAGATTGCATTATCCATTTATCATCGATTGCGAACGATCCATGCGGTGATTTGAATCCTAAATTAACTTGGGAGGTTAGTGCCCTTGCAACCATGCAGTTGGCTGATAAAGCCAAACGGATGAAAATTAAGCGTTTTATTTATGCATCTTCAGGTAGTGTATACGGCGTAAAGGAAGAAGCTCAAGTTACAGAAGAGTTGGAGCTCAAGCCGATCTCTGAGTACAACAAAACTAAAATGGTAGGAGAGCGTGTTTTACTGAGCTATCAAGATGATATGATAGTACAAATTGTGCGTCCTGCAACGGTGTGCGGATATTCTCCACGGATGCGCCTTGATGTATCCGTAAATTTACTTACTATGCAAGCCCTATCCAGGGGAAAAATTACGGTATTTGGCGGCGATCAAGTGCGCCCTAATATTCATATTGATGATATAACCAATGTATATTTGCATTTGATTGATCATCCTGAAGTAACCGGAGTTTATAACGCTGGTTTTGAAAATATCTCAATATTAGATATTGCTAAATTAGTAACCAAATACATACCTGTCGAAATAGCGGTTACTGAATCCAACGATCCTCGTTCATATCGCATTAATTCGGATAAGTTATTGGCCACGGGATTTAAGCCAAGAAAAAGCGTTGAGGATGCTATTCGTGAAATTATTGAACAATATCGTGTTGGAGTATTAAAAGATGAAGATCATTTTTATAACTTACGGTGGATGGAAAAAACTGTTTTAGTGAAAGAAGTCTGAATATGAGTCAAGCAGTTTTTGCTAAAAATTTAATACTTGGTTACTCATCTAGATTACAACAGGTGCTCGAGAGTTCTGATTGGTCTAACGTTAATTTGTTAGCGCAAGATATGCTACGTTGTTGGAAGGAAAAGTGTCAGGTATTTCTTTGCGGCAATGGCGGTAGCGCTGGTAATGCCGTTCATTTAGCTAATGATTTTCTATATGGGATTGCCAAAAAAAAGGGCGGCGGCTTAAAGGTTCAAGCCCTTTCAGCAAACTCAGCTGTGATTACTTGTTTGGCGAATGATGTTGGGTATGACTCTATTTTTTCTGAACAACTTGCAGTTCAGGCTCGGGCTGGCGATTTATTGATTGTACTAAGCGGTAGCGGCAACTCACCTAACATAGTGCGCGTAATTGAGCAAGCAAAAGCAATGAACGTAAAGTCTTACGCTATTTTGGGGTTTTCTGGCGGAAAGTGTAAAGACTTAGCTGATGTGTCAATTCATTTTCCTGTGAATGATATGCAGATTGCCGAAGATATGCAACTTATTGTGGGTCATATGATGATGCAGTGGCTTTACACAAATCGTCCCCAGTGATTTTTGATAAAACTACAAACAGAATAAAAGATGAAAACCACCCTTATTGTTGGCAGCAATTCTTTTTCCGGCGCTACTTTTGCGGATTTTGCTTTAGCGCAGGGCGTTAAAGTCATCGGAACCAGTCGGTCTGCTGAGCCTAATGATGCCTTTTTGCCTTATAAGTGGCATTGCCATAAAAATTTTACTTTTTATGAGTTAGACCTTAATCGACACCTAATTGAATTGACAAAGTTGATTCATGATATTAAGCCGGCCTATGTGGTGAATTTTGCGGCACAGAGCATGGTGGGCGAGAGTTGGCAAAATCCTGGTGACTGGTTTATGACCAACGCCGTATCAACCATCAAATTTCATGATGAACTGCGTAAATGTAATTTTTTAGAACGCTATGTGCATTTTTCAACTCCGGAGGTTTATGGTAGTTGCTCTGGATTTGTTGGAGAAGATTCCGTATTAAATCCAAGTACGCCCTACGCTGTATCACGCGCTGCAGCTGATATGAGTTTACGAACTTTTTATACTGCTTATAAATTTCCAGTTGTTACAACTCGTGCAGCTAACGTTTTTGGACCCGGTCAACAGCTTTACAGGATTATTCCTAAAACTATTTTGTCTATTTTGCTAGGACAAAAATTACAACTTCATGGCGGCGGTGTCTCCACGAGATCTTTTATTCATATGAAAGATGTTTGTGATGCGACTTGGAGGATTATGATAAATGGTAAGAGTGGTGAAACTTATCATATTTCCACTAATGAGGTTATTTCAATCCGATCTTTGGTTGAGCGTATATGTCAAAAACTTAACGCGCCATTTGATGACTATGTTGAATTTGTTGGTGATCGCATTGGTAAAGACTCAGCATATCACTTGGATAGTAGAAAAATTCGCGCTGAACTTGGATGGAAAGACAAAATTTTTCTTGAGCAAGGTCTTGATGAATGCATTGCTTGGGTAAAGTCTAATTTAGAAGTATTGAAGCATCTACCTTTTGTCTATCAACATAAGCCGTAATTAATACTGAAATAAATCATGGGAAAAGAAATAGATCTGTTGGTGAATTATCCAAAAACCAAGCGTAACCTAGAGGAGCGTGTTGCTTCTAAAACTGAGGCTGATCGTGCTGTAGCAAGACTGTTTGGACGTGAGTTTTTTGATGGTGATCGCAATCATGGTTATGGAGGCTTTAATTATTTCTCTAGATTTTGGCAGCCAGTTATCCCTACTTTTCAGCAGTATTGGAAGTTAGATAGGAATAGCTCAATTTTGGATGTTGGTTGTGCTAAGGGTTTTATGATGCATGACCTTGCCGAGTTGATCCCTGGAATTACCGTCAAGGGTATAGATATCTCTCAGTATGCAATTGAACATGCGATAGAGGATATGAAGCCTCATGTTCAAGTGGCTAGCGCCACAAAGTTACCATTTGCAGATAAATCTTTTGATGTCGCTATTTCTATTAATACAGTTCACAATTTAGATCTCGAGGAATGCGCTGTAGCATTGCAAGAGATTGAGCGGGTGAGTCGCAAAGGATCCTTTATCACGGTCGATGCTTATCGTAATGATGAAGAAAAAGAGCGTATGTACGCTTGGAATTTAACTGCTAAAACCATAATGTCAGTTGATGAGTGGATTCAATTTTTTAAGGAGGTTGGTTATACCGGTGATTACTATTGGTTTATTCCATGACAAGTAATCTATTGATTGATTTATTTAGACAGATGTATCGCATTCGTGCGGTTGAGGAGGCTATAGCCCATCATTACCCTGAAGGGAAAATGCGTTGCCCAGTGCATCTGTCAATTGGCCAGGAGTCTATTCCCGCAGTATTTGCGCAAACAATTAGTTCTGATGATTTTGCGGTTAGCACCCATCGCGGTCATGCTCATTATTTAGCCAAAGGCGGTAATCTAAATTCCATGATCGCAGAGATTTATGGAAAGTCTACTGGCTGCGCCAAGGGCAAAGGTGGCTCGATGCACCTCATTGATCTTGATGTCAATTTTATGGGAACTTCAGCGATTGTGGGCAATAGCATACCTATTGGTGTGGGGTTGGCATTATCTGCCCAGTTAAAAAGAACCAATCAGATTAGTTGTGTTTTTTTAGGGGATGGAGCAACTGAAGAAGGGGTGTTTTACGAGTCAGTTAATTTTGCTGCCGTTAGAAAATTACCCGTTTTATTTATATGTGAAAATAATTTGTATTCTGTTTATAGCCCACTCTCAGTAAGGCAGCCAAAAGGCAGAAGTATCGCCAAAATGGTAGAGGCAATGGGTGTTGAAGTTGCCGTAGGCGATGGTCACAATATTCCCTCTACTTATGAGACTATGCAAAATGCCATTGATAGGGTGCGCACTACCGGCACACCTTTCTTCTTAGAATTTTCCACTTACCGTTGGCGTGAGCATTGTGGGCATGGGTTTGATAACGATATTGGTTACCGTACCCAAGAAGAATTTTTGGAGTGGCAAGCCAAGGATCCCCTAAATAATCTAGAGCATCAATTGCAGGAAAGCAGTTTTCATGTGACAAGTGCTTTAGGAAAGATTAAATCTGAAATAGATTTAGAGGTGGAGAACGCATTTGAGTTTGCTGAGAATTCTCCCTTTCCAGTTCGGGCTGAGGCTTACGTTGGCGTTTATGCATAACAAAGTATAGAAATTAAAATGTCACAAAAAAACTTTGCCGACGCAATCAATGAGGCCATTTATCAGGCAATGGAGATTGATGAATTGGTAATTTGTTATGGACTTGGAGTGACTGATCCAAAGACTGTCTTTGGAACCACCGCTAATTTAGAAAAACGTTTCGGATCTGAGCGCGTATTTGATATGCCAACCTCTGAAAATGCAATGACCGGAGTAGCAATCGGTGCTGCATTAAATGGAATTAAATCGGTGATGACCCATCAACGAATTGATTTTTTCCTATTGGCTATGGACCAGTTGGTTAATAGCGCTGCTAAATGGCACTACATGTTTGGCAGTCAAAATTCAGTCCCGATTACCATTCGTTTAATTATTGGGCGTGGTTGGGGGCAAGGCCCAACACACTCACAAAATCTACAAGCATGGTTTGCTCATATCCCCGGTTTAAAGGTAGTCATGCCAACTACGCCAGAAGATGCGAAAGGTTTATTAATATCCTCTATATTGGATCCAAACCCAGTAGTATTCTTAGAGCATCGTTGGCTACATAATTCAATTGGCGAAGTTCCTGAAGGCGATTTTAGGCTTCCGTTAGGAAAGGCAAAGATTGCAAGAGTCGGGGTGGATGTAACAATCGTTTCAATGTCATATATGACTGTTGAGGCCATCCATGCCGCCGACTATTTGGCAACACAGGGCATCTCTTGCGAAGTAATCGATTTAAGAACAATAAAACCACTTGACTGGGATGCCGTTATGCATTCAGTTGCAAAAACAGGGCGATTACTTGCCTTGGATTCAGGATTTACAACGGGTTCGGTAGCGGGAGAGATTATTGCTCGGGTTGCTATCGAAGCTTTTGAGAAGTTAAAGACTCCACCGGCCAGACTTGCAATGCCGGACGTTCCAGAGCCTACAAGTCCTGCGCTTACAAAAGGATTCTATGTTAGAGCGGCAGATATTGCTGAAAATGTAATGAGAGTGATGGGGAGAGATTTTTCGAACGTGAGAAATACTTTGCCAGAACCTACGCCGCATGATATTCCAGGTGAATGGTTTAAGGGACCCTTTTAAGGAAAAATTTAATGAAAAAACAAACAAAAGAACCACAGTACGACATTCTATTTGAAGTCAAAGAAAGGGATGGCGTTGCACGACTGGGGTTAATGATTAATGAGGCATGGCAACAAGATCCTAGAAGGGCCCTATTTGTACTGTCTAGATACAAATTTGTTTCAAAAATTTTGAGTGGAAAAAAAAATGTATTGGAAATAGGTTGCGCAGATGCATTCGGAACAAGGCTTGTACAGCAAACTGTTGAAAAAATGACAGTGGTAGACTTTGATCCAATATTTATTAGTGATGTGAAGAGTCGATACTCAGAAGCATGGCCAATGACGATTCTAGAGCACGACATTTTACTTGATGGACCGGTAAAGGGAAAATTTGATGCAATTTATGCGCTGGATGTGCTAGAGCACATTTCTAAAGATACTGAGAAAACTTTTATCAGTAATTGCATGAAAAGTTTACATAAGAATGGAGTGCTAATTATTGGAATGCCATCAATAGAATCTCAGCAATATGCATCCCCTCAAAGCAAAAAGGGGCATGTTAATTGTAAAACTGGGGAGGATTTGAAATCGTTGCTCTTGCCATACTTTCATAACGTTATGCTATTTTCAATGAATGATGAAGTAGTGCACACTGGTTACAGCAAAATGGCCCATTACATTTTTACTGTGTCTACGGGAAAAGTTTAAATGGATTTAATAATTGGTGGAGATAGTTTAATTGGAGCTAAATTAGCCAATTACTTTGATAAAAAAAATAAAGATTATGTTTCTACTACAAGAAAATTAGATCAAAACAATAGTTTATATCTCGATTTTAATAAGATAGATGATTTAGAATTTAGCCTTGATGGATTTGAAGTTGCATATGTATTTGCAGGAATAAATGGCAATTTACAATGTAGCTTAATTAAAGAATCAAATCTAATAAATGTAGTGCTAACTTATAAGTTGATTAGTAGATTAGTAGAAAAAAATATATTCGTAGTTTACCTTTCTACAAACCAGGTATTTTCAGAAAATCAGACTTATCATGAACATGAAGATAAATATAGCCCTCTAAATGAATATGGAAGACAAAAATCTGAGATTGAAAAATTACTGAGAAAAAATATTAAAAAAATTGCTATTTTGAGAGTTGATAAAGTGCTGGATAAAGCTAAAGAACCCATTAAGTCCTGGGTCTCTAATTTAGAGACCTCGGGAGTTATATGCGTACCAACAAACCTATATTTTAGGCCGGTTTCAGTAAAATATTTGGTAGAATCAATCAGTACAATTGCCGACAAAAAAGAATCTGGTGTTTTTCACCTTAGGGGTGAAATATTCTTGTCTTATTATGATCTTTGTAAATTACTTTTTAAAAGATATAATCTAAATACTGATAAAGTACTTTCACAGTTTCATATTGATACTGCTAGCTTCAATCCACGTGGAGTTTATCCAGAACTATCTATGATTTATACGAAAAAAATTATTGGCATTATTGAAGAGCCTTTGGAAAGCCTCGTCTACAACCTAACTAATGAGTAAATAATAATGAACATTGATAATTTGCCAAAGCCAATCCCATCATCAGGAATTGAAGCCTATGAATTAGGGCTTAAAGACGCTTTATCCTATTCATCAACAAGGCTAGAGAATTATCAGCGCTACATTGCTTCGAAAAGGCGATCTAGTGAGGTTAATTATTTGCCAATTAAGCTTGATATAGAAAATGCCAGCCGTTGTAATTTTGCGTGCACTATGTGTGTAGTTAGTAAGTGGAAGAAGGGAAAACGTGCAGATGACATGACATTCTTGGAGTTTAAGGAGTTGATTGATAGTCAGCCAGGATTGGTCGAAATAAAGCTAAATGGACTTGGCGAAGCTTTAATGCAGGGTGACGAATACTTTCAGATGATAAGTTATGCCAGAGAAAAAAAAATATGGGTAAGAATGACAACTAATGCTTCTCTCTTGCATTTAAAAAATAACCATATAAAGTTAATAAGTTCAGGCGTTAATGAAATCGATATATCTGTCGACGGTATCAACAAAACAATGTTCGAGGGTATCAGAGTGCAGAGTGACTTTGATAGAGTTTTATCAAATTGCAAGCTACTAAATGATTATACGGATAGCCTTGGAATAGTACGCACTAAGATGTGGACGCTAGTCCAGCAAGATAACTATCAATATTTAGATAAGTTTGTAGAGCTTGCAAGTGATTTGAATTTTAAACATTTAGTATTTTCATTGAATCTACATGGCTGGGGTAATGATGAGTTGGCTATACGGAATAAATCAGTTACTGTTGAGGATGTAATTGAATATGAATATCTTGAATCGCTAATTCAGATTGGCAAAAGAAATAATGTTAGGGTTTCATTTTGGAGTGTTGCAGATAAATTCGACTCCAAAAAAATTGAAAAGTTATGCCCATGGCCATTTGAAAGAGCCGTAGTGACTTCAGACCTCAGAACTGTCCCATGTTGCATGATTGGTGACCCAGATGCATTTGAAATAGGCCGTGGAAGTGGAAAAAGCTTTACTGAATTGTGGCATGGTCCAGAATATGTTTCTTTTAGAGAGGCCCATCTCAAAGGAGAAATCCCTGAGATTTGTAAAAGCTGCTATAAATCCGTTTGATTATTTAAGAGGAAGCAAATTGAAAAAAGCGATTATTTTGGGTGGTGGGTTTGCAGGTACAACAATTGCAAAGTTGTTAGCTGATGATAATTGGGAAACTGTAATTTTAGAAAAGGATAGTGTCTTGGGAGGTGGTTGCAGGACTTATTTTCATGGGGGACATCCTTTTACATATGGGCCTAGAGTATATTACGGATATAGCGATAAGATTTTTAAATGGATTAACTCTATAGTTCCCATAAGAAGATTTCCATTTGAATTAAAAACGTATGTCGAAAGTGATGGAAAATTTTTTAGTTATCCCATCCATGAGGATGACATTAAGCATATGTCACAAAGAGATCAAATAGTGCATGAATTAGCCACTAGAAACAATGATCATGAGCCAAAAGACTTTGAAGAATATTGGATTAACAGGGTAGGCAAAACTTTATATGACATGTTTGTTAATGGGTATTCAAAAAAAATGTGGATGATACCTTCAAATAAAATATTTGACATTTTTAAATGGTCAGCCAAAGATAAGCCAATAGAAACCGGAACAAAGGAAGCGTATAAGGGGTCCTACATAGGTTATCCCGTACCTTTGGATGGATACAATTCATACTTTGATAAGATGGTTTTGAACACAGAAGTTGTTTATAAGGCTAATATAAAATCTATTGATCTCAATCTTAAAAAGGTAACATTAAGTGATGGAAAAGAATTTAAGGGTGATGTATTAATAAGTACTATACCAATAGATGAATTCATGAATTTTTCTCTTGGAGAACTGCCATACGTTGGCAGAGATTTCATTGTTTTTACATTACCAACTAAACAAGTTTTTCCAGGCGATATAAGATTTTGCCATTATGCAGGTAAGGAGCCTTTCACACGCATAACCGAATTTAAAAAAATTACTTACCATGAATCCGAGGATACATTAATGGTAATGGAAATCCCATCTAAGAATAATAAGCTTTATCCATATCTTACGAAAGAAAATATGGAAAAAGTAGCAAAGTATATGAACTTACTTCCATCTGATGTTTTTAGTATTGGACGATTGGGGACATATAAATACTCCACCATCGAGCAGACCATAGTTCAGGCATTTGATGCGTACTCAAAAATTACTGGAAAGTCAATAGATGGCATGGAGGGGGAATTTTTTGGAATTGGAGATACTTCTTTAATGAAAGACAGAAAGGAAGGCACTGGGGTTGCTAAGAATTCATGAAAAGGGTTCTTTATACTCCATTATTTGAATATCCTGCAAATTATTTTACAGGCGATAATTTAGCCCATTTTCTTCCGGCAAAGTTATTGTGGTATCAATGTAATTTTTTAAAAAAAGGATTTCATGATCCAGTATATGGACTTGATATTGATGATGAGGTCCAAATTACATTTGTATTTTATAAAAGTCAGCCTATAGCTGACTATTTTGAGAAACCAGAATGGATTCACAAATTTATAATTCTTGAAAATTCATCAGAGGTAAAAAAATTAGCGGGTGAGTACGATTTTTTTGTTAATCAGTATAGGTATAGAGGAGCCAAGCCGCCAGAGTTAAATTCAGGTTTTTCTGATGTTTTTAACGAGCTAAATCAATATACAGTTTCTGCAACATATCAGGCAGTATACGATGAGAATATATACGCGGATGATCTTAAATTATCTCAAGAATTTAATTCTTTTATATTAAAAAAAATCTCTGATATTAATCCAAATGGTAAGAGAATAATTGGCATTCATCATCGAGGTGGCGATCCATGGTCAAGACATTTATTTAACAGCATCTCTAAAAGTGAAAATTTATTAAGATTTCTAAGGCAAAATTATCAGGATTCATTAATTATATTAGTCGGAGAAGGCTGGGGAAATTATCGAGACGAATCAATTATCAGATTAGATGATCTTATAAATGACCAAATTCTAAAAGAACATTTCAATCATACTAATGCTGCGCTCAAATATGTAATGCAAGCGTATTTTACAAATCATATAAATCTATTTTTTATTGGCATCTCAGGCTTTACATTATTTTGTGAGACAATCAGATCTAGAAATATGTTGCCACCAATACCTATTTTTTGGAAAAAGGAGGTATTTAATGGCGAATGTACAAGTATATTGAAAATGAAAAAAGATTTTGGTTGGTTTTGTCCTGAGTTTGAGAACTATAGAAATAATAATAAAGATGATCTTGCTTATCAGATTTCAATCCATCATTTCTTATATTATTCAAGAAATCCAGTATTATTAAAGAAATATTGTTTAGATTACCCAAATAGTATTAATAAGATTAAAAAAATTCTAGATTCAATTAATACGGATTTTCCTAAATTTATTGATAAAGAAAATGAATCTACTATTAATAAAACTTGTTCATTAATCTACTTGTTTATTTATGTAAATACAATAATAAATTTGTCTATATTTCCATTATTATTTATAAGTAAAAGTTACAGATATATTAAGAATATTATTAAAATCGCTTTTAAGTTAATGCATAATCAAAACTCCAAAAAATAATTTTTATGGTTACAGCTGAAGCTGCAGTTTTATTTGACATAAACTCTCCCTTACAAATTTTAAATCTTAAAATTCCAGAGCTTGAGAGCGGGCAGGTTCTGGTTGACATTGCCTACAGTGGTGTTTGCCATTCACAGCTCAATGAAGTAAAAGGGTTTCGTGGGCCGGATAGATATCTTCCCCATACACTGGGCCATGAAGGATCGGGTATTGTTTTGGCTATTGGTGATAATGTCAACAGAGTTTCGCCAGGTGATCATGTTGTGATGTCATGGCTTAAGGGTGCTGGACTTGATATTCCTTCCGTTAAATATAGGTGTAAAAATAATGGATTAACTATCAATTCTGGGGCGATATCGACATTTATGACTAAGAGTATCGTTAGTGAAAATCGTCTAACAAGAATTTCGCCGGCTATTCCGCTAAAACTCGCCGCACTCCTGGGTTGCGCTATACCCACAGGCGCTGGAACGGTTTTTAATTTGGCAAAAGTAAAAAAAAGCCAATCAATTGCTATATTTGGAGCGGGGGGAGGAGTTGGAATGGCCGCTATTTTAGCTTGTAATGCTGTTAGAGCTTTTCCAATAATTGCCATAGATATTAATCAAGAAAAGCTTAACAAAGCTAAAGATTTAGGTGCAACTCATATAATTAATTCATTGCTCACGGATCCAGTAGAGGAAATAAAAAAAATTACTCAATCAGTTGGTGTGTTGGTGGCTGTAGATTGTTCAGGAAATATCGAGGCAATGAATCAAGCATTTTCATCTATAAACACAAAACATGGTTTGTGTATTATTGCGGGCAATCCACATCATCAGCATTTATTATCAATTAATCCATATGAGTTGATTGCTGGAAAGAAGTTAATTGGCTCTTGGGGTGGTAATACAGATATTGATACAGATATTGAGTATTACTTAAAATTGTATCTTAATGGCACTATGGAATTAGATAAATTCGATACTAAAGAATATAGATTGAAAGAAATTAATGCGGCTCTTCAAGAATTGCAAGATGGATTGGTTGGAAGACCTATCATTAATATGAAATTATAATTAATTTAGATGAGAAAAATACTAATAACAGGCAATTTTAATATTTTACATCCAGGGCACTTGCGTTTATTTCGATTTGCTAAAAGCTTAGGCGGAAAATTAATTGTAGGAGTTGCATCTGATAAGATTTCTGGAGATGATGTCAATGTTCCAGAGGAAGAGCGGTTGGAGTATGTCAAATTAAATACATGGGTTGATGAAGCTTTTATTTATGATGAAGATATAGTTTCATTAGTCAAAAGAATTAGTCCTAAATATGTTGTAAAAGGAAAAGAGCATGAAGGAAAATATAATGAAGAGAAAGGTGCCTTGGATGAGATAGGTGGAAAGTTAATTTTTGGATCTGGAGAAACTCTTATTACATTATTTGATAAAAGTAATAACTTATCAAATAAAAACTCGATAAAATTATCCACCAATATAACTAGTTACTTAAAAAGACACAATATTAGTATTGACCAGTGCATTGAAGTAATTAATGGCATTCAAAACTTGAAAGTTTGTGTAATTGGTGATCTCATAATAGATCAGTACACAACTTGTGACACCATAGGAATGTCTCGCGAGGAGCCGGTGATAGTTGTTGCCCCATTGTTTTCTGATAGATATTTAGGAGGCGCTGGGATTGTCGCTGCTCATTGTGCTGCAATGGGATCAGAAGTATATTTTTTTGGAATGACCGGGGATGATCAGGAGAAAGATGAGGCAACAAAGCTTTTAAAAGATTATCGAGTCATTTTCAATCCAATAGTTGATGGCGCAAGGCCCACGTCATTGAAAACACGGTTTAGAGCAGATGGCAGATCATTGCTTAGACTTAACAAACTGAGCACTAATGATATGTCAAGAGAACTTCAGTCGATATACTTACAAAAAATAGAGAAAGTAATCGACATTTGTGATTTGGTAATTCTATCGGACTTTAGTTACGGGACATTACCGCATAGCTTCACTTCTAAAATTATTGATTATGCAAAATTAAATAATAAAGTGGTATGTGGGGATAGTCAATCATCCTCACAAATAGGCGATATTTTAAAATTCAAGAATGTTGATCTAATAACCGCCACTGAATACGAAGCAAGAAATGGTATGAAAAATAATGTAGATGGTTTGGTTGTGTTGGCTCAAAATATTATTACCGACATAAATATAAAAAATGTACTGATAAAATTAGGCAAGGAGGGTGTACTGATAAACAAATATATAGAGCACGACAAAGGGGGGTGGCATACTGATCAATTAGATGCTATGAACAAAACTCCAATAGACGTCTCTGGCGCCGGTGATTCTATGCTTGCCATTTCCTCTATGGCTATGACGGTGAGTAACAATGTATGGTTATCTGCATATTTGGGATCCATAGCAGCCTCAATTCAGGTTGGAAGGGAGGGGAATTCTCCCGTTTCAAGAAATGAAATTATGAAATTTATTCAATGAATGCCATATTATTGGCAGCAGGATTTGGTACAAGACTAAAACCACTAACTGATAAGATACCAAAATGTCTAGTATCAATCAATGGCAAACCGCTATTAGAGATTTGGTTGGAAAAATTATTTAGTGCGGGCGTAAGTAAAGTACTAATAAATACACACCATTTATCCCACATTGTAGAAGATTTTGTTAGTAAAACTAAGTATAAAGATTACATAAAAATATTTCATGAGCCAGTTTTATTAGGTACTGCAGGAACAATCTTTAATAACATTGATTTTATTAAAAATGAATCTGTTTTCGTTGCTCATGCCGATAACCTTTCTAAGTTTGATATGGTTGATTTTATGAAGACTCATCATAGTAGGCCATCGTATTGCAATATGACAATGATGCTATTTGAAACAGATGACCCGAAGAGCTGTGGAATAGTTGAGCTTGATGAATTTGGCGTTGTAATAAATTTTCATGAAAAAAGTCTTTCACCGCCATCCAATTTAGCAAATGGCGCAATCTATATTCTGGAGCCAGAACTAATAAGATATTATCAGTCAATTAATCAAAAGCCTTTTGATATTAGTACTGAGATTATTCCAGGTAATTTAGGAAAAATTTTTACTTATTTAAACACTCAGTACCACAGAGATATTGGAACGATAGAGAGTTTGAAGAAGGCTAATCTAGAATATAAGAATTGAATGATTATTGTTAGAACACCCTTGCGGATTAGTTTTTTTGGTGGAGGAACAGATTTTCCAGAGTTTTTTTCAGTTAATGGTGGAGCTGTTTTAGGCACTGCAATTAATAAATACATTTATCACACAATTTCTCATGTTCCCTCTTGGCTTTTTGATCATAAGATAAGATTTGCATATCGAAAAGTTGAGTTTGCAAATAGTTTGGAAGAAATTGAGCATTTGCCATTCAGGGAGACGCTAAGATATTGCGGAATTCATAAGGACATAGAAGTCAACTTAGCATCAGATCTGCCGGCCTTTAGTGGATTGGGTTCATCTTCTAGTTTTACGGTTGGATTAATTAAAGGACTAAATGCGTTCGCTGGAAAATATTTAAACCAACAAGAGCTGGCTAAGCAGGCAATTTATATTGAGCGAGAGATATTGAAAGAAGCCGTTGGGATTCAGGATCAAATCTTTGCCTCATATGGGGGTTTTAATATTATCAATTTTTCATCTAAATCTGAGTTTTCAGTTGAGCGTATCGCCCTATCAAGTGGGCGTTTAGAAGAGCTGGACTCAAATTTATTACTTTTCTTTACTGGAGTAACTCGACGAGCTCAAGAGGTGGAGATTAAGAAGATTAACAATATTGTTGGCATACAAGCAAATTTAAAAAAAATGCTCAATTTAGTAGACCGTGCGCATTTAGTGTTAACTAGTAATCAAAGCCTTGATTTATTTGGAAGCCTTCTACATGAAACTTGGATGGAAAAGCGCCAGCTTGACCCAGCGGTAACAAGCACAGCAATAGATATTTTGTATCAAAAGGGAATTGAAGCGGGCGCATTAGGTGGTAAGCTATTAGGGGCTGGAGGGGGTGGATTTATGCTTTTTTTTGTGCCCCCCGAGAGGCACAAAAAAGTTCGTACGGCCTTATCTCAATATAATGAGGTACAGTTTTCTGTAAACGCTCCTGGAAGTTCAATCATCCATAGCTAGAGAATGAAACAAAATACATTCAAATTTCAATTAGCGCAGATTGAATTTTGCTTAGATGTAATGAAAAGCGATGCATTTCAAATGATCTTGACTTCAGCTATTGACCTGTTGACTGGAGCCCTAGAGAAATGTAAACCTGTTTTGGTCTGTGGTAATGGCGGTTCAGCTGCTGATGCTCAGCATATCGCAGGTGAGCTTGTTGGAAGATTTTTGAGGGAACGTCAAGCTTTAAATGTTAGAGCCTTAACTGCCGACACTTCCATAATTACAGCCTGGGCTAATGATGTAAGTTACGATTCAGTGTTTTCAAGACAGATTCAAGCTTATGGTGTGGATGACGGAATTTTATGGGCAATATCTACAAGTGGTAATTCTAAAAATGTAATCCTAGCGGCTCAGTATGCCAAAGAAATTGGGATGAAAGTTCTTGCATTAACTGGTCGGGATGGTGGTGAGCTTGCAAAATTTGCTGATATTTTGATTGCAGTACCATCTACAGATACTCCACGAATCCAAGAGATGCACATGATGATTTATCACCATTTGTGCGAGCAGGTAGAAGTGAGATTTTAGGAGAGATTATGAATATATTAGTTACAGGTGGGGCGGGTTATATAGGCTCAGTGTTGGTTCCCCAACTTTTGCATTCTGGGTATGGTGTCACTGTATTAGATAGTTTTATGTTTGGACAAAACTCGTTAGCTGAATGTTGCGGGTTTGATACTTTTCAAGTGGTACGGGGAGACTGTAGAGATGAAAACTTGGTTAAAAAGCTATTAGCAAAGTCGGATATTGTTATACCTTTGGCAGCCCTGGTGGGGGCCCCGCTTTGTAAAAATGATCCAATTGGAACGCAAACAATAAATCAAGATGCGGTTGAAATGTTATGTCGACTAACAAGTTCTAGCCAAAAAATTCTAATGCCTGTAACTAATAGTGGATATGGCATAGGTGAGAGAGATAAATTTTGCACTGAAGAGAGCCCATTAAATCCAATTTCTCTGTATGGAAAAACAAAGGTAAATGCTGAAAAAGCTGTTTTACAGCGTGAAAACAGTATTACCTTTAGATTGGCTACAGTTTTTGGAATGTCCCCGCGCATGAGAACGGATTTGTTGGTAAATGATTTCACTTACAGAGCGCTTCATGATCGAGCAGTTGTTGTGTTCGAGGGTCATTTCAAGCGTAACTATATTCATATTCGCGATGTAGCAAATGTCTTTTTGTACGCCATCCAAAACTTTGATCAAATGCGTGGAAAAGCGTATAACGTCGGTCTAGACGATGCAAATTTATCAAAATTAGAGCTTTGCAATGCTATACAAAAACACCTGCCGGATTTTGTATATTTAGAAGCCCCAATTGGAGAGGATCCGGATAAGCGCGATTATATAGTTTCAAATGCGCGCTTAGCAAGCGCAGGCTTTAAGCCAGAATGGAGTTTGGATCGAGGAATCAAAGAATTGATTAAGGGATACACAATACTAAGAGATGCTCGATATTCTAACGTGTAACCCTTCTCACTAATTCATAATAATGAATAATATTGTAGTTGTTTTAGCTGGAGGACAAGGGACTCGAATAAGGCACCTCTTGCCAGGATTACCAAAGCCTTTAGCGCCAATAAATGGGCGGCCATTTTTGGGGTGGGTAATTGAATTCCTAGCAAAGCAAGGACTTAACAATATAGTTTTTTCTACAGGATATCTTGCTGATCAAATTAAGATCTTTATTAGTAATAATCAACTCGGATTGAAATTGCGGTGCGCAGATGAGAAAGTTCCTTTAGGCACAGGAGGAGGCGCGTTAAATGCATTAGATTCTAATCAAGAAAACTATGATAATGCTCTGATACTAAATGGTGACTCACTTACTTTGGTAGATTTAAGTCCATTGTTTAAATCATTCGCAGACATATCCGTTGGAGTTTCAATTATTGGTGTAAATGTTCGTGACGCCGGACGTTATGGAACACTGGTCATAAGTGATGATGGGTTGTTAGTGGGTTTTGGAGAAAAGCAACCTGGTCAAGGGATAATTAATGCGGGAATATATTTATTTAGGAAAGAGGTATTGGATAAGTTTCCGCGGGGTGAGAATATCAGCTTTGAACGGGATATATTTCCCAGTCTGCTTACCAAGAAAGTTCGTATTAAGGTTATTAAGGTTGAAGCGCCATTTATTGATATAGGAACGGAAGAGTCTCTGGCAGAAGCCTCGATATTCATTATAAAAAATAATAATTATTTTTATTCTAGAGGTTCTATATGAAATGTAGGATATGTGACAGTCAAAGATTACAACTAGTTATTGATTTAGGTGATCAACCCTGGTGCAATCATTTTTTAAGAAAAGACGAGATTGGGAGGGAACAATCTTACCCGCTAAAAGTTGTCTATTGTGAAGATTGCTCAACGGCTCAACTTGATTACACAGTAAAAAAAGAGATTATGTTTGGTGATCACACGTATTTATCTGGAGTTACAAAATCTCTATCCAGTCATTTTAAGGGTATCGCGGATGAGGTGCAGCAAAGATTTAACCCAAAAGAAGAACTAAAATCTATTTTAGACGTTGGTTCAAATGATGGAACTCAATTAATTCACTTTCAAAATTTAGGTTGGGATGTATTGGGTGTTGAGTCATCCAAGACAACGGCTAAGATTGCAACAGATGCAGGAGTTCCTACGCTTAATCAGTTTTTTAATAAACGTACCATAATTGATTTGCACAAGAAGTTTGATGTAATCAATGCGGCCGGAGTATTTTTTCATTTAGAGGAGCTGCATTCTGTAACAGAGGGTATCAAAATAGGTCTTAAGGATAATGGTGTATTTGTAGTGCAGTTTCTTTATATGAAAAGTATTATGGAGAATGATGCTTTTGACCAAATTTATCATGAGCACCTACTTTATTACACGCTCAAAACATTGCAAAAATTGTTAAATAGGCATAGTCTTGAGCTGTTTGATGCACACCTTGCTCCAATACATGGGGGACAAATGATTGGCTTTGTTGGTCATCCTGGTCAACATAAAAAAACTCAAAGACTAAGTGATTTAGAAAATGAAGAGAATGACTCAAATTGCAATTCAATAGAATCATATAAGCTATTTCAAGAGCGTATTTTGCTCATGAAGAAAAAAAATGTTGATTACTTGATTGACGCAAAGAAACGTGGAAAAAAAGTGTTTGGGATGGGAGCACCAGTTAAAGGTAACACCCTTCTGAATTATTTTAACGTCGGCCCAGAATTAATTGAATGTTTGCTCGAAAAGAATCATCTTCGAAAAAATTTATATTCTCCAGGCATGCATATTCCTATCCTTATGGAGGATGAAGTGAGTACTAGGCCTGATATTTATTACGTGTTAGCGTGGAATTTTAAGAATGAAATATTGGCAAATAATAAGCATTTGATAGATGCAGGGATTGAATTTTATTTCCCCATAAATCCTAAAGTAAGCGCATAGTTATGAAAATTCTCTTAACTGGGGGACATGGTTTTCTAGGAAAATTCTTAACAAAACATTTGAAATCATCAGGTCATGATGTAATTACATTTACCTCCAACGAGGCTGATCTGAGGAATAGTGGATCGCTTAATAAGTTTTCATCGATAAAGTTTGACAAAATATTTCACTTGGCTGCTTGGACGCAGGCAGGCGACTTTTGCTTATATCATTCGGGTGAGCAATGGGTAATAAATCAAAAAATTAATACTAACGTTCTAGAGTGGTGGCGTGATCAGCAGCAGCAAGCCACTCTGATATCAATGGGAACAAGCTGCTCATATGACCCAACACTAGCTTTGTCCGAGGAGAACTATTTAAAAGGAATTCCAGAGCAAAGCTTATATACTTATGCAATGACCAAAAGAATGCTCCAGGTAGGTTTGCAGTCTTTTTCAAACCAATATTCTATGCATTATCAAACTTATGTACCGTCCACAATATATGGACCTGGATACCATACTGACGGCAGGCAAATGCATTTTATTTTTGATTTAATAAGAAAAATAATTAGGGGAAAGCGATATAACGAGAGGGTGGTTTTGTGGGGAGATGGGGAACAAAGAAGAGAGCTCATCTTCATAGAGGATTTTGTAAAAAATCTGGATTCTTTATCGACTAAAGTTAAAAATGACTTAATTAATGTTGGATCTGGAGACGATTACACAATTAAACAATTTGCAAAAATGATATCTAACATTGTTGGGTATGATCATAGTGATATTGTGTACGACATCGATAAATATGTGGGCGTACGTAATAAGCGATTAGAGGTAGATAAGATGAAATCATTACTAGGCAAACAACTTCAAGATACGCCTATTGAAATCGGATTAAAGGAAACAGTTGAGTGGTTTGCGTATATGGGAGAAAAGGCTGGAGTTTGATGTTTATATCAATTTGCCCATTTTTAAAAGGAATTGGTGGTCATGATATTCCTTATCAAGAGTCTTTAAGATTGGCTCTTAATGAGGTTTTGCAATTTAAAGTTCTAACAACTATCGCAGCAAAAAATTTAAAACTCCCAAATTTTTACCTAGCTTTGTTACCTATTTATACAGCAAAAACTAATGTGCTGTATTGGTGTAGATATATATTAGTAGTAAGAAAAGAAATTATAAATTCGATGATGCCTAAATGCACCTTATTTATAGAGTCATTTGGACTGGGGCATCTATTAGGTTTGGGGATGGCAATTATGTTGTCTAATCGTCGGATTGATAGGCTAATTATCCTAATTAGGACTAATTTAATCGTAAATAAATTTCCAAAGATAATTGCATTTAAAGTAGCGCTATTTTTTTTGATAGAAATTTTAAGGGTAAAAGTAGTATTTGCTACTGATAGCATGCTAGTAAGCAATTTTCTTAATAAGAAATTTCAAATTAAAGCCACTGTCCTGCCAATTCCTCATGCAAATTTTCAACGTCAGCAACAGTTAAATGAAAAATCCGATCCAAATGGTCCGATGGCTTGCTGGATGCCGGGGTTGAGTAGACCAGAAAAAAATTATGAATTAGCAGCAAAATTAATTATTAGTAGTAGTAAATTGAATCAAAATACTCTATGGATGCCCAGTTCTCTAAAAAAAGAAGTTGGAATACAAGGAAAACATATTTATTTTGATACAGCTCTATCGGAAGAAGAATATCAAAATACATTATTAAAATGTGACGTAGTATTGCTTCCGTATGATTCTCAAGTGTATGAAATGGCTACCTCTGGCATATTTATAGAGTGCATTATTGCGGGAAAATATCCAATTACCTCAAAGAATAGCTGGATGAGTTTTGAGTTGGCAAGGCATGAACTTGATGAGCTCAGTATTTCCTGGAATGAGCCCAAGGCCGAATCTGAACTAGACAAAACCTTTAAAATGCTGAAGGATAAAAGCCTGTTATTTAAAATGCAGAAAATGAGGGAGGAGTATTTGGGTTTTCATAACCATAACGAATTTAAGAAAATTTTTAATTCTTTATTGGAAATATGAATAAGCTATTTTTTCGCAATAGTTTCGTGCGATTAGTGTTTAATTATATAAATTATTTTTTAGGTGCATTTATATCTAAGAATTATTATAAAAATCCAAAAAAAATCATCATATCGAATATAGCACACATGGGCGATTTTTTGTTGTCAGTGCCCGCAATATTAAAAATAAGAGAAAAGTTTCCGAATGTTGAGATTAGTATAGTTTGTGCTAGTGAATCTGTTGAAATTGCAAGCGGAATCATCAAAGAAGAAAACATATACGTCTATCGACATTGGAAACTAAACAGAGCTAAGATATCATTTTTTAAAAAATACTTTATCTATTTAAAAGACTTAATTTATTTATCTAGAACATTAAAATCTAAGAAAATAGAATTGGGGATTGATTTATATCCATATTATCCAAACTCTATGGCTCTATTTTGGTTGGCGCAAATAACATTTAGGGTTGGTTTTTCCAGTAGCGCCTTAAGCAATCTTAGTTCTTTGTCTTACGATATTGAATTTCCTTTATGTAAACATATTACTGAGTATCAAAAAAATTTACTCAGAAATTTTTTCAAGCAATGCTTAAATTTTGATGACGATTGGGTTGTAACAAGCTATTTAAATCATTTGAAAATTTTGCAAAAGAATGAATTTGTTTCTGAAAAATACTATGTTTTTCAGGTTGGGGCTGGGGCAAAAGAAAAGAGATGGCCTTTAAAATATTGGAGTGAATTAATTGAATCTATAGACATTAAAATTATTATAGTTGGGAAAGGTGATGATGATTTAGATTACTACGAAAAAATTGAAAATTTAATGAATAAAAATAAAAATATTGTTAATCTAATTAATAAATTAAATTTCCAGAATTTGGTAAATTTAGTGTCTAAAGCTAGTTTAGTAATTGCGGGAGATTCGCTATTGTCGCATTTAGCCTATGGCATGAATATTCCACATGTGTGTATATTATGCGATGATATAAGGGATCCATTATGGATTAATCATGATATGAATACAGTTTTCAAGCCAAATAGTGCCGATATTTTGAATTTAATTAAGGGGTTTTAAGTGATTCAATTTCTAACAAAGCAGTTTAGCGAAATTAGTAAAACAATAATATTTAGGTATACGCCTTTAGGGCGTCCTAAATATTCTTATAACCTAGAACCGATTCAGCTTGCAGAAATAATAAACCAAATTGAACGTTTAAAAAAATTTGAAGGTATTATTTTGGAGGTTGGGGTGGCAAGGGGTATGACAACAAAATTTGTTTTAACTCATCTTCATTCCAACGGTGAGCTACAATCGGAAAAATTTGTTGTGCTGGATACATTTAATTCCTTTCCTCGCGAAGATCTAAATTATGAAGTGATCAAGAGAGGGAAAAAGTTGTGGGAATTGAAAGGTTTTAATTATATTTCATTTCAGAGTTGGACTAAAAACTTTAAAAATGAAAAAAACTTAAATATTATTAAAGCAGACTGTAAAAATTATGATTACACCACTATTTTCCCTATTAAATTTGCTTTAATAGATGTTGATTTATATTTACCCACTCTGGGAGCTTTAGAGGGTATTTACAGACAGCTTATTGTTGGTGGAGCCATCCTTATTGATGATTGCAGAGATAATGTGCTCTATGACGGTGCATATACGGCTACTAAAGATTTTTGTAAAAAAAATAATCTTAGTTACAAAAAAATTGGAACTAAGGGAGCTTTAATTGTCAAAGAAAATTAAAAATGCTAGCCAAAAAAAAGATTATTATGACTTAATAGTTGATCTGCGTAAAATAAATGATAGCGGTATAGGTGTTTATATAAATAATGTCGTCATAGAAGTGATAAGAGGCCTAACAGTTAATTATAAAATACTAGGAATTATTAGATCAGATTGCGATGAGATTTATTTAGAAAAAAAAATACCAGGAGTCATTTTATTAAAGTTAAGTCCTCCCTATACACTACTTGAACAGATTGATTTTTATTTTCGACTTCCAAAGAGCGATTTTTTCTGGGCAACATCCCTTTCTACACCATTTCTATTCCGTGGAAAAGTTATATTCACTGTTTATGATTTATCTTATTTGTATTTAAAAAATACTTCTTTATCAATCATAGTCAAAAAATTTATAACCTGGATATACTTTATTGCTGGTATCAGAAATACTTCTTTATATTTATTTATATCAGAATTTGCTAAACAAGAATTTCTTAGAATTTTTTATAACTCAATTAAAGAAGGTGCGGTATTAAAAGTATTCTTACTTGGCGTATCTGAGATATGGCAGTCTAAATCTGCTGTTACATTAAATGATAGGTATTTAGTAATAATCGGAAACTTGCGTCCTCACAAAAATATTACTTTCGCTGTTAAGGCATTAGAGAATACATGTAAGATCTTAGGGGTGAGTATATATTTAGTGGGGGATCTAGAGGGTCAGAAAATGAAGGACTTGCTATTGTTGGACTATATTAAAAATCAACAATGGATCAAGTATCTTGGCAAATTACCTGAAAGCGAATTACTCGATGTAGTTAAAAACGCATGTATATTGGTTGCACCTTCTCTACATGAGGGATTCGGTCTGACAGTACTTGAGGGTATGGCCTCAGGTATCCCCGTACTTGCCTCTGATATACCGGCTCACCGAGAGGTTGGTGGCAATTCAATCAAATATTTTGATCCCTACTATCCTGAAAGCTTAGCCTCTGAAGCACTCAAAATTTTAGTAAGTCCAAATGAAGAAAAAGACAATTTAAAAGGTGCAAAAGATAGGGCTTGCTTCTTTACGTGGTTAAGATGTTCTTCTGGTACATTACGTGAAATTGAAAGTTTAATTAATCGAAAAGTTAAATAATTAATAAGAATTTATGCGCTTATCACCCCTTATTTTCTGAGAGTGGATATCAATCAAACTTAGCACTGAAACTTTGAGGGGGAAATTCATTGGTCCCAATCCTAATCTCTTTTCGACCAATTTTTTTCCTAGTAACTATCGATAGCTTGCAAAAAAACTCAGCCCATCAGCCCTTCCTTAAACTAAGAGCCAAGGCTCTTCCAATCCTGTCTGCATTTGCCATGATGGTAAGTGTATGCGATTTCTCTGTAAGTAGGGGCAAGCTTGAACCATCGACTACGTACACTCCATTCATTCCCTTGACTTCACCCAACGGAGATGTCTCCCCAATGGTTGGTTCATGTCGCATAGGTAAAGTGCCTGAGTAATGAACATCCCCTCCTGGAGGTCCCATGGTAAAACTATTAAGAAGCATCATGGAGCCCGTAGATAAGAAAACTTTACTCAGTATTTTTTTAGCTTCATTCATTAATTCTGCTACGCTATTGTCGTAACCTCCAGAAATCATCAAGGAGCCAGTTTCATTTATAGTGGCGTTTGCAATTGTCAGATGTCCAGGTAAAAATAAGTTACCTACTATGCATGAGGTCAGTAATCCCTTTAGCATATCAATGCTATATCTCCTACCCATTGGAATATGCCCTGCAAACTCTGACAGGGGTATACCTGTTGTCGAAAAAGTAGAACCAAAAGCAGATATCCCGCCACTTAATAATAAGTTAAAAGAAAGTTGTCCCAAGCCGAAACCTGGTAATTTTCGAGCTCCAAATTGCTTTGGAATCCAAACCATGAAGGCAGCTGTTGGATTCGAGAGCAGGGTGACAGGACGCCGATGGTCCAAGAAATTTAAAATCAATCTAGTTGAGGCTAACGTACCTGCTGCCATAATGACTAAATTTGCCTTAATAGATTGTCGTTTTCTACCACAAGCTGAATTACTGATTACCATCCAGCTGTCTGAGTTTCGAGTGATCTCGTCCACTATAAAGCCAGACAACTCAGTGAAGTTTTCGTACTTTTTCAAATTATGCAAATCATATATTGATGAATACATAGAGCCACGAGAGCAACCAAAAAGACAATTATTGGAAAGATTGCATGCTAAACGATCTGGGGTTCCAGTAGTCAATACAGCAAGACGTGAACGGCCAAGCTTAAATCCAAGAGAGTGAAGTTTAGACCTTTTTTTCTCATACTGATGTAGTAGTCGAGCATGTGTTTCATCTAATCTTATTGCTGTCTGCAAGTATCTACTTCTACCAAAGTATTCAGCCATATCATCATCATTATTGCCGCTGATGCCGATTCTCTGACTCACTCTTGCATAAGATAAATTCATCTCAGAGATTGAAAGTGGAAACTTAGTCAATTCTTCTTCTGATAATTGCGCAACTCCACAGCCCCAAGCATTTGATAATCCACCTTTTGCCAAAGAGCCGATGGCCATAAAGTTCTTACTTATGATCTGATTGGAGTTTGCGAAATCCTCAAATACAAATGCTTGAGAAGGTATACGAAATTTAGGAGATGCTATATTAAGCGTACTTAATCTATGAAAATTACCCCCCACAATCCATTTCCACTGCTCTACATCCTGAGTGCGCGCCGATAGAAAATTTTCCATTGGAAGCTGAGTATCAGGTTGCTTTCCTCCATCAACCATAAGTACCCTTAAACCAGCTTCAACGAGCGGAATGGCGACTGATACTCCCGCAGGACCACTTCCGACTACAATTACATCAAAAAAAGCGGTCATAATGAATCATTTCGGTGCGCAAAGTAGAAATACAAAAACGGAGTGAAAATGATTCGAGCTATATGCCAGAATGCTTCTGATGCTAGTGCATTTATAATCAAAAATAGATCAGTAGATAGTCTGTATCTATGTGTGGCTCCTAAAAAGCGAGTGGCCCCCTCTGGCGTTGCTTCAGCCAAGACTGTTGCCGCATCCAATCTCCAATTAAACTCTTCTCCCATTATGGAAAAGCGCCTGGTGTGTGAATCTAGTAATGAAATTAATATGGGGTAACTTAAAAAAATTTTAGGCAATGCAAATTCCTGGTTTTTTCGTAAGCTATTAATTACCCGAACATAGCGTCTTAATACGTCCTTATTAGGTGGACGTTTCATTATATATCCTAAAAAAGCATTTCCCTCTTGCAGTAATTTCCTTTGTCTATTATTGCCCGAAGGATGCAATCCGGAGTCTAAAGAGCGAGGACGCAATCCAATCTGATCGAGACTGGCTTCTACGGTCATAATTGGTAAATTAAATAATGATTGCAGTCGATCAAATGTAAACTTAGTTTCTCGTGAATAAATTTTCAACAGAAAAATTAGATTAATAATGAAGACTGGTATGGGGAAAAAAAATCGAGTGCAACGAAGCCTTTCTTTGGCAATCGCTCTAAGAAAAGCTGAAAAAGAAATAGGCAAAGGTGATGCAAGGCAATAGATATTCGAGCCGACAGTATCATCGTTTTCTGCAATAAAGAGTATTCCATCAACAAGATCATCAATATGTATAGGCTGTAAAAAGGGTGATGGTATAAATATTGGTAATAATGGTAGTTTTTGTACAATCCTGACAAGTCTTCCGTACAGACCATTTAACTGTCTACCATAGACAAGGCCTGGCCTAATAACTTTGCCTCCAGAGGCCAACACTTCTTGTTCGATTTGCCATTTAATTTTTCCATAGGCTGTAGGAGCATTTGCTCTTGCCGTTTGACTCGATATAAAAATAAACTTCGCGCCAACTTCGTTTGTAGCTTTAAGCAACTTTCTTGCGGCAGCAACCTCAACGTCATCATTTAATAGATTGGTTGCTGAAGTATTTGCTGCCAGATGAATCACGACATTTGTAAAGGCAGGGATAGCAATAGTGTCTTTTGAGGAAAGATTGAAGTATATCCATGGTGTGTGATGAGATTTTGTGTTCTGACGAGATGCTGCTATAACTTCATGACCCCTCTTAATTGCTAAAGAGGTAAGACAACTGCCAATATATCCGGAGGCACCCGTAATCATTACTTTCATAGAATAACTTTTTTGGGCGAGCAATTTAACATTAAGTTGCACTTTGTCATTAATTTGAGTAAATATAATTCATAAAAATTAAAGTATGAAAAAAAATAATCGATAAAAAGACACAATAGTGAATGGGTTGGTAAATTTAGATATTCTAGCAAAAGATTTAGACTTAAATATGCAAAAATTATAGATTTATAATAATAAATACTTAAGTATTAAAAATTCAAGGAAAGATTTTGGATAATATTGCGAGTTTTTAATCTTGACTGCAATAGCAAGTAGGCGTGAGTGGGGAGCATTTATTTACGAACTTAGCTTTTATGTCGTAAATCAAAGTAAATTATCAGTGTATTTTTTTAATTACAATTACGTGGTGCAAAGCAATCCACTTATTGAATGGCGAAATTAATTTCTGAGCGATCTCTATAGGCCTAGTGAAAAAATCAGGGAGAATTTGTTTGAAATTTAAACCGCCCGAAAGTAAATATTTTAGGTAGTTCCCCAGAGTTTCTTGATAAACAATTTTTAAATTTGGATATTTTTTTTCAAATATTTTTCTATCTCGGACAAATACAATATAGCTTAGAGCCTGATTTGCACCATTCATCGGTCCAGCATTAGGAGTTTCCCAAGATTGGAAACCCTTATCAAAACTCTCTGATCGAAATAATTGTTTATATAGAAAGCTTGCCAAAGGCCCATGGTATGGTTCAATCAAGATAGCACCACCACCAGTGATTAATACTCTGTTAAGTTCATTAAAAAATTTATCTGGTTGGGAAAAGTGGTGGAAACAATTCTGCCCAAAGACGGCTTTAACTGAGCAGTCTAAAAGATCAATGGCTTCAGCATTAATAATCATGTCAAGATGAGGTGCACCAACGATATCTGTGGCCAGTACTTCAGGGTAAGAATCTCTAATCGGAGAGATGCCTGCCCCGAGTTCAATTTCAATCCCACTCCCTTCAAAGAAAATTTTTTCTAAATTTTTAAAATAACAATGAAACTCCGTGAAAACTTCACGCAACATTCGCTTTTTTTTGAGAATTTGTAAATGTAGATCTAATCGAATTTCTTCATCAATGCATAAGTTGTCTAGAAGTGGTTCTTTTAACCAATCGAGTAATATTCTCATATACATTTTCCTGTTTGAAAGCCCGGGTTAGTAAGTCCAAGCAAATTGCTATATTTGCCTAGGCTAGAGAGGCTTCCGTTTTAAACCTTTGGTAAAAATAAATACTTGGATTTGCCATAAAGCAGAGGCCTCAGAAATTGACATAGTTACCTCATTTTATTAAATATTAAAAATTAATGGTATAAATATAGAAATTTGTCTTAATCACATAGTAAAATGAAAATCTATGAAAAATTTAAGCTTATCGCAATATTACAAAAAATTTGTTTATGGAAATAATTTAAATTCAAATGATATTGCAAATTTATTAAACAAAGAAAAGATAGTCATCGCAGATATTGGATCAACTGGCGGATTGGATTCAAAATGGTTTTTTTTAAATGATTTTGTAAAAAAATATTCATTTGATCCAGACTCAAGAGCGGAAAATAATGAAGAAAAAATTGATGAGGTATTTAATTTTGGATTGTGGTCATCAGATGAGAGTAAAGAAATTTTTTTGACTAGATTTCCATCGGCTAGCTCTATCTTTGCGCCAAATAAAATTTTGCTAGATCGTTTTCTTAATCATGAGTGTCATGATGTGATTGGTAAAGCACAAGTCAAAATGACCACTCTGGATTCTATACTAAAAGACGGTAGGATTTTGGACTTTATTAAAGTTGATACAGAAGGGGCCGATCTTGAGATCTTGCTTGGTTCGACTAAAGCAATAAAAGCTACTGTAGTTGGTATTCAAGTTGAAGTTCAATTTGTAGAGAGAAATATTGGATCCCCGATGTTCGCTGATTTGGACCCAGTTATCAGGGGTGATGGATATTGGCTTATGGAACTTAAGAGACAATCGTGGATTAGAAAGAATAATATTTACAATATTGATGCAGTACCTCAGTTAATATGGGCAGATGCGATTTACATGATCACTGAATTTGAGGCATGTAAAAGAGCGCAAGAAATAGAGCCATCAAATCGCTTTTTATTTCTCTCTAAAATTGTGCTTATTGCAATAGCTTATGGATATATGGATTATGCGGCCGAGATCGCAGAATCATTTTTTAGGAATAAGCTGATATCAAAGGAAGAGGAGCAACTTATAAGAAGGCAAATAATAAAAAGTCTGAGAAGTAATTCTGTAATCCTAGCGCACTCATTATTAGTGCTGATATTAGCATTTATAGGATCTCTAATTTCCAAGCTATTTAACATAAAAAAAGATTTTTTTAGTTATCACTTATGGTTTAGTTATAAAAAATTTTTTGATGGGCTATCAAAAATTTATTCACGTCATGGTCCAAATAAAGTCGCAATTGGAGATGGATATTGAACAATAAAGAACTCAGATTCTCTTGACTCTCAGCTTTCCGACATATTCGATAATTCTATTTAAATACGTATGCTTAAATGGATTATTAAAGTGAATCAAGATGCTGCGTCTCTCACTTGAAACCGGGTTGTTGTAATGCAGGGTCGTTAGTCCATTGAAGGTAAATACGTCACCAGGATTGATACTCGATGATGAAAATCGGTTTTTAAAATACTTTAACAAAATTTTTTGGGATAGTGAATTTTGGTAAAAAAATTTAGTAATAATATTGATGTAAATGCTCTTTGGCAATGAGCGTAAATTTTCAATATAGACTAAATCTCCATAGGGTGAGTTGTTTGGAATGTGTATGGGAACAACATAAGTATCTAGATAATTATCAAAGTGGGGATAATGACAATTTTTTTTGTCCTCAAACTTGACGCAACGTATTACTATGTGTGCTTCACCTATGATGTCCTTAAATAACTCCAATTTCGAGAGTTGATCTCTCACTAGTTTATGTATCGATGAGTTTCCATTATCAAAAAGCCAAAGGGACTCTGAGTAATAAATATTGTTAATTTCAGAATTTATCTGATCTATAAATTTTTTAGGAATTATGTTTTTGTATAGTTTCATTTCTCGATTTTCTATAACTGAAAATTAAAAGAATATAAGGGGTCAAACATAAAGATATTAGGACTGCAAAAGTAAAAGATATTGGAATTATTCCCAGAATTAATGAAATGCTTTTGTCATTTGGCTTCCAGCTTCCAGTTTGAATAAATAATATACGTGATATTCCTGTCATTGGAATAATATTATTTGCGTCAATAGTAACGGATTGCAAATTTTTGTTGCTAATAACAACTTGCGAATTGTCAAAAAAGATTTTTTTTATTGCAACAGTTGAAGCAAAGATTGCAGGATGAAATTCAGGATTAGTTGTGGGAAAGTAAGTATGAGAAAATTTGATTTCATTCATAGATTCTAAGTCTGATTTTGCATATACATCAATTAAAGTATTTCTGTAATTTAATGTTGGAATATATATAAAGATCAATAAAAAGATTACCAAAATAACTTTAGGAAACATATTTATGACTATGCGCATCGCTAATGCAATGTATGGGGAATAAAAAATAATAAATGGCGATATGTATCTCTGCCCGGCAACACCGGCGGCGCCATGCCAAAAAGAGTATAAGCATAAAAAAATAAATGTACATATAAAGGCTATAGTGATTAAATAGAAGCTCATATCTCTATTGACCTTCTGTAAAAAGATGAGCAGAATAATAAATGGCGGCATTGTTAGTATGCCAAAGTCTAAGCTAAAAACAGCATCAAATAGTCTTCCAATGTAAATGTAAAAATCAGGCATTTCAAAATTAGGACCAAAAATATTATTGCTGTCAAACTCCCTAGGCATATGCAATTTTAAAATTAAAATAGCACTAAGAATGAAGCAAATAGTAAGAATATATATAGTCTTATTAATAGACGTTTGATTCTTTAATATCAACGGAAATAAAGCAATAATAAAAAAAATTGAATAAGCTTTAAAAAATATCAATAAAGCATCGGTAGCAGCAAGAAGAAAAATATTTCCAATGCTACTTTTAAGGTTTAAGTCAATAAACATTCTGATGGATATTAAAAGTAGAATGTAGCATTCTGACCAACCACCAGTTAAAAAGCTTGAAATGGGCGTACACAAATATATTAATAAGACTGTAATAGTAGAGGTTTTAAAATCATTATTATGAAACCTTAAGATTTTAAAGACAATAAATGCACTAAGTGCTGCAGAGAGAGAAGGAGGATAAGCAATAATCCAATTCCATACTATGGACGGTATATCAAAAGAGAAAAAATGAAGAAAACAATTTAATATGTAAATAATAAGTGATGTAACGGATACCCAGGCTAGATGATTTTGAAGTACAGCATCGGTCTTAGTGGTGAGTAGAAAATTGAGTACAGAAAGGCTGGAGTCAACTAATTTACTAGATATTTGAACTATTTTACCCTCATCACCACCAAGAGATCCGTGGTTTAAAAATGCTGATAGCATCAAAATTGAGGCAATAATAAGAAAATTCCTTATATTAAAAAACTTTATAAGTTGTACAGCAAATTCCTTCATCTCGTAATCTGTTTGGATTGTGAAATATCATAAGAAATAAAAGCCAGCAAAAGTTGCACACCAACTAATACCGAAAGGCCTGAAAGCATGACTACACCAGGAGGCGCAGTAGTTGCAGAAAGTAAATTTTTGTACCATTCCAGAGCCCCATAAATTATTCCAAAGCTAATAAAAAATATACCAAAGGGTAATTCAATTGAGGCAATGGACATATCTCGAAGGTAGTATGAGTAAATTACTCGTTTAAAAAAATTAACGAGATGGTTATAGAAAAAAATTGGAATTTCTTTAACAATATTTAGGTTACTTTTTTCTGTTTCGTAAACAGGTTCCATTGGGATGTCGCATACACGAGCATTTGCTAAGTTGAGTCTAAATAGCATGTCAGACTCAAAAAAAAATCTCGAATTTATTTTTGCAAGTGGTAATTGTAAAAGGGTCTCTTTATTAATTGCGGTATAACCATTCGTTGGATCTAAAACATGCCAATAACCAGATGAAAACTTCGAAAAGAGTGATAAGATAGCGTTACCAAATAATCTAATTAAAGGCATTTTAAATATTGTGTTAGGGTTGAAGAATCTATTACCTTTTGTGTAATCAGCCTTACAGTTTAAGATAGGATCTACAAAACTAGGGATTAATTTTGGGTCCATTTGATTGTCACCATCAATTTTAATTATAATATCAGCACCATCTGCTAGTGCATTTAGGTAACCCTGCTTAACAGAACCACCAACACCTAAATTTTTGAAGTTCTGGAAAACCGAGATGCGGGAATCTTTTGTGTGAAGTAAAACAAATTCACCTGTATGCTGTGGGCAGCAATCGTCAATTACATAAATCCTTGCCACTTCAGGTCCAATCTTAGATAATACCTGAAGAATGTGATTTCTTGCGTTGTAACAAGGTATCACTACTGCAATTAATGGCATTTTATTCATAAGACAAATGGAAAGAACGTTTGGAAAAATTAACTCAGATTATAAATGGCACTCTTTTAAGGTTAAAAAAAATAATTATAAGATCTTTTCTAAAAAAATTTAAGAAAGCTCCATGTTTTTATAGTAACACTGAATGGAAAAATTACCAATCAAGGATATACGATTTTTCCGACTCTAAATCATTTCATCTCGGTGATGGATTAAATTTAGCACTACTTTTGAGCAATGATACGTCATTTAAATTAAATACATATTTTGAACTCGAACAATTATTGAGTGGAGTAGTTACAAAAAGTATACCTACAAATGAGAAAACTAAAAATGATGCTTTATTAGTTAAATCAATAGGTCAAATAAAAGATTTAAAATATTTTATTTTTTGTAAACCAATTTTACTTATTGATTTAATGGATTTGAAAGCACCACGAAAATTACCAGAGTATTTATCAGAAAGTATAATAAATAAAAATTCACTAAATAATAATTTTAAAGTTATTAATTTTGAAAGGTACTCAAATAAAGATAAATTAATGATTGGAAAATATCTCGTTGTCAATACTGAGTTAGCATCAGGAAGTTTTAGAATAAATAAAAAAGATATTGAAAAAATCCTAAATGAGGCAATACTTTTTTCACAAAAGTATAAAACTAAAATTGTGATTGTTGGAATAAAAACTAATAAATTATTTACAAATAATATTAATTATGAAAATATAATTGACCTAAGAGGAAAGTTAACACTATTAGAATTAATTAAAATAATAGGCTCAAAGCAATGTAATGCAATATTTTCATTTGATAATTTAATTATGCATATTGGTAATATTTTTGATAAGAAATGCTTTATTAAGTTTAGAGGAAAATCTAATATTGAAGAAGAAAAATTTCATTTTAAAATTGTAAATAAATCATACAGAAAAAAAAATAATATTAAATATATTTAGTTATGCAAATATTAAAATATTATTCATTAATTATATTAATAATTCTATCAACCATTGATAGAATTGGATATAATTATTTATCAATTAATTTATTAGATTTTACTATTAGATATTTTCATATATTAAGTATTATTCCGGCGATAATCCTTATTAATTCCTTTAAAATTAATCGATTAATTTTTTATTATTCAGTATGTGTTATTATTTCAGGTATTATTAATACTCGAATAAGTTCTTCTATTTCCCTAATATTTGCACTTTTTATTTCATTTTATATATTTTATTTACCCGCAGTGTCTTTTGCTAAACAATACCCAAATTTAGGAGTTAAAGCAATACTCCAATCCTCAAGAATCATAATGCTAATTGGTATTGTCCTTCATTTCAGTGGATATACAGAAAGAATGTCTGCTTTTTTTTATGAGCCTTCATATATGAGTATCTTTATGGCTGCATATGCTTCAATTTGTTTTACAGAAAAAAAAATGATAAGTGTTATTGACTTTATTTTAATAATAATATTCTTATTCGCTAGTAAATCTGCAGCATTTTTACTGATACTATTTGCAATAGCAATATATTTATTAATTATAAAAAAAGAATACATTTTTAAGTATATTGTATTAAGTTATGTAACTTTATTAATATATCTTCTTATCATAGAAAAAAACAACTTAAATTATAATATGATTGAATCGATTATTAAGTTCGATATAAATAATTTATACGAGTACTCAAAGCAAAGGAGCGGTGAAAGATATAATCTTCTTATGAATAGTTATAATGAGGCAATAAAGTCTCCTATATTTGGAATAGGAGCAAGAACTTTTCAAAATATATATTTTGGAACACCACCAGTAAATATTTTTTTTACAATTATTCTTGAGGCCGGAATATTAGGACTGATAATTTGCATAGTTAGTATTAAAAATTTTTATCACAGTATTAGAGATTTAAATGAATTTAAAAGTTTAATAATTTGTGCTTCGTTTGCACTTCTTGTATGTTTGCAGATTGAATCAACATATTTAAGAGCCTATTTATGGGTCATGTTAGGAATTTTCAATGGAATTATTATTAATAAAAGAATTTCATAAAATTAATAGAACGATACTATTAAAAAAATAAATAGGATATTTAATGAAAATTGAAATTATAGGCGGTTCAGGGTTTATAGGTTCATACCTGTGTGAAAAATTAGATAATTTGAAATATAATTATAATAATTTTGATATAATTAATTCAAAAACATCTAATTTAAAATATCAAAATTGTGATATTAGAAACCTAAATCAATTAAATCTGAAACTATCTGAGAATTCATTACTAATAAACTTGTCTGCTGTACACAGAGACGACGTGAACCCTCATGAACTATATTATGAAACAAATGTATTGGGTACAAAAAATATAATAAAAATTGCAACTACAAAAAATATTAAGCATATTATATTTACAAGTTCGGTGGCTATATATGGACATAGTGAAGAAGTAGTAAGTGAAAATAACAATCCAAACCCAATGTATCATTATGGTAAATCAAAGTTACAGGCAGAAAATTTATTGATAGATTGGCAAAACTCAGACCCAAATAATAATATACTAACAATAATTAGACCTACTGTTGTGTTTGGTAAATTTAATAGAGGCAACTTTCATAATTTAATTTATCAAATTTTTACGAACCGTTTTTTAATGATAGGACCTGGTAAAAATATTAAATCAATAGCTTATGTGGAAAATTTAGTAGATTTTATTATATATACCTTACGCTTTAAGCCAGGTATTCATATTTATAATTACGTTGACGAACCAAATATTACCATGAAGCAACTAATAGATTTAATATATAATGCAATTAATTTCAAGTTCAATCGCAAAATTATTGGTATTCCATATTTAATTGGTTATTTAATAGGAATAATATTTGATGTTTTTTCTTTAATAACTGGTAGGAAATATCCAATTAGCAGGATAAGAATAAAAAAATTTTGCTCTAATTCGATATTTTCATCAAGAATTTCTACAACTGGGTTCAAGCCTATGCATAATTTAGAAAGTGCTATTCAGAACACGGTAAAATTTGAATATGAAGAGTACATAAATAATCATAATTAATTTAATCTTAATTTTTTATTTACTTTCATTAATCTATATAAAAAATTGTAAATAACTTTGTAATTAAATAGTATTAAAAGGTTAAATTTAATACCTAAGTTATTTAAATTTTCTATAGAAAGAGTCTTTGTTGCCTTAGAAAAGCCACCCTTTTTAATTTCTTCAAAACATCCATTTACTGTAAGTGTATCGAATCCAAATGAATTTCTAAATACATTATTTAGAGATTCACTGTGCATTTGGAGATCTGCCCCTGATAATATTATCTTTAATGTTTTACTAAAGAGATCAACTCTAACTATTATTTTTAAATCATATAAGAAAATATTAATAGGATTAAAAACATTAAAAAGTTTAAATTTGTACATTAATTTCATCAACATTAAACTATTATTATTTTGAATTCTTGAAATATATTTAATGAAACTTTCTTGAAGACTATTATAGCTTACACTATTATAAGTATGAACTTGTTTTGAAAAGGCATTTTCATACAAGCTATCCCAAAAATCAATGTTAATTTTATTATCAATGATTTCTGAAAATATATCGTGTGGCTTTAATATTTTTACTTCTGTACCAGATAATTTCAATTCATTTAATAATTTCCGTGGCGTATTGATACAATCATTTAAATAATAATTATCATTATTTGAGAAATAAATAAAACTTGCAAAAGGGATAATATATTTTGGTGATAAATATTTTGCTTGAATTTTAATAGCTGAAATTTTTTCCGAAGCAGCTAATTTTCTCCAAGCAATATTCGCTTTACCGCCCTTCCAGGCAGCATAACTAAATTGTGTTAATAGTATATCTACATTGCCAGTAGCCTTTTGCAATTTTATAGCTTTTTTAATTGTGTTAATTTCACAATCATTAACATTTAGAACTTTTTCCTCATCATTTTCATACAACAGTACTGAATCGTAAAAGTTATCCTTAAAAATTGTTAGATAAGTTTTTGCTCCTATTTGGAATTTTTGATTAAAAGAAATTTCTAGGATTGGTAATTCAAGTGATGCTAGGTATTTAATTACTCTTTTATCTTTTGTTTCCTGAAAAATTATCTTGGTTTTAGCTCTTTTTAAAAGTTTTTCATATTTTTTAAAAAAATTTACTGAAAAATGATCTGGATGTTCATGTGAGATCCAGATATAATCTAAATCACTAAGCAAAGTTTCAATTTTTTCTGGTTCATTGATATAAAGAAGACTCCACCCATGGTTAAAAGCATCACCCTCATACCATGGGTCACAAAGTACGGTTGTGTCTTTACTGCTTAATTTTACTGAAGAATGATTTATAAACTCAATTTTTGTTTTCATAATTATTCAATTAAAATATTTAAGGAGATTAGAGGATGTCTTATATTAGTTAATTCATCTTTTAATGTAATCAGAGAGCCTATAGTTGAGTCTTCCAAAGACAATTTTAATTGCTTTATGGAGGCTGAGTTGGATGTTCTTGCTGTAGATAATTGCATTCAATATAAAGATAAACAGCATCAGTGGTTAATTAAGGATTATAAAATACATACATGATTAGGAAAATATAGATGAATATGGTAAATAAAAAATCTATCAAAATTTTTGCATGGGCTTTAGTAATTATATTAACTTACATAACTTTGGTTATTGTTGATTATGGATTCAGAAGATATTTAACTGTTACCTCAATGAAGCACAGTCAAAAAGCTAAAGCAATTGCTGAAGAACGTATTCTTGAAGATAACATATTAAGAAAAAAAGCAGTTAATGAAGGGTACAAACCTATGCTTTACCCAGAATCTATTGAAAGCTATCCAATTTTACACAATAAAGCAGTTGAATTTGATGTCGCACCATTAGCCCCGCAACCTCACAGTTATTTATATTTTTGTAATGAAGGTTACGGATTAATTAAATACGTATCAGATAGATATGGATTTAGAAATACTGATAAAAATTGGGATAAAAAGATCGATATTCTATTAATTGGTGATTCATTTATACATGGCGCATGCGTAGATGATGATAAGACTATATCCGGAAGGCTGCAAGAACAATTCAATGTTTTAAATTTAGGTACTGCAGGAAATAACCCTTTGCACTACGCCGCATTGGCTAAAAATTTTGTCCCAATCACACAACCAAAAATATTGATCCTAACATTTTTTGCTAACGATAATGGCATTGGGGAAAGGGACTCTATATACTATAAAAAATATTTTATCGAAAATCAAAGATACTTGGTTGAAAAAAATAACAAACATTTAGTGCCAGAAAACCTAAGAAATTTTTATTCAACCATTCAGCCCATATTAAATAGCATTACAGGAGATGATTTAAGCAGCAATTCTTATAGCGGAAATTCTTTTTATAAGATTTTGAAATATATGAGTTTGCCAACTCTTAGACATGTTATCAAAATGACCTACTCAACAGAATTACATTTTTCATCGAAGCTTGCTATTGATGAGGCTCAAAAAACTTGTAACATATATGGTTGTAAATTATTTGTTTTATGGATACCTAGTAGCAAATTTTGGCATCCCGACGGTCAAGCGAACGGTTATTCAGAGAAACTAAAAAATTATTGCAAAAAAAATAACATTCCATTTATTGATTCTAATAATACCTTAGAAAAGGTTAGCAATAATTATGCTTTAAAGGGGCCACATCTATCGCCGGAGGGCTATCAAGCAATAGCGAATTTAATAAATGAGAAGATCTTGGAAAGATAATAAATTAATTTATCTAGTAAATGACTTATTTCATCTAGTAATACGGTAACGAATAGTTATGTTTTACATAATAATATAACATAAATGAAATAGTTTTAAAATATTAGATTGAAGCTTAATTAGGCAATGAAATTAAAAAAATTTCTTCTAGAAAAATTTTCAATATTTCTTATATTAGTTTTTGCGAACACTATAAGATATGGAAGGCGAATTAATAAAAGTGAGTGTTTTCCAAAATTAAAAGAATGCATAAAAATTGATAAACATTTTTGTATTCTTGGTGTTATAAATCAAAAAGTCATCTGTTACCCATATAGTAAACTTCTTAATCCAAGGGTACTGATGTTAGCTATTGCTATAAGTACTGATTCACATAAAAATAAAATATTTTTATTAAACTATGGAGATTCATCAACCTACAGTTCTGCTGCTGTAAGCTTTTTTGTTTTTTGTAAGGATAAAAATATTGGAGGACAAATTCTTATACCGGATCCAGAGGCGTACTTTGATGACTCAAATTTATTAGAGTTAATTTTGCAAAAAGGAAAAGAATCAGATTTTGGAGCCAGAAAATCAATTGGCTATTGGCGTGGAGCGACTACAGGAGGAGATTTTAATGCTGACTCTTGGTCTTTTTACCCGCGGTCTATTTTGGTAGCCCTATCTCTTAAGTATACAGAGATCATAGACGCGAAATTTACTAGATTAGTTCAAGGTGCAGTGCTGGGAAAAAATGGGTTATCGGAGATTTATCTAGCGCCAGAAAGCTCACCTTACGAAGTCTTAAAATATAAATTTTTGATTGACGTTGATGGAAATTCAAATTCTTGGTCTAGGCTAAGGCAACTGTTAGTGAGTGGTGGGGTTGTACTCAAGCAAGAAAGTAAATATGAACAATGGTATTATAAAGCATTAAAATCTAATGAGAACTGCATAATATTTAGAAAAGATTTTTCCGATCTCATTGAAAAAATTTCTCATCTAGAGGCTAATGAAGCTGATTGCATTCGAATAGTCAAAAATCAATATCAATTATTTGAAGATTTCTTAAGGCCACAGGCCGCAAGAAATTACTTATCGGATGTAATAGATAAATATGGTTTAGATGTCTAATTTATATACTCCATAAATTAAAATATATAGATATTGAAAAATTAAAAAATATAACAATAAATAATATTTAGAATTTATTAAGAATAGTATTATCATTAGAAAAATTTATTTTAATTATTACTTTGCCTTTAAGATAAATTTGATATCAATTATTTTAAGCACAATTTGTTGATAGTTTAGAATTTATATATTTTTGAGATCACTATGAAAATGATCACTTCATTCTTGGATAATTGTGTTTAAATAAAATCTTTTAGCATTTATTGCTGTAGCCTAATCACCTTGGTGCCCCCTTTCTTCTTAGGGGCTATTCACTCGAAAACGGATTACGTATTTATTGACGATAATCATTAATCTTTAGCAAAATTAATAAATCAATCTTGTTGTTAGGTAGGAATTTAGGATGAAACTAAAAAATATCATTTTGAATAAACGAAAATTTAATAATTTCATCTAATTTTGCACAAGTTTGTACAAAATAAATTTATCTTCTATAGTTAATAAGGTAGAAGTATTTCTGTAGCAAAATTTTTACATTTGCTCAGGTGTTTATTTCAAGTTCTGAATTTATTCACAATCCTTGCATATTAAAAGCGCGTCTTAATTATAGCAATTTGATAGTGAACGTTGATAATTTTATAAGCCCCTTGTTTAAGAGTAAGAAAGATATTTATTGCATAAGCAGGGTTATGTTTTGGATTTGGATAAAATCTCCAGAAATAATCGTCAAAAATTAGCACTCCACCAACTTTTAGCATTTCAAAACATTTCAATGCGTCTATCAAAACATCATCACAGTGATGTGAGCCATCAACATATATAAGATCGTAGAAGTTTTTAATATTGAAGTTGTTGCAAAAAAATGCAAAAGATGTAAGTTTTTTCTTGGATAATCGTGCAGCAAAGTCAGATAAATTCTGATCAAATGTGCTTTCAATTCTTCCAAGCACATCGGGGGTAGAAGCAGTACCATCCTTATGTTCATCAGCCCCTTCCCATGTGTCAACACAGGTAAGTAAGGCAGTTGGCGCTTCTGTCAAAATAAAATAACTTGATAGTCCCTCCCAGCTTCCTATTTCAAGGGCATTAATGTCCTTATTTTTAAAATTTTGTGAATCAAAAATGGAAAACCAAAATGGAAGATTACCACTAAACCAATCATTTGATAGATGTAAATTTTGCTTAGCCAAATTAAAGATGGCAATCTCTTTGTGGTATTTTTTTTTCAGCGACCATTTTCTTAGCAATCCTCTGTTAAAACTTAAGAATACCAATATTGGCGCATTAGTTTGAATAAGGTATAAATTATTAATTACTACAAGATTAAATAATCTAATAAAATTGTTAAAATGTTTATTTTTAGATATTTTCATGTTTCTTATTGATTATTTTAAATTTTCTAATATGAGTTTCCCTACTGTCTTCATTTACAATATTGCTTCGATTATTCAAAGCTGTGTAATCCAAAAATAATATTTGAGGATGATCAATATCATAGCTTACGAAGCCAACTTGGAACTTTGAAGTATACGATTGATGTGTATAGATAAATATAAAACAAAGTAAAAAATATCGTGAAACTCACGAGCATTGCTGTTGAGTTCCACCAAATAATTGCAGGAATGACCGCTATTCCACTTAAAAACCAAATATATGGTGCAGTTTTGGAATTTCTTGTGAACCAAGAAACGACATTTCTTTGATTTATTGGATTTAGTATGCGTCTGTAAATTAACGTATGAAAATGTGTTGCATCTGCTAGACCCGGATTTTTGCCTTGATGTATTTTGCGACGATAAATGGTGAAAAGTGTCTCTATTACAGGATATGCATTAATTAGTAACGCAAACCATGGTGAAACTTCGGGATGCCTAGTAACAAGAATGATACTTATTACTGCTATCCCAAATCCAATCAAATAGGCACCTCCATCCCCTAAGAAAATTAGACCTCTGGGGTAGTTCCATAGGAAAAATCCTGCAATGCTACTAGCTAGTATTAGGCTAAGATTGGTTAGTTGTGTATCCCCAACGATAAAACTTACATACGATAAGCCCAATAAAGTTATTATTCCAACCATGCTTGCTAAACCATTAAATCCATCAATAATGTTATAAGCGTTTGATAAACCAGTAATTGTAAAAGCAGTGAAAATAAGGGAGATGATATTGAAGCTTAGTAAAAAATTAAGTCCAAAAATATCTAAGTAAGTGATTTGTGTTTCAAGATATATACACGCTAAAAGTGAAATAAAATACGTTGATAATAAACGCGTTCTAACATTTAGTCTTTTGCTGAGATCTTCGGAAAATCCAATTGTAAAAATAAGTAAAGAAAATAATAAGAATTTGAGTTCATTAGTTGATTCTTTAGCTATTTGCCAATGAAAAATTACGGCAATAGCTAAGCTGGATATGATGCTAGCGCCACCAATTCGGGGTATTGAGCCATCATGAATTTTTTGGGGGCCTGATTTGCCATCATCACTTGAAAAGGCAATGTGAAAATTCTTTAGGTTTATAAGAATTTTAGTAATTACGAATGAGGATATGAATGCAATTAATGAAGTAATCATTTAAACCTAATTGATAATTCGTATGTCTTAATTTTAGTTGAAATGATTTTCTGTGACTAAATATAAATGTTCTTGGGAATTTGTTAAGTGCATGTACCCTAATCAATCGAAATATGAAAGACAAGATTGTAGACCATGTGCTCGGTATATTGTATAAACTATGTGACCGGTTTACGCCCTAACGGTGACCGACTATGCAAGCCGTTACCTGATTTGCTGTGAAGGCCTATCGAGCACCAAAGAAGCCCAGGCCATCACGGTCTTTGAGCAATTCTTTAAGGAGTATGGGCTACCAGACAGTATCCGCTCCGATAATGGGGTGCCCTTTGCCTGTGCCAATGCCCTTTATGGCCTCTCTAGTCTATCGGTGTGGTGGCTCAGATTAGGCATTGGCATTGATCGCATCCAACCCGGTAACCCCTAGCAAAATGGTCGGCATGAGTCCATGCATTTAACCTTAAAGCAAGCCACCATTAAACCCCTAGCAATAACGCTCTTACAACAGCAAGATAAGTTTGAAGACTTCATCCACGAGAACAACTATGAGCGACCCCACCAAGCCCTAGAGATGATGCGTCCGACCGATCTCTACACGCCCTCGACTCGCAATTATGAGGGACTACCCGATGTGAGCTACCACTCTCATGACAAAACGGTCACCATCGCGAACTGTGGTCGTATCTGCATCGCGGGTCAGAAGATCCACTTAAGCACGGTCTTTGCCGGATACGATGTGGGCGTACGGCAAGTGGAAGACGATGTGTGGTTAGTCAGCTTTATGGATTACGATTTAGGATACTTTGATTTGGAATCGAATAAGGTGCAAGCCTTAGACAATCCATTTGGTCCCAAAGTACTTGGCGTGTGAGCGGTAAAAAGTGTAAACCATGTGCTCGGTATATTGTGTAAACCATGTGACCGGTTTACACCCTATGGAAAATGGTGGGTCGGGCGAGATTCGAACTCGCGACCAACGGATTAAAAGAAGTCGTAGCTCTTCGTTTCCTTATATAGATATTAGCTTATCGGGCGATCAAAATCAGTGTGCGATTGACTGTGCGATTGCTTTTTGGTG
>JACCDX011188701.1_pt1 | contig 63542 bp, 41 predicted proteins | sample 7449681 | NCBI WGS metagenome assembly JACCDX01 (sample SAMN15323450, study PRJNA562643) | freshwater metagenome | isolation source: river surface water | place: USA:Blue River Watershed | collected 2017-08-18
ATCGCCCAAAACTCCTCGCGCAATACGCGCACGTCGAGCATCATGCCGACCGAAATGAAAAACAGTCCGAGCAGGATGTCGCGAAACGGCCGAATCACCGATTCAACCTGATGTCGGTACTCCGTCTCGGCCAACATCATGCCGGCGAGGAAGGCGCCGGTTGCCATGGACACGCCGGCCCCGTGGGAAACCCAGGCGGCGCCAAGCGCGACCATCAACACAGCAAGGGTGAACAGCTCGCGAACGCGACTGTGCGCGATCTGATAGAGCAACGGCCGCAACAAAAAGCGGCCTGCTGCCAACACGGCGACCACGGCGAGAACCGCGCCACCCACACCGACCGAGATGGCCTGCGGCGAAAAATCGGTCCTGCCGCTCGCGAGCGCTCCCGCCAGCACCAGGAATGGGACGAAGGCCAAATCTTGGAACAGCAACACACTGAAGGCCATGCGTCCGTGGGTCCGATTCAACTCCGATTGCTCGGTCAGTTGCTGCAGGATGATCGCCGTTGAACTCACGGCGATCGCGCCACCGAGCGCAATGGCCGGCAAAGTCGCTACGCCAACCACTAGAAAAACGATGCTGACGGCCAGCACGGTCAAGGCGACCTGCGCGCTGCCGATCCCGAATACCTCGCGACGCATCGCCATCATGCGCGGCCACGAGAACTCGAGTCCCAGCGTGAAGAGCAGAAATACGACGCCGAGCTCCGCGAGCAGGCGCGTCGTTGCCGATTCGGCAAACAAACCGAAGGCGTAGGGCCCGAGCAATACGCCGACCAAAAGATATCCGAGTATCGCGGGCAAACCCGCCCGACGGGCTGCCGTGACGACCAACACGGCCGCCACCAGCAGGATCAATACTTCGCCGAGCGGATCGCCGATCACCTCATGCCGTCTCGATGTCGGCGATGCAGGTCACACCAGTGCCGCCAAGACCGCAATAGCCATCCGGATTTTTCGCGAGGTACTGCTGATGGTAATCCTCGGCATAGAAATAGGTTGGCGCCGGCAGGACCTCGGTGGTGATGCGACCGAGACCACGCTCGATGAGACCGCGCTGGTAGCTGTCACGCGTCGCCTCTGCTGCCACCCGCTGAGATTCGTTGGTGTAGAAAATGACGGAGCGGTACTGCGTACCGATATCGTTGCCCTGCCGCATGCCTTGGGTTGGATCGTGCCGCTCCCAAAACGCCTTGAGCAGGTCCACATAGCGAATGCGTGTCGGGTCGAAAATCACGCGGACCACTTCGGCGTGACCGGTGCGACCGCTACAAACTTCCTCGTACGTTGGGTTCGGCGTGTAACCGCCGGCATACCCGACCGAGGTGGAAATCACGCCGGGCATTTTCCAGAACAAACGCTCGGCGCCCCAGAAACAACCAAGACCCAAGATGGCCTCTTCACTACCCGCCGGAAACGGCGGTTGCAACGCAGCGCCGTTGACGAAGTGCTGAGCCGGTACGGGCATCGGGGTGGCACGTCCCGGCAACGCCATGGACGGATCGATCATGCGAGTTTTAGCTGACAACATGCGTGCAGTCTGTCGTCCTCGACGAGCGACTTCAAGAGGTATAATCCACCGGCCATGAACATCTGCCAGTCACACAATCTACGCACCGCACCCACGTCTCACAGCAAGCCCTATGGACTGCGAGTGTCTCTGAAGCCTGGTGACCCCTTTGCCAAACTCCTCGGTTCCGACTGGAGCCGGACTCACTGGTACGCGACCGTCGAAGAGCGCGATGCGGCCCTTCTCGAGATGAGTCGTAAGCACGAATACTCGCGCCCCGGTGACTTCCCGGCGCACGTCTACGAGAAGGTGGTCAATCTCGCCGCTCGCTGATCGGGCCACTGCTCGATCTAGAAGGTACGTCCGAGGAACAGATAGAAGTTGCTGTCAGTGTCCTCGCCGAAGCCGGTACCGATGTAGACCGGCCCGAATAGGGTATCGAATCCAAAGAATAAACTACCCTGCTTGAGCGACGAGCCGAAGCTGATGTCGCTGCGATCGTCCCACACGTTGCCCACCTCGAGGGACAAGCCCGCATAGGCCGGCACGTTTAAGAAACCCTCACCGCCACGACCGATCTGTCGATAGTAGAGCGCGCGAGCAATCGCAAAATGGCGCCCAGACAGCGTCTCTGGGGCGATACCCGACAGATTCAGAAAGCCGCCAAGCGGAAACAAGCTGCGCACGTTGTCTTCCGCAGAATCGATCTGCGTTCCGAAAGAGGTCCACAACGCGACGGTGTCGCGACCACGCGAGCGGGCCGAGAGCCAATCGAGTGTCAGCACATCGGCGTTGCGATCCGAGCCAAGACCGGCGCGTTCACCGCGCCACTCAGTGACGAGGTAATGGCCGCGTCTCGGAAAATTACGATCATCGAGGGTGTCGATCGAGAATCGCCCAAAGTATTCGCGCACATCGAACTCGTCGCTCCTCGCCAACGAGGGATCACCCAAACGCAGACGGGCGCGCCCCGTCTCGCGGCGCACGCCGGCTCGGACTTCCCCCCAATTCGATAGCTCACGACCGATATCCACACCGTACTCCGAGGTGCGTAAGCGATACTCGGCGATGCGCTCGCCGCTACGTACGAGCGGGACGTTACGCAATTCGAAACTCGCTTGCGGCATCCAGAACCAGCGCGCCTCGTCACCGAACGGAATATGCGCCTCGGTCGCGATACGCGGCTCCACTCCGACCTGCGCGTCCCACACCCACTCGGCCGCGAGCGGCCCGATGTCTGCGAGCACGAACCGCGCAGCTGCGTTGTAGTTGGAGTTACCGTTGAAATCGTCCTGCAACGACAAGCCGAAACGGACGTAGTTGGGTCCCCAGGAATTACGCCGTGCTGCGACCTCGAGCGTGTCGGCTGACTCACCCTGCACGCGATAGTCGACCGATTCGAAATTGCCACGACCAAAGAGCGTCGAGACGGCTGCGTCTATTCCATTCACATCGAGCGCCGCTGCTGCAAAGCGACCCTCGATCAGACGTTGGTAGCGCACCGCGGACTCAGCTACGCGAACGGTCGTGATCTGCGGAGCTTGCTGACGCGCTGCGGCGCGCTGCGCCAACCACGCGTCATAACGATCGACATCCGATGCTAAGGCAGACAGTCGTGACAGCGCGGCGCGGGCTGACGACTCGCCGAGATGGGTCGCCTGCGGAATGATGGCAAAGTCGAAACTGGATGCCTCGCCAAGATCGGGCGAGAGCAAGATATCACCAGCCCCGAGACGCGCGCGTTGCACATCGCTGCCGCGACGAATCAGGATCGACAACATCTGGTTGGAGATCGTCGTGACCGAATCTAGCGTGTCGCGCTTGCGCAGCGGGAAGCCGACATCCACCACGATGAGCACATCGACGCCCATCGCTTGCGCGACATCCACCGGCAAGTTGTTGGCGAGCCCCCCATCGACGAGTAAACGTCCGTCGATCTCCACCGGCGCAAACAAACCCGGCGCTGCCAGACTCGCACGCATGGCATCGACCAGATCGCCGCCCGAGAGCACGACGGCATCACCGGTCTCGAGATCGGTGGCAACCGCCCGGAACGGGATCGGCAGTTGATCGAACTGCGTGCGACCTGCAACCGGGAAAGTCACTAGACGCAGGGCTTGCGAGACACGCTGTCCAGACACCAGCGCTTTCGGCAAGCGGAACGAACCGCTCTTGATGCCGAGCGGAAACTTCACGAGAAAATTTTGATCCTCGCTCTTGCGACGAAAACTCAAGCGATCACGCGGCGCAGGCTCCGTGAAAGCCGCGCGCCACTCATCCGAATCGATCAGGGCGGCGATTTCTGCGGCGGATAAGCCACTCGCATAAAGCCCACCAACGACGGCGCCCATGCTGGTACCGGCGATCGCATGAATGGGTATGCGCTGCTCTTCGAGCACCTTCAGCACACCGATGTGTGCGGCACCACGGGCGCCGCCACCGGAGAGCACGAGACCCACCCGCGGCGCCGAATCAGCCGCCGCCACAGCGGCACTGCCGAGCAGAAGGATTGCCAATAGCGAGACTTTCAACACCCGCCAAGGATACCGCTGTTCGACGATAATGCGGCCATGCTCGAGACGTTGTTACTGGCAGGGCTCACGGAAGTGGTGGTCACGGCGCAACGTCGGCCCGAGCCGCTGCTCGAGGTTGCGGGCAGCGTCAGCCGGGTTTCACCCAGGACGGACGGTCGACTCGACCTTGACCATTACGCCGCCGCACTCAATACGGTGCCGGGTGTCTTCGTTCAGCGTGGCAGCGGACAAGAGAGTCTGATCGCGATCCGCTCGCCCGTGCTGACCGGCGCCGGAGCCTGCGGGGCGTTTCTGTTGCTTGAAGACGGCATGCCGTTGCGCCCGACCGGCTTCTGCAACGTCAACGAAATGTTCGAGGTGAACACCAGTCAGGCAGCCGCCATCGAGGTGCTACGTGGACCGGCCAGTCAGAGTTACGGCGCGAACGGTGTCCATGGCGCCATCAACGTCGTCACACCGAACGTAGCCGATCTCGCGCCATCACAGATGTCGCTTGAAAGCGGCTCGGATGATTTCCTCGGTGTACGCGTGTCACTCGCCGGTGATCGCCTCGCCTTGCAAGCGATGCTTCGACGAGATGGGGGTTTTCGAGAAGACTCGCCCGTCGAGGAGTACAAATGGAATTTGGCGTTCGATGAAACTCGCGACGGCGGCCAACTAAAGCTGCGTCTCGCCGCAACGCGTCTCGATCAACGAACAGCCGGTTTCGTGCGTGGCTTCGAAGCCTACCGTGATCCCGTGCTGAGATTGATCAACCCCAATCCAGAGGCCTTCCGCGACGCCGAATCGCAACGCGCCTCGATACGCTGGATTCGTGAGACTTGCGATGACTGTCGCGAAGAATGGCGCGCCATCCTGCGTCGCTCGCAGATGACATTCCTGCAGCACTTCCTGCTCGGCAAGCCGCTGGAGTCGAACGAACAGACTAGCGCTCGACTGGGCTGGCAACGCAGCACACCCTGGAGCGATGCGTTACAAGCCACCATCGGCGCGGAAATCGAGTGGGCCGATACGGCGCTGCTCGAAACTCAAGCGACGCCCACCCTCGAGGGCACGGCAGCGGCCCGTGCGATCCGTCCCGCGGGTCGGCATTACGACTACCACACGACAGTCACGGGCATCGCGCTGCAGGCGGCTTTGCGCGGTGACTACGCAGGCTACGCGTGGCAATTCGGCGTGCGCGCCGATGGCACGCGCTACGACTACGACAATCGCATGTTGACCGGCAATACGGCCGAAGATGGCACACCCTGCCCCTTTGGCGGCTGTCTGTTCAGTCGACCGGCGGATCGTCGCGACACGTTTCGCAATCTGTCACCTCGCCTCGAGCTCACCTGGAAGGCGACCGACCGACATCGAGCATACATCGCGGCGACGAGCGGCTTCCGACCGCCTGAGATCACCGAGTTGTATCGTCTGCAACGCAGCCAACGAGTCGCCGATCTCGACTCGGAGAGTATCCGCGCGGTCGAGCTGGGGTGGCGCTACGTCGGCGAGGTCGGTTTTTGGCACGTGGCCGCTTTCGATCAAATAAAACGCGAGCTCATCATCCGCGATGCCAATGGCTTCAACGTCACCGGTGGCCGCACGACCCATCGCGGCCTCGAGTGGGAATGGCGCCGACAGTTCGGCGATGCTTGGCTCATCGGTAGCAGCGGCACCCTCGCCCGACACCGCTACGATTTCGACGCCGTCATTGAAGGCGGTGAGACGATCGTTCGCGGACGCGATGTCGACACCGCACCGCGCCGACTGCACACGGTGATGCTGCGCTGGTTGCCGAGAACCCACTGGGATCTGACGCTCACAGGATCTGATGTCGGCGCTTATTTCGCCGATGCGGCCAACCAATATCGCTATGCCGGGCATCGCGCGGCGAGCCTGGCGATCGGCTGGCAGGCGAAACCGCGCTGGCGTGTCACACTCGACATCGACAATCTAACCGACGAGCGCTACGCCGACCGCGCCGACTATGCACAAGGCAGTTGGCGTTACTTTCCGGGTCGTGACCGCAGCGTTTTCTTCGGGGTCGACTGGCGAGCACCCTGAGCACGTGGTTTGCCCAGCGGAATCTGCTGTGTGATGCAATGGATGTTGCCGCCACCGAGCAGAATCTCTCGAGCCGGTACGCCGACCACCTGACGCTTCGGAAAAATCCGCCGCAACTGGGCAAGCACCCGCTCGTCGTAACGGGCATCGAGCAAGGGCACGATGACACCGCCGTTTGCCAGATAGAAATTCACATAACTTCCCGCCAGGCGTAGCCCACTCGAACGTGCCTGCGTACCTGCTTTACTGACGACGCCCGCCGCTTCGATCGGATCGATGTATAGCGGCCCCGGCATCGGTAACTTGTGAATGCGCAGACGACGACCACGGGCGTCGCGAGCTGCCTTCAAGCGCGCATAGGCATCACGGGAAATCGCCGCTTGCGGATCCTTCGGATCGTCGCACCATCCGAGGATGACCTCACCCGGCGCAGCGAAGCATGCGAGGTTGTCGATATGACCGTCCGTCTCGTCGTTGTAGACGCCCTCACCCAGCCACACGATGTGGGTTGCGCCCGTGTACTCGCGCAGCAAAGTCTCGATTCGTTCGCGCGAGAGCGACGGGTTACGATTGGAATTGAGCAAACACTGCTCTGTGACGAGCAGCGTGCCTTCGCCATCGGAGTGAATCGCGCCGCCTTCGCAAACGAGCGGCGCACGGTAGCGAGCGAGACCTTCGATCGCGAGAACACGGCGCGCAACGAGTTCGTCCTGATCCCACGGGAAGTACAATCCGCCCTGCAATCCGCCCCAGGCATTGAAATGCCAATCGACGCCACGCACCTCGCCAGCCGCGTTGACGACACAGGTGGGTCCCACATCGCGCATCCAGGCGTCGTCACTCACCATACGCAGCACGCGGATCCGCGGCTCAAGTGCACGACGCGCCTGATCGAAATGGCTCGGTGCGACACCCACCGTCACGGGCTCGAATCGAGCGATCGCATGCGCTACGGCCGCAAAGGCCCGCTGTGCAGGCCCCGCCCCATCGCGCCAATTGTCCGGTCGCGTCGGCCAGAGCATCCAGCAACCTCGATGTGCCTCGAACTCGGCGGGCATCCGGAACCCATCGACCGCAGGGGTGGAAGCGATTTCAGTCATGAGGCGATTGTAGTGCATGCGCACCTGGCCCGACCGCTTGGCGAACGGCCGCGCGTGCTAGGATTCGGTCACGCGACGGCGGGGGTTTGTTCTGTTTGCCGCGCGTTTTTCGAGGAGTTCACAAGACCATGTCGACGGCTGCAAAAGTCACTCTGACGCCGCCCGCCGGGGGCGCCAAGATCACCATCGCAAACGGCAAACTCGCCGTGCCCAACAACCCGATCATCCCGTACATCGAGGGTGACGGCACCGGTGCAGACATCTGGCGCGCCAGCGTGCGCCTGATCGACGCAGCGGTCGCCAAGGCATACGGCGGGAAACGCCAGATCCACTGGATGGAAGTCTATGCCGGCGAAAAGTCGAACAAATTGTTCAATACGTGGCTGCCGGACGAGACCGTCGCCGCGTGCCGCGAATACCTCGTCTCGATCAAGGGTCCGCTGACCACGCCGGTCGGCGGCGGCATCCGTTCGCTCAACGTGGCGCTGCGCCAGTTGCTCGATCTTTATGTCTGCCTGCGCCCCGTGCGCTGGTTCAAGGGCGTGCCCTCGCCTGTGAAGGCACCCGAGAAGGTCGACATGGTGATCTTCCGTGAGAACACCGAAGACATCTACGCCGGTATCGAATTCGAGCAAGGCAGCGAAGACAACGCCAAGTTCAAGGCGCTCTTCAAAGAACACTTCCCGAAGGCCTACGCCAAGATCCGCTTCCCGAACACCTCGGGTATCGGCATCAAGCCGGTCTCGCAGGAAGGTACCGAGCGCCTGTTCCGTGCGGCCGTCGAGTACGCGATCGTCAATGGACGCAAGAGCGTGACGATCGTGCACAAGGGCAACATCCAGAAGTTCACGGAAGGTGCCTTCCGCAACTGGTCGTACGCGCTCGCCGAAAAAGAATTCCCCGGCCAAACCTACGGCTGGGAACAGTGGGAACGTACCAAGGCCGAAAAAGGCGAGAAGGCCGCTAACGCCGAGATGGAAGAGGCGAAGAAAGCCGGCAAGGTCATCATCAAAGATGCGATCGCCGACATCACCCTGCAGCAAGTGCTCACTCGCCCCGATGAGTTCGACGTTCTCGCCACCTGCAACCTCAACGGTGACTACCTCTCCGACGCACTTGCCGCGCAAGTGGGCGGCATCGGTATCGCACCGGGTGCCAACATCAACTACGTCACGGGTCACGCCGTGTTCGAGGCTACGCACGGCACTGCGCCGAAGTACGCCAACCTCGACAAGGTCAACCCGGGCTCGGTCATCCTCTCCGGCGAGATGATGCTGCGTTACATGGGTTGGACAGAGGCCGCCGATGCGATCATCACAGCGATGGATCGCACCATCGGCCAGAAGACGGTGACGTACGACTTCGCGCGCTTGATGGAAGGCGCGACCGAGGTCAAGTGCAGCGAGTTCGCTGACGCTCTCATCCGCAACCTCTGACGGAAATGACGGTGGCCGCCGACGCATTCATTGACGACTGCGCTCGGCGGATCACCGCCGCCTTCGAAGGCTATAACGCGGCCTTCCGGGAGATCACCCGTCGCGCTCCCGTTCGATTCGAGAACTGCGATTGGGCCGCCTCGCAACGAGATATCGTCGAGCGCATCGAGCTCTACGATCGCTGGGTCAACGCGACCGTCAACGACCTACGTCAGGCGCTCGGTGAGTCGGCGCAGGATCGGCAACTGTGGTCGCAGATTCGTGATCGATTTTCGAATCGACTCATCGGCACCGTCGATGCCGCCTTCGTACGCACCTTCTTCAGCTCGGTGTCGCGTCGCCTCTTCGGCACGCGCGGTGTCGATACCGATCTCGAATTCGCTGCGGTCGATCTCGATCCTCTCGCCGATGCCGAACAAGCCGCCGAACTGCAGCATTACGTCAATCGCGGCGACCTCTCGCTTTTGATCGAGGATTTGCTCGGCGAACTGCCGCTGCGCTGCCGCTGGATCGATTTCGATCGCAGCGTCAGGCATACGACGAGCGATATCGCCGAGGTGCTGCGCAACGGCGGCTTCGGCGAAGCAGATCAGTGCGTACGGCAAATTGAAGTCTTGCGTCCGCTATTTTTCCAGAGCACCAGAGCCTACCTCGTCGGACGCATCCAACTCGCCGAGGGGTATCTACCGCTGTTGATCGCACTGCAAAACACCGAGCGCGGTATGTTGGTCGATGCCGTCATGCTCGATGAAAGTGATGTCAGCATCGTATTCGGCTTCACCCGCACCTACTTCCATGTCGACCTCGAGCGCGTGGTTGAAACCGTGGTTTTCCTGCGCAAGATCTTGCCGCGAAAACCACTCTCGGAACTGTTCACGGTGTTGGGTCGCGCCAAACAAGGCAAGACCGAGCGTTACCGGGAATTGATGAGCCATCTCGCGCGCTCGGACGATCAGTTCATGCACGCGCCGGGTGAACGCGGCCTGGTCATGGTGTGCTTCACCCTGCCGTCGCTGGATCTCGTGTTCAAGATCATTCGCGACCAGTTTCCGCCGGTGAAAAACGTCGTTCGACAGGACGTGCTCGACAAGTACAAATTCGTCTTTCAGCACGACCGTGCTGGGCGTCTGGTCGATGCCCAGGAATTCAAGCGTTTGCGCTTGCCGCTGGATCGATTCGCACCGGCACTCCTTGAGGAGTTGCAGACCGAAACAGCAGCGACGGTGCATGTCGATGGTGACGACTTGATCTTCGATCACGTCTACATCGAGCGCCGTATCACGCCGCTGAACCTGTACCTGCGCGAGGCTCCAGTCGATCTCGCTGAAAAAGCAGCGCTCGACTATGGCCAAGCGATCCGTGACCTGGCCTGCTCGAATATTTTCGCAGGTGACCTGCTCTTGAAGAATTTTGGAGTCACACGCCACGGGCGCGTGATCTTCTACGACTATGACGAACTCTGTCGGGTCACCGACTGTCGATTCCGAGAGGTTCCGGTCGCCGACAACGACGAGGACGACATGCGCGCCGAGGCTTGGTTCTATGTCGCGGACAACGATGTATTTCCAGAGACTTTCGTCAACTTCCTCGCTTTCGACGATTTACAGAGAGCGGCGTTCATGCGCACCCATGGGGATCTGCTGACCGCCGACTTCTGGCGAAGCATCCAGCAACGCACCAAGGCGGGTGAGGTTCTGGAAGTCTTGCCCTACCAACCTCGACGTATTCGAGCGGCCGGGAGCATCGTGTCTTGAGCCCGATTGCTTACGCCATTCCGATCTTCATGCTCAGCATCTTGGTTGAGTATCTGCTCGCTCGACGGCGAGCACCGAGCGCTTACGACATCGCCGATGGCGTCACGAGCTTGCACTTTGGCGTACTGAGTCAAATCGCCGGCGCCTTCACGTATCTGCTGACCATCGGCATCTACAGCTGGACTTTCGAGCACTTTCGACTCATGACGCTACCGCAGAACGAGTGGTGGGTCTGGGTAGTCGCATTGCTGTTCTACGATTTCTGCTACTACTGGGTGCATCGCGCGGGTCACGAGGTCAACCTCTTGTGGGGCGCACACCAGGTGCATCACTCCTCGGAGTACTACAACCTCACCACGGCGCTCCGACAAACCGCTACCGGCGCTTTCACATCATGGCCGTTCTATCTCGTCATGGCATTGGCAGGCGTTCCGCCATTTGTCTTCGGGGTCGTCGCCTTGATCGATCTGCTTTACCAGTACTGGGTGCACACCCAACTCGTGCCCAAGCTCGGTGCGATCGATCGTATTCTAGTCACGCCGTCGAATCATCGCGTTCATCACGGCCAGAACGATTACTGTCTCGATCGTAACTACGGCGGGATCTTCATTTTCTGGGATCGGCTGTTCGGCACGTTTGTGGAGGAGCGTGACGATGAACCGATCGTCTACGGAATCCGCTCGCCTCTCGCGAGTTACGACCCGGTATGGGGCAATCTGAACGTCTATCGGGACATCGCTCGGCAGTCACGGGCGGCGCCGAGTCTCGGGAAGGCCATTGGTGTTTGGTTCGAGCCGCCTGCGGGACGCGGGAAACAACCGCCACCGATGCCCGCCGATTTTCACCGCTATGACTCCACCGCCAGCCGATCCGCACGCCGCTACGCGCTGTGGCAGTACGTGCTCTTGATTGCGCCCGCGACCCACTTCATTGCGATCGCCCGTCAACTCGAGTGGCTCGAGCGAGCGCAATACGCGCTGGTTCTCGTCGCCTGGGTTTGGAGCTTGAGCAGCGTGCTCGAGGCACGAGCCCAAGCGCGACTCGTCGAAACGCTGCGGGTCGTCGCGACCGCCGCGCTACTGCTCTTCGGTGCGTCTTGGTTTGGCCTCGCGATGGATCTCATCTGGCGAGCGCTCTTGGCGCTGCTGATGCTGGCACCGCTGTGGACTCTACACCGACGCGATCAGGCAGCTACGCCCACCCCTTCGAGCCGATCTTCGATATCGGCATAGAGACCCTGCAAGCGTTCGAGCGTCGCTGCGTCGGCTTGCCACATACCTCTTCCGTTGGCTTCGATCAGGCGACCCACCGCGTTGCGTAACGCCTGCGGGTTGGCCGCCTCTAGACGACGACGCATGGATTCATCGAGCAGGAACGTCTTGGCGGCGTCATCGAATACCCACTGATCGACCGAGCCGATCGCGCCCCAGCCGACCAGGTGAGTGAATCGATTGCTGATCTCGGCTGCACCGCTATGGCCGTGCGCTAGCATGCCCTCGTACCACTTGGGGTTCAGCAGCTTTGAGCGCGCTTCGATGCGTAGTAACTCGTCCGACCCTGCCACCTTCACATCGCCCGTGAAAGTTTCGGCGTACGTCAACGGAACTTTACCGCTTTGAGTTTTCTGTGCGGCGAGCTGGATGGCCCCAGAGTGTCCGTAATAGTGGGTCATATCGGTCAGACCATATTCGACCGAGTCGATGGCCTGGAAAACGTGATCGACCTTACCCAATAAATTTTTCAGCGTAGCGGGTGCCGCAGCGCCATTACGCTTACCACCAGCCGTATAAGCATTGCGCTTCTCATACATCGAAGCGAGCTCCGCAGATTCCTCCCACTGGCTCTCTTCGATCAGCTCGTCCACGCCGGTGCCGTAGAGCCCGGGTGCCTGCGTGAAGATTCGAGCAGTTGCCTCATCGAGACTACGTCCGTCGGCGATCAGATCGTCGGTATGTGCCCTGATGAAGTTGCGCTCGCGCGGCTCATCGACGGTCGCCGCGAGTCGAAACAGGTCATCCAACAGATCGAGCGTCATCTGGAAGGTATCGCGGAAGATGGACGATACGTCGAGCAACACGTCGATACGCGCACGCCCTAGTTGCTCAAGCGGGATCAGTCGATAACGGAAGATCTTGCCTTGTCCGTCGCGCTCGGGCTCGGCACCGATCAACGCCAGCACGACACCGAGACCCTCACCTTCGCTCTTGATGGTATCCATGGCCCAGAGCGCCTGCGCCACCGTACGCGGCAAAGAGCCATGCTCGACGAGGTGCTTCTGCAGTAAAGCGTCGGCCATGCGCCGACCGCGCTCGAGCGCAAGATCGGTCGGCAAACGCCAAGGGTCTATGCCGTGAATATTGCGCCCAGACGGCAACGCCGCAGCGCCCGCTCGCACCGGGTCTGCGCCATAGGCAGGTCGAATGTAGCCCCCATCCAAGGCATGCATCAGAGCGTCGAGTTCTTCACTGCAACGCGACATGCCGGTCAAGATGCCGCGACCTTCGTTGATGTGCTCGACAAGCGAAACAGGCGCCGGAATCTGTGCAGCGTAGTCACGCCACACCCGTGCTGGGTCTTCACGACCCAACACCGAACGATCCACCAGAGCGTCGCGCAGCTCGCGTGCCGTGGCGGACTCGAGCCCCAAACTCTCGGCGCTGACGGTGAAGCCACCCATACCCCGACGTGGTACTTCCATCGAAGCCTCGATCAGGGCGCGAGCGCGCTGTCGGTCGGGTGCCTGACCGAAGATGTGCAAACCATCGCTGATCAGTCGATCTTCGATCGAAGCAAGCCACGCTTGAACTCTCACGCGATAAGCATCGATCGACTCATCGGCAAGACGAACCAGCTCCGGCAACAAGCCCTCGAGTGCATCGTTCGGATCGTCGAGCCGAACCCGAACCTGCGCGAGCTGCTTGTAGAGACCCGCTCGCGCGTACGGTGGAACCGCGTGACTGACGATGGTGGCATACGCTCGACGCCGCGCTATAGCCGCCTCAGCAGGATTATTGAGTGGATACAGATATAGGTTAGGCAAGCTGCCAAGCAGCTGATCCGGCCAACAATCGGCCGTCAGCGCAGCCTGCAAGCCCGGCATCCATTCGGCAGTGCCGTGCATGCCGACGTGGATCACCGCATCAGCCTTGAAGCCTTGCTTCAACCACGCGTAGAAAGCGGCGTATTGATGATGCGGAGTGAAAGTTCGATCGAACAGCAACTTCATCGGATCACCCGGCACACCCATCGGTGGCTGTACGCCGAGTAACACATTGCCGTATTCCAAAGTATCGAGTCGTAAGGCATCACGTCCCGCAGGCGCGATATCGCCCGGCGCAGCGCCCCAGTAGCGATCGATACGCTCTGCCGTCTTGCTACTAAGCAGAGCTCGATACTGCGTGTTCGTCAGCGCGTGTGAACTCTCGCCTTTCGCGAACGCCTCGAGCTTCACGAGTAACTCGTCCATCTCGAGCGGCGCTCGACCAATCGAGTAACCGGATTTCTTCAACCGTTTGAGCACAGCGATGATGGAAGCCGGAACATCAAGGAGCGCAGCCGTACCGGTCTTGCCGAGGCCAGGCGGGAAGTTGTACAGCACGATCGCGACCTTGCGCTCGACGGCAGGTTTGCGTCGCAGACGGATCCAGCCCTCGACCTGATCGATAGCGCGTGCGATACGATCCGGCACCGCCGTCAACTCGCCGTCCTTGATGGCTCCAAGTGCGACACTGCTCGCCACGCCATCCATCTCGGGCAAGTCATACATGACGACCGATTGCATCGAGATGACACCGCGCTGCTGCCAGTCACGCTCGTCCTGCATCAGTAACGGTTGCGCGACGACGTAAGGTACATCGAGCTTGGCCAACAAATCCGCTGCAGTGTCGTGATAGTGCCCAGGCTTGGTGGAGGAAGCGGGTCCACCGACGATGGAGAACCCCATCGTAGAGAGCAAAGCGTCGATGGGTTGATCCACCAACCATTCGCGAACGGCCACATGCGCTTCGATGCCGGAGACGAACACCGGCAACACCGCAAAGCCGCGCGCTTCGAGTCCGTCGGTCAATTGCTGCAAATAGGCAAGTCGTTGCACCACGTGCTTGCGCATGCCGAGCACGGCGACGAGCGGTTGACCTTTCTGATAACGACCGTTTTTCTTCGCCCATTTCAGATAAGCATCGGGATCTTCGAACAGCGCGCCGCTGCGCGGATCCCAGCAACCCATCGTCGGAATGATGCTCACCGGTGCGACGTCGATCTGCTGACCGAAGGTATCGCGCACGATCAACTTGATCATCTCGGTGATGTTGCGGGCATCGGGCTGATTCCAATACAGGTTCACGCCAAGCCAGGTCCGAAAGCCCGCCAGTTTTTGCGGGATCAGCGGCAACATCTTCGACGCGATCTTGACGAGTTTGGTGTAGGCATAGAGCGCATCTTCGTCACGTCCGCGCGTGATCAGACGCATCAACAGCTTGACCGCTTTCGGCGCTTCGCCCTTCTTCTCTTTGAATCGATGTTCGCCCACCCGGGTGAGCGCCATCACCTCCGGCATGCTCTCGTAGGCGAACACTGCCTTGGCAGCTGACTTCTCGAGATGTCGAGCAAGCCAATCGGCTTGTGACCGCAAATTGATGAGACTGATGAAGACCACGTCCGAACGCGCCAGATCCTGCGCCAGCGCCTCGTTGCCCTCATCGACATGGGCATCGTGATATCGACGCAGTTCGACTGGCAGGCCCGCTTGCGACAAAGCCTGTTCGACGTCCGTCCAGACGGCCGCATTGAACCGCTCGATCCCGACGATGAAGGTGATCGTGGTCATGCACTCCTCCCGATTGACATATCGGAGTGTCTTGTTATGTTGACACATTGAAAGTCGGGTCACCACCCGGCGGTTTCGGGGGCGCTTTGCAACAAACTTTTCCGTTCACGGCCATCGTCGGACAAGACGATCTCAAACTCGCGGTACTACTCAGCGTGATCGATCCGGCGATCGGCGGCGTTCTGATCACGGGCCATCGCGGCACGGCCAAGAGCACGGCGATCCGTGCGCTCGCCGATCTGCTGCCACCCGTCAAAGTCGTCGCGGGCTGCCCTTATCGCTGCGATCCAATCGAGCGCTCACCGGACTGCCCTCACTGCGCTCACCAAGCCACGTTGAAGTCGCAAACTCAGTCGGTCCCCGTCGTCGATCTACCACTCGGCGCCACCGAGGATCGCGTCGTCGGTTCGGTCGATCTCGAACGCGCGCTGGTCGATGGCGTCCAAGCGTTCTCCCCCGGCTTGCTCGCTGCGGCACATCGCGGCTTTCTATACATCGACGAAGTGAATCTGCTCGAAGATCACCTCGTCGACCTGTTGCTCGATGTCGCCGCCAGTGGACGGAACGTCGTCGAACGCGAGGGCTTGAGCGTACGTCACCCGGCGCGCTTCGTTCTCATCGGCTCGGGCAATCCCGAGGAAGGCGACTTACGTCCGCAGCTGCTCGATCGATTCGGACTGCATGCCAGAATCAAGACGCTGCATGACATCGAGCAACGAGTCGAAGTCGTCCGTCGACGACTCGCCTTCGAAAACGATCCGTCAGCCTTCATCGCGAGCTTCGACAAAGAACAGAGCGCGCTACGCAAGCGGCTCCAGAAGGCGATCAACGCGAAACCCAAAGTCACTCTGCCCGATTCCGCCCTCATGCTCGCCGCGCAGTTGTGCGATCGGCTGGGTATCGATGGGCATCGCGGCGAACTCGCCCTCACCCGGGCTGCCGTCGCGCTCGCCGCCTATGAAGGCAGAAAATCTGCCGATCCCGAGCTCGTGGCGCGAGTCGCTCCGCTTGCACTGGCACATCGCCTACGTAAAGACCCGCTCGAACCCGCAGCCGACGACGAACGCGTCAAGCGAGTGCTCGAAGAAGCACTCGGCTGAAGCTAGGTAGCCTGCGCGATGTCGCAACGATCTCTGACGCGTATGCCGATCGGTGGCCTCGTGGCGCTGGATGTGCCGCGCCTGGCATTGATGATGTTGGCAGTCGATCCGGCCTTACGTGGCATTGCCTTGGCGGCGCCTGCCGGCAGCGGCAAGAGCGCACTGCTGCACGGCATGCGCGAACTACAACCCGATCTGCCTTGGGTCGAGTTGCCGCTCGGCTGTGACAGCGAGGCCTTGCTGGGCGGCCTGGATCTCGAAGCGACCTTGCACCAAGGCCACCGCGTGATCCGCTCCGGCGCACTCGCTCGGGCGCACGGCGGGTTTCTGGTTGCGGAATCCTGCAACCTCATGGACGACGGCAGCGCGAACACGCTACTCGGCGCCCTCGAGGATGGCGTCGTCCGCATCGAGCGCGAGGGTCTGAGTCTGCGCAGCCCCGCCGAATTTCGCTTACTGACGAGTTTCGATCCATCAGAGGGCGCACCGCGAGCACACCTACTCGACCGCCTCGGCTTGATCGTGATGATGCCGACAATTCGCGCCAGCGAGGCACGCGCCAGTATCGTCCGGCGACACTTGCAACCAGATGCGGAAACCTGGAATGACGAGGCTCTCTTGCTACGCGGTCTGATCGAGAGCGCTCGCGAGCAATTGCCACACATCACGCTCGGCGACGCGCAACGGCGTGAACTGATCCGTATGGCTGACGCACTCGGTGTACAAGGACATCGCGCCGATTTATTCGCGATTCGTGTGGCGCGTGCGAGTGCCGCTCTAGGTTTACGCGACGAGGTACAGCGCGAGGATCTCGAGCTGGCGGCACGACTCGTTCTGCTACCGCGCGCCACTCGGCACCCTGACACGACACACAGTGCACCGCCGCCCGAGCCGCCCGCATCAGAAACACCGCCGCCTCCCGACCCGAACGATGAAATCGAACCCGACTCGGACTCGGTGCCATCGGAAGATCAACTCGAACTCGCCGAAGAAGTGCTGGATTCGCTCGCCGTAGATTTACCCGACGCTCTCTCCTCGCTTTCTTTTGCGAGGCAGCGCAGCGGCCGCAGCGGATCCCGAGGGGCTACCAGCGGACAACGTGGTAGGCATGTGTCGAGTGTGCCCGGGTTGCCTCGCGGACAGCGTCTCGATGTCATCGCGACCTTACGTGCTGCCGCTCGCTGGCAGCGAGTCCGAACCCGTCGTCGTCACGGCATCATGCTCACCAGCGACGACTTCAGGATCAAAAAATATCGCAGCAAGGCTGGCGCGCTCTTCATCTTTGCCGTCGATGCCAGCGGCAGCATGGCACTCAACCGCATGCGACAGGCGAAGGGAGCCGTTCACGCGCTGCTCGAGCAGGCTTACGTCAATCGCGATCGGGTGGCTCTGCTCGCCTTTCGAGGTGACGAAGCGAACCTGCTGCTGCCACCGACTGGCAGCGTCGAGTTGTTGCGTCGAGCAGTGGACCAGTTGCCGACCGGCGGCGGCACGCCGATCGCCGCTAGTCTCGTGGCGAGCCTAGAGGTGGCGGATCAGGCGAAGCGGCGCGGCTTTGGCAACATCGTGCTCGTCATGCTCACCGACGGACGCGCCAATGTCGGCTTGAAGACCGACCGCGCCGGCGTCGATGCCGAGGTGAAGCAACTGGCTCGCTCCGTCGCCGAAACCGGCATTCGATCGCTCGTGATCGACACGCAGCGCAGCTTCTTGAGTCAGGGCAATGCGACCCAGTTGGCCCGCGCTCTGGGCGGCGACTATCTCTATCTACCCAACGCGCAAGGCACGGCGATCGCCGCAGCCGCCCGTCAAGTTGCGAGTGCCTGAGCGAGATCGGCTTTGAGATCCTCGAGGGCCTCGAGACCGATCGACAGTCGTACCGTCGAGGCGTGAATATCGGATTTGGCCCGATCCTCCGCATCCAGATCTTTCGGCTGCATCAACTGTGGCGGCATGACCAAGGACTCCGTCGAGCCAAAACTCGGCGTCATCGCAAAATAGCGCAGCTTCTCCGCGAACTGCCTGCCCGCTTCCGCACCAGCCACCACATCGAAGGTGATCACGCAGCCGAAGTCGCGCATCTGTCGCCGCGCGAGGTCGACGCCACGGTGCGACGCGAGACCCGGATAGCGCACATGCGCGCATGCCGGGTGCGATTCCAGAAACTGTGCGATCGCCAAAGCACGGGCGGACTGCTCGCGGTAGCGCAACAGATACGTTTTCATCCCGCGAACCATCAGCGATGCCGACAGAGGATCGAGCTGTGCACCGAAGAGACCGAAGTCATGTCGCAAGCGATTGACGATCGCGCGATCCCCGATCACCGCACCGCCCATGACATCCCCTACCCCGGTCGTGAACTTGGTCAGACTGTGGATGAAGAGATCGATGTCGAATTCGCCGTGCTGATGGAATCCAGCGGAAGTGTTATCGATGATCGTCGTCACCCCAAACTCTCGCGCCATCGACGTCAGTGCGGCGATATCCGCGATCTTGTTGACGGGATTGGTCGGACTCTCGAAGAACATGATCTTGACCGGCCGCGACGAGAGCACGGCGCGAACGCCTTCAAGATCCTCGATCGAAAGCATGGTGTGCGAGACACCGAAACGCGCGAGCATGCTGCGGATGATGTGGCGAGTCGGACCGTAACCCTCGACGAAGAACACCACGTGATCGCCCGTCTGGGTCAGCGCAAGCAACGTTTGTGCGACGACGTTCACGCCAGATGCGCTCGTCAGACACTCTTCGCGTCCTTGCAATGAGGCCAACAGTTGCTCGAGCTGCCTTACCGTCGGATTCGATGCTCGCGAATAGAAGAAGCCCGGACGCTCGCCGCGGTAGACACGCAGCGTTTCGGCGACGGTCTCGGTCTCCCATTTGACGTTCTGGTAAATCGGAAACAGCAACGGGTGATTGTCTGCAGGCGTTTCGACGGTCGCCGGATGCTGCAACGCCGTCTCGGCTCGCTCTTGTTCTTTCATCGCTCCGATTGTACCGAAACGCCCATGGCTCGCTCGTCAGGGATTTCCGTCGTTGTGCGCCATGCGTTCTTCGCGGAGGCGCCGTTGCTCCTCACGTCGCATATAGAGGGTTGAGAGCACGACGCCCACCGCCACCACCAGAACCATCAATGTCGCCAAGGCATTGATATCGGGACTAACTCCGCGCCTGACTCGCGAGAAAATCTCCATCGGCAACGTCGAGGAGCCTGGACCGGAGACGAACTGCGAAATCACGACGTCATCCCATGAGAGCGTGAAAGCCAGTAACCAACCGGAAATCAGCGCCGGTGCGATCAAGGGCAGCGTGATGCGAAAGAACACGGTCGCCGGCTTGGCACCGAGATCGAGCGCCGCCTCTTCGAGCGAATCGTCGAACCCCGCGAGGCGCGACTGCACAATGACGGTGACATAGGCCATCGCGAATGTGATGTGCGCGATCGTGATCGTCAAAATGCCACGACCGGAGGGCCAGCCGATCGCCTGCTCCAAAGCCACGAACAGCAGCAACATCGCGATACCGGTAATGATCTCCGGCATCACCAGTGGCGCCGTCGTCATCGCCGAGAGAAAGGCACGACCGCGAAACGGTCCGAAACGCGTCAACACGACACCCGCCAACGTGCCGAGGATCACTGCACCGCTGGCGGTCATGGCTGCGACCTTGATCGAGATCCAAGCTGCACCCAGCAATTGGTCGTTCTCGAGCAGCCGGGCGTACCAGCGCAGCGTCGGCGAATTGTCCCGATCCCACACGGTAACGAGACGCGAGTTGTTGAACGAGAACACGATCATCGAGAGGATCGGCACGTAAAGGAAGGCCAACCCCAACGCGAGCATCGTTCCTCGGAACCAACCGCGTTGCTTCATTTGTGCGCCCTCACCGCTGTGCCGCCTCAAGCTCGCGGCGTTGATAACGCTGGAAGAGCAGAATCGGCAGCAACAGAACTAACAGCAGAACGATAGCGACCGCCCCCGCCACCGGCCAATTACGCGCGCCAAAGAACTGAGCCGACAGCACCGTACCGATCATCAGCTGATCGGTACGACCGAGCAGCGAGGGAATGACGAACTCGCCAACGGCCGGAATGAAGACGAGCAAACAACCCGCGACGATACCCGGCATCGAGAGTGGCAATGTCACTCGGAAAAAGGCCTTGAAGGGTCTCGCCCCGAGATCTGCAGCCGCCTCGAGCAACGTCAGGTCGTGTTTTTCGAGGTTCGAATACAAGGGCAAAATCATGAACGGCAGATACGAATAGACGATACCGACGTATACCGCGAAGTCGGTATAGAGCAACGTCAAAGGCTCGTCGATGAGCCCCATGGCCAGCAGCGTATTGTTGATGACGCCATTGGTCTTGAGCAGGCCAACCCAGGCATAGACACGCAGCAGGAAGGATGTCCAAAACGGCAGGATGATCAGCATCAGCAACAGATTTCGCGTGCTGGGCTTCGAGCGTGCTATCGCATACGCCATCGGATAGCCGATCAGCAGACACCAGAAAGTCGACACGGCAGCCACCTTGACTGAATACAGGAACGTGTCGACGTACAAACTCTCGCGCAACAACACCTGGTAGTTGTCGAAATTGAAGCTCACGACCAGACGACGGGTTTCCTCGACCCACTCCAGCAAAGGCGCATATCCCGGCTGGATCGGCTGCATCCACGAAAACGAAATCTTCAGAACGATGACGAAGGGGATGGCGAAGAAAGCCAAAAGCCAAAGGTATGGCACCCCGATGACGAGATTGCGAGGCTGACTCCAGCTCTTCAATGTCGACAGAAGTGAGCGGCGCACGATGAGCTCGTTACTGAATCAACACGACGGGGCTTGAGGAATGCCACGACAGATGTACCGTTTCGTCCCACACGATGCGTTCATCGTGTCGCTCGACGTTCGGTATGGTGACTCGAACCAAACGCCCAGCAGGCAAACGCACCAGATAAATCGAGAGATCGCCCATATACGCGATTTCCTTGACCACGCCGGTGACGTGGTTTTCACCACTGGCTGGCGCGGTCCGCGACATCTCGATTTTCTCGGGGCGGATAGCGACCGTGACCTGTGCATCGGGTGGTGCGCTGATGCCATGACTGACGAACACCGTCGTCTCGAGTTCTGGGCAGCCGATGCGAACGTAGGCTGGCTCGTCTTCGATCAACTTACCCTCGAACATGTTGACCGACCCGATGAAGTCCGCCACGAAACGCGAGTTCGGAAACTCGTAGATATCGGTGGGGGTACCGACCTGTACGATCTGCCCCTTGTTCATGACGCCGATGCGAGATGCGAGCGTCATGGCCTCTTCCTGGTCGTGCGTCACGACGACGAACGTGACGCCGAGCTGTTCCTGCAAATTGATGAGTTCAAACTGAGTGTGTTCGCGCAGCTTCTTATCGAGCGCGCCCAAGGGCTCATCGAGCAGCAATAACTTGGGCTTCTTGACCAAAGCGCGAGCGAGCGCCACACGCTGGCGCTGACCGCCCGACAACTGGTGCGGCTTGCGCTTGGCAAAATCACCGAGTTTGACGATGCCGAGCATCTCATCGACACGCCGACGAATCTCGTTCTTCTCGACGCCTTCTTGTTCGAGACCGAAAGCGACGTTCTGCATCACCGTCATATGCGGGAACAACGCATACGACTGGAACATCATGTTGACCGGTCGCTCGTAGGGCGGGATGCCCGCCATCTCTTGACCATCGATGAGGATGCGACCCGAGGTCGGCGTTTCGAAACCCGCCAACATGCGCAGCAAGGTCGTCTTGCCGCAACCCGAACCGCCGAGCAGACAAAAGATTTCGCCCTTGTAGATACTCAAGGATACGTTGTCGACGGCGACGAAATCGCCGAAGCGTTTCGACACACCCTCGATTCGCAGGTACTCGTTATGGCGGTCGACGACTCTTTCGGCCAAGACACACCCTCCGAAGACAAAAAACCTGCGGCAACCCCCGGAGGGGGCTACCGCAGGCCTATTCAACGACTTATCGGTTACTGGCCTGCTTTGAAGCGTGTCCAGGTGGCTGTGAGCAACTGCGTGAACGCGTCACTTTCGGCCAGATCGACCTGCAAGCGCGCCTTCACCTCGTCGCTCGGGTAGATCGCCGGATTTTCAAGGATGTCCTTGTTGACGAATTCCTTGGCCGGGATATTGAGACTCGCGTAGCTCACGTAGTTCGTGTTCTTGGCGGCCACTTCCGGACGCATCAAATAGTTGATGAACGCATGGGCATTCTCGACGTTCTTGGCATCCTTCGGGATGGCCAGCATGTCGAAGAACATGATCGCGCCCTCGCGCGGCAGCTTGTAGTCGATGTTGACGCCGTTTTTGGCGTCGGCCGCGCGATCACGAGCTTGGAAAACGTCTCCAGACCAACCCATCGCGAGACAGATCTCGCCGTTCGCCAGATCGTCGATGTACTTCGACGAGTGCACGTACTTCACGTAAGGACGAATAGCGAGTAGCGCCTTCTCGGCCGCCGCAAGATCTTCCGGGTTTTCACTATTCGGATCTTTGCCCAGATATACCAGCACGGTACCGAGTACTTCAGATGGAGCATCGAGAATCGACACACCACAGTCGGCGAATTTCGAAACGACCTTCGGGTCGTAGAACATCGCGAAGCTGTCGACCGGCGCGTCTTTCATACGCTCGTTGATCTTGTCGATGTTGTACCCGACCCCCGACGTACCCCAAAGATGATTGACCGAATGCTCGTTGTTCGGATCATGGCGGGCAACCTTCGCCATGAGTTCAGGATCCATATTCTTCAGGTTGGGCAGTTTGCTCTTGTCGAGCTTCTGGAACACGCCTGCCTTGATCTGTCGCTCGAGGAATGACGCCGACGGCACGACGATGTCGTAGCCGGTGCTACCCGCGAGCAACTTGGTCTCGAGTACTTCGTTGGAATCGAACACGTCGTAAGTGACGTCGATGCCCGTTTCCTTCTCGAAGTCGGTGATCACCGTCTCGTCGATGTAATCCGACCAGTTGTAGACGTTGAGCACCTTCTGTTGTTCGGCTGGCTTGTCACCACAAGCCACCAACATAGCCGAGACGGTAACGGCAACGAGTGCCGCACGGGCCGAAGTTTTCATTTCGTGGAGGTCTCCCTGAGAGTCGACGTGACGCGCCCCATTGCGCTGCCGCTTTTATAGCGCAGCCACCCCCCCCTGAAAAGCCCGAGCGCGTGAAATCTCAGAGCGCGCCTTCAGCTCGCAGTGCTTGATACAACTCGTCGAGGGTTTGCGCCGCCTTGGACACGAGCTCGTCGATCTGTCTTGGCTCGATCACGAGCGGCGGAGCGACGATCAAGGTGTCCCACACGGCACGCATCACGAGGCCATTTTTGACCGATAGATCCCGCGCACGCGTACCCACCGTGCCGCGCTCCGGGAAGAACCGCCGCGACGGCTTGGCCGGAACGAGCTCCAGGGCCCCGAGCAGACCGAGCGATCGAGATTCACCGACGAGCGGGTGGTCGGCAAGCTGGCGCCAACGGGAGGCGAAGTGCGGCGCCAGTTCGTCTCTGACACGATCGACTATGCTCTGCTTGCGCAGGATCTTGAGGTTCGCGAGCGCCAGCGCAGCGGCTGCTGGATGCCCTGAGTAGGTGTAGCCGTGCGCGAACTCGCCACCCTCCCGGATCAGCACCTCGGCGACGCGCTCACCCACCATCAACGCACCGAGCGGCAGATAGCCCGAGGTGATCGCCTTGGCGAGCGTCATGAAATCGGGCCGGGTACCGTAATGCTCACAACCGAACCACTGACCGGTTCGTCCAAAGCCACAAATCACCTCGTCCGATGCGAACAAGATGCCGTAGCGATCCACGATGCGCTGAATCTCAGGCCAGTACGACTCGGGCGGGATGATCACACCGCCAGCTCCCTGCACCGGCTCACCGATGAACGCAGCCACGCGCTCGGGTCCGATCTCGAGAATCTTGCTCTCGAGCTCGCGCGCGGCCTGCAGACCAAATTCTTCGGGGGTGAGGTCACCGCCGCACTCGAACCAGTACGGCTGACCGATATGCACGATATCGGGGATCGGCAAACCACCCTGAGCATGCATCGCCTTCATCCCGCCTAACGACGCGCCTGCCATGGTGCTACCGTGGTAACCATTCCAGCGACTGATGATGACGCGCTTCTCAGGCTTGCCCTGCAACGCCCAGTAACGACGCGCGAGACGCACGAAGGTATCGTTCGCCTCGCTGCCGGAACCGGTGAAGAAAACATGCTGGAACTGCGGCGGCGTCAACTCCGCCAACAGAGCCGCGAGCTCGATCGCTGGCGGATTCGCGCACTGGAAGAAGCTGTTGTAGTACGGCAGCTGCTGCAATTGACGATAAGCAGCCTCAGCCAGCTCTTGTCGTCCGTAGCCGAGCGCGACGCACCAAAGACCCGACATACCATCGAGTATCCGATGCCCTTCCGAATCGTGCAGATAGACGCCTTCAGCGTGCGTGATGATACGCGCACCCTTGGCCGAGAGCGCCTGATGATCGGTGAAGGGATGCAGATAGTGCGCTGCATCAAGCCGCTGCCACTCGGCCGTGCTGCGCGTCGCCGTCATGTCGTCTCGCTGGTCCAGGCTCACGGCCGACTCAAACGTTCAGCAACAAGTGTTCGCGCTCCCAAGAGCTGATCACCTGCAGAAATACTTCGTACTCGGCTTCTTTGACGAGCGCGAAAGCCGAGACGAACGAGTCACCCAAAATCTCGATCAACGGATCACACTCACGTAACAAGCGGATCGCCTCATCGAGATTACGCGGCAAAGAGAACGGCAGATCGTGCGCACTGCCGGAAATCGGATCGGTAGGCGACAACCCCTGCACCATGCCGAGATATCCGCAGGCGAGCGATGCAGCCGTGGCGAGATACGGGTTCGCATCCGCGCCCGAGATACGATTCTCGACGCGACGCGACTGCGGCTCTGACATCGGCACGCGCAACCCCGCCGTGCGATTGTCGTAGCCCCATTGCACGTTGATCGGCGCCACCTGAAAGCGGGTGATGCGCCGATAGGAATTCACGTTGGGCGCAAACAAGGCCATCGCCGCCGGTAGATAGCGCTGCAAACCCGCCAGGTGCGCAAAGAACAATGGCGTCGGCGTGCCATCCTCTGCAGAGAACACGTTCTTGCCGGTTTTCTTGTCCACCACGCTCTGGTGCAGGTGCATCGCGCTGCCCGGCTCTTTCGCGTGCGGCTTGGCCATGAAGGTGGCGTACATCTTGTGACGCAAGGCAGCCTCGCGCGCCGTGCGCTTGAACATGAACGCCTGATCCGCCAGATCGAGTGCGTTACCGTGCAGCAGGTTGATCTCCATCTGCGCTGGGCCATCTTCATGAATCAGCGTGTCGATGGCGATGTCCTGCGCCTCGCAAAACTGATAAAGATCATCGAACAGCGGATCGAATTCATTGACCGCTGCGATACTGTAGGACTGGCGACCCGGCTCCGAGCGACCTGATCGCCCCATCGGTGGCTTGAGCGGATAGTCGGCATCGACGTTAGGCTCGACCAGATAGAACTCGAGCTCCGGTGCCACGACCGGCTCCCAGCCGCGCTGCGCATAAAGATCGAGCACGTGCTTGAGCACTTCGCGAGGCGCCATCTTCACTCGACGCCCATCCGCGTAGAAGCAGTCGTGAATCACCTGAGCCGTCGGCTCCGCCGCCCAAGGCACTCGCCGCACGGTGCGGGGATCGGGCTTCAAGATGATATCGATTTCGGCGGGGCTCATCGCCTGGGCCGTATCCTCCGGATAATCGCCGGTGACGGTCTGCAGGAAGATGCTCTCGGGCAATCGCATACCGCGATCTCCCTGAAACTTCTCCGCAGGCATCAACTTGCCGCGAGCGATACCGGCCATATCGGGGACGATCGCCTCGACTTCCTGAATGTTGAAATCTTTGAAGTACTGTGAAATCGGATCACTCATAACATCAACCTCTCGTGGCATGACGACGCACTGCGCGCTGCTGCGCCGCCGCACCGAATGCCTCGAACATGGCAACGGAAAATGGATTGGCCATCACCCGCCACTCGGGGTGCCACTGCACACCCACGGCGAACGCCGGCGACTCGGCCACGCGAAACCCCTCGATCAACCCGTCGGGCGCTTTAGCCTCAACGAGCAAACCGGGCGCGAGTCGTTTGACCCCCTGCCAATGCAAAGAGTTCACGCGGATCGACTCCGCGCCGTCAGCCCAGGTGCGAAACCAGCCGCCCTCGGCGAGGTGCACCTCGTGTGCTGGACCGTACTGAACATCGAGCGGAGCCTGCTTGTCTTCTCGATGGTCGCGATGCCCCGGCACTTCGTGTACGCGCTGCCAAAGACTGCCACCGAGGGCGACGTTCAGCTCCTGAAATCCGCGACAAATCGCAAGCAACGGCACGCCCCGCTCGATCGCGCGGCGAATCAACGGCAAGGTGGTGGCGTCACGCTCGGGATCATGCAACGTGCCGGGCTCGCTAGGCCCCTCCTCGTAATGATGGGGCTCGATGTTGGAGGGGCTGCCGGGCAGCAGCAAACCATCGACCGAGTCCAGCAAATCATCGACCGCGAGCGGCTCAGGTAAAACGGGAATCAATAAGGGCAACGCGTGGGACGCCCTCGCCACCGCGTGCGCATACTTCTCGCCGACCATGTGGAACGGATGCGGGCCGACCATGCGGCGATCGGCGGGGATACCAATGACGGGAAGAGATGCCATGCGGGGTCGGGTGTCGACTCATGAATGAACGACGCCCGCCAACATTTAACCATAAAATCGAGCCATGACTGCCGATACCCCCGTGAGCGAACTGCAGGCGTTTCTGGCCGCACACCCGGAGGTGACCCATGTGGATGCCTACCTGAACGACCTGAATACGGTCGAGCGCGGCAAGCGGGTCGACCGGGCAGCGCTCGAAGCCCTCTATCGCGACGGAATGTTGTTGCCAGGCTCCATGTTCGCCCTCGATGTCCTCGGCGGCACAGTTCAAGCAACGGGCCTTGGTTTCGACGAGGGCGATGCGGATCGACCCTGTCGACCGCTGCCTGGCAGCCTCGTCACCGTTCCATGGCAATCGCCGGGCCTCGCGCAGATGCAGTTGTCGATGTACGAGCCCGACGGCCGTCCCTTCCATGCCGACCCGCGGCATGTCCTCGTCAAGGTGCTCGATCGACTGCACCGCCTGAATCTGACGCCGGTCGTCGCGATCGAATACGAGTTCTACTTCATCGACCGAACTCGGACCAGCGAGGGGCAGCCGCAGCCGCCGCCACTGCCCATCACGCAACGTCGTGAATTTCAAACTCAGATTAACTCAATGACATATCTCAATGAATATTCAGAGATTTTGTCTAGAATTTATCGAGCGTGCGAACAGCAAGGTGTGCCGGCGACCGGAGCCTTGGCCGAATACGGCCCGGGTCAGTTCGAGGTGAATCTACTGCATCGAGCCGACGCGCTGCAGGCCTGTGACGAGGCGCTGCGCTTCAAGCGGATCGTGCGCAGTGTCGCCCGCGAGTATGGGTGGGATGCGACCTTCCTACCGAAGCCCTACCGGGATATGGCGGGCTCGGGGATGCACGTGCACGTGAGCTTGCTCGATGCCGGCGGGCGCAACCTGTTCGAATGCCCAGATCCAGCCCTCAGCGAGGGGCGACCTGCCAGCACCGAGTTACGCCATGCACTCGCCGGGATGCTGCGAACCCTTGGTGACGGCATGGCGCTGTGCGCACCGGGCCCCAACAGCTATCGACGATTCCGTGCGGAGTCGTACGTGCCACTCACGCCGGGCTGGTCCATCAATAATCGGGGATCGGCGCTGCGGATCCCGGTCAGCGACGACCGCAATCGACGCATAGAGCACCGTCTCGCGGGCGCCGATGCCAACCCCTATCTCGTAGTCGCCTGGATTCTGGCGGGCATCCACCACGGGCTTGCCGAGAGCCTCGAGCCGCCGCCAGCCATCGAGGGCAACGCGTATCGCACGACCGGCGACAGACTGCCGATCCATTGGGCTACCGCGATCGAACGATTCGAGCAAAGCGACTTCGCCGCCCACTATCTCGGCCGACCCTTTCGTGATGTGTATTCGACCGTCAAACGCGCCGAGCTCGAAGACTTCGATTCGTACGTGACGCCGCTGGAGGTCGCCTGGTTCATGGGCGCCCTCTAATGTCGTCATCGACCTGGTATCACGCAGCGACACCCGCGGCCCCCACCCATCCCGCACTCGCCGGTGAGATCGAGACCGATGTTTGTGTCGTCGGCGGCGGCATCGCCGGATGCTCCACCGCATTGCACCTCGCCGAGCGCGGTTACCGTGTTGTGTTGCTCGAGGCTGATCGCATCGGTTCGGGCGCCTCTGGACGCAGTGGCGCGCAGGCGATCACCGGTGTTGCCTGCGGTCAGGACAAACTCGAAAGTTTGATCGGGCTCGATGCAGCCAAACGCATATGGGGCTGCACCGTCGAAGCGCTTTCCTTGCAGCGCGATCTCATCGCGCGATATTCGATCGATTGCGATTACACCGCCGGTCAGATGCAGGTGGCGATCAAACCTCGACAAGCCGCCGCCCTCGAAAGCGAAGTGACGCGCCTGCAACAGGTCTACGGTTATCACTCGATGCGCCTGATGGATCGGGTCGAGCTGCGCGAGTGCATCGCAAGCCCACGTTATCTCGCTGCGACTTACGACTCGAATGCCGGACACTTGCAGCCGCTGCGTTACACACTCGGCCTTGCCGACGCCGCTGCGAGCCGCGGTGCGCGCATCTTCGAACACACGCGCGCGCTTACACATCGGCGACGTGACGGGCGACTCGTCATTCAAACCGCAGCGGGCGCGGTGATTGCGCGCCATCTCGCGCTCTGTGGCAACGCCGCTCTCGGCGGATACTCCCGCGAACTCTCGCGAAAAATCATGGGCGTTGCGACCTACATCATCGCAACCGAATCGTTGGGCCAAGCGCGCGCGAACGAGTTGATCCGAAACAATGCAGCGGTCACCGACACCAACTTTGTACTCGATTATTTTCGCCGCTCCGCCGACCATCGCCTGCTCTTTGGCGGACGGGTGAGTTATTCAGGGCTGGACCCTCTCGGGACGACTCGCGCCACGCGCGCGCGCATGTTGCAGGTGTTCCCGCAACTTGCCGATGCGCGAATCGAGCACGCCTGGGGCGGCTACGTCGATATCACCATGAACCGCGCACCGCACTTCGGCAGACTCGAACCCGACGTGTACTTCGTGCAAGGATTTTCCGGCCATGGCATCGCACTGACGGGCATCGCCGGGAAATTGCTCGCCGAGGCCATTGGCGGTACGAGCGAGCGATTCGATGTGTTCAGCCGCATTCCCCACCACGACTTCCCCGGCGGCGACGCGCTGCGTCGCCCGCTGTTGGTACTCGCGATGCTCTGGTATCGGCTACGGGATTGGCTCTGATCCCGAGGCGCGATGAAACAGTCGATCGCGCAGCGGGTGCAGATACCGCTCGGTAATTTCAGCGACCATCGAATACGCCGCGGGAATCACGACGAGCGACAGCAGTGTCGAGGTGATCAAACCACCGATGACCGACACGCCGAGCGGCGTGCGGAAGCTTCCGTCCGCGCCAAGGCCGAGCGCGATTGGCAACATGCCAGCGCCCATCGCGAGCGTCGTCATGATGACCGGACGAGCGCGCTTGCGACAGGCATCGATCAACGCATCGTGACGCGAAAGCCCGGCACGCTCACCCAAGATGGCGTAGTCGACGATCAGAATGGAATTTTTGACTGCGATTCCATTGAGCAGCAGCAAGCCGATCAAGGACGGCAAGGACAGTGCCGTACCGGTGAGCAACAGCAAACCGAAAGCACCACCGCCGCACAGGGGAACCGCAGCGAGGATCACTATTGGCTGCGTACCGCTGTGGAACAGCAACAGCAGCACGAGATAAACCGATAAGACGCCGGCGAGTAACGCCAGGGCGAAGCCGACGAAGAGTTCGACGAACGCTTCGGAGTCACCTGCAGGCAGAATGCGCACTCCGGCTGGCAAGTTCTGCATGGCCGGCATGCGACGAACTTCGCTCATGACATCGCCTAGTGGCAAGCCGTTGAGCTCCGCCGACACAGTGATGACTCGCTCGCGATCACGACGATCGATGCGCGCAGGGCCACTGCCCTCACCGATTTCGGCAACCGCGGCGAGTGGCACGGGCCCGTTCTTGCCGGGCACTCGCAACTGCCGGAGCATCTCGATATCGCTCAGTGCCGAGTCGGCCAATTTCACGCGGATCGGCACCTGTCGTTCGGCCAGGTTCAATTTGGCGAGACGCTGGTTCACGTCACCACTCGTGGCGATACGCGCTGCATCGGCGATATCGACCGTCGAGACCCCGAGATCAGCAGCACGCGCCGGATCTGGTCGAATCACAATCTCCGGACGCAGCAACGCAGCGGAGGTCGTCACCGTGCCGATACCCGGTACGGTGCGTATCGAGGCCGCCAGTTCACGAGCCGCGGCTGCCAACGTTTCCGAGTCGCGACCGGCGAAAGCCATGGTCAGCCGATCACCAGGACCCCCGGTCGCGAAACTCGTGCGGATACCCGGCATGTCGACCAATTGCGCGCGCACGGCATTTTCCAGTTCGGAGCTCGTACGTTGGCGATCGTCCTTGAAGGTCAACGTAATGCTGACCTTGCGGACCTCGGGGAAACTCACGCCACCACCCATCGACTCGCCACCCTCGCCGCCGATGATCGTGAAGAAGCTCTCGATTTCTGGCACGCCCTCACGCAGTCGCGCACGCACCTCACGACCTGCCTGCAACGAATCATCGAGACGCGCCCCTGGCGGCAACTCCACCTGCAGTTGAACCTGGTCGACGTCGGTCGTCGGTACAAAAGTCGTCGGGATCAATGGCACAATCGCCAAAGACAAAACAAAAGTGGCCGCCGCCAACGCGAGAGTTCGTCGTCGGTGCGCGATCGCCCACTCCACCCAGCCGAGATAACGTGTCATCAGCGGTGAGTCGACGACCGACTTCGGCTCGCCACGCATGAAGTGGCCCGCCAACATTGGCGTCAGCAGACGTGCGACCAGCAAAGAGAACAATACCGCCGCAGCGGCAGTCCACCCGAATTCTTTGAAGAACTTGCCGGTGACACCCGGCATGAACGCAACCGGTATGAAAACAGCAGCCAACGTGACCGAAGTGGCGATAACCGCAATCCCGATTTCATCGGCGGCATCGATTGCCGCCTGCATGGGCGCTTTGCCCATGGCTCGATGTCGCGCGACGTTTTCGACTTCTACGATGGCGTCATCGACCAACACGCCGATGACAACGGCCAGCGCCAGCAACGTCAGCAAATTCAACGAAAAATCGAGCCAATACATCACCGCAAAGGTCGGTATCACCGATAGCGGCAGCGCCAACGCAGAGATCAACGTTGCGCGCCACTCGCGCAGGAAGAACCACACCACGAGGACCGCGAGCAACGCGCCCTCGAGCAGCATCATCATCGAGGCGTCGTAGGAAGCTTTAGCGATCTCGACGGTCGAGAGCACTTCGACGAAACGCACTTCAGGATGCTCCGCCTGCAACTTCGCGATCCGAGCGCGCACGCCCTGACCGACATCGACCTCACTCGAGCCCGCAGTCCGACGTACCGAGAAGCCGACGACGGGTTTGTCGTTGAGCAAGGCGGCCGCTCGCGCCTCGGCCGCTCCGTCGGTCACCGTCGCGATCGACGACAAACGCACCGAACGTCCATCCGGCAAATAGATCGGATAATCGGCAAGCTCTGCTGCCGTACGCACGATGGCGACCGTGCGCACCGCCTGTTCGGCGCCGCCCGTTTCGGTGCGACCGCCCGGCTTCTCGACCTGTAGTCGCGCCAACTGAGCTGACACTGCGCCAGCCGACACTCCGAGCGCCTGCAGCGCCTCGGGACGCAACTCGACTCGCACCTCGCGGACGATGCCGCCGACGCGACTGATCGACCCAACACCCGCTACGCTGTACAAGGCGCGCGAGACTTTGTCGTCGACGAACCACGAGAGCTCGTCGGGAGCCAGTCGATCGGATTCGACAGCGAACGCAATCAGCGTACCGCCGACCAAGTTCATTCTTTGGATGGTCGGCTCGTTGATGTCGGCTGGTAGATCGCGTCGCACGCGTGCGACGGCATCCTTTACTTCATCGAGTGCTTGGTCGAGGTCACGACCGAGTTCGAACTCGATCTTGGTGATCGACGTCCCTTCACTGACGGCCGAGGTGATCTTGTCGATGTCGGGAATGCTCGACACCGCATCCTCGATCTTGCGCGTCACGTCGGTTTCGAGCGTCGACGGGGCTGCTCCAGGCAGCCCGACGGTGACCTGGATCGTCGGCAGCGCGATATCCGGCAATTGTGAGATTGGCAGCTTGTGCCATCCCCAGAAGCCCGCCGCCGTCAACAGGACGAAGGCGAGTACCGACGGCAGCGGATAGCGAATGCCCCAGAGGGATAGATTCACGACGCCGCTTGCTCCGGGGTCTTCGGTTCGACGACCTTGACGACATCACCATCGCTCAGAAAACCAGCCCCGCGTACGACCACTTTTTCTGCAGGATTCAGCCCGCTGCGAAGCTCAATGAAATCGCCTTGCATAACGCCGGTATCGACCCGACGCTGTGAGACCACACCGCCATCACCCAGCACGAATAGGTAGGAGTAGCCGTCGCGAAAAACCACCGACTCTCGCGGGACGGCCATCACCTCTGCCGTGCCGACCTGTAGTCGACCTTCGACGAACATGCCCGAGCGTAGCGACCCGGGCGCCGGAAGATCGGCAAACAGCACTCCCGTGCGCGTTTGGGGATCGACGCCCGGTGACACCGCGCGAACCACACCGGCGACGCTCTCACCATCGGGTGCACGCAGCACGACTTTTGCGCCGATTTTCAGACGACCGATATCGCGCTCGGCAATCTCGGCACGCCATTCGAGTCGACCACGCCGAATCAGTCGCAATAACTCGTTGCCAGCAGTGACGACCTGCCCGGGTTGCACGCGACGGACTGCAATCACACCCGCATCGGGCGCACGCAAAGTCGCAAACCCCAAACGCAGCGCCGCTTCGTCGCGCGCCGCCTCGGCCACCACCACTTGCGCCGCAGCACGCGATCGATTCGCCTGCAGCTCATCGAAATTGCTGGTCGAGATTAATTTTTGAGCTAGCAACGATTCGCCGCGCTTAGCCTGCGAGGCCGCGAGCTCTGCACTCGCCCTCGCCTGCAGCAAATTGGCCTCGGCCTGTCGGGCCTGTACCTCGAGCGTGCGTCGATCGAGCTCGACGAGCGGCTGTCCCGCCACGACGCGATCACCAGGCTCCACCAAAACCTTGGCAACGCGCAGACCTGTCACCTCCACGCCGAGAATCATCTCCTGCCATGGCGCGACCGAACCGGAGGCTGCGACCTCGCGCGTGATTGAGCGCGTGACCGGATTGGTCACGGTGACGGTCAAGGATGAAGCAGCCGGGGGCGCATCGGATCCCGAGCGTCCACAACCCACCAACGAAGCGGCAACGAGAATGAGTCCAAAGAAAAATCGCATCATGGGAACACGTTACGCGCGGGAGCGATCGAGCGCCAGCGTCCGACGCGGCCTGTCCGCGCCACGGCACTCGAAACAGCGATGGATATGTCGATTGCGGGCGAAATCCGGCGGGATCGTGCTCTCGGTGACATCCTCGATGCGATAGCGTTGCTCCAACACGGGATCGAGTCGAAAACGCTGGGCGTTAGTCGAGAAGACCAACAGGCCTCCCTCAGCCAAAATCGCCATACAGGCATCGAGCAGCTCGACATGATCGCGCTGCACGTCGAATACGCCCTCCATTCGTTTGCTGTTCGAAAAAGTCGGTGGGTCGCAGAAGATCAGATCAAACCGCTCTTCGCGCCTCGCCGCTTCGCTCAACCACTCGCGCACGTCCGCATGAATCAGTCGATGCCGTTCACCCCAAAGACCATTCAGCTCCAGATTGCGTCGACACCAATCGAGGTAGGTCGCAGATAAATCGACCGTCGTGGTCGACAGCGCCGACCCCGCTGCCGCGTGTACCGTGGCGCTGCCCGTGTAACCGAACAAGTTCAAGAACCGTTTGCCGCCAGCGACACGACGCAAACGAGAGCGAGTCGGACGATGATCGAGGAAGAGCCCCGTATCGAGATAATCGACGAAGTTCACGCGAAACTTCAGGCCATCCTCCTCGACCACGTGGAACTCTTCGCGCTCGTCACGCTTGGTGTATTGGTCGCCACGCTTGATGCGCCGGCGAGTTTTCAGATGGATGTGCTCGGCGGGCACGCCCGTCGCCGCCACGAGCGCGGCGAGCGCCTCACTGCGACGCCGACGAACGGTCTCCTCGGGAATATCGGCAGGCGCCTGATACTCCTGCACCACGAGCCAAACTGGCGCCTCTGACGCGGCAGCATACCGATCGATGGCAAAGGCGTACTCGGGCATATCGGCGTCGTAGATTCGGTAGCAGGTAACCTGCTCGCGGCGTGCCCATGCCGACAAACTTTTGAGATTCTTGCGGATGCGATTGGCGAACATCGTGGCACCCGGCGTCGTCGCGAGATCCGCGTCGATTTGCAGCCCCGCCTTCGGACGAAGATCCCGCTCTGCCCGCTCTGCTATCTCGATGCGCAGCAATCGGCATTCCGTCGCGCCATTCCAAACCGTGTGCACTCGATGCGCACGCAGACCGAGCTCGAGTCCGAGCGAGGCGTCTCCGGTCAGGATAGCCGCCTGCCAACCCTGGAACTCCTCACGTAACACACGACCAAGTTCCCGGTGCACGGCTCGCGCCGTCTCGAGATCACCCAGTCTTTGACCCCACGGCGGGTTGGTACAGAGTAAGCCCGTAGCGGAATTCGAGGGACGACGCGTATCGGTAAGAGCACCAACCGCGAAGTCGGTGATTTCAGCGACACCGGCATGCGAGGCATTGATCTTCGCGTCCTTGAGTACGCGAGCGTCCTGATCACGACCCCAAAAAATCGTCGTCGAGTCGATCAATCGCTGCAACCCTTGCCGAGCGCGCACGTCTGCCTCGGCAACCAGCCGCTGCCAAAGCGCATCGTCATGACCCTTCCAACGCAGGAAACCGAAGTACCGCCGTCGGTAATTCGCGGCGAATCCGGCCGCCATGCGTGCGGCCTCGATGACGAGTGTGCCCGAGCCACACATGGGATCCAAAAAGGCTGCGCCGTCGGCCGAGAGCTTCGGCCAGCCTGCTCGTACGAGAATGCCGGCAGCCATGTTCTCGCGCAGCGGCGCCTCACCGGTATCGCCTCGCCAGCCGCGTCGATGTAAACCTTCGCCGGACAAATCGAGCGACACCGTGACGCGCGTGCCAACGGCATGCGCATGCACGCGAACGCCCGGCTCGTGCGTCGCGATATCCGGACGCTGACCCACCGTATCGCGCAACGCATCACAAATCGCGTCCTTCAAGCGCAACGTGCCGTAGTGGGTATTGTTGATTGCAGGATGTCGCCCGCTCCACTCGCAAGCGAGCGTTGCAGTGGGATCGATGTGTCGACGCCAATCGATGGCTTTGAGTGCCGTGTGAATGGCCGCATCGTCGGCAGCCTCGAACCTAACCAGTTCGAGATAGACGCGACTCGCCACCCACGATTCCAAGCACAACCGATACGCCACCTCCAACGACCCGGTGAAGGCGACCGAGTTACCTCGCTCGCGAATGTCGGTAGCCCCGAGGGCTTCGAGCTCCCGCGCGAGCAAGTCACCGAAGCCGCGCGGTACGCTAGCAAGGAACTGACGGATATCCAGATTATTCATTGACGTTCATCCAACCGGACTCGTCCAGTGTCGTAATACGCAGATAGCGGGATCCCGCACGCAAATGCCGCACGAGGATGCGATAAACGTCCGGATCGAAAGCCGATTCGTTGGCGCGCTCGCCGTCGACGGTCTTGGTTCCGAGATATTGCCAACGATCGACATGATGCCACTCGATACGACCCTGAGCGTTACGCTCCTCGATACGGATCGGCCCGGCATACGGCCAACTTTTCAGCTTGTGTTTAGCGAGTGCGAGCTTCAAACGTAACGCATGTTTCTGCAGAGATTCACCGCCCACGCACGCACCATCGCACCGACCGAGTTGATAGCCAAAACAGCTGCCAGCCCCGGAAGTCTCGAGCCCGAGCGTCTTCAAGCACAGGCGACGCTCCCTCGCGATCGTGGTGAGCGCAGTCCGCGCAGCCTTGACGGTTCGAAACAGCCCAAAGCAATCGCCGCCATCAGGCAAAGGTCCCTCGAGCCGTTGCAACAAGGGCGACGATCCATCGTCGCTCACGAACCACGTGTGGTGTTCACCACCACGCAAGCGCCGGTTGTAGACCGGTTTGAACTGCCGTACCCATTGCGCTTCGAGTAGTAGCGCGCCAAGTTCGCCGGCAGTTTCGGTCCACTCGATGCGCCGAACCTGTGCTGCTAGGCGCTGCGATTTCGAATCGCGAGTCGCTCCGCCAAAGTGCGCCAAGACACGCTCGCGAATGTTCTTGGCCTTTCCAACATAAATGAGCGCATCGCCCTCGCCCATGAATCGATATACGCCGCAGACTTCTGGCACATCGTCAATCAGATCCGGCGGCAAATGCGAAGGCAGGGACGGTCGGCGGCCTACCCGCTCGATCGCCTCCGCAAATCGCGAGGGCGTAAGAGTCGATCGCCAGTGTTGCCACAATTGCGCCAAGACGTCGGCGTCTGGCAAGGCACGATGGCGACTTTCGCACTGCAGACCATGCCGCTCGATGATCGCATCGAGATTGTGACGATCGGCTTCCGGAAACAGCTCGCGCGATAAACGCACGGTGCACGCGAGCGGCGCGCTGTAGGCGTGGCCAGCGCGTCGTAACTCGCTGCGAACGAAACCGTAATCGAAACGGACGTTGTGCGCGACGAAACGTCGACCCGCCAATCGCTCCAAGATCTCGCGCGACAACTCCTCGAATGTGGGAGCCTCGGCGACCATGCCGTTGCTGATACCGGTCAATCGCTGAATGGACGGAGGGATCGAGACGCCGGGATTCACGAGCGAACTCCAACGCCACTCGATCTGCCCGTCACGCATCGCCACGATCGCGATCTCGGTGATACGGTGCCAAGCGGGATGCCCGCCCGTGGTCTCTACATCGACGAACGCGACCGGTTCGTCGATCAAACTCAATTCGCTGCCACTCAACCGAATTCGATCCAGGTGGTCTTCAATTCGGTGTACTTCTCGAATGCGTGCAACGACTTGTCACGCCCGATACCCGATTGCTTGTATCCACCGAAGGGCACGGTGATATCGTCGGCGTCATAGCAGTTCACGTAGACCATACCCGAGCGCAGGGCTCGCGCGGCCTTGTGCGCCACGTTGATGTCCCGACTCCAGATTGCTGCAGCCAAACCGTACTCGGTCGCGTTCGCCATCGAAACTGCCTCGTCGATCGTATCGAACGGGATCGTCGCCAGTACCGGACCAAAGATTTCTTCGCGCGCGATCGTCATTCGCGGCGAGACGTCGTCGAAAACCGTTGGCTCGACGTAGTAACCGCCACTCTCCTGTCGCACGCGTCCACCACCACAATGCAGGCGAGCGCCTTGCTCGCGACCGCTGTGGATGTATCCCAGCACTCGGTTCATCTGTGTCTCGTCGACCAGAGCACCGAGACGGGTCGAGGGATCGAGCGGATCGCCGGGCACCATACGCTTGGCGATCGTCGTGATCCGCTCGAGCATCGCCTCGCGTATCGAGCGCTGCACGAGCAGACGGGACCCCGCCGAGCACATCTCACCCTGATTGAAAAAGATGGCGAAGGCAGCCGCAGTTGCCGCCGCCTCGAGGTCGGGGCAATCGGCCATGACGATGTTCGCCGACTTGCCGCCACACTCGAGCCCCACTCGCTTGAGATTCGACTGACCCGCGTACTGCATGACGAGTTTGCCGGTCGCTGTCGATCCCGTGAAGCCGATCGCATCGACATCCATATGCAGCGCCAGCGCTTTGCCAGCCGTGTGACCGTATCCTGGCACCACGTTGAACACGCCGGGTGGAACGCCCGCTTCGATGGCGATCTCGGCAAGACGCAAAGCCGACAGAGGAGATTTCTCCGAGGGCTTCAACACCAATGAATTACCGGCGGCCAGGATCGGCGCCACCTTCCAAGCCGTCATGATCAACGGGAAATTCCACGGCACGATGGCGCCCACCACGCCGAGCGGCTCACGGGTGATGGTCGCCAGCACCGACGATGAGGTTGGCGCCACCTCCCCGTAGATCTTGTCGATCGCCTCGGCATACCACTCGATACAGCGCGCGGTGCTCGGCACATCCACCTTGAGCGAATCGCCTATCGGCTTACCCATATCCAGCGTTTCGAGCAGGGCTAGTTCGTCTTTGTGTGCGCGAATCAATTCGGCAAAGCGCTGCAAGACTCTTTTGCGTGCGCTAGGCGCCCGCGCCGACCAAACGCCACTCACGAAAGCCGCACGCGCATCGGCGACCGCGATATCGATATCGGCACTCTGACCATCTGCAACCGGCGCAAGCAATCGGCCGTCGATCGGCGAGCGCTTCTCGAACGTCGCACCGGCAAGCGAGGCGACGCGCTGCCCAGCCACAAAGGCGCGCCCGTCAGGCTTCAACTCGGCGGCACGTTGATGCCACGTCTGGTTCGCGGTGCTGGTCATCGGGGATGAATCGTTCATGGGGGTGAGTTTACCCGGCCGGTCAGGGACGGTGACTGCACTATCGACCGGCAACGCATGCTCGCGACGCACCAACCCGGTGCGAGTTTCGAGTTAAAATACCGGCAACCTGACGTGTAAACGGCTTGCGGTACATGGCATGTCGTTTGCTTCGTCAGATTGGAACCCACCCCTTCGAGGATCAAAAACGCATGAAAACCCTCCCCCTTCTCGCTCTGATGACCGCAGCGGCTGTCGGCACTGTGGCCCGCGCTGAAGTCAGTTCGACCGTCACTCTGGCCTCCGACTACGACTTCCGCGGTATTAGTCAAAGCGCCAAGGATCCTTCGCTGCAGTTGAGCCTCGACTGGGCAGGCGAGTCGGGCTTTTACGTCGGCGGCTGGGCCAGCAACGTCGACTTCGGACCCGATACGGTTTCTGACGTCGAGCTCGACATCTACGCTGGCTACACGGGCAATATCACCGACGACTTCACCTACGACTTCTCGGTCACGCAGTACAGCTACTTCGATACAGCCGACAAGGTCGACTATGCCGAGGCCGCTTTCGGCCTTGCCTACCAAGGCTTCTCGACCAAGTTCTGGTACGCCTGGGACTACGGCAACACGGGTTTGGCCGCCCGTTACGTCGAAGCCAACCTCGAGCTGCCGTTGCCGAAAGATTTCGGTCTGCTGCTGCATGCTGGCCAGAGCAGCGGCGAGTACTGGGCTGACGACAAGTACACCGACTACGCCATCGGTCTCACCAAGACCGTCGGCAAGTTCGATCTGACGCTGAAGTGGATCGACGGTAGCGACTACCGCCCGGGTAACAACGTCGACGGCAACGTGTTCAGCTCGGACAGCAAGGCTTTCATTTCGGTCGCGACGAGCTTCCCCTGGGAGTGATTCGCTGCGGATAACGGGTAAACTGCGGGGGCTATGACAGATTTCACGCCTAGCCCCCGCGAACTCGACCTCGAGGCGCGAACCGCGCGCTTCATTCGCGATGTCATCATCCCCTACGAATCCGATCCGCGATTCCAGGGACCCATCACTGACGATCTAGTCCAAGAGCTGCGCGGCAAAGCCCGCTCAGCCGGACTCCTGGCGCCTCAAGTCGGCACCGAATGGGGCGGCTACGGCCTGAATCATCGAGAGACCGCCACGGTTCTGCGTGCGAGCGGCTACTCACTGCTAGGCCCCGTTGCCATGAACTGCATGGCGCCCGATGAGGGCAACATGCACATGCTCGAGCGCATCGCGACGCACGAGCAAAAAGAGCGTTTTTTGAAACCGCTCGCGGCCGGTGTGATGCGCTCGTCGTTTTTCATGACCGAGCCTGATGGCGGCTCTGGCTCCGATCCGGACATGCTCAAAACCGAGGCCGTCGAAGACGGTGATCACTGGGTCATCAATGGTCGCAAGTGGTTCATCACCGGCGCCGAAGGTGCCGGCTTCGGCATCGTGATGGCGCGCACCGGTGGTCACCACGCCACGATGTTTCTGGTGCCGCTACCGGATCCGGGGATCGTACTCGAACGCGTGATGCATACCGTCGATCACACCATGCCGGGTGGTCACGGCGTGTTGTCGCTGAAAAACGTTCGGGTGCCCAAAGAAATGGTACTCGGTGCGCCACACGAAGGCTTCAAATACGCCCAGGTGCGGCTGGCACCTGCCCGTCTGACCCACTGCATGCGTTGGTGGGGCGCTGCGCTGCGCGCTCATCACATCGCCACCGAATACGCTTGTCGTCGGCAGGCTTTCGGCAAGACGCTCATCGATCACGAGGGCGTGGGCTTTGCCTTGGCTCGCAACGAAGTCGATCTGAAGCAAACTCAGTTGATGATCGACTACGTCGCCTGGACGCTCGACCAAGGCAGTCGCGCCTCAACCGACTCCAGCATGGCCAAATACAGCTGCGGCGAAACGCTGTTTCAGATCGTCGATCGTTGCGTGCAGGTGCTCGGTGGCAGCGGCATCGTCGATGAGACGCCGGTCTCCAAGATTTGGCGAGAGATCCGAGGGTTCCGCGTATACGACGGCCCCTCGGAGGTTCACCTTTACTCGCTCGCCAGACGCTTAAAGCGCAAGGCTGCGACAGCGACGAGTGCAAGCCCCACGTAAAGGCCCATCGTCAGCAAGTAACCAGGGAAATACCCGGCAACGGCCGCCGCGTAGACGCCCAAGCTGGTCGCCGACGGCGACGGCGCGAGCCAGTACATACCGAGATTCGCGACCACGAAGGTGACGAGCGCCGCGACGGCACCGACCGCGAGAATGAGCGGAGCGCGCGCTCGCGAGACTTCGGCACCGACCCAGTGACCCGCAGCCCAAAGTGCGCCATAGGCGGGGATCAAGAAGAAATACGCCGGCGAGTAGCAATCGGTCGGCGTTCCCATCGCAAAAGCCGTCAGATCAGCCACCCAAGCCAACACGAAAAAGGCGGGGAACAGACGCGGCTCGCGCAACCACATACCAGCTAGGAAAAACACAGCCCAGGATGCATCGGGCGGACCCTGAAACTCGCCGAAATGCCCTACCCGCGTCACGCTCATGGCTACTGCCAAGATCAACGCAAGCATCCAAAATCCACGACCTCTGATGATGTCCGACACGTTCCGAGCCTCCCTCACGTTCAACGCGGCGTGCTGTACCGCACGCTCAACAAAAATTCCCGACCCACGGCGGGGTATAACGTCGCCGTTTCGTAACGACGATCGAATGCATTGGCGATTCGCAGCTGCATCGCGAGCGACGAGGTAGCTCGCCACTCCGACGTCAGATCGACGGTGACGACGCTGCCCAGCTCTCGCGAGTTGGCCAAGTCATCATACCTGTGCCCCATCCAGTAGACACCGGTTCCGAACGACCAGTCTCCACTCTGCCAATGAGCGGACGTCTTACCAGACCAATTCGGGCGACGCGGCAGCTCACGCCCACGATTGAACCCGGCGCTACGATCTTCGGCTTGCAGCCAAGACAGCGAGTGCGTGAACCGGAGCGAGCCGACAGACCAATCAAGTTGGCCCTCGGCACCCTGCAACAACGCACTGGCAACATTATTCGGCCGGAAAATTGCCACATCGTACGCCACCAGATCGTCGACCTGATTTCGATACAGTGATACCGACCACCGACCCCAGGCCTCGCGGCGTTTCACGCCGAGTTCGACATTGCGAGATTTTTCAGGCTCGAGATCTGGATTGCTGAATCCCGGGTAATAGAGTTCGTTGAACGACGGCGCCTTGAAGGCCGTTCCGGTGCTCGCATACCACTGCCAGCCCGGTGCCGAGCGGTAACCGAGAGACACGGTGCCCGTCTGGTGCGAACCGAACTGCTCGTTGTCGTCGCTGCGACTGGATATACCCCATTGCCAACGACCCACGCCCGCCGTGTATTGCGCAAACAAGGCGCGGTTGAAGCGCGACTCGACGTCGAATCCGACATCACTCGCGACCCGATCGAGTAACCAGTCGGCACCCAGAATCAAGGTTCCGCTGGCCATCGACACATCCGTCTGGAAGGTCGCTGAATCGCGTCGTGAATCAAACGTGCTGGTGTAGTCGCCGTTCGGGCTGAAACTGGTGGACTCATCCCAGGATCGACCCAGCGTCAACGAGGAGCGCCAACGATCCGACCAGGCATGTTGCGCCTTGAACCCAGCCACTTGGTTGACGAGATCGGAGCGATTCAGAAACGAGCCGTCGAAAGCGACATCAGCCTTGGCGCGCTGCATGAACGCCTCGGCGCTCGAACCCGAAGCAAACTGGTACCCGAGCCGAAGATTGGCGCTGTGGTTCTCGTACGGATCCCGATCCGGCTCGCGCGTGAAGCAGCCGCCGCCCGGCGGAAAAGGCAATCCAAGGCAGGCGTTTGTGCCGTCGGTCTCGAGCAGGCTCGCCTGCAGATCGACTGACCAGCCGTTGGCAGAACCACCCAAACCGAGCGCCGCCTGACGGGTTCCGTTGGAGCCGCCAGTGAGGCGCAGACTCTGCGAGGCCCCTGCCCCGCGACGCGTGAATATCTGTACGACTCCACCCATCGCGTCCGGTCCGTACAGACTGGAGCGAACCCCACGCACGATTTCGATCCGCTCGATGCTGTCGATCGGCAGATCCTGTATCGCCGGAATACCCGCCGACACCGAACCGATGCGCACACCGTCGATCAACCACAACACGTGATCGGACTCGCCGCCGCGCATGTAGAGCGACGTCGGCTGACCGATCCCGCCTTGCCTAGCGATGCTGATCCCTTCGACGCCACGCAGCAGTTCATCGAGCGTGCGTGCTTGCAGCTGATCGATCTCCGCACGTTCGATCACGGTCACAGAGGCCAAGCTGTCGTCGAGCTCTTCACTCAAGCGATTCGCCGTGACCACCACACTCGACTCAGCCGCCGACACAGCAACGGCCACGAAAGGAACCAACAGGGCAAGCGCCCGACCCAAACGAGTTCTCAAGGACATTCATCATCTCCGGAGCCGTGCACCACCCGTGCGCGTCTGCAGCGATTCACGAGGCCGGTCTCCGGACTGACGAGTGGAATCGGACATCGATTCCGCGGGCGATGGACCTTCCCACAAGCCGCAGCTTGCAGTGGTCTAGGAGAGATCGCCCTGCCTCGCTTACCGTTGCGGGGGCAGTGCCGGATTCACACCGGCTTCCCGTTTCACCCTCACCGCGACGATCGCAGCGGGGCACCTCACGAACGGGCGAGAGGCTACGCTCGGCGCGCCGAGCACGTCAAGCCAAGCACGGCGAGAGGTCAGGAGCTGCAAGAGAGCGCCGAGCAACCGGGGCGATCACGCGCCCAGTCGGGACGACGCATCGCGTAGCGCTCAAAGCCCTCGCGTTTTTCGTAAGGATTACCGAGCACTTGCCGCAATTCTTCGAGTGGTGCCAAATCACCTTGCGTCGCCGCATCGATTGCCAACTGCAGCAAGTAGTTGCGCGAAACGTAGCAAGGATTGACCGCATTCATTCGTTCGCGACGCCGCTCCATGGACAAGCCGGCGCCGACACTCAACTCAGCGGCAATGCGATCACGTCGCCACTGCAACCAGGCGTCCCAACGTGCAGCGAGCTGACTCGATAAGGCCGCGGGATCGTAGATCGCCGCACGCACGACACCGATGTCCTCGGTCTCGGCAAGCGTCCGAAAGAAAATCGTCATGTCGGTCTCGGCGACGCCCAGCAACTCGAACAGCGTCTCCATCGCTTCGGTGTCCCCGTTGCGATCGAGCGCGTGGAGCCCAAGTTTTTGAGCGAGCGACGCGCGGAAATGCTGCGCGTAGGTTTCGCGGTAGTGCTCGAGACCGGCCTCGAGCGCCTCGCGCGACTTCACCAGCGGCATCAAAGCGCCAGCGAGCCGGGCAAGGTTCCACAAGGCGATCTGCGGTTGTCGCCCGTAGGCGTAGCGACGACCCGCGGCGTCAGTGGTGTTCGGCGTCCAGTCTGCATCGTAGTTATCGAGCCAACCGTACGGTCCGTAATCGATCGTGAGGCCGAGAATCGACATATTGTCGGTATTCATCACACCGTGCACGAATCCCACTCGCATCCAATGCGAAATCATCACGGCCGTGCGCTCGCAAATCTCGCGAAACCACGCGGCGTAATCGGGCGGTTCATCGCCTCGCCAATGTTGCGGGTACTCATGACGAATCACGAACTCGGCTAATTCACGCAATCGATCGAGTTCATCCATCGCCGCGTGCAGTTCGAAGTTGCCAAAACGCACGAACGATGGCGCGACACGACAAACGATAGCGCCTGGCTCGGCCGTGGGGTTGCCGTCGTAAAACATGTCGCGGATGACCGTCTCGCCGGTCGCGACGAGACTGAGCGCTCTGGTCGTTGGCACTCCCAGCGCGTGCATAGCCTCACTGCACACGAACTCGCGCAAACTCGAGCGCAGCACGGCTCGACCATCGGCTCGTCGCGAATACGGTGTTGGCCCCGCACCTTTAAGCTGGAGTTCGAAGCACTTGCCAGCCTGCCCTTCGATCTCACCCAGAGAAATCGCACGCCCGTCGCCCAACTGCCCCGCCCAATTACCAAATTGGTGTCCGCCGTAGCGTGCCGCGTAAGGACGCATGCTGACGGCCAACTGGTTGCCGCCTAGGATGAGGATGCTGCTGTGACCTTCGGTTGCTGGCTTGGCAAGATTGAGCAAGGCAGCGCATTCATCCGACCACGCCAACAAACGAGGCGCCTTGACCGCCTCCGGCTGCACCAGTGAATACGCGACGTTGGGCACCTGGCGGGATACGTTGGGTGCGTCGACCTCGCCCTCGAGTTCATCGACGAAGCGACTACTAAAACTCAGATCGGACAACTCGCGCATCATGCGGGTGATTATATGATTGTGCGCATGAACTCTCGTGTGACGATCGCCTCCCTGCATCTCTACCCGGTCAAATCGGGTCGTGTCATCGACTGCCTCGAAGCACGGCTCGGGCCGCGAGGTCTGCAGCACGATCGACATTGGATGCTGATCGACGATAACGGACGATTTTTGACGCAACGCACTCATCCGCAATTGGCGCGTCTCGCCGCAGACGTCATGGGCGATAGGTTGCGACTTCAACACCCCGATTGCGGCGAACTCAGTATCGCCTTACCAGCCGATCTGCCCTCGCCCGCCGAGCCGATCCGCAGAGTTTCCATCTGGAAAAGACATCACGATGCGCTCGATGCGGGTGACGACGCAGCGCGCTATTGCACTCGGCTGATCGGCACACCCGCACGGTTGGTTTCCGCCATCGACCAGAATTTTCCGGACGGCTATCCGCTCTTAGTCTGCAACGAAGCATCTTTGGTCGACTTGAATCGACGCATGCGGACGACATTGCCCATGAATCGCTTCAGGCCGAATCTCGTGCTTCGCGGGCTCGACGCTTGGGATGAGGATCGAATCGCGACGCTGCGCATCGGCACCGCCAGGCTGAAACTCGTCAAACCCTGCACGCGCTGCGTGATCACGAGCCTCGATCAAACCACCGGAGCTTCCGCCGAGGATCCGCTGCCCACACTACGTGAATTTCGCTGGAACGCGACGCTGCATGGCGTCACGTTCGGCGAGAACGCCGAGGTTCAAAGCGGCTCGGGAGCCACATTGAAGGTCGGCGACGAAGTGGAAATCAGCTGGCGTTGACGACGTGAATCGCCGAGCACTCGCGACAGCGATTACGCTGGCGGCGGACCGACCAACTGCACGCGCGAGGTCACCTGACCTTTGAAGTCGAGCCAGGCGTGATTGGCGTAGTCGTACAACTTGCAGCTGCGTACGCAGTCGCGGTAGCTGCGCCAATTCATGCGATACACCTGATACTGGTTATCGAAGCGTTCGCTGAGCAAACGCTGTGCTTTGCGGAGTGAATACATCGGGATACGCGGATTCAGGTGGTGCGCATTGTGCTCCATGATGTTGTGGAGCAAACGATCGATTCCGAAAGGAAAGCGCACGTGCACGGTAGCCGTGAGGTAAGCGCGATATCGCTGCCACTCGTGTCGCGCCTGGAACCAGGCGATCGCTGGATGGGTGTGGTGCACGAAGACCACGAACCCCATCACCACGTTCCAAAGCGCAAACGGCACGACCACGCCGAGCGCCAACAACAACCAGAAATTCTGATCGGTGCGCGCTGCCACCACGGCGACCAGTGCAACCCAGCCGATCATGCCCACCGTGACGAGCGCGCTATCCCAATGGTACTTGGCACGGCTCGCACCGATCTGACGCTTGGTCGCGAAATACAGCTTCTTCCACCACAGCTCGAGGAAGTAATAGAGACCCCAGCCGGCGCCGCTGCGGTAGATCCGCTCGAGGACGCGACGGTAACCCGGCAGCGCGTCGAATTCTTCCTTCGAGAACGGCGCCCAGACTTGGTCGCGACCCTTGAGATTGTTGAACCCGTGATGCGCCACGTTATGACCGACGTCCCAAAGACTGAAGGCCGTCATCGAGGGCAGGAAAGCCACTCGGCCGAAGATGTCGTTGAGCAAGCGGCTCTTGAAGAAAGAGCCATGGCAAGCGTCGTGTCCGATCAGGAACAGCCGAACGATGCCGGCTGTCACCAAAGCCGAGCCGAGGAACTTCAGCCAGAGCGAACCGTCGATCAGAACGAGCGCGAGGCCACCGCCGAAAATCAGCAGATCCACGAGCAAAGCGAAAGCCGGTTTCCAGTAACCCGCATTCTCGAATGCGAGCAGCAAGGCCTTGCGGCTCACGCTAGTGGAAGGATCTGCTTGGGGAGGACCGAGAGTTTCCATATAGACGCATTCTAACCGAGCGGCGGCATAATGAGCGTCATGACGTTCATTTCACCCGCTCTGCGCTCGGAAACGCAGGATCTGACCGCCTTGAGCGCCCCGCTCTCGATAGCAGAGCGCCAGGCCGCCCTCGAAATTGGCCGTGGCTTGGTCAAGGGCGCCCGAGCCCGCGCCAACGAGCGACCCTACCTCGACGCTTTCTTGCAGGAGTTCGGTCTCTCGAACCAGGAAGGCATCGCGTTGATGTGCTTAGCGGAAGCCTTACTGCGTATCCCGGATGACGAAACCGCCGATCGATTGATCGCCGAGAAGCTGGCGAGCGGCAACTGGGACTCGCACTCGGGACGCTCCGACTCGCTTTTCGTCAACGCGTCAACTTGGGGCTTGATGCTGACGGGTCGCCTCGTCGAGTTGCCCGATGAACTTCGTAGCAATGCCAATGGCTGGTTGCGTCATCTCACCCAGCGTGCGAGCGAACCGTTGGTGCGCCAAGCGTTGCGACGCGCGATGAAAATCATCGGTAGCGAATTCGTGGTCGGACGCAGTATCGAGGAAGCGTTGCAACGCTCAGCGACAGACGCCAGCCTCGCGCTGTGCTCCTTCGACATGTTGGGCGAAGGAGCTCGTACCGACGAGGATGCACGACGCTACTACGACGCTTATGTCGCTGCGATCGAGCAGATCGGGCGCAGCGTAGAGGGCTCGTTGCACCAAAGATCGTCGATCTCGATCAAACTCTCGGCGCTTGACCCGCGCTATTCGGCTATCCATCGCGAACGAGTACACGAGCGACTGATTCCCCGCGCACTGGAACTCGCGCGCTTGGCAGCTGCTCGCGGCATCGGTCTCACCGTCGATGCGGAGGAGCAAGATCGCCTCGAGATTTCACTCGAAATCTTCGCCGCCATGGCGGGTGATCCCACGACACGCGACTGGCCCGGTCTCGGTCTTGCCGTTCAAGCCTATGGCCGTCGCGCCATGGCAGTGATCGATCACGTCGCAGAACTTTCCCGATCCCATGGACGAGCGCTGGCGGTACGGCTCGTGAAAGGGGCCTACTGGGACAGCGAGATCAAGCGCGCACAAGAGAGAGGACTCGCCGAATATCCGCTCTACACACGCAAGTGCTCGACCGATGTGTCCTATCTCGCCTGCGCGCGAGCCTTATTCACCGCATCGGATCGGATCTACCCACAATTCGCCACTCACAACGCACACACCATCGCAGCCGTACTCGGTTTGGCACGTACGCACCGCGACACTGCGGGCCGTGCGGTGGATTTCGAGTTTCAGCGTCTGCACGGTATGGGCACCCTGCTCTACGACGAGGCACGGCGACAACTGGCCGACCTACCGCGTGTGCGCGTCTATGCGCCGGTTGGACCCCATGCGGATCTACTCGCGTATCTCGTTCGTCGCTTGCTCGAAAATGGCGCCAACACGTCCTTCGTCAATCGCTTCATGGACGAACGCGTGCCGGTCGAGCAAGTGGTCACGGATCCGATCAGCGAAATCGAGGCGCTCACCACTGTCGAACATGATCGGATTCCGCTACCGAGCCACCTCTACGGTCCGTCGCGACTGAACTCCCGAGGGGTCGACTTCGGTCGTCGCTCGAGCATCGAGGAGATCGGACAGTGTCTGCGAAGCACGCTCACACTACCCTCGCCCGAGAGCCGCTACGTCACTGCCGGTGTCGTCGAGACCGCGTTTCGCGCAGCGAGCCTTGCTTTCCCAGAATGGCGTGGCCGCCCTGTCGATGCACGCGCCGAGATCCTCGAACGTGCGGCCAACTTGCTCGATCAGTCTCGGGATGCTTTTCTCGCCTTACTCGCACGCGAAGCCGGCAAGACCGCCGGCGATGCAATTGCCGAGATACGCGAGACCATCGAGTTCTGCCGCTACTACGCAACGTCCGCGCGAGAACTGCAAGGTCGAGTGAGCGTTCTGGATGGTGTCACCGGCGAGCGGAACGAGTTGAGTCATGTTCCGCGAGGCGTTTGGTGCTGCATCAGTCCATGGAACTTTCCGCTAGCGATTTTCACAGGTCAGATCGTCGCCGCGTTGGTGACCGGTAACACGGTGGTCGCCAAACCGGCCGAAACAACACCTGAAGTCGCGCTCGCGATGACCGATCTGCTGTATCGCGCCGGCGTGCCGCGTGATGCGTTGCACGTCCTGCCCATGGTGGGCAAAGAATTCGGTGAAGTCGCGTTGCGGCAGCCCGCTCTAGCGGGCGTCGTCTTCACGGGCTCGACCCGGACAGCGCAATGGCTAAACCGAGCGCTGGCCGCTCGCGACGGGGCGATCTTGCCGCTGATCGCCGAAACGGGCGGGATCAACGCAATGATCGTCGATTCCACGGCGCTACCCGAGCAAGTGGTCGACGATGTACTGAGCTCCGCCTTCGGCAGCGCGGGTCAACGTTGCTCGGCGCTGCGCTTGCTATGCCTGCAAGCCGACAATGCCGATCGCATCCTCGAGATGCTCGAAGGCGCTATGAATACGCTCGCTGTTGGCGACCCGACGGACCTGACCACCGACGTCGGCCCGGTGATCACGGCATCAGCCGCAGCCGATCTCGAGCGCCACATCGCGCAGATGTGCCAGCGCGGTCGATTGCGCAAACGCGTCGCGATCTCCCCGAACACAGGCTCGGTACCGAGGGATCGCTTTGTCAGTCCCGCACTGATCGAAATCGACTCGATCGACGCGCTGGAGCGAGAGGCCTTCGGCCCCGTTCTTCACGTGCTGCGCTATCGAACTGAAGAGCTGCCGCGACTGCTCGATGATCTGCGAGCCAACGGTTACGGTTTGACGCTCGGCATCCAGACGCGACTCGACGGAACGCGGCGAATGCTCTTCGAGGGAACCCTCGCTGGCAACGTGTACGTGAATCGAAACATGATCGGTGCCGTGGTCGGCGTACAGCCGTTCGGCGGCACGGGTCTTTCAGGCACCGGCCCCAAGGCCGGAGGTCCGAATTATCTGCATCGATTCACGACCGAACGCGTGCTGACCATCAACACGACGGCGACCGGCGGCAACACGGCGCTACTGACGCTCGAATAACGCCCGCAACAGCGCTTATCGGCGCCAGCTCGGCGAGACGTCGGTCGGCAATTTCAAGCGTTCGATGGCCTCGGCTAGCTGCGCGCGCTCGAGGGCGCCCACATCGACGAGCGACTGCAGGGCAGCCAAGACGATGCTGCCTCGATCCACCTCGAAGAAGCCGCGCAATGCGGAGCGCGTATCGCTGCGTCCAAAGCCGTCGGTACCGAGCGTCACAAAACGACGGCCGGGCAGATAGCTCGCGAGCAACTGTGGCACGGCTCGAACATAGTCGCTTGCCGCCACGATCGGAGCATCGCCCGCAAGACAGCTTTCAAGATGGCTAGTGCGCAAAGCGTCGAGCGGATGCAAGCGGTTCCAGCGCTCGCACTCGGCTGCTTCACGCGCGAGCTCGCTGAAGCTGGTCACACTCCACACTTCGCTCGTAATACCAAAATCGTTGGCCAGGCGCTCCGCGGCAGCAATCACCTCTCGCAGGATGGCGCCCGAACCGAGCAAGCGAATCGGCGCCGCTGCGCGATTCACACCAGCTGAGGCAGCCCCGTCGAAGCTGCCGTAGCGATACATACCGCGAATGACCCCTTCGGCAGCGCCAGCGGGCAGCGACGGCTGTGGGTAATTCTCGTTCATGACGGTGAGGTAGTAGAACTCGTCGCACTGCTGCTCCAACAAGCGCCGTGCACCGTAATCGAGAATGACCGCGAGCTCGCCCGCGAAGGCCGGATCGTAGGCGCGACAATTCGGAATCGTCGCTGCGACCAGATGACTCGATCCATCCTGATGCTGAAGCCCCTCGCCACCTAAGGTCGTGCGACCCGAGGTTGCTCCAACCAGGAAGCCTCGAGCACGCTGATCAGCGGCGGCCCAGATGAGATCGCCAACTCGCTGAAAGCCAAAAATCGAGTAATAGATGTAGAGCGGCAGCAGCGTCACTCCGTGCACGCTGTAACTCGTCGCGGCGGCAACCCACGAGGACAGCGCACCCGCTTCGGTGATTCCCTCCTCGAGCAACTGCCCGTCGCGACTTTCGCGATAGGAGAGCAAAGAGCCTGCATCCTCCGGCTCATACAACTGACCCAATGGCGAGTAGATGCCGATTTGGCGAAAGAGACTGGCCATACCGAAGGTGCGCGCCTCATCGGCGACGATCGGCACGAGACGCGGACCGAGCGTACGGTCACGCAGCAGGTTGCCCATCAGGCGTACCAGCGCCATCGTCGTCGACATCTCCTTGCCGTCGGCCTCGAGCGCGAACTGTGCATAGCTCTCGAGCGATGGCACCGCCAAAGCGTTCGCGCTGCTGCGACGCAACGGCAGTGGACCACCCAAGGTGGCGCGGCGCTCGCGCAGATAGCGCATCTCCGCGCTATCTGCAGGTGGCTTGTAAAACTGCAACTCGGTCACCTGCGTGTCCGTGAGTGGCAAGTTGAATCGATCGCGAAACTCGATCAAAGCGTCGACATCGAGTTTCTTCTCTTGATGGGCCGTCATGCGCGACTCGCCCGCACGACCCATGCCGTACCCTTTCTTGGTCTTGGCGAGGATCACCGTCGGTTGACCACGATGGGCCGCAGCCGCAGCGAATGCAGCATAGAGTTTGCGTGGATCGTGGCCACCGCGCTTGAGCGCATCGATCTCGGCTAACGACATGTGCGCGACGAGCGCGCGCAGCTCCGGATCGAGACCAAAGAATTTTTCTTGATTGTAGGCTCCGTCGTTGGCACCCAAGGTCTGATACTGCCCATCGACGGTCTGCGAGAAGGCTTTCAGCAACGCGTGATTCTTGTCACGTGCGAACAGCGCATCCCAGTCTGAGCCCCACAAGACCTTGATGACGTTCCAGCCGGCTCCTGTGAAGAGCGCCTCAAGTTCCTGGATGATCTGACCGTTGCCACGAACCGGGCCATCGAGTCGCTGCAGATTGCAGTTGATGATGAAGGTGAGATTGTCGAGCTTCTCGCGCGCCGCCAAGGTCAACGCGGCGATCGACTCGGGCTCATCCATCTCACCGTCACCGAAAATACCCCAAACCCGTCGCTGTGACGTGTCTGCGAAACCCCGATGTTCGAGATAGCGTAAAAACCGCGCCTGGTAGATCGCATTGATCGGACCGATCCCCATCGAGCCCGTCGGGAACTGCCAGAAATCCGGCATCAACCACGGATGCGGATAAGAACACAGCCCGCCTCCGCCGACCTCCTGTCGATATCGAGCGAGCTGTTCTTCACTGAGACGACCTTCGAGGTACGCACGCGCGTAGATCCCCGGTGCCGAATGCGGCTGGAAGAACACGAGATCGCCACCCCCGTCCGCATCAGGGCCACGGAAGAAATGATGCAATCCGGTTTCGAAAATCTCGGCAGCCGAAGCGTAGGTTGCGACGTGTCCACCGAGCTCACCGTAAGCCTTGTTGGCCCTGACGACCATCGCCAACGCATTCCAGCGCATGATCGCCGTCAGCCGCTCCTCCAGCGCTACGTCGCCCGGATGAACCGCCTGCTCATCAAGCGGAATGCTGTTCTGGTAGGCGGAGTACGGCATGACGTGCGCCATGACGCCTAAGCGTTGCGCTTCTTGCTCCAATTGCGTGAGCAAGTACAGACCGCGCTCGCGACCACCACTCGCTACGGCGGTGCGCAGAGCGTCCAACCACTCCCGCGTCTCTTGCGGGTCGATGTCGTGAGGCAGATTCATGCCGCGAATGATACCGACTCACAGATACGTACATGAAGCAAAAGTCTCGGGAGTTCTCCGGAGTTTCCGTCGCAGCCGATGGAGGCACACTGCCTAGTGAGCCTCCGACATGGGAGGCATTTCGAAGGATAGACGGAGTGAATATGAAGACCTTGAACAGCATCCCGGCCCTCGTCGCAGCAGCAGTCGCCTTGACGACCGGAGTGGCCCAAGCCGCAAGTGGTGATTGGTTGATTCGAGCCGGCGTCCACAACGTCGATCCGAAGTCCAACAATCATCCGGTCGTAAAAGCCGACGACGCTCCGAGCCTGACGATCAGCGGCAGCTACTTCCTCACGGACAACGTTGCAGTCGAAGTGCTAGGCGCCTATCCGTTCACGCACGATATCTTGCTGAAGTCGGATGGCTCCAAGGCGGCCGAAATCACCCAACTCCCACCGACGGTGAGCCTGCAGTACCACTTCGCACCGGAGGCGGCATTTCGCCCCTACGTTGGCGCGGGCCTCAACTACACCTTTTTTTACGATGAGAAAACGACGGGCGCGTTGAACGGCACCAAACTGTCGCTCGACAACTCCTTTGGCCTCACGGCCGAGGTCGGTATGGATATCGCGCTGAATGACGATTGGGCTGTGAACCTCAATGCACGTTGGTTCGATATCGACAGCGACGCGCGGCTCGATGGTGCCGACGCCGGGACGGTGGAAATCGATCCACTCGTCTACGGCGTGATGATCACCCGCAAGCTACGCTTCTAATCTGAGCTGCGAGATCGGATCCACCACGATCAGGCGGTGACTCCGGCGCACAAGGATCAGTGCCCGGAGTGCCCTCGCGGCTTCCTGACATTCACCGTGGCCTCGACGGGCTGCTTCAGCGGCATGCTTGCGCCTCCGGCGCCCGTTTCCCGCGCTGCACTCGGCGCGTTGCCCGTGAACTCGTAGGCGACGGTTCCGGGCGGGTGACGATACCAACCCGGGTCGGTGTAGTCGTTGCGCTTCTGACCGCGACGAACCTTGACCACGCTGAACATACCGCCCATGCCGACAGCACCGAACGGCCCCTCGCCCATCATCATCGGCAAGGTATTCTTCGGCATGGGCATGCGCATGGTCGACATCTCGTCCATGCCACGTTCACCCATGGCCATGTAACCCGGCACGAGATCGTTGATCTTCGCGGCGAGATCATCTTGCTTAACGCCGATCATCGTGGGGACATCGTGTCCCATGGCGTTCATCGTGTGATGGCTCTTGTGACAGTGGAATGCCCAGTCGCCTTCTTCATCCGCCAAAAACTCGATCTGCCGCATTTGGCCAACGGCGATGTCTTGTGTGACTTCGTACTGGCGCGTCGAGATCGGTGTCGGGCCGCCATCGGTCCCAGTCACCAAAAACTCGTGTCCGTGCAGATGAATCGGGTGGTTCGTCATCGTGAGATTACCGATACGAATACGAACTCGGTCGTTGTGACGCACGATCAGAGGATCGATTCCCGGAAACACACGGCTGTTCCATGACCAGATATTGAAATCGAGCATGGTCATGATCTTCGGCGTGGCACTGCCCGGGTCTATATCGAAGGAATTCAGCAGGAAGCAGAAATCACGATCAACATCAGCTATGAGCGGATGCTTATCCTTCGGATGAGTAACCCAAAATCCCATCATCCCCATGGCCATCTGCACCATCTCGTCGGCATGCGGGTGATACATGAAGGTGCCAGGACGCCTCGCGACGAATTCATAGACAAATGTCTTGCCAGGCGGAATGCCCGGTTGCGACAACCCGACGACGCCGTCCATACCCGGCGGCAATCGCTGCCCATGCCAATGCACCGAGGTGATTTCCGGCAACTTGTTGGTCACGAAGATGCGAACACGATCCCCCTCGACGACCTCGATGGTCGGACCCGGGCTCTGACCGTTATAGCCCCAGAGATTGGCCTTGAATCCCGGTGCGAACTCACGCTGCACCGGCTCGGCGACCAAGTGGAATTCTTTGACTCCACGATTCATGCGCCACGGCAACGTCCAGCCATTGAGCGTCACGACCGGCCGATACGGACGACCTGAGGCGGGTTCCAACGGCGGCCGCGTACTCGGCGACGTTTCGATCACGGGCTCCGGCAACGCGGCGAGCGCCGCTTTAGCGACGGTCGCTGCAGCCACCGCACCGCCCGTCAGGCTCGCCAACTCGAAAAACCGTCGTCTGGAAGTCATCGCTCTACTCCGGGTCGACCCAGCAACGAGGCTTGCAAATCGGCCTCGGCAAGCCAGAAACGTTCACTCGACTCGATGGCTGCGATCACGGTGTCCACCTGTTCGCGCGCATCGGATAACAACTCGAACACGCCAATCAACATGCCGTTGTAGCGCAGCAGCGTCTCCTCAGACATTGCTTTTCTGAGCGGTACGAGCACGTCGCGATGGTGGATGGCATCTTCATACGCACTGCGATAGGCGGCGTAGCCGACTCGCAAATCGGATGACGCGACCAATGCCGCCTGCTCGAGCTCTGCGGCGGCGGCACGCAACTGCGCACGGGCCGCTCCACGCTGCAGATCGCCGACATCGAGGACCGGCAAGGAAAGCTCGACCTCGAAACCGCGGGTTTCCTGCTCGCGTAAAGACAGCGACACATCGGTGAGACTCGTGACACGGGTTAACCCAGATGCTGCCGCAGCGGAGCGCCACTTCGCATTCGCGAGCCGCAGATCGAGTCGCGTCGCCGTCATGGTGCGCGACACGTCCGGTGCGGATACGGGGTCCGTCGGCAAGTCCGGTAGTCGTGCCGGCAGAGTCAAACGACGGGCTTGATCCGCATCGAGGCCGAGCAGACGCACCAAAGATTCTTGCGCAGCCAACTCGTGCTGACGCGCCAAGATCACACGCGAACGCGCATCGGCTTGGTAACTCTGCTGACGTGCGCGCTCGAGAATGTTGAAGTTCCCCGCAGCCTCCATCCGAAGAGCCAGTTCAGCACTCGCCTCGGCACTCGCCAGCACACGCTCTGCATAGCGACGCTTCTCACCAGCCGCAACGGCTTCTACCCAGCCGCGACGAACGGCTGTCATCCGCTCGACGATATCGGCCGCGAGTCTAGCCCGCCCTGCTTCGACATCGGCTTCCGCAATACGTCGGCGTTGTGGAAAGGTCAAAACGTCGAGCATGCCGAAAGAGATCCACCGTTCGATATCGAGACCCTCAGCGGATCTCAGACGCTCGTAGGAGAAACTCGGATTCGCGAGGCGCCCAGTCATGGCGGCCGAGTTGAGTTCACCCTCATGCAGCGCCAGTAATCGACGCATCTCGGGACTGTGCACGAGCGCGATTCGCAGCGCGCTCTCCCGACTCAGTGGCGTTTTCAACAACTCGGCGATATCGACCGTCTCGTCCGTCGGTGCAGCCGCCGCACTGATCGCCTGAGCGCGCTCGGCGGACCAATCAATGGTCGTACAGCCGGTGAGTATCGTGGCCACAGACGACAGCAAAACGTATCGCAACATGTTCATGAGTTTCAGCATATCAAGCACGGGGTCTCGAAATCGCGTGGGTCGCCACCGCCACCAACACGGCCAGCCCGAAACCGGCCACAAGACCTATCTTTGGCAGAGTTAGTGTCAACGTAACGCAGAAAGTTCCGACGGACCACATCCCGCGCGTCATCCCCTTGAGGAAGTGAACTGCTGCAGCTGGACCGGAGCGCGCATGGTTGAACGCGGCCACCACAAGGCCAATCGAGGGAAACAGCGACGCGAAGCCGCCGATCGAAGCCCCGCCCTGCTTACCGAGTTCGCTCGTGATGAGGGTGACCAAGGCGCCTGTCGCCATTCGCGCCGGTAACTCGAGCGGATGCGGCGATGCTGCAACCTGCCCAGCGAGTCCGTCGGCAAGTCCTCTGTCGGCAAGCCGTTCCGGCATCGCCCTCGCCGACCACCCGAGCGCAGCGACGACCGCAATCGCAGCGAGCACCATCGACAAGTCCAACCGCCATAGTAGCCCCGCGACCAGACACCAGATGACGATCCCGATCGCGGCGGCGATCCACCATGAGGTCCGCACTGCCAAACGCGCGTAGACAACATAAAAAATCATCGCCGGGACGATGGCAACGAACGCCGAATAGGCTGCGGCTGCACCGAACTTGGTGCCGTTCTCGAAAGACAAAATGAACAGGATCGGGCCGGCCACGATCGGAAAACTGCCGAGCCATCCCCCCACCCGCTGACCATAGCGACGGCCAACCAAGGTCACCGAGGCAATCAGAACGGGAACGAGCAAAATCTTCAGAAAAAGAGTGTCGGGAGCGCTCATCGGGCGCCGACGATGCCCCAATGGCGTCGCGACGGCAAGCCACGCTCTGTGCTAACCTTTTTTTCGTGGTCCGTTCCTCCCGCCTGATCAGTCGAGTCATCTGGTGGTGCTGCGCTGCACTGCTTCTGACGCAGCTGTTCGGCATCCACGCCCACCGGGTCGATGCTGCGAATGCACACGGCCACAGCCACTTCGAATGGCACTTCGCACATAGCGGTCTTTACGCACTCGATGCGAGCGGTGTCAGCGGCGGCACAAACGACACCTCAGGTCATGGCGACTCCAGTGCCGATGGGCTGAAATCCTTCGTGATGAAGACTCTTGGCACGCTGGCAGTCGGTCTGCCTGCGCTGGCGCTGCTGTTGTCGATACCTGTGGCGCAACCGCTGCGACTTCCGCGGCAGCGTGGTCGGCGCATCGTCGATCGACCTCCGCGCTACTCGATAAAACCACCCACGCACGCACCTCCACTCCGCTGAGTCCGTCGACGGCGTGTCGGAGTGATTCCGCAGCCGTTTGTTCGTTTCTCTCAGGATCAGGAGATGTCCGTGCGAGTTCCCAACCTTTTCTTAGCTCTTGTCGTGATTGGCTCCGTGAGCCTCAGTCACTCGGCCGAACCGCTGACGTTGGCCGCCGCCGTTGACAGGACGCTGCGTAGCAACCCGGATTTGGCCGCGCTGCCCGTTCGACAACGCGAGCAGAACGCGCGCATCGAGCTCGCGGGCTTGCGGCCTCCGCTGGCGTTCGACGCCCAGATCGAAAACATGCTCGGATCCGGCGGCTATCGAGACTTGGACGGCGCCGAGACGAGTCTATCTCTCTCGCAGGTCATCGAACTCGGCGACCAACGTCGCAAGCGCCTAGCCGCCGCCCGCGGCACGATGGATGCGCTCGAACTTGCACAAACCGTCGCGCAACTGGATGCGGTCGCCGAGACGACCCGCCGTTACATCGAACTGGCGAGCGAAGAACAGCAACGAATCCTCGCCATAGAATGGCTCGCAGCCTCGCAACGAAAGACGAACGACGTCGAGCGTCGAGTCAAAGCTGCTCGCGATCCCGAGGTAGAACTGGTACGGGCGCGAATCGATCTGTCACGCGCCGAGCTGGGTGTGCGAGTTGCCGCGGATCGCGTACGAATTGCGCAGCGCAAACTCGCCGCCATGTGGGGTGCTATGGAGCCGGACTTCGAGCGGATCGAGGCCAATCTCTTCGACTTGCCGAACATCGAATCTTTGCAGCAACGAACCGAGAAGATCGCAAGCAGTGCCGACTTCCTGTTGTTCGCCACGGAGATTCGCCAGCGAGAAGCGGAGGTGGAGCTGGCTAAAGCGGAGGCGCGCGCCAGTATCACGGTCAGCGCCGGAATACGGCGTCTCGAAGCAACCGGAGATCAGGCCTTAATCGCAGGATTCTCCATGCCACTTTCCAGTGCGCGTTACGCCAGACCTCGGATAGCGGAGGCACAGGCCCGTCGCGACGGGTTGGAGCTCGAACGAACCGCAGCGCTGATCAAAGCGCGCGCGAGCCTCTTCGAAGTCGCCGCGCGACTGAAACACGCCGTCGAAGAAGCTCAAACACTGCGCGACGACTTGATTCCGCGCATGGAGACGGCCGTCAAGGCGACCGAATACGCCTGGCAGCGTGGCCGCTATGGCTATATCGAACTGAGCGAAGCACAGCGCGAGCAGCTTGGCCTGCGCCTCGCCCTCATCACCGCTGCGACCAACGCACACCTTTATCGCATCGAGATCGAAAGATTGACCGGAGACTCACCATGAACCGCATCCTCAATTGCGCACTGATCATCGCCCTCGCGCTCACACTCGGTGCCTGCGGAAACTCGTCGGAATCTCACGCGCACGATGAGCATGCTGATCATGCACACGACGAACCCAGCCGTGGCCCGCACGGAGGACGATTGCTCTCGAAAGAGGCCTTCACCCTTGAACTGTCGATTTTCGAGACCGGTGTCGAGCCCCACTTTCGCGCTTACGCCACCGCCGATGGAAAGTCGATTCCGCCCGATCAAATAGATCTACGAGTGGAATTGCTCCGAATCAATGGTTTGCCGGGTGGTCGAATTGACCAGCACACATTCTCGCCCGAGGGGAATTACCTCCGTGGAGCGTCGATCGTCGAGGAGCCTCACTCGTATCGCGCGACGGTTCGCGCGCGTTACCAAAATCAAAACTACGAGTGGACGTTCGACTCACCCGAAGCTCAGGTCGAGATCGCAGCCGCGATGGCCGCCTCGAATCAAATTACGTTCGGTGCAGCAGGACCAGGCACGATACGCGAAACACTGACTCTCACTGGACGCATCGAGCCTAACGCCGAACGAACACGATCGGTGCGCGCGCGCTTTCCGGGGACCGTACGCAGCGTCGCTGTGCAAGCGGGTGATGTCGTTTCGGCAGGTCAAACTCTCGCGACCATCGAGAGCGATGACAGCCTGCAAACCTACGCTGTGACGGCACCGATCGGCGGAACCGTGGTCACGAGATCGACGAATCCCGGCGAGTCATCCGGCAGCGACTCTTTGTTCGAAATCATCGATCTCAAATCGTTGTGGGCGAACCTGGCGGCGTTTCCCTCGGATCGCGCCAAGCTGCGACAGGGTCAATCGGTCGAACTACTTGCCGCCGATGGAACTGCAAAAGCTCGAGGGACGATTTCGCTGATATCGAGCTCGATCACGGGTCCAACCTCGACCGTGCGCGTGCTCGTCGACAATCGTGCTTCGAACTGGACACCCGGCCAGTTTTTGAATGCCGACATCACCATCAACGAATCTCCCGCCGCGCTGACCGTACCCGTCGCTGCCTTGCAGACGATGGGCGATGCGGAGGTCGTTTTTCTCGTCGACGGCGAGCGCTATCAAGCGCAGCCCGTCGAGACAGGACGTCGCGATAGCGAGCGAGTGGAAATCTTGAGCGGGCTCGCCAACGGAGCGCGCATCGTCACGCAGAACTCGTTCCTGATCAAAGCCGACATCGAAAAGTCTGGCGCGGCGCACGAGCACTAAGGGGTCATTCCATGCTCGAAAGAATCCTGCGTTTCTCGCTGACTCAGCGATGGCTCGTCATCGGCCTGGTATCGGCATTCGCCGCTCTCGGGGTCTACGACGCCTTCAAGCTGCCCATCGATGCCGTACCCGACATCACCAACGTCCAGATCCAAATCAACACCGAAGCACCCGGATACTCGCCCGTCGAAGCCGAGCAACGGGTGAGTTACATCGTCGAAAACGCGATGGCCGGTCTGCCTCGACTCGACTACACCCGCTCGCTATCGCGCTACGGTCTCTCGCAAGTGACAGTGGTGTTCGAGGACGGGACGGACATCTACTTCGCCAGACAACTCGTCGCCGAACGCATCGAAAAGGTCAAAAACGCGCTGCCAGTAGGCTTGTCGCCCGAGATGGGCCCGATCTCCACGGGGCTCGGCGAAATCTTCATGTTCACGGTCGATGTCGACCCTGCAGCGCGCCGCGCCGATGGCAAACCCTACGATGCCTATGATCTGCACGACGCCATGCAATGGATCGTGAAACCGCAGCTCGCGCAGGTACGTGGCGTCACGGAGGTCAACAGCATCGGCGGGTACGAAAGGCAGCTCGTAGTCGCTCCGCAACCCAGCAAGCTGTTGGCCTATGGCCTCACCCTGGACGATCTGACCCATGCGCTTGAAGCGAACAACGCCAATCGCGGCGCGGGCTACATCGAACAGCATGGCGCTCAAGTACTCGTACGCTCGCCGGGTCAGCTAATCCGAGTCGACGATGTCAAACGCGTCGTGATTCGACGCGTTGACGGTGCACCCGTCACGCTCGGCGAAGTTGCAGAGGTCAGCTGGGGAAGCGCACTGCGCACCGGCGCGGCCACCATGAACGGTCGCGAGGTCGTACTCGGGACGGTCTTCATGCTGATCGGCGAAAACTCGCGCGAGGTGGCGCAGGCGGTTGGCACCAAACTCACCGAGATCCAACGCAGTCTGCCTGCAGGTATTGAGGTTCGAGCGGTCTATGATCGTACGCGTCTCGTCGACAAGACTCTCGAAACGATCCAAAAAAATCTGATCGAAGGAGCGCTGCTCGTCATCGTCGTGCTTTTCGTGTTGCTCGGCAATCTTCGAGCCGCGTTGATCACGGCGCTTGTGATCCCACTCGCGATGCTCGCGACCGTGACGGGAATGGTCGAAAATCAGGTCAGCGCCAATCTCATGTCGCTCGGCGCACTGGACTTCGGTCTCATCGTCGACGGTGCCGTGATCATCGTCGAGAACTGTATCAGGCGACTTGCCGAAGCCCAGCAGCATCGCGACGCACCGCTCTCACTACGAGAACGACTCGAAACCGTCTACGAATCGACCAACGAAGTCATTCGGCCGAGTTTGTTTGGCGTCGCCATCATCACGGCTGTTTACTTTCCACTGTTCGCGTTGACGGGCGTCGAGGGCAAGATGTTCGAACCCATGGCGATCACCGTCGTGATGGCACTGGTCGCGGCGCTCGTGTTGTCATTGACATTCGTGCCGGCGGCCGTCGCCATTCTGCTGACCGGTAAGATCACGGAGAAGCACAATCCGGTGATGCAGTGGGCGAGTGATCGCTATGCACCTTTGCTCAGTTGGGCGATCCAAAGCCGTCGCACCGTGATCGCCGCTGCCGCAGCGCTCGTCGCTCTGTGCTTGTTGATCGCCACTCGGATGGGCAGCGAGTTCGTACCGAGCCTTGATGAGGGCGATGTGGCGTTACACGCCATGCGGATTCCCGACACGTCATTGACTCAAGCCGTCAGCATGCAAGGCGCGCTGGAAGACGAAATACGCAAACTACCGGAAGTCGATCGCGTACTCGCCAAGATCGGCACGGCGGAGGTTGCCACCGACCCGATGCCGCCGTCGGTTGCCGATGCCTATGTCATTCTCAAAGATCGTGACGAGTGGCCGGACCCGCGCAAACCGAAGGCACAGTTCGTCGCTGAACTCGAACAAGCCTTGTCCAAGGTGCCGGGCAACAACTACGAGTTCACTCAGCCGATCCAGATGCGCTTCAACGAGCTGATATCGGGTGTGCGCTCTGATCTTGCGATCAAGATCTACGGCGACGATCTCGAGGTTTTGACCGAGCAAGCTGAACGCATCGAAAGGCTGCTCGCCGATATTCCGGGTGCCGCGGATGTCAAGACCGAACAGATATCCGGCTTACCGATCATGAGCGTGTCTCCGAAACGCGACGTGCTCGCGCGTTACGGACTGTCGGTCGCTGATGTGCAAGAGGTCGTAGCAACCTACTTCGGTGGCGCCGATGCCGGCACCCTCTACGAAGGCGACCGACGCTACGGCATCGTCGTGCGACTGCCGGAAGTCTTGCGCTCGGACGTCACGACGGTTGGAAAAATCACCATTCCCCTGCCGGACGGTGGTTATGTCCCGCTGCGGGAAGTCGCTGAGGTCACGATTGCTCCGGGGCCCAACCAGATCCAACGTGAACAAGGTAAACGCCGTGTGGTGATCACCGCCAATGCACGTGGTCGTGATCTTGGCAGTCTCGTAGCCGAAGCACAGCAGAAGATCGATACGGACATCACGCTGCCTGAGGGGTATTGGCTCGATTACGGTGGCACGTTCGAACAACTCGAGTCGGCGAGTCAACGCCTCATGGTCGTTGTGCCCGCCACGCTGCTGTTGATCATGGGGTTGTTGCTGCTCGCCTTCCGCTCGCTCAAAGATGCACTCATCATCTTCAGCGGCGTACCGCTGGCGCTGACCGGCGGCATACTCGCGCTGTGGCTACGCGACATTCCTCTCTCCATCAGTGCGGGAGTCGGCTTCATCGCGCTCTCGGGCGTGGCCGTGCTCAACGGACTCGTCATGGTGAGCTTCATCCGCCGCCTGCGTGAAGAAGGCAGATCGCTGCAGGAGGCGATCATCGATGGTGCCCTCACCCGCTTGCGGCCCGTCATGATGACCGCTCTCGTCGCAGCGCTCGGCTTCGTACCCATGGCGTTCAATACGGGGATCGGCAGCGAGGTACAGCGACCGCTCGCGACGGTCGTCATCGGCGGTATCGTCTCTTCGACGCTGCTGACCTTGCTCGTACTGCC